>Ga0335072_10010218_pt1 | contig 13519 bp, 13 predicted proteins | sample Lox_Sample_21_FD_206725 | JGI IMG/M metagenome (GOLD analysis project Ga0335072, IMG submission 206725) | Soil microbial communities from Loxahatchee National Wildlife Refuge, Florida, United States - Lox_Sample_2.1 | ecosystem: Environmental > Terrestrial > Soil > Wetlands | place: USA...
ATCACCAGCGCTTCATCGACACCTATTTCAAAACCTATCGCGGGAAATATTTCACGGGCGACGGCTGCCGTAGAGACGAAGACGGCTATTACTGGATAACCGGCCGCGTCGACGACGTCATCAACGTGTCGGGGCATCGCCTCGGCACAGCCGAAGTCGAATCCGCGCTGGTCGCCCATCACAAGGTCGCTGAAGCCGCTGTCGTCGGCATGCCGCACGACATCAAGGGCCAGGGCATCTACGCCTTCGTCACGCTCAAAGTCGGCGAGACACCCAACGATGCGCTCGCCGAAGAACTGAAGCAATGGGTGTCCAAACATCTCTCGCCCATCGCCAAGCCGGACGTCATCCAATTCGCGCCGGGACTTCCGAAAACGCGCTCGGGAAAGATCATGCGCCGCATCCTGCGCAAGATCGCCGAAGGCGACATGAGCAATCTCGGCGATACATCGACGCTCGCCGATCCCGGCGTGGTCGACGATCTGGTGAAGAACGCTAAGCACAAATAATCGTCGCGCTCACGACAGCGCGCACGACCCCGTCCTCGTCTCCGTTCGTTATGCCTGCATGTCGATCTTGATCGCGCGAACGCGGTCGGGGGCCGGGTGTGATGGACCACGGAGACGACGATGAAGTGTCTCGCATTGGCGGCCTTCGCGGCGAGCGTTGCGTTCGCGACAGGCGCATTCGCGCAAAGCCATCCGATCCACATCGCGCGCGGCCATACCGTTCACGCTTGCCAGGAGAACGGTCGCAGAGGCGGCGGTGAAGGAAGACGCGGCGGTGGCGGAGGCCGCGGTGGCGGACGTGGCGGAGGAGCGAGCGCGGCCGCGCCGGCAGGCGGCGGTGCGGCGCGCGCCAATCGCGGCGGAAATCGGGTTCGAGAAGGCGCCAGTCGTCCCGGCGGGGCGAACCGCGTTCGCGAGGGCACCAATCGCGGCAATCGCAGCCGTGGCCGTCCGCGCGGCCGCAGCTACGGCGGCCAGGGCGGGCCGAATGTCACGCCTGGCGAAAATGAACGTCCCGGAAGGCCCGGCGGCGGCAGGCCCGGACGTCCGGAGCGTCCCGGTGTCGGTGGCGGTGGTGGCGGATCGGGCGTGGGCAATGGCAGGCCGCGGCCGCCCGACTGGAACAGGCCGCCGCGAAATTGGGATCGCGCTGCCTATCGGCGCAACTGGAGATCGGACCGGCGCTTCCGCACCGGCGTCTGGGTCCGCCCGCCAGGCTGGTACGCGCGGCGATGGAGCTATGGCCAATTTCTGCCGCGGGCATGGTGGGCACCGAGCTTCTGGCTCACCTCGTGGTGGCTATACGATCTGATGGCTCCGCCTTACGGCTACCAGTGGGTTCGCTCGGGTGACGATGCGATCCTCATCGACACCAACACGGGCGAGATTCTGCAGGTTCGATACGACGTCTTCTACTGACGCGTTTCCGCGCGCCGAGCGTTGACGATGAACGGGCGATGAACAGCTGGTTCAGCGCTGCGATATGCCCATCCCGATAGTGTGAACCGGTCAAAAGGCGCATGCCGCGCTCCCGCGCGTTGTTCCCGCGGGAAGCGACGGAGAAGATGATGAAACGGTTAGGAATTGCAACTTTCGCGGCGGCGCTTCTCATGAGCGCAACTGCATTCGCGGCTCCGCCTCACGGCGGCAGCGGAGCTCCGCATGGCGGCGGCGCACCGCATGGCGGTGGAGCGCCCCACATGGGCGGTGGCGGCGGCCCGCATTTCGGCGGCGGCGGTGGACCGCACATGGGCGGCGGCGCGCCGCACATGAACGGCGGCTTTCACGGCGCCGGATTTTCCCATGGCGGCGGCATGGCAAGCTTCAGCCACGCGGCACCAAGCCACAACTTCGCCGCTCCGCGCAGCGGCTATCGCGGCTTCGAACATGGCAGCTTCGCGCACAACGCGGCGCCCGTGTTCAATCACCGGACAGGCGAGCCTCATAACTTCGCCGCGTTCCATCACGGCGGCGAAGCGTTTCACAACCATGGCGCCGTGAACGCCAATGTGCGCGGCATGGAAGCACCGCGCGGCGGAACGGAAGCCTCAGCGATGCACCACCAGGGCCGCTATGGCGGCATGGAGCATGGCAATGCGATCGCGCGACCCAACGGCCAGCCGGGCCACTACGGCCGCGATACCCGCGGTTTCGGCACGCGCCCGAGCAACTGGAACCAGCGTCCGCACAATTTCGACCGCGGCGCCTATCAGCGCAATGTGAATGCGTCACAGCGCTTCCACTACGGATCGTATGACCGCCCCAACGGCTGGTACTACCGCCGCTGGTCCTATGGCGATTATCTGCCGGGCATCTTCTGGGCTCGCAATTACTGGCTGACGTCGTGGTGGATGTTCGATCTCGCCATGCCGCCTTACGGCTATGAATGGGTGCGCTACGGCGACGACGCGCTCCTCATCAACATCGACACCGGCCAGATCCTGCAGGTCGAATACGGCGTCTTCTACTGACGCAAAGCGCACCCGCGGCGGGTCCGATTCCTGCCGCGGGTCGTGTCTCCTACTCGCCCTCGCCTCTCACATTGTCGGTGCGATGGATGAAAGCCGCCACGTTGTCGTGGAGCGCCTTCAGCGATTCTTCCTTCGCGTAGACCATGTGGCCGGACTGGTAATAGTGATACTCGATGTTCGACTGGAGCTTCTGCGGCATGGGCAGATGCTTCATCTCGTAAATGCCTTCGAAATAAGGCGTCGCGGCATCGTAATAGCCGCCGTTCAGCATCACTTTCAGCTGCGGGTTGAACTTCATCGCATTGGCGAGGTCGGGCATCACGTTCATCGACTGCTGCAGCGGCTCGCGCGCGCCGGGCGGCTGATGATGGAAGTCCCAGAAGCGGAAGAGGCTCGCGGAAGGGTTATATTCCTTGTCCTCGCCGTAATGTAGAACCTTGCGCACATAGTCGTTGAAGGCCGAAACATAGGCCGAGCTGATCGCCGCCGACTGCGGATCGTATTCCGCCGTCTTGCTTAAGGGATCGAGCGTCGGGCCTGAGAAGCGCGTGTCGAGACGGCCCGTCGTCGTGTCGGTGTCGTCCTGCAGGTTCTTCTCGAACTCGCCGCCGTCGATCCTGAGATCGGCCTTCTTGATGTACTCGACTGAGAGGCCCGTATAGTTGTGGAGCTTCTGCGCAATCTCTTCGCGCTTGGCCGGATCGAGGTGCGCGCCTTCGCCCAGCGCGAGAAGATAGTCGCCCAGCGCGAAGTTCTCGACTTCGTGCAGGAACGGCTCGAGCTCCGGCGGATTGCCGGGCACGCGGTGGTGATACCACGCCGTCGCCGCATAGGTCGGAAGGCCCAGGACGTAAGGCAGATCAATGCCCGGATTGATCTCGGCTCTGCCCGTCGACAGGTCGTAGTTGAGGATCTGTGACAGCAGGATCACGCCGTTGAAATCCGCATCGTCCTGCGTCTCGAGCACATTGATGAGCGCGGCAGAGCGCGGCGTGCCGTAGCTTTCGCCGAAAAGATATTTCGGCGAATTCCAGCGGCCGTGCTTGGTCAGGAACTGCTTGATGAACTCGGAGAAGGCATGCACGTCGGCATCCGTGCCCCAGAACGCCTTTTCCTTGTCCTTGCCCCTCAGGCGGCCGAAGCCTGTGCCGGGCGCATCGACGAAGACGAGATCGGTCGCGTCGAGCAGGCTGTACTCATTGTTGACGACGCGATAGGGCGCGGCGGGCATGTGCGTGTCGCCCGGCGTCAAGATGCGCCGCGGGCCGAACGCGCCCATGTGCAGCCACACCGTCGCCGAACCCGGTCCGCCATTGTAGACGAAGGTGATCGGCCGCGTGCGCGGGCTGGCGTCGTTCTTGATGTAGGCAAAATAAGACATCGACGCTTCGGCGGGCGCGTCCTTGCTGTCCTTCGCCTCGGCGGTCGTTGCGGCGTCGTCCCAGCCGCGCGGATGCACGATCATGGTGCCGGCGATGGCGCGATAGTCGATCGCAGCGCCTTCGACTTCGACCGAGCCGTCCGTGACCTTTTCATCGGCCCGGAAGTACCGACCGCCGTCGGCCCCGTCCGCTTTCGCATGTTCGCCATGGGGCGCGGCTTCGGCCGGCGGCGGCGGATCGCCTGGCGCCATGAACGTATTGCTCGAGCAGCCGAGCAGCGCCAGCATCGAGACGGCGCCGAGGAGTGTTGCGGTTTTCACGAGAAGTTTCTTTTGCACGATACGTTCCCCCTCACTCGCCATGACCGGTTTTGCGGATGAAGGCCGCGACATTGTCGTGCAGCTGTTTCAGCGAGGCCTCGTGCGCGTACACCATGTGGCCCGACTCGTAGTAGTGATACTCGATATTCGCCTGAAGCTTCTCGGGCATCGGCAGGTGATGCATCTGGTAGATGCCTTCGTAGAACGGCGTGGCGAGATCGTAATAGCCGCCTGCCAGGAACACCTTGAGCTCGGGGTTGTATTTCAGCGCGCTGGCGAGATCGGGCATCACGTTCGCCGCGTTGGGCGGCGCCATTGGCGCTCCGCCGCGCCCTCCTCCTCCGCCGCCCGGCGGCAGATGCGTGCGCACCCAATGCGGGCTGACGACATCGTATGCCGTCGGCCGATAGGTCTGGCCTTCGCCGTAATGCAGATCCTTGCGGACGTAACTGTTGAACGCCGCAACATAGGCCGCGCTGATGGCCGCGGATTGCGGATCGTACTCGGCCGATTTGCTCAAGGGATCGAGCGTCGGACCGGAGAAGCGCGTATCGAGACGACCGGTCGTCTGGTCTTCGTCGTCCTGCAGCATCTTCTCGAATTCGCCGCCGGTGATGCGCAAGTTTGCTTTCTTGATGTACTCGACGGGAAGGCCCGTGAAGTCGTGCAGCCTCGCCGCGATGGAGTCGCGCTGCGCGTCGGTAAGGTTCGCGCCTTGCGCCAGCGCGAGCGCATAGTCCGTCATCGCGAAGTGCTCGGCCTCGTCGAGAAACGGACCAAGCTCGGGCGCCGACACCTTGTGGTGATACCACGCCGTCGCGGCGAAGGTCGGCAGCGCCAGCTGATAGGCGATATCGACGCCCGGATTGTTCGACGGCGCATCCGGTCCCATGTCGAAGCTCAGAACGGCCGAGAGCAGGATGACGCCGTTCATGTCGACGTCGTTGTTGCGCTCAAGCTCGTTGACCACGACCGAAGCGCGCGGCGTGCCGTAGCTTTCGCCGAAAAGATATTTCGGCGAATTCCAGCGGCCGTATTTCGACAGGAACTGCGTGACGAAACTGCAGAAGGCCGTCGCGTCGGGATCGACGCCGAAAAACGCCTTTTCCTTGTCGTCGCCGGCCACGCGGCTGAAGCCCGTGCCCGGCGCATCGATGAAGACGAGATCGCTGGCGTCAAGCAGACTGAAGTCGTTGTTGACCACGTGATACGGTGCCGGCGGCAGATGCGTGTCGCCCGGCGTCGTGATGCGGCGCGGACCGAATGCGCCCATGTGCAGCCACATGCTCGACGAACCCGGACCGCCGTTGAAGACGAAGGTCACCGGCCGCGAGCCCGCTGCGGCGCCGCGCTTGAAGTAGGCGACGTAGAACATCGACGCTTCGGCGTTCGGATTCTTCTCGGCGCCGGCGGCGGGCTTTTCCTTGTCGTCGCCGTCCGGCTTCTTCGCGACGTCGTCCCAGCCCTTCGCATGCACGACGATAGTGCCGGCGACAGCTTCGTAATCGATGCGCTTGCCTTCGACCGTGACGGAGCCGGAGGTGGTCGAAGATTGCGGCTTGAAGAAACCCGCTTCGGAAGCTTCGGGCTTGTCGCCCTCTTTCTCCTTGCCCTTCTTGTCCGACGGCGGCGCAGCCATGGCTGTGGCCGCGGCGAGCGAAAGGGCCGCGAAAAACACGACGACACGCTTCATAAGAAGTCCCCTTGCCAGATCCGGAAGTGTCCGGTCCCGCCCCCGCGCAGACCCGAAGCGACTATGACTCCAATATGACGGGTTTGCGCGCAGATTCCGCAAGCCCCGATGCGGGACGGAATGACACATCTGCGCGAGAAAGTTTCAAATCGTCCATTTGACGGCAAGGTTGAAGCCGACTTCGTCGGCCTCATGGCTGATTACACCAGTATTGACCGAACCGATCAGGTGCCATTCGTCACTTAGGTCGTAGATCGCCGCCAATCCGACCGCGGTGGTTGCAGCGTCGTCCGCCGAATCGCGCGACTGGCCGAACACCTCGCAACCGAGCGCCAGTTTCTCCGTGAACTGATGTTGCACGGCGAGACCGTAGTTGACGAAGTCACGATTGCCGGCGCCGGGGTTGTTGGTGAAGCCGCCGCCGCCGAAGACGACCCAATCCCGCCCGAAGGATTTCTGCATCCAGATGGGGAGGAGCTCCGTGGTTGGAGAATCGTGCGCGGCGTTGCCGACGGGGATGGCGATGGAGGGAAAGAACGCCACCTGCGGACGCCAGCCGTTCTCGTCTTCTTCGACGAAGCGATATTTGACGCCGACACCCAATGGCGCCCAGACATTGCCGAGGCCGACAGTGCCCGGATTGGATTCGAGCGGAAACGAGGCCGTCAGCTGCGTGTCGGCGACGGGGCCATAATTGAGTTCGACGCCGACCGCGGGACTTCCGAACGGCGCGCCCGCGCGCGTGCCTTCGACGAAGAAATAGTTTTCGAAATGGCCGGTGTCGGTCGGCTCGGGATCGTCGGTGACGTAGGGCGGGCCCGCCAACGCCGGCGTGGCGGCGAGAATCGCAGCACCGATCCAGAAGCTCAATCCGACACGCACGACCGTCACCATCGAGAAACCCGGCGGCGGCTCCGCGGGCGCTCCGCTTTTTACCGTCCGCGCGCCGAGGCGGACAAGCTGGAGAAACTATGACTTTGCGTAATCTTCCATGGCTTTTGCCATGCGGATGTCATTTTCGGTGACGCCGCCCGCGTCGTGAGTCGCCAGCGTCACGTCGACGGTCCTGTAGACGTTGAACCATTCGGGATGGTGGTCCATCTTTTCGGCGAGCAGCGCCACGCGCGCCATGAAGCCGAAGGCCTGATTGAAATCCTTGAACTCGAACTTGCGCACGATGGCTTCGCGTCCCTGCGCTTCGCGCCAATGCGGCAGCTCCTTGAGCGCGGCCTTGCGTTCGTTCTGATCGAGCTTTTTCATCGGTCCTCTCTTTGCCCCTCTCGCAAGCTTAGCCGATTGCGCGGGCGCCGTCCTCATGCGATCAAAGCCGATGGATTGGGAACATCAGCAAGCGCCGTCGCTCGACGATCTGGAAACGCTCGCGCGCGCGTCCTTTGCGAGCCTGCCTTCCGAGTTCCGCGCGCTGACCGGCGACATCGTGTTCGTCGTCGAGGATTTTCCCGACGAGAGCGTCATGCGCGACATGGAGCTTGAAAGCGAGTTCGAGATCCTGGGGCTGTTCCACGGTGCCGACCTCGCCCATCGCGAAGCGGGTCTCAACGCGCCCAATCCCACCATGATCTTCCTCTACCGCCGCCCCATCCTCGACTATTGGGCCGAGCATCACGAAACCCTCGGCGATGTGGTGCGTCATGTCCTCATCCACGAGATCGGCCATCATTTCGGACTGTCGGATGCGGATATGGATGCGATCGAGGCTAAGACGTAGCCCCACCTTCTTCTTCGCGCCGATTTGTATCCATCCTTCGCGCCGCACCGTACAGCACAGCGTTCCGACATCTTCGCCATTCGCCGGGGACGCTTTTCCTCTATCCCGTGAGGTTGACAAAACTACGGGTTTCCAGTAGTAATGCTCGCATTCGAATGGGACAAAGACAAAGCTGCCAGCAACCTCCAAAAGCACGAGGTCAGCTTCGAGGCCGCCAGGCGCATCTTTGACGATGCTTTTGCATTGGATCGGCTCGATGCAAGCATGGACTACGGCGAGGATCGTTTTGCGATTACGGGTTTGGTCAACTGCGTCGTCTTGACGGCGATCTATACGGAGCGAGACGAACGCATACGGCTGATTTCCGCGAGAAAAGCGACGAAGCATGAAGAAGTCGAATACTATAATAGCCAGGCGCAAGAGTGATGGTTCGCTTGTGCGCGTTGATGATACGGGCGCTGAAACTCCATTGATCGATAAGACCAACTGGAAGCGATTGCGCAACATGACGGATGCCGAAGTCGAGGCGGCGGCGCGGAGCGATCCGGACAATCCTCCTCGTTCAAAGGAACAGCTGGCAAAAGCGCGTCGCGTGCCGCGCGTGAAGACGCTGCGCCGCGCACTCGGTCTCACCCAGGAGGAATTTGCGGCGCAGTATCACATTCCTCTGGGGACGCTGCGAGATTGGGAACAAGGACGGAGCGAGCCGGATCAGCCTGCCAAGGCCTATCTGCGCGTCATTGCGCACGATCCCGCGGGAGTCTTGAAGGCTCTGCAGCGCGCCGCGGAATAATCGACGTCCCGTTACTTCAACCGATACGCCTTCTCCGCGCGATAGAGGCTGCCGTTCGGCGTCAGGACGCTCGAATAGAGAATGAACGCCTCGACATCGAAAGGCTGGCTCGCATAGAGCGCGTGATCGGTGAGGAAATCCATCACGCGGCCGCGCGGGCTCCCCTTGAGGCGCGCGAGCGTCACATGTGGCAGATATTTGCGTTGCTCGGGCGGCAGACCCGCGCGCTGCAGGGCCGTCTCGATCTTGCGCTGCAGGAACGCAACCGGCTCCTTGTCGCGCACGCCGACCCATAACGCGTGCGGCGTCTTGCCTCCGAATTCGCCGACACCTTTCAGCGCCAGCGAGAAACGCGGCGCCTCGATCAGCGACAGTGCGTCGTCCACCGCCGTGGCATCGCGGCCGTCGACTTCGCCGATGAAGCGCAGCGTCAGATGCAGTTGCTCGCGCGTCTGCCACTTCGCGCCGGGAACGCCCGCCTGCAGAAGCGCGAGGCCTTGGGCGACGAGGTCCGGCAAGGCAAGAGCGACGAATAATCTCATGGCAATCTCATGGCGCAAGCCGTCCGAGCGGAAGCCGCTTGCGGAAAATAAGCAGGATGGCGCCGTAGACAATGCCGCTGGCGGCGATCGCCATGGCGAGCAGCACCACTTCGCGCTGCCAGACCGCGTGCAAAACCTGCCCGCCCCAGACGACCGCGCCATAAGCCGCGGCGCCAGTGCCGATGGCCGCGAGCACGGACGGCACAAGCGAACGCCATAGCGTTGCGTTCAGCCGCAAAAGCCCGCGGCGGCGCCCGAACAGGATCAGGAGTACGACATTGGTCCATGCCCCGATCGAGGTGCCAAGCGCAATGCCGGCGATGCCAAGATGAAAGCCCCAGACGAGCAGAAACTTGAATGCGATGTTTATCACGATTGCGGACACCGTGATCCGCGCCGGCGTCGCCGTGTCGTGGCGGGCGTAGAACGTTGCCTGGAAGACACGGGTGAGCGCCATGGCCGGCAGGCCGACGCCGTAAGTCATGAGCGCGATAGCCGAGAGCGCCGCCGCGCTTTTGTCGAACGCACCGTGCGCGAAGATCGCCCGGATGATCGTATCGGGGATCGCGATGAAAGCGGCCGTGAACGGCAGATTGAGCAACAGCGAGATGGCCGCTCCACGGTTCTGAACCACGTCCGATCCGTCGCGATCGCCGAGCGCAAGACGCGCCGTCATATCGGGCAGCACCACCGTCCCAATGGCTATGCCGAGCACGCCTAGGGGCAATTGATTGACGCGATCGGCAAAATAAAGCGCGGTCCGCGTGCCGACGGGAAGCAGACTCGCGATAATCGTATCGATGAAGGGCGCGATGAGATAGCTCGCGGCGCCCACCGTCACGGCGCCCAGCGCCACGAAGAATTCCTTGATCTCCGGCGTCCAGCGCGGCCAGGTGATGCGGAGCGAAATGCCGTCGCGTCCGCCCGCCCAAAGCATGAAGAAGAGCTGCGCGAAACCGCCCAGGAGCAGTCCCCAAGCGGCGGCGTAAGCGGCATTCGGAAACCAGCGCGACGCGACGAGAGTCGCGATCATGCCGAGATTCTGGAAATTGGACCACGCCGCGGCCGCCCAGAATTTCTCGATGGCGTTCAACATCGCCGAAATCTGGATCGCGACCAGCGTGAGGATCAGATAGGGAAAGGTGATGCGCGCAAGGCTGACCGTCAGCTTCAACTGGCCGGGGTTGTCCGCGAAACCGGGCGCGATGACGTGTATCAACAGCGGCATGTAAATCATCGCAAGGATCAGAACGACGATCTGCACTGCCATCTGCCAGGAGAAGACGCGATCGGCGAACAAGGCAGCCTTGTTGTGTTCCCCCCGCGCCCACAACGCCGCATAGCGCGGCAGAAAGGCCGGGTTGACTGTGCCCTCGCCGAAGATCGAACGAAAGTAGCCGGGAAACAGAAACGCGACGATGAAGGCGTCCGACAACACGCCCTTGCCGAGATACCAGGCGAGCAGCATGTCGCGCAGGAATCCCGTGATGCGCGACAGGAGCGTGAAGCCGCCAACGGAGAGAAGACGTTTGAACATCTAGCGCTTCGCCTCGGCGACGAGCTTCATGACATAGGGAAACATGCGATCGACGATCACCTTCACGCCGGCGGGGTTGGGATGCATGCCGTCGGCCTGGTTGAGCTTCGGGTTCATGGCGACGCCGTCGAGCACGAAGGGATAGAGCAACACGTCATATTGTTTCGCGAGCTTGGGATAGATCGGATCGAAGGAATTTTGATATTCCGGCCCCAGATTGCGCGGCGCCTTCATGCCGAGGAGCAGCACCGGCACATGCGCGGCTTTGAGCTTCGCGAGCATGGCAGAGATGTTCTTTTCCGTGAGTGCGGGATCGATGCCGCGCAAGGCATCATTGGAGCCCATCTCCACGATGGCGGCATCGGGATGATCGGCTAGCGACCAGTCGAGGCGCGACAGCCCGTCGGACGAGGTATCGCCCGAAACGCCGGCATTGATCAGCGTCGCGTTGACGCCGGCGGCTTTCAGCTTCTGTTGCAGGACCACCGTGAATTCGGTTCCGGGCGGCAGATTGTAGCCCTGCGTCAGGCTCGTGCCGAAGGCGAGGATCTTGAGCGGCTGAGCGGCCAGCGCGGCCTGCGCGAGCAGAAGCGCCGCCACAAACGAAATCCCGTACAGCCAAATACCGTAGAAAATGTGCTTGAATCGCGGGCCGGTCATGCCATATCGCCAATAGCGCCTTCTGTTGCCGTTGTCCCGCGCCGACCCTCAAACAGAGTCACGATCATGGCCGCGATCATCTTGGAAGACGTACGCCTCACACTGGCGAGCGCCGCCGGTCCGGTCAACATCCTTACGGGCATTTCGCTGACAATTGCTGAAGGCGAAACGGTTGCGCTGCTGGGCCCTTCCGGCTCCGGCAAATCCTCGCTCCTGATGGTGGCCGCCGGTCTCGAAGCGCCGACCTCCGGTCGCGTCGCGGTTGCAGGCGCCGATCTGACGCGGTTGGGCGAAGATTCGCTCGCCCGTTTTCGCCGAGCCCATGTCGGCATCGTCTTCCAGTCGTTCCATCTCATTCCCACGATGACGGCGCTCGAAAACGTCGCCGTGCCGCTCGAGCTGCAGGGCGCGAAGGACGCGTTCGCGCGGGCCACGGCGGAGCTCGAGGCCGTCGGCCTCGGCGCGCGGCTCGAGCATTATCCGAGTCAATTGTCCGGCGGGGAGCAGCAGCGCGTGGCGCTGGCGCGCGCCATGGCGCCGAGACCGAAGGTTCTCTTCGCGGACGAGCCGACCGGCAATCTCGACGGGCAGACGGGCGCCGGCGTCGCCGATCTTCTGTTCGCGCTGCAGGCGCGGGCCGGCACCACGCTCTTTCTCGTCACCCACGAAGAAGCGCTCGCCCGGCGTTGCCAACGCATCGTGCGCCTCAAGGATGGCGCGATCGTGGCGGACACGCGCACGGCCGTCGCCGCGTGAACACGCTCGGTCTCGCTGTCCGGCTGGCGCGGCGCGAGATGCGCAGCGGCTTCTCGGGCTTTCGCATTTTCTTCGCTTGCCTTGTGCTCGGCGTGGCCGCCGTCGCCGGCGTCGGCTCGCTGTCGTCCGCCTTGCTGACGGGTTTGGCCGAAGAAGGCCGAGTGCTGTTGGGCGGCGATGTGTCGGTGCATCTCGTTCATCGCGAAGCCGGTGCGAACGAGCTGGCATACTTGAAGGCGCGCGGGCGCGTCTCCGAAACCGTCTCCATGCGCGCCATGGCTTACGCGGTGAAGAACGGCCGCGAGGAGGAACGCCAGCTCATCGAGTTGAAAGCCGTCGACAGCGCCTACCCGCTTTACGGCTCGGTTCAACTCTCGACCGCGCTGGCGCTTTCGCGCGCGCTGGCCTGCAACGGTGCGATATGCGGCGTCGCTGCCGAGCAGACGCTGCTCGACCGGTTGCACCTTCCTGTCGGCGGACTGTTGCGCATCGGTTCGGCGAATTATCGCGTGACGGCGGTGCTCGTCCGCGAGCCCGATCGCATCTCGGGCGGCTTTAGCCTCGGCCCGCATCTCCTGATGTCGAAAGAAGGCCTCGCACGCACCGGCCTTGTGACGGTCGGCAGCCTCATCGAATATGCCTACCGCGTCGCGCTGCCGCCGAGCGCCTCCGTCACGCAATTCACCGACGACGCCAAAGCGGCCTTCCCTGACAGCGGCTGGGAGATCCGCGACCGCAACAACGCCGCGCCCGGCATAAAGCGTTTCGTCGAACAGGTAACGATGTTCCTGACGCTCGTGGGCCTCACGGCGCTGGCCGTCGGCGGCGTCGGCGCGGGTCAAGCCGTCAGCGCCTTCCTCGATCGGAAACGCGAGGAAATCGCGACGCTCAAATCCTTGGGGGCCGAAGGCGGCCTCGTGTTCCTTATCTACTTCCTGCAGGTGATGATGATCGCGGTGACGGCGGTCGTCGTCGGTGTTGTCCTCGGTGCGGGGCTGCCATTCATTGTCGAAGCGTTCTTCGCCTCCGACATTCCCATCGAAGCGCGTTACGGGATCTATCCCGGGCCGCTGATCCTCGCGGCTTTGTTCGGCCTTCTCTCCGCCGCCGCCTTCGCCATTCCGCCGCTGGCGCGCGCCCGCGAGATCATGCCGGCGAGCCTGTTCCGCGATGTCGTCGCCCGCGCCCGCGCGCATGGCCGCCTGCCCTATCTTGCGATCGCCGCGCTCGCGGGACTGTGCATTGTCGCATTGGCGTTGGTGCTTTCGCCGTCGCTGCTGTTCGCCGGATGGTTTCTCGCCGGCGCCGCTGGAACGCTCATCGTGCTGCGGCTGACGGCGTTCTTCCTGCAAGGAATTCTGCGCCGCGTGCCGCGGCCGAAACAGCCGGGCCTCAGGCTCGCGCTCGCCAATCTCACAAGACCGGGTGCTGCGACCGCATCCGTGATCGTGGCGCTCGGCCTCGGCCTGTCGCTGCTCGCAACCGTCACGTTGCTCGACCGCACGATCTCGGCCCAGGTGAAGGACAATCTGCCGACGCTGGCGCCGACCTTCTTCTTCGTCGACATCCAGCCCGGCGAAACCGCCGCTTTCGATCGGACCGTTGCGCGTTTCAAATCCGCCCGCGAC
>Ga0335072_10010219_pt1 | contig 13519 bp, 9 predicted proteins | sample Lox_Sample_21_FD_206725 | JGI IMG/M metagenome (GOLD analysis project Ga0335072, IMG submission 206725) | Soil microbial communities from Loxahatchee National Wildlife Refuge, Florida, United States - Lox_Sample_2.1 | ecosystem: Environmental > Terrestrial > Soil > Wetlands | place: USA: Florida...
AAAATCGCGCGTTGAAAACAGATTCGCAGTCCCGTTTGCCTGCCGCTGGCCCACGAGCAGGAGCCGATCGGGATGGGCAAAGGGCCACGGTTCAAGCAGCACAGCCCGGATCACGCTGAACATCGCTGTATTCGCGCCAATCCCGAGCGCCAGCGTCAACACCGCGGCAAGCGTAAAACGTCGCGACTTGAAAAGTGACCTTGCACCATAGCGCAGATCCTGAAGAAGCTGCTCCATCGCGCACCTCGTTCCAATTCAGACGCGTCGGCGCCTCCGTGGTCACGCTCGACCACGGCGAAATAGGCTCGCGAGTCTGTCCATCCAGCATCCGCCGCAGACTTCCACAAAGTCCAGGCACTGCGACCACGATTCACATGAAATGTGACGGAACGCCCCGGTTCGGTTCGCCGGCAGCACTGCGTATAGGATCAAATCACTTCTGTGCGGGAACGAGGTCGATCGCGCGAAGCTGCTTTCCGGCCATCCTGCGATGCAGCGCGCAGAACAGTCCGGCACCGAAGACCCTTGATCCTCATCCTGGGCCGGCGAAGCGACCATAGGCTCGCATTGCTCGTAACGCAGAGAAATCCGGGAGTTCCGCCAGTCAATGCGCAAATGAAACGGCCACCCTTTCAGGTGGCCGTTTTCGCTGCTGACAACGGATCACGGACGGCTGAACACTGCCTTCTTACCGTTCGTTCTTCCGCCAGTGAATGAGATCCCCAAGGGTCGTGGTCGAGCTGGAGACGGGCTGTTTGTGCGCGCCTTCCTTGTAGTGCTCCACCGTGGCGCGGCTGGCTTCGTGACCAACTGAGCGCAGGCTGAGTCCCACTTTCTTCTCTTCCACGTTAATCTTGATGATCTTGAATTCGTGCTCCATGCCCTGTTCGAGCTTCACCGGCACGCCGTCGTCGCCCACCGACTCGGAGTTGTGGCAAAGCCCCTCGACACCCTCGGCAATCTCGATGAAGGCGCCGAATTGCGCAGTGCGCAGAACCTTCCCATGCACCACGTCGCCCACGCGATGGGCGGCAAAGAAGCTCTCCCACACGTCGGGCTGAAGCTGCTTGATGCCGAGTGAAAGACGCCGGTTTGCCGGCTCAACGCCGAGCACCACCGCCTTCACCTTTTCGCCCTTCTTCACCACTTCCGAAGGATGCTTCACGCGCTTGGTCCAGCTCAGGTTCGAGACATGCACCAGCCCGTCGATGCCGTCCTCGATCTCGATGAATGCGCCGAAGTCGGTAAGGTTGCGCACGCGGCCTTCAACCACCGTGCCGATCGGATAGCGCTCCGTGAGGTTCTCCCAAGGGTTTTCCATGAGCTGCTTCATGCCCAAAGAAATGCGTCGATCCGCCGGGTTCACGCTCAGCACCACGGTGTCAACCTCGTCGCCGGGCTTCACCAGCTTCGAAGGATGCTTCAGCCGCTTCGACCAGGTCATCTCCGACAGGTGAACCAGCCCTTCGATGCCCTGCTCCAGCTCGACAAACGCGCCGTAATCGGTCACCGAAAGAACGCGGCCATGAACCCGCGCACCCACCGGATACCGTTCTGCGGCGTCAAGCCAGGGGTCGGGAGTCAGTTGCTTGAATCCGAGCGAAACGCGCTGCTTCTCTTTATCGAACTTCAGCACTTTCACCTGGATCTCGTCGCCGACGTTGACCAGGTCGCGGGGATGGGTCAGACGGCCCCAGCTCATATCGGTGATGTGCAGCAGGCCGTCAATCCCGCCCAGGTCGACGAACGCGCCGTAATCCGTCAGGTTCTTCACCGTGCCGGTCAGCACCGCTCCTTCGCCCAGGTGCTCGAGAGTCTGCGAGCGCTTTGCATTCTGCTCTTCCTCGAGGATCTCCTTGCGGCTCACCACCACGTTGCCGCGCTTCTTGTTCAGCTTGATCACGCGGACTTCAATCTGCTGGCCAAGGTAGCCATCCAGATTGCGCACCGGGCGAATTTCAAGCTGCGAGCCCGGCAAAAATGCCTTCATGCCGATGTCGACTGTCAGGCCGCCCTTGACCCGGCTCACCACCGTGCCAAGCACCGGCGTCTTCTCGTTCGCGGCTTTTTCAATCGTGTCCCACACACGCAGCCGCTGCGCCTTCTCGAAGCTGACCAGGTAGCCGCCCTCGGGCTCTTCGCGCTCGATGACGACGTCGACGGTCTCGCCCGGTTGAAACTTGACCGCGCCGGTGTGATCCACCACCTGCTCCAGCGGCACAAGTCCCTCGGACTTCAGGCCCACATCGATAACCAGGTGCTTCTCTGTCTGCTTGAGGACCGTCCCGGTAACCACCTTGTCACCGTAGGCCTCAACTGCGGCCGCCTCTGCGGCCTGCTCGCGCTCAAATGCTTCCAGAGCTGCGGAAAAATCTTCAACGGATTCGGGTGCGTGCTCGGCCTGTTTTTGAGAAGCCGCTCTTGCGGCAGGCGATTCGGCAGCCGGGACTGAGGCAGTCGTGCTCACCGCGGTCTGTGCCGCCGGTTCTGACTGCGCTGCAGGTTGGTTGGGGGCATCGGCGTCCATCGCGAAGGCTTCGTGTGTTGCAGAGATCTCGGGGTTGGACGTGGATTCGTGCAACGGCTGCTCAAGCTCCGTCGCAGGGTCAAGAGTTGGAGTTTCCAATTCGGTGTTCAGGGTTATGCTCTCGGGTTCGGGATTGAGGACGTTTGCCATCACTGCTGCTCCGGGATTCTTTCCTGCGTGACCACTGGGTTGTCACCAGGGCGGCATCTTTCGCTATCCGCTGCAGCGGTAATTCAGCAAAATCTGCCCGGGCCTGCTTTGCCTGCCATCTATTCGACTGGTTCTCGCAGAGACAGTCATCCCGGCCAGCGCCGCTGGCGCAAAGAGCGACTCGTCTCCATGGGAAACACCAGGCGGACAACGGCTGGCGGGAGGGCGGCCGCAGCTCGCTGCTGGAATCCGCGCAGGGAGCCACTCCCCGAGTGTAGCAATGTCCGCTTTCCAGCGTCAATGCAATGGGTTGCCTGCCCAAAACCGTGATCGAATTCCCGCCAAAAATTCACGCTCCACCGGTTGGCAGCCGCCAGAGTCACCCCGGCCCAATCGGCAACAACAACGAACCGGCTCGCGACCCTTCGCTTCAGCGCCTCGCGCACAACACTATACTGTTTGCCAACGGTATCCGCGCGATGGACCTCCTTTGGACTCCCTGGCGATTCGCATACGTCTCCACGGCGGACGGCGCTCCGCGTCCCGGTGTTCCCGTCAGCCTTTCGGCATGGAAGGGCGATACCGGCTGCGTATTCTGCAACCTGATCGCCTCCGTCGACCACGCCATCGCCAACGGAATGAACCGGGATGAGGCGGAACTGGCCGCCGGACTGGTCCTCCGCGGCAAGCTCTGCTTCCTCTGCCTCAACGCCTATCCCTACACCTCCGGCCACGTGATGGTGCTGCCGTACGCGCACCTCGACCGCCTTGCCGCGTTGCCCCTCGAGACCGCCCACGAGCTCATCGAACTCGCGCAAAGAACCGAGGAGACGCTGGAACGGCTCTACACGCCGCACGGATTCAACTTCGGCATGAATCTCGGCCGCGCCGCCGGGGCGGGCGTAGCCGGACACCTCCACCTGCACGCCATGCCGCGCTGGACCGGCGACACCAATTTCATGACCACGGTGGCCGAAACCCGTGTCCTCCCTGAAGACCTGTCCATCACATGGAAGCGCATGCGCGACGCATTCGCGGAAACGAAGAACCAGGACAAACGAAGTTAGCGCCGTTCTAAGGCTGTCGGGCCTAAGCTGTATCCGTTAATGCGAGGAAAAATGATGTACAGCGAAGTGACTGCGGCCTCTCGTCTCCCTGAGATCTGGCCTGCCCTGCGCCAAAGCGACTGGAGCGACACCTGCGCCACATTGCAGCTATGGATGCAGATCGTGGGCAAAGTTCGGCTCGCTCTCACCCCGCCCATCAATCATTGCTGGAATGTGACCCTCTACCCCACGGTTCGCGGCATCACCACGTCTCCAATGGCCTATGGAAACCTGGTGGTGCAGATCGACTTCGATTTTCTCGATCACGTTCTCGTCGTCGAGGCTGGCGCCGGGCGGCGTCGTCAGATCCCTCTGCGCCCCATGACAGTCGCCACGTTCTACGACCGCCTCATGGCCGAACTGGCGAGTGTCGGCGCGCCGGTCCACATCTGGCCCATGCCGCAAGAGGTCTCGAACCCGATTCGCTTCGATCAGGACACGGTACACCAGGACTACGACCCCGAATACGCGCAGCGCTTCTGGCGCATCCTGCTCCAGACCAGTCGAGTGTTCCATCAGTTCCGCGCGCGATTCCGAGGCAAGGTGAGCCCGGTGCACCTGTTCTGGGGCGCAATGGATCTCGCCTGCACGCGTTTCTCCGGCCGCACAGCGCCCGAGCATCCCAGCATGCCCGGCTTGGCGGACCGCGTCACGCGCGATGCCTATTCCCACGAGGTCAGCAGTTGCGGATTCTGGCCCGGCGCGCCCGGCATCGAACCCATGTTCTACAGCTACGCCTATCCCGAGCCGCCCGGCTACGTCGGCTCCCCGATCTCACCTTCCTTTGCGGGATTCGACAAGAACCTTGGCGAGTTCGTGCTGCCGTACGGGTCGATGCGTGCTTCGTTCGAGCCCGATCGCGTGCTGCTCGCGTTTCTGCAAAGCACCTATGAGGCAGCCGCCAATTGCGCGCATTGGGACCGCGCTGCACTGGAAGTCACTCCGTTAAGTTCGACTGCTTCCTGACCGGGACGGTTTATTTCGTTAACTCCGGCGCGCTCTCGTCCGCTTCCGCCGCCAGCGCAAGCTCCTCCTGGTCCACCGCGGCACTATCAAGAATCTTCTTCGGAATGGATTTGTTGGTGCGGATGCCGAGGTCTTTGAGTTTTTGCATCTGGCCCACAAGATTGCCGGAGCCCTCCACCAGCTTCCTCCAAGCACTCGCATAATTCTGATCGGCCCTGCGGATGGCTTCGCCAATCATCTCCATATCAGTAACGAAGCCCACAAATTTCTCATAGAGCAGCGCGCCCCGATTCATCACATCCTTCACGTTGCGAGCCTGCCGCTCCTGCTGCCACAGCACATTCACAATGCGGATCACGTACAACAGCGTTGTGGGTCCCACCAGAAGAATCCCTTGGTGGTAGGCATCGGCCCACAGTTCCCCATCGTTCTGCAACGCCATCAGAAGAGCCGGCTCAACCGGGACGAACAACACGACAAAATCTGGCGTCTCGATGCCGGGCAGGCGGTGATATCCGGCCTTGGCAAGGCTAGCGACGTGGCCCCGCACACTCGCGATGTGCTGCTTCAGTGAAGCTTTCCTGTCCTCATCGGCGGCCGCGTTCACATATTCGGCATAAGCGGTCAGAGAAACCTTCGAATCGATCACCAGGTTGCGCCCGCCGGGCAAAAAGACAATGACATCCGTGCGTGCGCGCGTCCGCTCGCCGTCCTCAGCCTCGATGCCCGTGAATGACTGCTGAAAGCTGTACTCCTCGCCCTCGCGCAATCCCGCCTTGTCGAGCAGATCGCGCAAAATGAATTCACCCCAGTCGCCCTGTGTCTTGGCCGAACCGCGCAATGCCGTCGTCAGGTTGCGCGCATCTTCCGAGAGTTGCTGGTTCATCGTGTTCAAATTGCCGACCAGCGCTTGCAATGTCGCCACGCCCGTCTTCGAATCGGTTTGCGCTTCTTCCACTCTCCTGCGAAAGTCCTCGATTTGCGTTTTCAACGGGTTCAGCAAGTTCCCTATCTCCGCCTGGCTGCCTTCAGAGAATTTCTTCGATTTCTGATCGAGAATGTCGGCTGCCAGCGTCTGAAACTGGTCCGCCAGCGTCTTCTTCGCGCCCTCCAGCAACTCGACTTTCTCCGCGAAATTCTTGCGTTCGTGATTCAGGTCCGCCTCGAGCTGGCTGATGCGCGCCACCTGCCCACGCGCAAATTCTCCGGCCGATTCGAGAACCGTCCGCGCCTGGTCGCGCTCTGCCGTGATCCGCTCGATGGTCTTCTCGCGCTCAGCGGCCACCTGCTCCGCCCCTGCCCGTCCGGCCGACTCAGCCTGGGCTTGCGCCAACTCCTTTTGGAGTGCTGCCAGCGCGTCCGCCGCCTCACGATTGCGCTCTTCCAGCAGTGCCTTCTCAGAACGCGCAGCACTCGACTGGATCCAGATCCCCACCAATAGCCCCACCACAACGGCGACCGCCGAAATGATTGCCTGCACCATGACGGAATTCCCTCTTCGCCTAATGTACGCCTTTATGCTGTGCAAAGACGGCCCGAAACTCCGCCATCACGCCGCTCTGTACACTCCATCACACCTGGCCCGTATCTCTCGCCAGATGATCGATTTGTTTTCCTCGCAGCTCGCTTTACACACCCCCAGCCGCCCGGTAGACTTGGAGTTTCGGGGCATGCGCGGCAGTGTGGACGCAGCGACTTGTTTCAATGCTGCGGGCCGGTATTGTAGGCTGGCGAAGCACGCTGACTGAGCCCCAACGGATCCGAAGTTCCGAAAAATGAGGAGAATCACGCATGGCCGTTGAAGAAAAAGTGAAGCAGATCATCGTCGAGCAGCTGCAAGTGGACGAGGCTGAGGTGACACCCGGCGCCAGCTTCCAGGAAGACCTGGGCGCGGACTCACTGGACGTGGTCGAGCTCGTGATGCAATTCGAGGAGGCATTCGATCTCGAGATTCCCGACGAAGACGCCGAGAAGATCAAGACCGTGAAGGACGCCATCGAGTACATCGAGAAGAACGAAAAGACCGCGAAAGGCAAGTAACTGGTGAATCGACGAGTTGTGATCACCGGCCTCGGGCTGGTGTGCGGGGTAGGCAATACCGCTCCGGAGGTGTGGCGGCAATTGCTTGCCGGGGCGAGCGGCATGGGCCCGATTCAGGGGTTCGACACCACCGGATTTCCGGTCACATTTGCCGCCGAAGTCAAAAACTTCGACCCGCTGAATTTTGTCGACAAGAAGGAAGCGCGCAAGATGGGGCGCTTCATTCACTTTGCTTTCGCCGCTACCCAGGAAGCAATCACCCAGGCAGGCCTGAAAATCACCGACGACATCGCAGATCGTGTTGGCGTCTTCATCGGCTCCGGCATCGGCGGCTTCGAAATCATCGAGCGCGAGCATGCAAACCTTCTTGAGTCAGGCCCGCGCAAGATCTCGCCCTTCTTTATTCCCGCAGCCATCGTCAACATGGCGGCCGGCCAGCTCAGCATTCGCTACGGCGCCAAGGGACCTATCTCCGCCACGGCGACTGCCTGCGCCACTTCGGCCAACTCCATTGGCGACTCGGTGCGCATGATCCTCCACGGCGACGCCGACGTCATGATCGCCGGTGGGTCCGAAGCCGCCGTCACGCCCCTTTCCGTCGGTGGATTCGCATCGATGCGTGCGCTTTCCACGCGCAACGACGATCCGACCCACGCCAGCCGCCCGTTCGACAAGGATCGCGACGGCTTCGTCATTGGCGAAGGCGCGGGCATTGTCATCCTCGAAGAACTCGGGTTCGCAAGAAAGCGCGGAGCCAAAATCCTCGCTGAAGTTATCGGCTACGGCATGAGTGCGGATGCCCACCACATGACGGGCATTGCGCCCGAAGGCGCGGGCGCGCAGCGCAGCATGCGCGCAGCCCTGAAAGACGCGGGCATTCAGCCTGAGGTGGGATACGTCAACGCCCATGCCACTTCCACACCGGCCGGTGACGGCAACGAATCGCGCGCTATCGAAGGCGTCTTTGGCGAGCACGCTTTGAGCCGCAAGCTCAAAGTGAGCGGGACCAAATCGATGACCGGGCATCTGCTCGGCGGCGCAGGCGGTCTCGAAGCCGGCATTACAGTCCTGGCTCTTCAGCACCAGACGCTGCCGCCGACAACCAACCTTGAAACGCCTGATCCCGAGTGCCGCCTGGACTACGTTCCAAACAAGCCCATCCCGCACAGCTTCGACGTAGCCTTGTCCAACTCCTTTGGCTTCGGCGGCATCAATGCCACGTTGATTATGCGTCGCTGGACGGACTGAGCATCCGGTCTTCCGCCAAAACGCGAACGGCGCGCATTCTCGCAATGCGCGCCGCTTCCCTTTTCCCGGAGTCTCGTCGCTCTAGCCCATCACGGCGTTCCAGATCACTCCGATAATCACGAAAATGGCCCACCATCCGAAGACGGCGATATAGCCCGAGGATCGCTTCACCCCCGCCACAACCGCCGTGCCGATTCCCGCAACAACCAGCGTCCAGATCGTGACCGCGTCAAGCGAGGTGGCCAGCGCGTAAAGAGCCTTGTTCGTATCCATGGGATTTAGAAATGCTCCGATGTTCGTCGGCGCATAGTTCTTGATGTTGAATGATTCGGGTGCAACCCCCGCGAAGATCACAATCGTCCCCAACAGCACCTTCACAATGCCGGGCAGGCTTGCATACATCCACATGGAAAAAATGCCGCCGTAGGTGGCCTTGCCCCCGAAAACGAAATTGATGGTGCCCCACAACCCGAGCGATCCGATGGCGACAATGGCCAGAAGCAGAAGCGGGTTGGCGATAAAGATCCCCTCCGTCACATAGAGGGAGATCTTCTCCGTCATCGCTCGCTGCTCGGGCGGCGCCTGCGCGAGTCGCTCTTCCTGTGTGGGATTCAGGTGCATCTGGTTATCCACCACCTGCTGCATGCCGATCTTGGTCGAGACAGCAGCGAAGAGGATGTATCCCACGACCGCCAGGATCAGGAACGGCATCCACCAGCTTTTGTGGCCGCGCTTGATGTCCTCGAACGTCTTCGACGGCGCGGCAAAGATATTCGTGACTCGCTGCATCTGCGTAAGCCCGGTCGATGATTCGGCCGATGCCTGAAGTTCAGGATCGCTCATGTGTGCCTCTCAAGAATGACGGTTAAACCCAAACAGCCTCGCGGCCCAGGCGACGTCGCAGACTTGCTGCGCAATTGCGCATTCCAAAACTGCGTCATCGCCGCGTCGCACCGGACCTGCTTTTTCCGTTCGCACGCGATTGTACCTTGAGAAGCCGGGGGATGGGATCAATTTCCGATGGCCGGGTACGGCCGGGCTGCTTCAGAAGCCGCCAGAGGCCGGTTGCGAAGTTGCAACCGGTTCGGACGAAGGCGGCGCGGCTTGATGCCGCGGCTTGTGCAGAGGTCCGGCCCCGATATAGCTCTTGTAGACCGTGATGTGGAAACAGCTCTGGTGAAATTCCTCTTCCACGTCGATCTTTCCCTGGTCCTGAAGCGCATTCAGGCGGTCACGCATCCAGTAAAGCTCGCGGCGCGTCAGGCCTTGCTTGGCTATGTCGATCGAGGCCCCCGTCAGATGCGGGCTCGCGATGTCGCCTTCGGCCTGCGCTGCATTGCCGTTAATCTCCATCAACCGCTTCTGATACGCAACCGTCCTGACCGCCGAACTCACTTCCAGGGGACGATGGAACATCGCATCGTGCGCGCGGGCCAGGTCCCTGAGGAACGTTGCCGTCCAAGGCCTGCAGTAGCGTCGATTCTCGGGCAGCTCGGAATTGATGGTAAGGGCCGATGAAACGGGAACAGGCACCAGCATGCCGCGCTCGATCCGGTCGTTCAGGTCGTTGTCGTCGAGAATCCTTTCCAACCCGTCATCCTGCGTCTTCGCATTCTGGCGCTCCAGCGATTCCAGTGATCCCCGCAGCGGCGCCATCGGGACAATCCGCATCGAGCGAAATGTGAGGGAGGAGGTTTCCGCGGCAAGGTTGGGATCGGCAGCGGTCGCCGGCCCCCCCGATTTCATCCCAGCCGGCGGTTCGGTTGCATCAGATCCGGCGGGTTCAGCTGCTTCCGATCCGCTCCTCATTCCTGCCGATTCCGCTCGCTGAGTTAGAACCGGGGACGCCGCTCCGGAACGCGCCGCCGCGGACTCGCTGTCCTGCGTAAATACGCTGGCGGCCGGCGCTGGATCTTCGCTCGCCGCAACTTGCGCCCCTGCTTTTGCCATTACGGGCACAACCCGCGGTTCAGCCATCATCCGCGGGCGCATACGGTGATATGCCACCGTCCGCCGCTTGTATGTCGAGCGCCAGTTATGCCTGGTCGCGTACGTCCGCCTCGTCCTCCTTGCGCTCCGGAATGAGTGCGCGGTCTTCCTCGAAGACGCATGATGCACGCCGGCGCCAGCGCTGCGCGTCCGGCTGGAATGCTTATGCACGGCGGAATGTCTATGAATGGTGGTGCGCTGAGGCGCAGCTCCAGCGGGTACCGCAAGGAACGCGGTCAGCAAGAGCGCGAATACTGCAATCCGCAACATGGGGAGTACGCGGAGAACCGAGAGCACCACTAGTGTAAGACGCAGAAATGATGTTTTCGAGTGCCTGAAGGGGTTCAACTTTGTCTGATAACGCGAGCCTCAGGCGAACAAAGAGCGAGAGTAAGCGCTCGCTCCCATTCCCTGGATCAAAATCTGCAAGCCTGCAACGACGCTCCGGAGCGCTGATCCCGCCCTCACTGCAACAGCGTTCCCTGCTCTTCGTCCTTGCCGTTCAGCTCGTCCGGTGGGATGATCACCGCCGCCGCCACTTTGTCGTCGGCTTCGAGATTCAGCAGGCGAACACCTTGCGTATTGCGCCCGGCCGAGCGAACTGTGTTGGTATCGATCCGAATAATCTTGCCCCACTGGCTGATCACCATCAGCTCTGAGGTTTCATTGACCAGCAGAACCGAACTCGTCTTCCCTACCTTGGGGGTAGCCTTCAGATTGGTCACACCCTGTGCGCCTCGTGCCGTCAGCCGGTACTCGTCAACGTCGGTGCGTTTCCCAAACCCATTTTCAGTGACCGTGAGGATGCGGAATTGCGTCACGCAAAGTTTCTCGTCGAGACCTTTGAGCGTCGCCCAGGCATCTTCGACCGCCTTCTCCGCTTTCTTCTCCTTCGCCTTCAATTTCTCGTCTTCTGCATCGCCGTTTCGCCGCTCTTCCCGGGCTTTCTGAAGCGCGTCCTTTGCAACGTCGTAAACTTTGCGCAGCGAATTGAGCTTGTCGGTGAGCCCGCGAACTTTGGCGCACTCATCGCGTTCCTTGTCGCGGGTCTCGTCGGAATCGGTGATTGCCGCGCCGATCACGTAATCGCCCTTCTTCAGCGAAATGCCCTTATTGCCGGCAGCGTTGCGCCCCATCGGGCGCAAGCCAATCCCGTTCCGCTCGGGGTCGTATTCTTCCTGGAACCGGATGGCCATGCCCTCCCGCGTGGCGAGAAAGATGTTTTGCTTGCCGTTGGTCAGGCCGGCAGTCACCAGGTCATCGTCCGCGTCCAGGTTGATGGCAATGATGCCGCGCGACATCACGTTCGAGAAGTCCTTGAGGGGCGTCTTCTTCACCGTGCCGTTGCGCGTGGCAAAGAAGATGAATTTGCCCTCCTCCTCGAGATCGCGCACTGGCAGAATGGTCCGCACGTTCTCCCCGGGTTGCAGGCTGAGCAAACTCTGGATGCTCTTGCCCTTTCCGGCAGCTCCCACGTCGGGAATCTCGTATACCTTCAGCCAGTACACGCGGCCGCTATTGGTAAAACAGAGCAGAAAGGCATGCGTCGAGTCGATGATCAGCTGCGAAACAAAGTCTTCTTCGCGCGTCTTCATCCCCGTGCGGCCCGTACCGCCTCGCCGCTGCTGCCGGTAGATCGAAATCGGCGTGCGCTTCAAGTAGCCCTGGTGGCTCACGGTCACGGCTACCTGCTCGTCGGCAATCAGATCTTCGATCTGGAGCTCGGCCGATTCGTCGATGATCTGCGTCCGGCGTTCATCGCCGTAACGGTCCCGAATCTCCTGCAACTCCTTCACGATCACGCCACGCAGCTTCTTTTCGCTGGCCAGGATCGATTCGTACTCCATAATCTCTGCGCGCTTCTCGGCCAGCTCTTTCAGAATCTCGTCCACCGAGAGCTGCGTCAGCCGATAAAGCTGCAACTCGAGAATCGCATCCACCTGTCTCAAAGTCAGGCCGCGCTCTTCGTGCGGCAGGCGCTCGCGATTGAGGTTGACCACGATCTCCGTGCCCTTGCCCCACGCATACAGGTTTTCGCGGGCCTCGACGCGCGACCCCGACGCCCGAATGATCCGGATCACCGTATCGAGATTGTCGAGCGCAATCTTGTAGCCTTCCAGGATGTGCTCGCGTTCGCGTGCCTTGCGCAGCAGGTAAACTGTGCGCCGCTGCACCACGTCGATGCGGTGATTGATGAAGCATTTGATCGCCTCATCAAGCCCCATCTCCTTTGGCTGGCCGTTCAGCACGGCCAGGAAGATCATCGAGAAGCTCTCCTGCATCTGCGTGTGCTTGTAGAGCTGGTTCAGAATGATCTCCGGCTGCGCGCCGCGCTTCAGCTCGATCACGATGCGCATGCCGTCGCGATCGCTCTCGTCGCGCACGTCGCCAATATCGTCAATCGTCTTGTCGTTCACCAGCTCGGCGACGCGCTCAATGAGCTTCGACTTGTTCACCTGGTAGGGAATCTCGGTGACAATGATCGCCTGCTTCTCCTTGGTCAGGTTTTCCGTAGCCACCTTGGCGCGCATCATGAAGCGGCCGCGGCCCGTTTTGTAGGCCTGCACGATGCCGCCCTTGCCGTAGAGAAAGGCGCCCGTCGGAAAATCCGGCCCCTGCACGTGCTTCAGCACTTCCACAAGCCCGGCACTGGGATTTTTCACCAGTTCGATCGTGGCATTCACAATCTCCGTCAGATTGTGCGGCGGAATATTCGTGGCCATGCCCACTGCAATGCCGCTCGATCCATTCACGATCAGATTCGGAATCCGCGTCGGCAGCACCGAAGGCTCAAGAGTGGACTCGTCGTAATTCGGCACAAAGTCCACCGTCTCCATCTCGATATCCGCCAGCAATTCGCCCGCGATCCGCGCCATCCGGCATTCGGTGTAACGCATCGCCGCCGGAGGATCGCCGTCCACCGAGCCGAAGTTGCCCTGCCCATCCACCAGCGGATAGCGCAACGTAAACGGCTGCGCCATGCGCACCAGCGTGTCATAAATCGCCGAGTCGCCGTGCGGATGGTACACACCCATCGCCTGCCCCACCACCTTGGCGCACTTGGTGTATTTCTTGTTGTACTCGAGCCCCATCTCGCTCATGGCGTAGAGCACGCGCCGGTGTACGGGCTTCAATCCGTCGCGGGCATCCGGAAGAGCGCGCCCGATGATCACCGACATCGAGTAATCGAGGTACGAACGGCGCATCTCTTCCTCGATATTGATGGGAACGAGATTCGAGCCGCGGCCGGGCGGAGTGCCGCCGTCAAGGGGAAGCTGGGGGTTCTGTTCGTCTGCCATAGGTGTGTTTGGCTCGCTGGAAGTCGGCGGAAACGGTCCGATGGAAGCGGATCCGGACTTCGCGGGCTAACATCTTGATTTTACAGCGTGATACGGCCTAAAGGCAAGGCGCGACGCACCATGTAAACCACGCCTTTACAAGCAGTTAGTGCGATGGAGTCCGGATCCTCTGCGAGCCACTCACTTCACAGCAA
>Ga0335072_10010220_pt1 | contig 13518 bp, 10 predicted proteins | sample Lox_Sample_21_FD_206725 | JGI IMG/M metagenome (GOLD analysis project Ga0335072, IMG submission 206725) | Soil microbial communities from Loxahatchee National Wildlife Refuge, Florida, United States - Lox_Sample_2.1 | ecosystem: Environmental > Terrestrial > Soil > Wetlands | place: USA...
AGGCCGCCTGGCGGGCCCCGTCGGCGAGTAACCGGCAGGAGTGGAACTTCATCATCGTCACCGACCGGGACAAGCTCCAGGAGCTGTCCACCGTCTGGCAGGGGGCGCGGCACATCGCCGGCGCGGCCGCGGCGATAGCGCTCGTCGTCCCCAGGTACGACGAAGAGCGCAGCCGGCTCACCAGCCGCTACGACCTCGGCCAGGCCACGTACGCGATCATGGTGGCCGCCGCCGACCTCGGCATCGGCACGGGCCACTCCTCGGTCAGCGACCAGGCGAAGGCTCGCGAGATCCTGGGCGTTCCTGACGACCACGAAGTGGCCTACCTCATCGGCGTCGGCTATCCCGCCGACCGCCCGCTCAAGCCGATCAAGAAGCTGAACCGCCTCCCCTTCGACGAGGTGGTCCGGCACGGCCACTGGTAGCGACCCGGGGCGGTGGATTTCCTTGAGCACGTCGCGGACAAGGTGGCGCTGATCAACGAGATCTACCGGCTGCTGGCCCCCGGCGGGCTGCTGCTGAGCCAGACGCCGTCCACCGACGGGCGGGCGCCTTCCAGGACCCCACCCACGTCGCGTTCTACAACGAGAACTCGTTCTGGTACTACACGGAGGCCGGCTACCCGAACTTCGTGCCGGACATCACGGCGAAGTTCCAGAGCTCCCGGCTGACAACGACGTTCCCGACGGATTGGCACGCCCGCCACAACATTCCGTACGTGACCGCCAACCTCATCGCCCTCAAGGACCCGATGCCGCGTAACGGCGGAGCTTACTTCTGGTGACCAGGCCGGCGCCCGGACGCTGCCCGCAGGTCGGCGAGCGCGAGCCTGGCCGCGTGGTAGCCGCCCATCCCGTGGACGCCCGCGCCCGGTGGCGTGCTCGCTGAGCAGAGGTACACGCCAGGCAACGGGGTCCGCCACGGGTACGGCGAGAGCACCGGACGGCGGATGAACTGCGCCAGGCCCGAGTAGCCGCCGGCGATATCCCCGCCGACGAGGTTCTGATCGTGCCGTTCCAGGGCCGCCGGGTTATGCACGGCCCGCGCGAGGATCAGATCGCTGAACCCGGGCGCGAACCGCTCGATCTGGCTTTCGATCGCGGCCGTCCTGTCGGTCCCCGATCCGTTCGGCACGTGGCAGTACGCCCACAGCACGTGCCTGCCGCCCGGTGCGCGGGACGGGTCGGCCGCGCACGGCTGTACGGCAAGGACGTACGGCCGGTCCGGGTACCCGCCCGCCGCGACTTCGGCCTCCGCGCTGGCTATCTGCTCGAGCGTGCCGCCGAGGTGGACGGTCGCGGCGTCTCCCACCCGGGGGTCACGCCACGGCACCGGCCCCGACAGCGCCCAGTCGACCTTGAAGACGCCGGGCCCGTAGCGGTAGCCGCCGAGCCTGCGCGCGTACCCGGCAGGCAGCCGCTCGCCGCAGACGGCGAGCACCTGACGGGGTGTCAGGTCGAGCAGGATGACCGGCGCCTGCGGCACGTCGGCCAGGTCCTTGACCAGGTGCCCGGTCTCGGCGACGCCGCCGCTGGCGACAAGGAGGTTGACCAGGGCGGCCGCGAGCCGCGCCGATCCGCCGCGGACGACCGGCCAGCCGACCTGGTGCGCGAGCGCGGCCAGCAGCATGCCGTACCCGCCGGTGATGGGCCTGCGCAGGTCAACCATCGAGTGTGCGGCCATGCCCGCGAGCAGGGCGCGTGCCCTCACCCCGGCGAAGACGGTCCGGCCGAGGACGGTAGCGGGCAGTATCCCGAGCGCCCCGTACCTAGCCAGCCGGAGCGGCGCGCGCGGCACAGATAGCGGCGAGAGCAAGGAGTCCACCAGGCCGAACCCGTCGGCCGCCGTGGCACCGACCGACTCACGCCAGGCGGTCGCGTCCCGCCGCGAGCCCAGTCCGTTGGCGGTCTCGCCGACATCCCGGTGCACCAGGACCGCATCCTGCCCGTCAAGCGGGTGCGCCGCCTGCACCGGGGGAAACGCCCACTCCATGTCCAGGTCCAGTTCCCGGAACGCCACCGACGCCAGGGCCAGCGGCAGCACGGCGGCGCAGATGTCGTGCGTGAAACCGTCAAGGCCGGTCAGCGGCCCGCTGCGGAGCCCGCCGCCGAACTCCTCCGCGCCCTCGAGCAGCAGCACCTTGAGCCCGGCCCGGGCAAGCGTGACGGCACCCGCGAGCCCGTTCGGCCCCGACCCGACGACGACGGCGTCGAACCCGTCCGCTGTGCCCACGAGCCCTCTATCCGCGCGGCTTACGGCCGCCGTAAATGACGTAGTCCAGTTCCTTCCAGAACACGTCCACCCCCTCGAAGCCCGCCGCGCGCAGGAAAGCGACCTGCGGCTCAAGCGGGATCATGTACCGGACGTGGTTCGCGTAGCGGAACTTCTCCTCGTCGGTCATGTGATGCCGCCGCTGGTGCGCCGACGGGTCGCGGCGGTCGCCGGCCCGCAGCCACGCCTCCTCGACGACCGGGTCCGGCGGCTTGACCGGGTCGTAGTTGAAGTACCAGGCGCCCGCTGCCAGGTGTGCGATGATCTCGGCGAACAGGCTCTGCTTGCGCTCGTCGTTGAGGTGGTGCACGGACAGCGAACTGATCACGGCGTCCACCTGGCCGGGGATGCCGGCCGGCCAGTCGCCGGCCGCCGACAGGTCGAACTCGACGTAGCTGTAGCGGCCCGCGTACGGCTCAAGCTCAACCGCGCCCTGGGCCATCATCTGCGGCGAGTAGTCCGCCAGTACGGCGCGCGCGGCCGAGTAATGATCGAGGACGGTCCTGGCCGCGGCCCCGGTGCCCGCGCCGAGGTCCACGAACGTAAACGGCTCGTCCGGGGCGAACGGCAGCAGTTCGGCCATCAGGATGCGGCGTTCCGCATCACGCCTGGCCCGGTCGCTGCCTCTCGACCTCCAGAAGCTGACGCCGATGTCCGACTTCCAGATGGCGGCGTTAGTGTCCTCGCTGACGGCAGAGTGCTGGTCATCCGACATGCGACCGATGCTAGCGCCGGTCGCACGCGCCGCTAAGAGGGTGCGGTTCCGCCCTCAGAGAAGTCGGGCTAGAGGTCCAGGCTCTTCCTGATCTGCGGCATGGCCACGCCGCGCTGCTCCATCCTGGCCCGCTCGACCCTGCTCGCGGTCAGGGCGGGCAGCCAGGTGACGTTCCACACGGCGGCGTCGGTCTTGGCGGCGCTCCACACGTCGTACCCGATCCCGCTGAACGACTGGGAGACTCCGCTGCTCAGGCCCCAGCCGCTGGATCCGACGACCGCTGCCACCGCCACCAGCGACGCCCACACCTGGCCCGCGCCGCTGAGGTTCGAGATCACCAGGTAGAGCAGGCCGGCTAGGGCGGCAACCGCGATCAGCACGAGCGGCCAGAACTGGCGCAGGATGACGGCGCACATCTTCTGGGCCGCACGGGCGATCGAGGATGCCGCCCGTACCCAGGCCCCCATGCCCGGCTGCACGCTCACCTCGTGGTTAGCGATGAGGACCGACTGCCAGACCCAGCCCTGGACGCGCAGCGCTTGCAGCACGGTACCGGCGTCCGGTGACCATATGTCCGCGCCCGGCGTCTTGATCCGCTCGCTGTTGACGTCGATCCAGTCCGCCCAGTTGTCCAGCGACCTCGACACGATCGTGGCGGCTCCCGACGGCAGCTGTGCTCCGGCGCCGTTAAGCAGCGTCTGCACAGTGGCCAGGTGCGGGCGCGCGAACAGGCCGAACAGCGCGCTCGGCCGGCTGGCCTGCGACTCCTGGCCCGGCGCGGCAATGCGCGGCAGCCACACCAGGTCACTGAGCGCGAGGCCGAGCTGGTAGGCGCTGAGCCGCTGCGGGTCGTCGGCGAACTCATCCAGGATGGCCTGGTGCAAGGCGGTCACCGCGGCGAGGAACTCCGTCTCGGAGAACGCCGTCTCCGCGATGGCTGCCGCGGCGGCGGCCTGCTCGTAGGCGTCGCCGGCCGCCGCGGCCGCCTCCGCCGTCGCGAGGTTCTCCGCGGCGATCGCACTCTTCTTCTTGTTCGTCTGCGCGGTGACAAGCCGCAGCGGGTGGGTGAGGCCAGGGAACCAGTGCAGGTACTCGGCCAGCTCGGCGGCGAGGAAGACGAGCTTGGGATCGGCCGCCAGGTCGTCCACAAGGGGAAGCTGGGTATCGGGATCGAACGCGGGCCGGGGCACCGTGACCCGCCCTCGCCGCCTCGCCTCGAAGAGCTCGGCCATCACCCAGCCGAGCGCGAAAATAGTGCCTGCGGGCTGCCTCGCCCGCAGCATCGCGGGGGAAAACTCGTCGACTTCGATCCGTACCGACATGTCTCTTCACATTAGCCTTTTTCCGGCGGTTGACACGAGCCCTTCGCCCCCTGCCTGTGTCAGCCGACTCGCTCCGCCTGACCATGCGCTGCCGGCGACGTATCGTATAGAAGAGCGGTCCGGTGGGCAGACCATGCGGTAGGCCTCGACCGACCCCGAGTCCCCCAAGGAGACGGATGCCTGAACAGGTGGCGCTGGCGTGCGCTCGAGATGCCGAGGACGCCCAGTGACTGAGCTGGCGAGCACCATGACCCCGCGTGAGATCGCCAGCCAGGCGGCGCACGCGATCGCGGTGCTGAACGAGCTCACCCACGGCGGTGGCGAACTGTCCAATTCGAGCGACGTCCGTGCCATTGTCGGCAGCCTTGAACGCATCGGGCAGGGCCTGCCGCAACTGTATGAGCAGCTCGCCAGGTTCCTGGTGGTCCAGCACGAGGACGGGCAGCTCAGCCACGAGTCCGGCGTCGACGCGGACGGCTCGGTGACCGAGGTGATCGAGGCACTCGCGGCGGCCGGCCAGGCGGCGGACATGATGACCGCCGCGCTCACCGAGGCGCGCGCCGCCTCCCAGGTGCTTTCTCCCCGCCCCCGGTAACTCCAGGGCCGCGAGCGCGGCGCGGAGCCAGTCGCACCAGGCATCGATGCCCTCGCCGGTGCGGGCGCTGACTAGCAGGACTTCCGCCGCCGGGTTGACCTTACGCAGGTTGTCAAGGAACGCGTCCAGGTCGAAGTCCAGGTAGGGCAGCAGGTCCACCTTGTTGACCACGACCACGCCGCAGGAGCGGAACATCACCGGGTACTTGAGCGGCTTGTCCTCGCCCTCGGTGACCGCGTAGACCATCGCCCTGGCGTCCTCGCCCACGTCGAACTCAGCCGGGCAGACCAGGTTGCCCACGTTCTCGATGAGGACCAGGTCCAGGTCCGCGAGCGGCAGCCTGGGCAGCGCCGACCGCACCATCGGCGCGTCAAGGTGGCACTCGCCGCCGAACCCGTCACCGGTATTGATCAGGGCGATCTCGGCGCCGAGGCCGGCCAGCCTGTCGGCGTCCAGGCTCGTCTCGATGTCGCCCTCGATGATCCCCACCCGTATCCGGTCGCCCAGCCTGCCGAGGGTCTCCCGGAGCAGCGCGGTCTTGCCCGCGCCAGGCGACGACATCAGGTTGACGACCCGGACCCCGGCGGCGGCGAACTCGGCCCGGTTAGCCGCCGCGGTCCTGTCGTTCTCGCCGAAGATCCGCTCGAGGACCTCCACGCGCTCGCCGCCGGTCGCATACCCCGAGTGGTCGCCCGTGTCGTGCGTGTGCTCGCCCGCATGGGCGTGCTCGTGCACAGTACCGTCGGCATGCCGGTGGAATCGTCCCATCAGGCGCTCGCCCCTTCCTCGGACTCAACTTCGAGCGAGGTGATCAGGAACTCTTCGCCCGAGATCACCTGCACCTCGATGCCACCGCAGCCGCCGCAGGCGAACGCCGGCACGTCGCCGATGTCGGTAACGTGCCCGCAGGAGCGGCACCGGACGCGTGCGGGCACGTGGTCGACGCTGATCTGGGAGCCGGCCAGCGGCGTATCCGCGCTGACCAGTCCCCAGCAGTACGTCAGCGTGTCGGGTACGACCTGGCGCAACTGACCCACCTGCAGGTTGATGACCTTCACGGTCCGTCCCGCGGCGTGGCGGGTCACGATGTCGGCGATGGACCCGCAGATTGACAGCTCGTGCACGCTCCCACACCTACCGCCATAGCGGCTCTCCGTGCAAGGTCTCGGCCAGGGACTCCGTCCAGCCCGCAAGCCGGCCTAGAACAGGGCCGCCTGCTGGGCCCGCTGCTTACGGCGACCGCGGCCTGGCCAGCCGGCACCGCGCCGGTCGAGCAGGGCCGGGTCGATCGAGGAGAGGAACGGCGACGGTGAGCATTCGGTGACCTCGCCGCGCAGCGTCCGGCGCGTGGCGGTGAGCAGCACAAGGCGGGTTGTGGCCCGGGTCATGCCGACGAAGAGGAGCCTGCGTTCCTCGCCGTAGTCGATCTCGGCGCCGCGCCAGGAGCGCAGCGGGAGCAGTCCGTCATCGCAGCCGGCGACGAACACCACGGGAAACTCCAGGCCTTTCGCCGCGTGCAGCGTCAGCAGCGAGATCCGGTCAGCACGCGGGTCCCAGGTGTCGGCCTCGGCGCCGAGGGCAAGTTCGTCGAGGAACCGGTCCAGGTCCGTTCCGCAGCGTGCGGCAAGCGGTTCGAGCACGTCGGCGGCGGCGCGGATCGCCATGATCGCCGCCGCCTTGTCGGCCGGCTCGGTGCCCGCGCCGCCCGCGGCCGCTCGGGCCGACTCAACGGCAGCAGCCACCCGTCCCGCGACCGAGCCCGCTTGAAAAGCGTCGGCCGGGGTCAGCGCCGCCACGATCGCGGCCACGCCCGGCATCTCCGCCAGCCGGGAGTGGGCCCGCTGCTGGAACGGGAAGCCGCGCTTCGCGAGGGCCTCGCCGACCGCGGCCGCCTGCGACGAGGTCCGGTAAAGCACGGCGAAGTCGGCGAACGACAGCTGGTGCTGGGTCCGCTCCCGGCCGTCAACCGCCCGGCTGTCCAGCGCGTGGAACGACGCCCCGCCGAGCAGTTTCTCGATCTCCGCCGCGACGGCCTCGGCTTCCTCTCGTTCATCGGCCACCGCTTGCACCAGCACCGGGCCGTCAGGAATGTCCGTCCTCGCCGGGACCAGTTCCCTGCCGGGCACCAGCGTCCCCGGCCTGATCAGCTGCATCGCGGCCCGCACGATCGTCGGTGCGGAGCGGTAGCTCCGCGACAGCCGCACCGTTGCGGCCGTGCCGCCGAAGTCTTCGCGAAACCGCAGGAAGTAGCCGACGTCGCCGCCGCGGAACCCGTAGATCGCCTGGTCGGGATCGCCGATCGCGCAGATCCGCGCCCCGGGCGCAAGCTGGCGGAGCATCAGGTACTGCTGCTCGTCCACGTCCTGGTACTCGTCGACGAACACGTCCGTCCACCGGCCGCGGTACCTGGCCGCCAGCGCGGGATCCGCGGCAAGCAGCGCCGTCGGCAGCGTGACCAGGTCATCGAGGTCGACCATGCCCCGCTCGCGCAGCGCCGCGTCGTACCGCGCGACGAGGCCGCCGAGTTCCGCTCCGGACTCCCGGGTTCCTGCGGGGACCTGGGCCGGCGTGGTGACCTGGTCACCGGCCGGGCTGCCAGACGAAGCCGCGCTACGTTTCTCGGCGGCGATGCGAGCACCGAGCGCGGCGGGGCGCTCGCCGGCGGACAGCGACCGCAGGATCCCCAGCCGCGTTTTCTCGTCGGCGACCTTCAGGTCGGCGTCGAGGCCGAGGAGCTTGCACTGCTCGCGCAGGATCAGCAGGCCGAGGCCGTGGAACGTGGCGACAGTGACACGGGCGGCGGCGTCGGCGCCGAGAAGCGCGGTGAGGCGGTCGCGGAGCTCGTCGCGGGCACGGCGGGTGAACGTGACGGCCAGGCAGCGCTCGGGCGGCAGCCCGTCGCCGACGCGGTGCGCGATCGCGTGCGTAAGCACCCGGGTCTTGCCCGCGCCCGGTCCCGCGATGACGAGCAGCGGGCCGCCGTCGTGGGTGACGATGGCCTGCTGCTCCGGATCGAGGCCGGGCGCCTCGCCGGGAACGACGGCCGGCGCGTCGCCCTCGCCCCCGGGTATCGTTTCCGCGGCGGCGCCGGACGCCGGAGTCCGCCGCGGCCTGGGCGGCGCCTGCGGCAGGTCGAACAGCGCCGCGCCCGCAAGTTCGCCCGGGTCGAACAGCCTGATCGTCCCGTACACGCCGTCGTATCCGGCCTCGCGGCGCACCTCGCCGCGGCGCAGCCTGGTGATCGCCTCCGCCACAATCGACGGCGCGCCGGCCGCGAGGTCGTCGAGCGGGACGTCGCCGAGGATCCCCAGCTCCGGCCCGAACCGTTCGACCATGGCGCTGACCTGGGCCGTGACCGACTTGGACTTCGGTCCGACGCCGGCGATCTCGCCAAGGATCTCTGGCAGCGGCACGAACGAGGCGAACCCCGCCGCGCCGTCGGGCCGGTACCCGGACGGCCGGTCGGCGAGCGCGTCGACCCGGTGCTGCACGCCGATCGTCGGCTTCTTCCCGCACGCCGGGCACCTGCCGCCGGCCTCGCGGGTCTCCTGCGGCGTCATCCGGACATCGCAGGCGCGGTGGCCGTCGAGGTGGTACTTGCCCTCTTCCGGGAAGAACTCGATGGTGCCCGCGAAGCCGTCGCCGGTCCGCAGCGCCTGGTAGATCTGGAAGTAGTCCGGTTCCCGCAGTTCGAACGCCGTCGCCTCGCGCCCGAGCATGGGCGGTGAGTGCGCGTCGGAGTTGGACACGAGACGGTAGCCGTCCAGGCTGGAGACCCGCCAGTTCATCTCCGGGTCCGACGACAGTCCCGTCTCGATCGCGACGATGTGACCGGCTAGGTCCGCGTAGCAGTCGGCGACCCGGTCGAATCCCGACTGCGACCCGAGCACGGCGAACCAGGGAGTCCAGGCGTGCGCGGGCACCAGGTAGCACCCGTCGCCGCCGGACAGGGTGATCTCGAGCAGGTCCCGCGAGTCGAGTCCGAGGATCGGCCGGCCGTCCGAGGCGAGGTTCCCCACCCGGGCCAGAGCCCGGGTGATCGAGTCGACCGCGTCCAGCGACGGCGCGTAGAGCAGGTGGTGCACCTTGCGCGTCCGGTCGTCGCGCTTGTAAATCGTCGATATCTCCGACGACAGCATGAACCGGACGGGCGTGCGGCATGCGGGCGGCAGCGTGCCGTGGACGGCACGCTCAAGATCGGGCCGTAGCCGGAACAGCCCAGGCGCGTCCGGCACCAGCTTCGCACCGAGTTCTTCCCGCCACGCCGGATGCGTGAAGTCACCGGTGCCGACGACGGCGATGCCCTTGCGCCCGGCCCACCAGGCGAGATGCTCAAGGTCACAGTCCCGGCTGCAGGCCCGGGAAAACCTGGAGTGGATATGGAGATCGGCGTACCACCGCTCCGCGCTCACAGCGACGCGATCCTCGCTCGCGGCGAACGGCACGAGTTCACGTCGAACATTATGCCGAACGTATGGGTGCTTCGCCCGATACTTTCCGCATTTCTCCCGGGCCCGCTGCCCGGACCCTAGAGCCCGGGCCCGTCGCCGTTACGCGTCGGGAAAGGAACCCCAGGAGTCGGTGACGAACTCCTTGCCGGTGACGGGGTGCTTGTAGTGGAACGGCAGCGTGGTCGTCTCCGGCCACAGCCGGGGCGCGTTCTGCAGCAGTTCGTCGGGGCCGAACTCGTCCTCCGGGTAGGTGACGGACGCGTTAGGCACGTAGTCGACCGGGGTGTGCGCCCAGCCGTCCTCCATCGTGCCGTGCCAGAACGCCCGGTAGAACAGCTTCTTGATCTTCCAGACGCCGTCGATGCGAACGTAGGTGTTCTCGTAGAGCCCGCCCTCCATCCACTGGCGCACCGGCGTGCCCTCGGTGGCGACAAGCTCGTGGGTGCCTGCCTGCATCAGCGTGCGGAAGCGGGCGTAGGCGGTGCGCCGGTCGGGGTCCACGTGAATGACGTCCTGCAGCATCGGGTGATCGAGCAGCCGCCCGAACTGCGGCCCGTTGTGCCCGTCGGCGAACCGGGACCTGAACCGTCCGGTGTACAGTCGCGCCGCGCCGGCGCGCCCCTTGTAGACACCCCCGATGAAGATGACTTCGCAGTCCTCATCGAACAGGTCTACGACCTCGTCGTAGTAGCACTTGTCCAGGTAGTACCCGTAGGCGTGCTGCAGCCTCCTGATGGCAAGCTCGTCCTCGACAATGCCGAGCCGGTGCTCAAGCTCTGCGACTCGTTCCTCTGCCGTCATCGCGACCTCCTCGTCCGTGCGGGCCATGGCTATCCGACTCGTTGTGCTAGCTGTTCGTCTGTCACCCAGTTGCCGTGCAGTCCGCCCGGCATCCTGATCGGAATCCGCAGCGTCGCGACCGGCGGCTCGTCGATGCGCTGCGCGTCAAGGACGAGCAGGTCCGTGGTTCCCGTCTCGTGCCGGTCGACGAGCTGCATCACGTACCCCTCGCCGTTGGCGGTGCCGGTGCCGGCTGGCGGCACGAAGATCGCTTCCTGGACCGTGGAGTTCCGGCCGGCGAACCTGGTCTTCATCACCCCGGACACCGGGTCGATCTGGCCGAGCCAGCGGAATCCCGGCAGCCCGTCGTCGGGCCTCTCGCCGGGGACGTCGGTGAGGTTGATGACACCGAACCGGTAGCCCCTGGTGGCCCAGCGGTCGTCGGTGCGCGGGAACTCGCCGGAGCAGTCGGTGAGCCGCCGCTGCTCGAACGCCGTGGTGCCGTCGCCGAGGTCGGGGGACGCCGACGTGTCGATCGTCCACCGGGTGAGCTGCGCGCTCGCTTTCTCCGGGTCGAAAGGGGCGCCGGCGATGTCCGGGAACCACGGGAACGCTGACTTCTCCCCGACGGGAGTGTCGATGTGGATGTACCGGCCGTCGTCGTAGGCGTTCATGATGTGCGAGGCGAACCGGTTGGTGCCCCGGTACCAGCGCACCTCGCTGCCGCGCCGTGGCACGACCCCCAGGTAGACGTCCTCGGAGCCGTCCCACACGTAGAGCGGGCCGCCCGCCTTGAGGCGGTCGAGCGACGCGGTGAGCGGGATGATCGGGAAGATCACGAAGTTTTCTGTGACCGCCCAGTCATGCACCATCGACGAGTACGGCGCCTCGAACCACGCCTCGTGCACGATCCGGCCGGCCGCGTCCGCCTCGTAGTAAGCGATGTCTCGCGTCGCCTCGCCCTTGGCCATGTAGCCGAAGAAGACCAGCGACCCGTCGCGCGGGTCGATCTTCGGGTGCGCGGTCGCCGTCTGGGACGACAGCTCGCCCTCCCACGTGAACTCACCGATCGTCTCGAGGGTGTCGGGATCGACCTGGATCGGCGCGCTGTCCTCCTTGGACGCGAGGAGCCGCCCGCCGTGCCAGTACACGTTCGTGTTGGCGAGCCCGCGCGACAGTCCCGCGACGGACGGGTCGTCGGTGAACGGGTTGCGGTAGGCGCCGAACAGCGACCTGCGCGCCTCCCGTTCCGCCGCGAACCTCGGCGTCCGCACGTACCGGGACCTGAAGTCGCAGTGTCCGTTCTCGAACCGGAACATCGCGACCATGCCGTCGGCGTTGAAGTAGAAGTCGCGCTCGACGAAGGGCGGCCACGCCGGGTCCGCGCCGACCCGGTAGTAAGTGCCGCGGAGCGACGCTGGGATATCTCCCTGGGTCACTTCAACCCCGCGGATCTCGCCTTCAAGCCGCACAGGCGCGAACCGGCCCTGGAAGCCAGGCTCATCGGGGAACCGCACCGTCATCTCGCACCGCCTCTTCCGAGCCTTTAGATCCCGGCCAGCCGTGAGACCCGGTGAACCCATCACGGCCAGGCTGAGAAGGTTTGCCGGGTCGCGCCGAGCGTAACCTGATCCGCGCCCAGGGAACAGGGCGGCGAACGCCGATTCATCCCCCCGCCAGCTTGTGCCGTAAGGACAAACCAGTCACGAGGAACGGTGCGGTCCTCGCCTGATCCGTGCGGCGACTGCTGACGCGCTTCCCGCTACGCCTCGCGAGACTTCTTCCGCGCGGTCCACTGGGCACCGATGATCGCCCAGGTGTCCTGAATGGACGCGAGCGCCGGCCGCATGTCGCCCCGGTCGAAGAAGTCGTAATGACCGGGACGGAAGAACTCCGCGGTGAACGTCCATACGCTGCGCGCCGGCGACATGGTGTCCGGGCGGCCGGACTTCGCTACGCTGTCCCAGAGCCAGCGCATGTCCCCGGCCAGCCATCGCGTCCTGACGCCGTTGCGGTACGACGGCACCGGCTCAACTGGCTGCCCCGTCGCCCACTGCCACACCATCAGCGGCAGGTTGACGCCCGAGTGCATCGCGTTTTCCAGCGTCCCCGCGAGCCGCGGGTTGATCTCCATGAGCAGCGAGTTGCCCCGCGCGTCCTGCCGGTACTCAACCTCGCACGCGCCTTCCAGGCCGATTGCGGTGGCCAGGTTCACCGACGCGTCGAGCAGTTCCCTGGGAACGGGGATGCTTTCCCGCATGGCCGAGACGCCGCCGAGCGGCGGGGTGGTGCGGTGTGCCGTGGCTCCGCAGTAGGCCAGCATCTGGCCGTTAAGTATGAACAGGCTGATGCTCTCGCGGCGGCCGGACGCGAGCTGCTGTGCGATGACATCGCAGCCCGTATCGAGGAAGCGGGTGGTCGCCTTCATGGCTTCCGCCTCGTTTATCACCTCGACCGGCTGCACCCGCTCTGGCACCTTGCCGGTCCACGACATCGTCGGCTTGACCACGAACGGGTAGCCGAACTCGGACTCGGCCGCGCGCAGGTCCTCGACGCCGGTGACCGGAATGGACTTCGGGTAGGCGATGCCCAGCTTGGACGCGACCTCCAGGGTGCGGACCTTGTCGTTCGCGATCTCGAGCGCGGCGTCGGATGCCACCGCGACCGTGCAGCCGATCTCCGCGAACCGGTCCCGGTGCGGCGCCATCAGCACGATGCTGGAGTCAGCCGTCGGCAGCACGACCCTGACCCGGTTCTCCAGGACAAACTCAAAGACCGCGTCGACAAACGCCGCCGGGTCAGCGTTGTAGTCAGGCAGGTGCACGGTGCCCGCGCAGTAACGGGAGCTGAACGACGGCGGTTCGCGGTGCGGGCCCTTGTCTGCCGTGGCCTCGGCAAGCGCGACCCGGAGCCCCGCCCGGCCAAGGCTGCGGGTGATCGTCACGGCAATCCGCCACTCGGCGTCCAAGATCAGGATGTCGTAATTTCCGCGTTCCCCTGATCGCTTCGGTCCGTCCTGCTTCATCGCGTCGGTCGCCGCCTCGGCCATCCCTTGATCCCTTGACTGTCGCACCAGGCTCCGCGTGCGCAGAGCAATACTAAGAAGTCCTCAGTATGCCGTGTCACCGGCCGTTACCGCTGACTTATGTGCAGGAGCCCGCTGAATTAGACCGTTTCGGGGGTACTACTTGCCGGATCTTGCCTGGTTACCGGCATGCCCGCGGGCCGGGGTGCCGCTAATCCAGCAGACTCCTTGAGGCGATTGGCCGCCGAGGGCCTAGCCCGGCAGGATGACCTCAACCTGAACGATGTTGCCTGCCGGTGCGAGAGGGAGCAGGGTACCAACGATCTGCCGGCCGTTCACCAGAACGCCCGCGCCCTCGG
>Ga0335072_10010221_pt1 | contig 13516 bp, 8 predicted proteins | sample Lox_Sample_21_FD_206725 | JGI IMG/M metagenome (GOLD analysis project Ga0335072, IMG submission 206725) | Soil microbial communities from Loxahatchee National Wildlife Refuge, Florida, United States - Lox_Sample_2.1 | ecosystem: Environmental > Terrestrial > Soil > Wetlands | place: USA: Florida...
CCATCGGCCTCGTGGCAACCGACGCGACGCTGACCAAGCCGCAGGCGATGCGGCTGGCGATCATGGCGCATGACGGGCTGGCGCGCGCGGTGCTGCCGGCACACGCGCCACTGGATGGCGACACGATGTTCGCCGCGGCGACCTGCACGCGCCCGGTGACGGATGTGCGCTATGAGCTGACGGAACTCGGCCATGCCGCGACGCTCGTCATGGCGCGCGCCATCGCGCGCGGCGTCTATCATGCATGCGCCTTGCCGGTTCCCGGTGCGCAACGTTCGTGGCACGAGCGGTTCGGCGCATGACGATCGGCCGCGAGACTATGTCGTGCGCGCCACGCGGTGCGCGCCGGCACGGCTGCCCCGGGACGGCTCCGCGGCAGTACGCGCTCGCGTATGCAAGGCACGGAGTGCCGCCGCCGCTCAGTCGGCCTCGCTGGGCACCTCGTTAAGCTTCTCTGCCAGGCGCGGCAATGCGGTATCCCGGCCCGGCACCAGCCAATGCTGCAGACGGTCCAGGTAGAGGTAGATGACAGGCGTCGTATAAAGCGTCAGTACCTGGCTCAGCATCAAGCCGCCAACCATGGCGAAGCCGAGCGGCTTGCGCAGTTCCGATCCTGCCCCGTTCTCCACCATCAATGGCAGGCCCGACAGCAGTGCCGCCATCGTGGTCATCAAAATCGGCCGGAACCGCAGCAGACATGCCTGGCGGATCGCGGCAAGCGGCGCGAGCCCCTCACGCCGTTCCGCATTGATGGCAAAATCCACCATCATGATGCCGTTCTTTTTCACGATGCCGATCAGCAGGATGATGCCGATCAGCGCGATCACCGTAAGCTGGTAATGGAACGCCAGCAGCATCAGCAGCGCACCGACGCCGGCGGATGGCAGCGTCGACAGAATCGTCAGCGGCAGGATGTAGCTCTCGTACAGCACGCCCAGGATGACGTAGACCGACACCAAGGCCGCCGCGACCAAATAGGGTTCGGTGCTCAGCGACGCCTGGAACGCCTGCGCTGTCCCCTGGAAGCTGCCTTGAAGCGACAGCGGCACGCCCATCGAGGCCTCGGCACGCTGCACCTGCTGCACCGCTTCGCCCAGCGAGGCGTTCCCCTTCAGGTTGAACGAGATCGTCACCGACGGGAACTGGCTCTGATGGTTGATGGCCAGCGGCTGCACCGGAACCGTGGTCTCGTGCAGCAAGGTGGACAGCGGCACCATGGCACCGCTCGTGGAGCTCACGTACAGCTTCCGCATGGCGGCCAGGTTGCCGTACTCGCTGGGAAGCGCCTCCAGGATGACATAGTACGCCTTGTTGCCGGTAAAGTACTGCGCCACCTCACGCTGACCGAAGGCGTCGTACAGGATGTTGTCGATCGCGGCCGGTTGCACGCCAAAGCGCGATGCCTGGTCGCGGTCATAGGTCAGCGTTTCCGTGGTGCCGGCGTTCTCCTGGTCCGACGTCACATCCGTCAGCAGCGGAATCTGCTGCATTTTCGTCAGGATCTTCGGCGCCCAGGTATTCAGCTCGTCCTGGTTGGGATCCTGCAGCGTGTATTGGTACAGCGTGCGGCCGAGCCGCGCGCCCACGCTCACGTCCTGAGCCGGCTGCATGAACAGCTTGATGCCCTGGACGCGCTGCATCGCCTGGTCGATCTGGCCGATCACCTGCGTGGCGGTGTACTTCCTCTGGTCCCAAGGTTTCAGCGTGATGTACATCCGCCCGTTATTGGCGGTCTGCCCCGCGACGCCGGCACCGACAGCGGACACCACCGACAGTACCGACGGATTAGCCAGCACGACCGCGTTCGCCTGCTTCTGCAACGCCGACATCCCGGTGAAGGATATGTCCTGCGCCGCATCGGTGATGCCGATGATGATGCCGGTGTCCTGCGTCGGGAAGAAGCCCTTGGGAATAACCACGTACAGTGCCGCGGTCAGCGCGATGGTGCCGCAGAACACCATCAGCGTGATGAACCGGAAGCGCAGCGCAATGTCCAGCGTTCGCTCGTAGAAGCGCAGCATGCCGTCGAATATGGCTTCCACCGCGCGATAGAACCGGCCGTGGTTGGGTTGCTCCGAATTCAGGAACCGCGAGCACATCATCGGCGTCAGCGTCAGCGACACCATGGCGGAAACGACGATGGTGATGGAGACGCAGATCGCGAACTCGCGGAACAGACGGCCGACGATGCCGCCCATCAGCAGCAGCGGGATGAACACGGCGATCAGGGAGAAACTGATCGACACGATGGTGAAGCCGATTTCGCCGGCACCCCGGATGGCGGCCTGCATCGGCTGCATGCCATCCTCGATGTGGCGGTAGATATTCTCCAGCATCACGATGGCATCGTCGACGACGAATCCCACGGCGATGGTCAGCCCCATCAGCGACAGGTTATCCAGGCTGAAGCCGCACAGGTACATTGCCCCCAGCGTCGCCACCAGCGCGACCGGGATGGTGATGCTGGGAATGATCGTCGCCCACACGTTGCGCAAGAACAGAAAGATCACCATCACGACAAGGCCGATGGCGAGCATCAGTGTGAACTCGACGTCGCTGACCGAGGCGCGGATGGTCAGCGTCCGGTCGGACACGACGTTGAGGTGGATGTCAGAAGGGATATCGGCGCGCATAGCCGGCAGGCTCGCCTTCACGCCGTCCGCCGTCTTGATGACGTTGGCGTTGGCCTGCTTGAACACCAGCAGCAGCACCGCGCGCTTGCCATTGGTCCAGGCGGCCAGTTCGCGGTTCTGCGGTCCCGGCACGGCGCGGCCGATGTCGCGAATGCGGATCGGCGCACCGTTGCGATAGCCGATGATGACGTTGTTGTACGGGTCCGCCGTGGTGAGCTGGTCGTTGGCGTAGATGGTGAAGGACTGGTGCGCGCCGTCGATGCTGCCCTTGGGGTCGTCGACCGTCACGTTGGTCAGCACGTTGCGCACGTCCTCCAAGGTCAGGCCCATCGAGGCCAGCCGCGCCGGATCAATCTGCACGCGGATCGCCGGCGTCTGCTGTCCCGCCACCAGCACCTGCCCCACCCCGGGAAGCTGGGATACCTGCTGCTCCACCAGGTTCTCGGCGTAGCTGTCCACTTCGGTGATCGGCGCCTGATCCGACTGCATCGCCAGGATCATGATCGGTGCGTCGGCCGGATTCATCTCGCGGAACGTCGGCGGACTGGGCATCGCCTTCGGCAACGAACCTTCCGCGGCGTTGATCGCCTCCAGCACCAGCGTCTCGGCTTTGCCGATATCGGTGTTGAGGTCGAATTGCAGCGAGATCTGCGTGCTGCCCAGAACGCTCTCCGACGTCATCTGCGACAGGCCCGGCAGCATCTGGCCGAACTCCGTCTCCAGCGGGGTGGCGACGGTGGAGGCCATGGTTTCCGGACTGGCGCCCGGATACTGCGCCGTGACCACCAGGGTCGGGAACTGCACGTTCGGCAGCGGCGCCACCGGCAACAGCGGATAGGCGACAAGCCCCGCCAGGAAGACCGCGGCGGTCAGCAGCGACGTGGCGATCGGCCGCCGGATGAAAGGCGTCGAGATACTCATGGCGAAGCAAGTCCTGGCGAGGGGAGAGCGAACAACGGCGAGGCGCGTGCGGACCGTGCGATGCGCCCGCTAACCGGGCGGTGTCGTATCGGGATTGCTGGCGGTCGCCGCCTGCGAACGCTGCAATGTGGCCGCGACGCGGGTGCCGGGTGCCAGGCGCGACTGGCCGCTCAGCACGACGGTTTCGTTGCCTGACAGTCCCTTGGTCACGACGGAAAATCCATCGTCCTGGTAGCCGACGGCAACGGCCTGTTGCACCACGGTCTGGTCGGGCTTCACCAGGTAGACGAACAGACCGTCCGGCCCGTGCTGCACGGCCGGCGTCGGAACCGTGATGGCATTGTGCAGCGTCGTCACCTGCACGCGGTCGTTGACAAACTCGCCCGGCCACAGCCGGTCCTGCGCGTTGTCGAACGACGCCTTCAGGGAAATCGTGCCGGTTGCGGTGTCGATTGTGTTGTCCGGCGTCAGCAGCGTGCCAGTGCCCAGAATCTTGCTGGAATCCTGACTGTTCGCCGCGATGACCGGCACCTTGCCGTGGGTCATGGCGGCCTGGACCTGTCCCAGCTCGGCCTCCGGCAGCGTGAACACCACCGCGATCGGCTTGTCCTGGGTGATGGTCAGGATGCTCGTCTGGCTGGCGACCTCGATCAGGTTGCCGATATCGGTCTGGTAAAGCCCGACCCGCCCGTCGATCGGTGCGCGGATGGTGCAGTTGTCCAGGTTGAACCGCGCCGTTTCGATCGCCGCGTTATCCAGTTGCACCGCGGCGACCAGCTTGTTCACCATCGCCTGCTGGTCATCCACCTGTTGGATCGGCGCGAAACTGCGCCTGGCGAGGTCCTGGAACCGCCGCAGATCAAGCTGCGCGCTTTGCAGTTGCGCGGCGTCCTCGGAACGCTGCGCGACCGCCTGGTCGAGCGCGGCCCGATAGGGCGTGGGGTCGATCTCGGCGATGACGTCGCCCTTGTGGACTTCCTGGCCCTCGCGCACCGGCACGGCGATCAGGATGCCGTTCACCTGCGCCTTGATCGCATCGATGTTGGTGGCCTGCACCGTGCCGAGACCGTCGAGATAGACGGGGACGTCCTGCACCTTCGTCATGGCGGTGGTCACCGGCACCTGCGATTGCGGCGGCGAATCGGCCGCCTGCGCGCTGCCGGCGCCGTGCAACACGCGCCAGCCGGCGAAGACGCCAGCCGCCACCACCAGCCCAACAAGGCCGATCCGCCGCCATGTCATGGTCACTGTCTCCGTGTCCCTGGATGGGCGTCCCTGCCGCGGGATTGATGCCGGCGTTCGATGCGCCGGTCGGAGCAACAGGTAGACAATGCACCAGACAGATTTTGTATACCGATTTGTCGTAATCAATTTCGTGAAGATCGTGACAGACCGTTCATGCGCCTGCCACCGGCGCCTCATGGGGGGCGGGGCAGCGCCGCAGGCCAGAACCCGCCCTTGGGATCACGCCCCAGCCTGATGTAAGACTGGTTCACATGAGCTGGTCGGGACAAGGCGGATTCGAGCGCCGCGGCTATCACCACGGCAACCTGCGCGAGGCGCTGGTGGAAGCTGCGATCGCGCTGATCGGCGAAAAAGGCCCGGACGGATTCACGATCGCGGAAGCGGCGCGCCTCGCCGGCGTCAGTCCCGCCGCGCCCTACCGGCATTTCCGCGACGCCCAGGCGTTACTGGCCGAGGTTGCCCTGCGCGGCTTCGACCGCTTCGCGGCAGCGCTGTCGGCGGCGTGGAACAACGGCCGCCCCGACCCGCTGCGTGGCTTCGAGGCGATCGGCCGCGCCTACCTGGCATTCGCCCGCAACGAGCAGGCGTTCTATGCCGCCATGTTCGAAGCCCGGCTGGTGTTCGACGACCACCCTCCCCTGCTTGCCGCCGGCGACCGCGCCTTCGCCGTGCTGCGCGATGCCGCGGAAAAGCTGGCCACGTCGTTGCCGCGGGACCGCCGGCCGCCCGCGTTGATGATGGCCCTGCACGTCTGGGCGCTGGCGCACGGCATCGCCGCCCTGTTCGTGCGGGGCGGACCATCGCGGCGGAAACTGCCGATGGCGGCGGAGGAACTGCTGGAGGCGGGGGTGCTGGTCTATCTTCGCGGCCTCGGTCTCGCCGGCGGCGGTTGACCGGCCGGAATAGCCGCCTCGCCCGTGCGTCTTGCTCTTGCGTTGGATGGCGCAATGTCTACGGTGCGCGCGCCGCCAATGCAGGAGGAAAATGACATGTCGGTGTCTCGTAGGGCCTTGTTCGCTCTGGTGCCGCTTGCTTTCGCGGGATCAACCACGATGGCGCTCGCCGCCACCACGTCGTTCAGCGTGCCCCTGACCGGCGCGCAGCAGGTGCCCCCCGTGGAAACGCAAGGCAGCGGGATGGCGCATCTGACCTACAATTCCGCGACCCGTGAGGTCACCTGGTCGATCACGTTCAGCAAGCTGTCCAGCGCGCCGACCATGGCGCATTTCCATAACGGCGCGAAGGGCGCGAACGGTCCGGTGGTGATCTGGCTGAGCACGAAGGGCCAGGCGCCAACCAGTCCGTTCAAGGGCAACGCAACGCTGACGCCGGAGCAGGCGGAGCAGTTCATGGCCGGCGACTGGTATATCAACCTGCACACAAAGGATCATCCGGCGGGCGAGATCCGTGGGCAGGTGGTGCCGCCGAAAACCTCGTAGCGGCGCCACACGCCGGAACGGCTACAGGAAGATGGCAAGCAGCGCTGCCGCGGCGGCGCTGCCCGCCAGTACGAACAGGGCGAGCACGGGCGAGGCGACACGGGGCAACGCGCCGCCGCGCGGCATGGTCTTGCGGCCGCTGAGCATCGGCCAAAGCAGGTTGTGGCCCTTGGCCACGGCATAGATCGCGACCGCGACCAAATGGAGCGCGATGGCGGCAAGCAGCGCGTCCCAAAGCCAGGCGTGCAGGTCGTCGATCAGGTTGGACAGCCAGGCCGGCATGACGTTGGTGAGTGGACCGGCATCCGCGATATCGTTGTTGTCGATGATGCCGGTGAGCGTCTGGCCCAGCAGCAGGAGCAACATCAGCAGCACCATCCAGGCGCCGGCGGGGTTGTGGCCGACCTGAGTGTCCGGTTCGCGGTGGAGCAGGTGGGCCAGATGGCGAAACGCGGTGCGCGGCGCGCCGAGGAACTGGCTGAAACGCGCCGTGTCGCTGCCCACGAAACCCCAGGCAAGGCGGAACAGCAGCAGGGCGAGCAAGGCCTCGCCGGCGTAGGCATGCCAGGTCATCCAGTTGAGGCGCCAGGTGGCGTAGGCCGCCGCCACCAGGGCGACGGTGAGCCAGTGAAACAGCCGCGTGGGCAGATCCCACACCGGCAGCTCCCGCGTCGTCGCGACTGTGTCCTGCACTGGTCGACCCTTGCCGCTCATCTCTGTCCCGCCATTGCCAGGCGCGCTGCCGGTGCCTGTCGTGCCGCGGATGCCTGCCGTGTTGCCGGTGCCTGTTGTCAAGAGACGCATTGCCGGGGGCGCCAGTCCACGCGCTGGCATGCTCCGCGCGGCCCTGGCGCGACCCGTGCCAGGACGAGCAGATCCGCCATTGCCGCCAGATTGGTTCGGCGGGACGGGCGCCGCAACGACGCGCGGGCAGCGAAAGCGATTTTCTGCCTGGAAACCTCTTGACGGCGCATCCGGGCCACGCTTATGTAAATGTAAGATACATTCACATGAGGTCGCCATGAGCATGGCCGCGAACCAGTCCAGGTATGGCAACCAGGGCATGGGAGGTGGTCCCTGGGGGGCAGGCACGGCGCCCGGACCGGGCGGCCCGTGGGGTGCGCAGGCGAGTTATCCGGAAAACACCGTCTGGTACTGGCATTGGCGATCCGCCAATCGTCCGCTTTGGATGATCGCAACCGTCCTTGGCTTCATTTTCTGGTGGCCGGTCGGGCTGATTCTGTTGCTGTGGACACTCGGAGGACGACGCATGAGCTGTTGGGGATATGGCCGCAACGGTGGTTTCGAGGGCGACTGGCAAGGCGGCCCGCCGCCCTGGCTCGCCTGGAAGCGCCAGTGGAAGCGGCAGATGCGGGAGTGGTATCGCGGCCAGGCACAAGGTGCCTCGCCGGGGCAGGGTCCGTCGCCGGCGCAGCCCTACCCGTCGAGCGGCAACCGCGCATTCGACGAATATCGTTCGGAAACGCTGCGCCGGCTGGAGGAAGAGCAGAAGGAGTTCGCCGCGTATCTGGATCGGCTGCGGTTCGCCAAGGACAAGGCGGAATTCGATCAGTTCATGGACGAGCTGCGCAATCGTCCGCCGCAACAATAACCTCGCGCGCGACGATGACCCTCCCGCGCCGCGGTGTTCGCACGGCGCGGGAGGGTCTGCCCGGTTCGCGCCGTGCGACAGGCGCGAAGCGCCTTGGCGCCGAAGGTGAAGTCAACCGGGCCGGGCCGATAGGGATCGTGTGCCGCCGCGGGCGAGGCTTCCGGCCTTGCTTGAAAATCCCGTCACAGCGAGCATGTTAGCAGCGCATTGCCCTCCGCTGCTGTCTCCCCGATAAGCACGCCCGCCGCCGGGTTCCGCCCGTGGTGGGCGCTTGCGTTACAACCCGGCGACATGCGGGAGGAACAATGCAGCGCGGGTCCGGACGGGCTTTCGCCTCCGGGCGCGCGGTCCTATGCACGGCGGCCATAGCAGATAGAGGTCCATTGGAATGGCTGGCGTCGATATTCTCGCCTCGGCATTCAGCGGGGCGAATGCAGCCTTTCTCGGCGAACAATATGCCCGCTGGGCGACCGATCCCCACGCGGTCGATCCCACCTTCGCCGAACTGTTCTCGGCACTGAACGACGATGCCCGCGCGGTGCTGGAGGAAGCCACCGGCGCCTCCTGGGCGCCGCACCATATCGGCCTGGTCAACGGCGAAGCGCGGACCGAACCCGCACCGGCCGCCGCGCCCGCGCCGGCTGGCGCGCTGTCGCAAGAACAGATCCGCGCCGCCACCATCGCGTCGCTGCGCGCGCTGATGCTGATCCGCTCCTACCGCGTGCGCGGCCACCTGGAAGCGCGGCTCGATCCGCTGGGGCTGACGGTGCCGCACCCGCATCCGGAACTCGATCCGCACAGCTATGGCTTCGCCGACGCCGATCTCGACAAGACGATCTTCATCGACAACGTGCTGGGCCGCGAAACCGCCACCCTGCGCGGCATCGTGCAGATTCTGCGCGACACCTATTGCGGCTCGATCGGCGTCGAGTTCATGCATATCCAGGATCCGGACCAGAAGGCCTGGATCCAGCGCAAGGTGGAAGGCGCCCCGTGGCGCACCGCGTTCACCGCCCAGGCCAAGCGCCGCATCCTCCAGGAGCTGACCGAGGCGGAAGGCTTCGAGGCGTTCTGCCAGAGGCGCTACACCACCACCAAGCGGTTCGGCCTGGACGGCGGCGAGATTACCATACCGGCGATCCAGACCATCATCGAGACCGTGGCGGAAGCCGGCGTGAAGGAAGTCGCGATCGGCATGCCGCATCGCGGCCGGCTGAATACGCTGGTGAACATCGTCAAGAAGCCGTTCGTTCAGGTGTTCTCGGAATTCACCGGCGAGAGTTCGAAGCCCGACGAGGTGCAAGGCTCCGGCGACGTGAAATACCATTTGGGCACCTCGACCGATGTCGAACTCGCCGGCCATACGGTGCATCTGTCGCTGCAGCCGAATCCGTCGCATCTCGAGGCGGTGGACCCGGTGGTGGCCGGCAAGGTACGCGCGCGCCAGGACTCGGCCGGAGACACGCAGCGGCGATCCTCGGTGATGGCAATCCTGATGCACGGCGACGCTGCGTTTGCCGGCCAGGGGCTGGTGTACGAGACGCTCGCGATGAGCCAGCTCATCGGCTACCGGACCGGCGGTACCGTGCATGTCGTCGTCAACAACCAGATCGGCTTCACCACGGTGCCGGCGCACGCCTATTCGGGCCTCTATTGCACCGATATCGCGAAATCGATCCAGGCGCCGATCCTGCACGTGAACGGCGACGATCCCGAAGCGGTGATGTTCTGCGCCCGCATGGCGGCCGAATTCCGCATGCGCTTCGCCTGCGACATCGTGCTGGACATCGTCTGCTATCGCCGCCACGGCCATAACGAGACCGACGAGCCGGCGTTCACCCAGCCGATCATGTATCGCGCGATCGGCAAGCAGAAAACCACACGCACGCTGTATGCCGATCGCCTGGCCGGCGAAGGCGCCGTGTCATCGGAAGAATCCAAGGCGATGTGGGACGAGTTCGCCCGCGCCATGGAAGAGGCGAACCAGGCCGCGCAGGGCTACAAGCCGAACAAGGCCGACTGGCTGGAAGGGCACTGGGCCGGATTCCACCCCTCGGAAGGCGAATTCGAACGGCAGGAAGAGTCGACCGCGGTTGCCGAGGCAACGCTGAAGCAGATCGGCATGGCGCTGTCGCGTGTGCCGGCGGGATTCGACGTGCATCCCCGCATCGCGCGGCAGTTGGACGCCAAGCACGCGATGCTGGAAAGCGGCAAGGACATCGACTGGGCCACCGGCGAGGCGCTGGCGTTCGGTTCGCTGCTGCTGGAAGGCAGCCGCGTGCGGCTGTCGGGCGAGGACAGCCAGCGCGGCACCTTCAGCCAACGCCACGCGGTGCTGATCGACCAGACCAACCAGCACGAATACGTGCCGCTGAACAACATCGCCCCGGAGCAAGCGCGGATCGAGATCTACAACTCGCTGCTGTCGGAAGCGGGCGTGCTGGGCTTCGAATACGGCTACTCGCTCGCCGATCCGCGCAGCCTGGTGCTGTGGGAAGGCCAGTTCGGCGATTTCGCCAACGGCGCGCAGGTGATCATCGACCAGTTCATTGCATCGGGCGAAAGCAAGTGGCTGCGCATGTCGGGGCTGACGCTGCTACTGCCGCATGGCTACGAGGGCCAGGGGCCAGAGCACTCCTCGGCGCGGATCGAGCGCTACCTGCAACTCTGCGCCGAGCGCAACATGTCGGTGTGCAACCTGACCACGCCGGCCAACTATTTCCACGCGCTGCGCCGGCAGTTGCATCGTAACTTCCGCAAGCCACTGATCGTGTTCACGCCGAAATCGCTGCTGCGGCACAAGCTGGCGGTCTCGGCGCTCGCCGAGATGACCGAGGGCAGCCGCTTCCGCCTCGTGATCCCGGAGATCGACGCGATCGCCGCGCCCGACGACGTGCGCCGCGTCGTGCTGTGCAGCGGCAAGGTCTACTACGACCTGCTCGCCGAACGCCGCGCGCAGGAGATCAACGATGTGGCGATCCTGCGGCTGGAACAACTCTATCCGTTCCCCGAAGTGACTCTGGGCCGTCTGCTGGCGCCATATCACCGCGCCGACCTCGTCTGGTGCCAGGAAGAGCCGGAGAACATGGGCGCCTGGAGTTTCGTCGACCGGCGGATCGAAAGCGTGCTGCGGCGCCTGGATACGAAGGTGACACGGCCGGCCTACGTTGGGCGGGAGGCGGCGGCGAGCCCCGCCACCGGCTCGGCCCGCAACCACGCACGCGAGCAGGCACGGCTGGTGGCGACCACGCTGGGGATCGGGTGATGCCGCCGTCGTTTCGTCAACAGGAGAGCCTCTGAATGGCGACCGAGATCAAGGTGCCGACGCTGGGCGAGAGCGTGACCTCGGCCACCGTCGCGCGCTGGATGAAGCATGAGGGCGAAGCGGTCGCCGCGGACGAGCCATTGGTGGAACTGGAGACCGACAAGGTCACGGTCGAGGTCAACGCCCCCGCGGCGGGCATCCTCGCATCCATTGCCGCTGCCGAAGGCGCTGAAGTCGCGGTGGGTGCCTTGCTGGCCACGCTCGAGGCCGGAGCGAAGGCGGCATCGGCCACGCCCCAGGCGGCACGGCCTGTCCCGGCGCCGCAAGCCCAGCCGGCCCCGCAAGCTCGGCCAGCGCCTGCCGCCCCGGCGGCGGAGCCTCGCCCCGTGCCGCAACCGGCGCCTGCCGCGCCGCCATCCGTTTCTGTATCGGTACAGGCGGCCACGGATGCGCCGACGCCCGGCCGCGCGGCAGCGAACCCGCCGGCTGGCGTAAATCCGCCACCGCGACCGCTGGGACCCGTACAGCGGCCGGCGAGCCCCGGCGCTCAGCCGTTGCCGGCCGCCGCCAAGCTGATGGAAGAGCAGGGACTGGGGGCCGGGCAAATCGGGGATGGCAGCGGGAAGAACGGGCGGATCACCAAGGGCGACGTACTGGCGTTCCTGAACCGTCCGGCCCCCGCCGTAGCCGCACCCGCGCCCGCCGCGCGGGCGCCGCGTGCCGAGGATGCGCGCGAACAACGCGTGCGCATGACGCGGCTGCGCCGCACCATCGCCGCGCGGCTGAAGGAAGCGCAGAACACCGCCGCGATGCTGACCACCTTCAATGAGGTGGACATGTCCGCGGTGATGGCCCTGCGCACGGCCTATCGCGACGCGTTCGAGAAGAAGCACGCCGGCGCGCGCCTGGGCTTCATGTCGTTCTTCGTCCGCGCCTGCTGCGTGGCGCTGAAGGAGTTCCCCGCGGTCAACGCCGAGATCGACGGCGAGGACATCGTTTACAAGAATTTTGTGAACATGGGCATCGCGGTGGGCGGGCCGTCCGGCCTGGTGGTACCGGTGATCCGCAACGCCGACGCCATGAGCTTCGCCGATATCGAACGTGCGATCAGCGATTTCGGCAAGCGCGTGCGCGACGGCGCGTTGAAGCTGGAGGAACTGACCGGTGGCACGTTCAGCATCACCAACGGCGGGATTTACGGCTCGCTGATGTCCACGCCGATCCTGAATCCACCGCAGTCGGCGATTCTGGGCATGCACAAGATCCAGGAGCGGCCGATCGCGGTGGCGGGCAAGGTAGAAATTCGCCCGATGATGTATCTGGCGGTGTCCTACGACCACCGCATCATCGACGGCAGCGAGGCGGTGTCGTTCCTGGTGCGGGTGAAGGAAGGGATCGAGGATCCGCGCCGGCTGTTGCTGGACGTGTAGCTTGCTGGGAGCGGGGCAGTAGTTTCGACAAACCGCAGCGCTGACGAGCCACGGCGCCGTGCGCATGGATGATGCCAATGAGTGAGGACACCGGCCGACCCCCTACTGACGTGACTGCCCTCGCTGCCAGGGTTGAGGGCCTAACTCTCACCGTCGGACATCTTTTGGAGATGGTCACCAGTCTCAATCAAACTGCGCAAACGGGGGTGAAAATTATCTCTCGCCGCTCTGGAAGCGGATTTGCGTTTGGAGCAGGTCGTGAGGGTACTTGCAGATCTGGCCGGACAGGACGGGCCGGGACCGGCAGGGGCACAAAATCTGAAGGCGACCTTAGCCGAGTGCATCAAGGAGTTGGATCTCACCCAGGCGGTGCTTGCGAACGCCGTCAGCGTAAGGAACCCACCCGATGAGTGAGTCCTTCGAAAACTTGCGACGTACCCGGGAGGACGCGGAGCGCCGGCGCATCGAGAATGAATGAATACTGCGATCACTGACGCATGGCGGCGGCCACGGCGGAGACTTTGGACTAGAGGCTCGGGTCAGTCGGCTCGAGCAAGAAGCTCATGATGTGAGGCAAATCCTGAGTCGTCTCGAACCAATGATTTCGGCCATCCATGCTCAGATGCCCCACCTGGCAACGAAAGCCGAAGTGGAAAGGCAGCGGGGCGATGTCATGACTGTCCTTGAAAGCAAGCCGAGCCGCGGCGCAATGTGGACAATGGCAATCGCGCTGTTCGCACCGGTGACGGCAGCAATGGCCGCTGGCCCAATCTATCTGCCTTTAGCCGAGAGGCTGTTGCAGACTCCGGCCCACTGAACCAGCCATCGACTGTGACAACGCATGAGGTCTCCATGACCTTGGACCACGTCAGCCTACTCGTCCGGGACCTTGACCGCAGCCGTGACTTCTATAGCGCGGCCCTCACCCAGCTCGGCATATCGATTGTGTTCGAAGACGCCAGCGCGGCCGG
>Ga0335072_10010223_pt1 | contig 13516 bp, 11 predicted proteins | sample Lox_Sample_21_FD_206725 | JGI IMG/M metagenome (GOLD analysis project Ga0335072, IMG submission 206725) | Soil microbial communities from Loxahatchee National Wildlife Refuge, Florida, United States - Lox_Sample_2.1 | ecosystem: Environmental > Terrestrial > Soil > Wetlands | place: USA...
TTCATCGATGAGGCTCGTGATCTTCTTCTGCACCTCCCAGACCTGCTCCGTCACCACGCTTTGGTTGAGGCTCACGGGCTGGCCGTTCGTGAAGTTGGCCTGTACCAGATCCGGACTGAAAGGCAGAGTCATGCTGTCGATGAACGACCCCAGCGTCTGGGGATTGCCGTTGTTGACCAGCGCGTTCGTGGGGACGAGGCCGCCATCGAATATAATGTCATTGCTGATCGACCAGCCGTCGCTGAATTTTTCCTTCAGCTGCGAACCGACATAGCTCAGCTGGGCGCCGCGGCCATTGGTGATGTCGTCGTTCTCGAAGCAGTTGCAGGCCGGATCCGGTATCTGGAAGTTCTCGAGCTGCTTGCTGTTGTAGGTGGAGTTGAGCTGATTGAACCCCGGATACGGGCTGACCGAGCCGTTGGTTTCCGAATAGGGGAAGTCGGCGACCCAGAGGTCGTGGGCGTGCAGCGTCCTGGCCCAGAACATGACCGACCCGTTGTCGAAGTCATGCTTCAGCGTGGCCGTCAGCTGCTGCTCCTGGTAAGCCGTATACTGGGGATCGCGAATGCCGTTCGACTGCCAGTAATAGCCGCCGATGCTGCCGTACCACCCATCGGTGATCTTGCCGCTCTCGAACGCGTCGATGCGCTCGCTTCCCTCGGAGCCGTAAGTGGCGCCGACATCCCCTTCCTGCTGATCCGAGCCGGTCTTCAGGATGAAGTTCTCGGTCACGCCCGGCTGGCCGGGCCCGAAGATGGCGCTGGTTCCGCCCTGGACGATCTCGACGCGGTCCACCGTGTCATCCATGCGGATCAGTGAGGTATTGTCCATGAAGGACAGGAAGGGAGAGCCGTAGAGGGGCAGTCCCTCGAGCATCACCGTTGAATAGGGCGAATCGCCGCCACCCAGGGGAAAGCCGGCCACGTCGACGTTGACGCCGGTCGGGCCACCGGAGGCTTCCGGCCAGACGCCAGGGGAGAGCTTGAAGATGGCGGCCGTGCTGCTGGGGTCGGTCATTGCAATCTGCTGCGCGGACGCTGCCACAATGTTATAGCTGGCATCCAGCTTCCTCACTGCGGTTGCCGTCGCGGTGACGACCACCGTCTGCAGGCTCTGAATGTTCTGCGAATTGGGAAGCGTCAGGGTGGGCGCGCTCTGCGCAGGTGCATTCTGCGCCGCTGCGCTCTGCGCGCCAGCATCCTGCGCGTGGGCGCTGCCGGCGACGGCAAGGCCGGTCGCACCCAGGATTCCGGCGACGACGACTGCTACGCTATTCGGCCGGATGTGGATGGACCCGATGGCCCGCTGCCGGACCTGATGCGCCCCGCGGGGCGCCTTGACTTTGACTCTCATGCGAATTCCCCCATTGGAAAGTGCCGCCTCGATCAGGCAGCGAAAGCGAAGAGGTGAGCACTCTCATCCGAATGCGGCTGTGGTTCGACCGCAACATCTGGCGGCGCGGCGCCGGCGGGTGGTGCGAAGGTCGCAAACGACCGGTACGGATCGAGAGGTCATCCTTGAGGTAGACGTTTGGCGGCTCAATCTCCGCCATTGCCGATCGAACAAAAATTTCAAAGGCTGCCGAATGGGCATTTGCAGATCATCGGAGGGGTGACGACGGTGGGAGAACACGCTATAAGTCGCCGATTCGCCACAAGCCCCGAGGACGCGCCGCCCATGGGTCATTCACGAGCTTCGCTGATCGTGCGGTTCGCTGCGGCCGCCTGCGTGCCCCTCGGCATGCTTCCCGGGCCGGCATCGGCCCGTTCGACGCCGCCGCAGCTCACGTTCCAGGTCCGCGAAGGCAGGATTCTCAATGACTTCCTGCGGCAGGGGCCGGTCGCCGCGCACCTGCTGCTGCGCTCGGGCCCGACGCCACGCATCCTCGTGGCCTTCCCGGCCGGCAATAGCGGGGTCGGCCTCTGGTTCGCCCACGAGAGGAGCAGTGCGCAGTGGAAGCTTCGGGACCACCCGCGGCCCGTCGATGCGCGCGATGCCAAGGGACGGGCGATGCACGGCATTTCGGCCGAGGTGACCATCGCGGATCCCGAGCTCGACATCGGCCAGGCGGTCCTCTCGAGCATCCGCGTGCTGCGCGACTATCAGACCGCGGGCACGCTCCCGGCGGGAATTGCCGTGGCGCCATCGCTGACGGGGCGGACGCTCACGTGGTCTCGCGAGCGGCTGGACGGGGCTGTGAGCTACCGCTTAGTGCTCGACGTGCTCGACGGGCGAGTGCGGGCTCGGCGCATATTCGCGGGAGCGGATGGCGCTATCGGCCTGCGGATTACGGCGCTGACGGGGGAGATCCCTCTCGTCCCGCTCGCAGGCCGGGAGCTGCTGCGCGACCCTTCCGCGGGCGATCTCGCGACCCGGCAGACGCTGACCTTCCTCGCTTATCGGGAGAAGCTCCTCGCCGGGTCTTGGCGCTTCGACACCTATTTCGGCCGCGACACGCTGATGAGCGTCCGCCTGCTGATGCCGGTGCTGAGCCCGACCGCCGTGGAGGCCGGGCTCGACTCCGTGCTCGCACGCCTATCGCCGCGGGGAGAGGTGGCGCACGAGGAGGATATCGGCGAGATGGCCGTGCTCGATCATCTCAAAGCGGATGGCTCGCGCTCCGCCGCACCGGTGTACGACTATAAGATGATCGACGAGGACTACCTGCTGGCGCCGGTGGCGGCCGAATGGTTGCTCGAGCGCGGCGCCCAGGCGCGCTCGGCTGCATTTCTCGCCGCGCCCGTGGGCGGACCCATGGAGCGGAACGGGACGCGCGGCGCCGCTCTCGTCAAAAATCTGCGCTACGTGGTGGCAAGCGCGCAGGCGTTCGCCCAGGCACCCGGCCTCGCGCATCTGATCGGCCTCAAGCCCGGCCAGATCGTCGGCGAATGGCGCGACAGCGGCACCGGTCTCGGCGGCGGCCATTATCCCTACGACGTCAACGCCGTGTTGGTTCCGGCGGCCCTCGATGCTGCCGCGCGGCTGTCGGCTGGTGGGCTGCTGTCGCCGTATCTGAACGCTTCCGACCGTGCTCTATTCGCCGATGCCGCGCGAATGGCGGCGGTGTGGCGCGAGCGGGCGCCGCCGCTCTTCGAGGTCACTCTGAGCCATTCGATCACCGCCAATGCGGTCGAGATCTACGCCGACTCGCAGGGTGTGCCGTCGCAACCGCCTCTCGACGCGTTGGGTCACGGACCGCTGCGTTTTCACGCGCTGGCGCTGTCGGCGACCGGTGAGCCGGTTCCGGTGATGAACTCGGACGAGGGTTTCCTGCTCCTGTTCGGGGATCCGGAGCCGCAAGCGCTCGACCACATCGTTACGACGCTGATCCGTCCGTTTCCCGCGGGCCTCATGACGGGCGCCGGCATGGTCGTCGCCAATCCGGTTTTCTGCGCGCCGGCGCTGCAGAATCTCTTCAGCCGCAACGCGTATCACGGCACGGTCGTCTGGTCCTGGCAGCAGGCGCTGTTCGCCGCGGGCCTCGCCCGCCAGCTCGAGAGACACGATCTTCCGGCCGCCGTGCGTGCCGACCTCGTGAAGGCGCAGCGGGTTTTGTGGTCCGCGATCAAGGCTACCCGCTCCATGCGGAACGCGGAGCTATGGTCGTGGTCGTATCAGGCCGGCCACTATCAGTTGCGGCCGTTCGGCTCGTCCGCGGCGGATGCCGACGAGTCGAATGCCGCACAGCTCTGGAGCACGGTTTACCTCGCTGTCCGGCCGCCGGGTTTCAGCGCGCCACGATAAGGGCGCGACGATGGGCGAGACGTTCAGTCAGCACCACGTACGCAACGCCAACGAGAAGTAGGGTTCATTCCGGCACGCGCGACATGACATCGATCAGTGCGTCGAGATCGGCAGGCTTGACCAGATGCCGATGGAAACCGGCTTCCCTGGCGCGGTTTCGATCCGTTTCCTGACCCCAACCCGTTACCGCCACGATCTGCGTGTGGGCCGCCCAGGCCCTGCTCCTGATCCGGCGCGCGGTCTCGTAACCGTTGAGCCGCGGCATGCCGATATCGAGCAACACAACCTCGGGACGGAAGAGCTCCGCTTCCTCCAGCGCCTCGATGCCATCGTGCACAACGCGGGTGTCGTGGCCCAGTGACTGCAGCAGCATGCTGAGGCTGACCGCCGCGTCGTGATTGTCATCCGCGATGAGGACACGGCGGCTGACCGACATGTCGGAGCGCCTCTCGGGAGCAGGCGTGAGCTTCGCGGGAGCCGCGGCCGTCACGGGTAGACGGACCAGGAACTCGGTGCCTTGGCCGCGGCCGGCGCTTCTCGCCTCGATGCCGCCGCGATGCAGCTCGATGAGCTGCTTCGCCAGCGTGAGTCCGATACCGACGCCGCCGTCGGCAGGCTCGAAAGAGCGGTCGAGCTGGGCAAACGGCTCGAATACATATTCCAACATCTCTGTCGGGATGCCGACGCCATTGTCGCGCATGCTGACGATTGCCTGTCGATCCTCCACGCGCAGGGCGACGTCGATCCGTCCTCCCGGAGGGGTGTACTTGACGGCGTTGTGCAGGATGTTGGCGAAGATCTGGGTCAGGCGGATGCGATCGCCACTTACGTGGACCGGGGAAGCGGCGGTCGTGAAGGTGAACCGATGTCGGCTCGTCTCCGCGGATTGCCGATAGGTCGCGATCACGCCCTGCAGGAACTCGGCGAGCTCGATCGGCTCCATCTGCAGGCGGATGCGGCCGCTCGTGATGCGGGACATGTCGAGAAGGTCGTCGACCAGGTGCCGCATGTGCCGCGCCTGGCGGTCGAGAATGGCGGTTGCCGCCCGCAGCTCCGGCTCCAGGGTCTTCGCGTGTTTGAGCAGCTCCGCCGCGGCGCAGATCGGCGCAAGCGGGTTGCGGAGCTCGTGGGCGAGGGTGGCGAGGAACTCGTCCTTCTGCCGGTCGGCCTCGCGCAGCAGGCGCTCGCTGCGCTTGCGCTGGGTGATGTCGCGCGCGATCTTCGAGGCGCCGATGATCGTGCCTTTTCCGTCCCTGACGGGTGAGATGGTGAGCGACACCTCGATACGAGTCCCGTCCTTGGCGATGCGCTCGGTCTCGTAATGATCGATCCGCTCGCCGCGCCGCAACCGCCCCAGTATCTCGACCTCCTCGGCATGAAGCTCGGGCGGGATGATGGTCGTGATCGGCCGCCCGATTATCTCCTCAGGCTGGTAGCCGAAGAGGCGCGCCGCGGCCGGATTCCACGAGGTAACGATGCCAGCCAGCGTTTTGCTGATTATGGCGTCGTCCGAGGACTCGACAATGGCGGCGAGCCTGGATTTCACCGTGAGATCGAGGGATTCCGTGCCGCGTTCAGCCATCGATCAGTCTCACGCAATCCTCGTGCCCGACCGCGATTCAGTCCGCGGTCGGGTTGTTCCACAAGCAGGTCAACTTCGGTTCGGGCGCCACGGCCAATGCCCCCTGCCACTCGGGATCTGCGCATCGGGCGTAAGGCGGTGAAGGGCGGTTCGTTGATTGGTGCCGGCGCTATCGCCCCGCCGCGAAATTCCCCCAGCCGGTCGACAGCCCGACCGTCGCACCTCGGCTTCCGCTGTATCATTCGTGAGCCCTCAGCAACCAGGTGAACCAAGATGAGCGGCACCGATCCTGAACCCAACGGGACCCCATCATCCGGCCCGACGCGGCGCGAATTCGTCACCAGCTCAGCGGCCATCGGCCTCGCTGCCGCCGCGGGCGTGGCGCTTGGTGCGGAACGGGACGTCATCGAGAAGAACGTCGAGATAAAGACCGCCGACGGCTCGTGCGACGCGGTATTCCTCCATCCTGCGGCGGGAACGCACCCCGGGGTCCTGATCTGGACCGATATATTCGGCCTGCGGCCGGCGTTTCGCGCCATCGGCAGGCGCCTGGCGGCGCAGGGTTACTCGGTGTTGGTGCCCAACCCGTTTTATCGCACAGCGCGGGCGCCGGTCGTCGTCGATGCGTCGAGCTTCGATTTCGCCAACACCGCGGAGCGGACCAGAGCCGAGCAGTGGAGCGCATCGACCCGACTGCCGGGAACGACGGAGAGGGATGCTGAGGCGCACACGGCTTTTCTCTACGCGCAGCCGCAGGTGGATCGCACGCGCAAGCTCGGCACCCACGGCTATTGCATGGGCGGCCCGCTCGTGTTCAGGACGGCCGCGCATGTTTCCGAGAGAATCGGTGCTGCCGCCACCTTCCACGGGGGCGGGCTGGTCACCGACAAGCCCGACAGCCCCCACCTGCTGGCGCCCCGCATCCGGGCGCGCATGTATCTTGCGATCGCCGCCAGCGACGATTCCAAGCAGCCGGACGCGAAGGACAAGTTGCGCGCGGCGTTCGCTGCAGCGCACTTGCCCGCGGAAATAGAGGTGTATGCGGGCACGATACATGGCTGGTGTGTGCCCGACATGCCGCGCCATGACGGCAAGCCCATCTACAACAAGCCCGACGCCGAGCGCGCGTGGGGGAAGTTGCTCGATCTGTATCGCACCGTCCTCGTCTGATGCGCTGGATCCGGGCGCCTGCCGGGCCCAGCGCGCCTCGGGCAAAAAGCGCGGTTTTGCCCGATGCCCCGCCACCTACGGGGGCGGGGCACATCCCTGTGCCTGGACGAAAGCTCCGGACTTGCGTTCGCCCGCACCCCTATGTAGACTTACGATCATGGGTAAGCGGACCGATGTGCGGATATCTCTCCAGACCCTGCGGGCGCTGGAGGCCTTCCTCGAGAATCCCTCCGATGAGCTGTCGGGTGCGGACGTCCAGAAGCGCAGCGGACTGGCTTCGGGGACGCTGTATCCGATTCTCCTCAGGCTGGAGTCCGCCGGCTGGTTCGTCAGCCGCTGGGAAGCCATAGATCCCGTCAGCGCCGGGCGGCCCCGCCGCAGGCTCTATCGTCTGACACCCAGCGGCCTCGCGCGCGCGAGTGAGATCTTCTCGAGCTTCGGCAGAGGAGTTCCGGCATGAGCGGTCAATCCGATTGGGACCTGTCGTTGGCACGCTATCTGGTGGCTCGCGCGGCGCGCAAGGCGCCGCCGGGTCTGGACGACCGGTTGGAAGAGGAGTGGCTCGCCGACCTGATGGCACGGCGGAGCGCATTCTCCCGTATTGGGTTTGGCCTGGGATGTTGCTGGGCGACGCGGGTGATTGCGCGTGAGTTTGGGGTGGCGGCCGCGGCGGGCGGCAGCGCGGCATCGGGCGAACGGCTGTTGGTGGGCTACGGCGGCTTCAGCCTTTCCGGGTTCTCGCGCCGCACGACTGCGATCATCGTCATCGTTGGCGTGCACCTGGGGATTTTCTATCTGTACCTGACGGGGTTTACCCGCACGGTCGTGACCAATCCGGCCGATCCGATCAAGGCGCATTGGATCGTCGAGCAGCGCGAGCGTCTTCGGCCAACGCCGCTGCTACCGCCGGCGATCGCCACCACGACCGTCGACCGCGTGCCTCTGCCGGATATGAAATTCGCCGTTCCTGCCGACCCGACGACCATCACGGTGGCGCGCGGGCCTGACCTGACTGGCCCCGCGCAGCCGCCGCCTGGAGCGATCGTCCGAGTGATCGGAGGTCCGGGCGCCGGCTTTCCCACTACGGAGGACTACTATCCGTCGGTCGCGCGGCGAATGGAAGAGACGGGTACGGCGGTCGTCAGCGTCTGTGTCGATCCTCGGGGCAGACTCACGGCAGCTCCTACCCTCGTCAGATCGTCAGGGGTCGGAGAGATCGATGACGGCGCGCTGCGGTTGGCGAAGGCCGGCTCCGGTCACTACCGGCCCACGACCGAGGACGGTCGCCCGGTGAGCTCGTGTTATGCATTCCGCGTGAGATTCCAGCTCGCGGATCAATAACGCTTCAATGCGATCGGTGTAAGAGCTGCTTGTCGAAGAAGGCCGCGGTTGCCTCGTCTGCTTTCGCATCGGAGTGCCACCGCAGGAAGCCGTGGATCTCGTCGGGAATCACCAGCTCCTCGTACGGGACGTGTTGCAGCTGCAGCCGGCGCACCAGGTCCACCATCTGATGGAAACGCACGTTCCGGTCGTCGTCTCCCTGGATCAGCAGGACCGGCGACTTCCACGTGCCGATGGCCGAATCGGGCGAGGAGAGCCAGAAGATCCTCTTCAGCGCCGCCATGTCGAGCATCTGGTAGCGATCGATCGTGTTGCCGAACCAGTCGTCGCCGAGAATCGACCAGTCGTGCACGCCATGCCAGTCGACGCCTGCCTTGAAGATATCGGAATTGCGGGCCAGCCCGAGAGCGGTGAGGTATCCGCCGTACGATCCTCCCCAGATGCCGATGCGGTCGGGATCCACCGCCCGATCCTGCTGCAGCCACTTTGCGCCGGCCACCACGTCCTGATACTCCGAGGCGCCCGTCGGTCCCCAGTGCCCGGGATACTGGAAGTCGTGGCCATAGCCGATGCCGAGGCGATAGTTGACCGACAGCACCACGAAACCGTGGTTCGCGAGATACTGATTCACGGCGTAGTCATTGCTGTAGTAGCCCATGTAGCTCCACGTGAGCAGCATCTGCCGCGGTGGACCGCCGTGGACGAAGATGATGCCGGGCTTGCGCGCCGAGCCGCCCGGAGCGGCAAACACCTGTCCCTCAATGGCGAGACCGTCCGCTGCGCGGAACGTGACCGCCTTCGGGACGACGAGGTCCTTCGTCGGGAAGTCGGGGGGCAGGGCATCGCCGCCCGCGCTATGCCAATCTGCACCGGTGAGATTTCCCCACATGACCTGGGGTGGATGTCTCGGCCCGGCATCGATGAACGCAAGCGTCGCACCACCCCCGGTCGAGACGGGATTCCATGCGCTGTGGCTGCCGCGCGTGATGGCCACAGGTGCGCCGCCGTCTACCGATACACGATAGAGATGACGGCGGTCTTCATCGCCGGGCGTCGATCCGGTGTTGGCGTTATAGATGAGGTCATGCCTGTCGGGCGTCATGGCAACATCCTCGACCATGAACGGACCTGGCGTCAGCAGTTTCGCTTCGCCTCCTGCCGCGGACACCGCATAGAGATGCGGCCAGTTGTCGACTTCCGACATGAATGCCAGCCGGTTACCGGCTGCCCAGAGCAGGCCCGAGCCGTCTTCGGGATACGAGCCGCGCAGAGTATTCGGACTTTCCCAGACGCGCGTGCCCGTGTTCCGCGCCACGTCGGCAACCCAGATGGACCACTGGATCGGATGCCATTGGAGGATGGACTGGGGAGGACCGCCGTCGCCAGGTGTGCGCACGAAGGCGATTCGCCTGCCATCCGGCGACCAGCGGGGCTCCACATCCTGCGAAGTCGATGGCAGCAGGTATTCGATCGGGGTGTCGGCATCGCGGTAAACGCCGATGAAGCTGTGGTCGCCGCGATCGGAGACGAAGGCGAGCGATTTGCCATCGGGTGACCAGCGCAGATCCGAGTTCCTGCCGAGGTCGAAGAAGAGACGTTGCGCTTTGCTGCTGCCGTCGAGCGGCGCCTGCCACACGCTGCGCTCGGGCATGTGAATGAACGCGAGCCGGTTGTCCGGCGAGACGACGGGGGCGTCGCCTTCGCCGAGTGCCCGCGGCTCACCGCCACTCAACGAAACTGCCCACACCTGCATGTGCGGCTGCCCCGGGCTCGCCGCCGGGTCGGGCTCCGCCGCCACCGGCCAGTTGGCGTCGTGGTCGCCGCCCAGCACGTAGATGACGTACTTGCCGTCATGCGAGAACTGGAGATAGCTGATTTCCTGGCCGGTGTCGCCGGCGTAATCAGCTACCTTGCGCGCCCGGTAGTCGGGGGCCTGCGCCACCCATATGCTGCGCTCACCGCGCGCATCGGAGACCCAGGCAAAGGCGCCGCCCGATCGCAGCGCTACCAGCTCGGAAGGGAAGGGGTACCCGAGCACCTGGGTCATGGTGAATTGGGCGGTCTCCCTTGCGTGGCATGGGGCTGCGGCCGACACCATGCCGACGAGCAGCACGAGCGGACTCAGAAGCTTCGATGGACGATGCGGCAAGGCGGCCTCCCCCGAGGAGCAGGGCGCAAGCGCCCCTGGGTCTCTGCCGTGATTATGGCGCGCTCTAGTGTTGCCGCGCGAGCGCCAGCTTGACTCCGAAACTCACGAAGACGAGGCCGGTCAGGCGGTCCAGCCGTCTGACGACCGCCGGCCGCTTCAATGTGCGCGCGATCGGCCGCGTGGCGATTATCAAAAGCCCAAACCACACGACACCCATCAGCGCGTGCAGCGCGGCGAGCAGAAAGATGAAAGGACCGGCGGCCACGTGCGCAGGCAGGAACTGCGGCAGGAAGGAAACGTAGAAAACACCGACTTTGGGATTCAGAAGGTTGGTGAGGTAGCCGCGGCCGAGCCAGTTGCGACTGCTCGGGGAACGCGTTCCAGCGGCGAGCTCGAGGGCGAACTCCGAGCGTGGCCGCAGAATCAGGCTCACGCCCAGCCACACGAGGTACACCGCGCCCGCCCACCTCAGCACCGCGAAAGCGAGCTCCGAGGCCGCAAGCAGCGCGCCGAGGCCCAATGCCACGGCAGCGCCCCAAGTGAGGCAGCCCAATACGATGCCGAGGCCGGCCAGCGTCGCGTCGCGCTGGCTTTCGGCCGCCGCGGTTCGCAATATCAGCGCGGTATCGAGGCCGGGTGCGATCGTGAGCAAGGCGGCGGCGATACAGAAGGTGGCGAGGGCCTGGGCGATGGTCATGCCATCATGATCCGCCCCCGCCGCGCGAGGATCAACTCCCGGGTCAGTGGCCGCTGGTCATCGCGCCGGAGCTCATGTGGTGGCTCATCTTCTTCTTGTCGTGCTTGCTCCACTTCTTCATGTGACCGGCCTTCATGTGGCCGCTCTTCATGTGATTCGACTTCATCTGATGGCCGGATGACATCGCGCCGGATGACATCTCGCTTTTGCCGTGCGACATCGAGCTCATCGAGCCGGTCGAAGCCGACTGGGCGAAGGCGGTGCCGGTCAGCAGGGTGGCGGCGAGCGCGCCGAGGGTGAGCAATCGGGAAATCTTCGTCATGGGTGTCTCCAGGGGAAATCGTGTTGAGAAAATCGATGGAGCGGCTAGATTCCGGCGTACCAGTCGTAGCCGTTGTCCTCCCAGTAACCGCCGTTGCCGCCACCGATGTGGCTGAAGTCGCTGACGAGCTGGATGTGCTGGACATACTTGGCCATTTTGTAACCGAGCTGCCGCTCCACCCGTAGCCGTAGCGGTGCCCCGTGGGGGACCTCGAGCGGCTTGCCGTTCATGTCGTAGGCGATGATCGTCTGCGGATGCATTGCATCGACCAGCCCGATGCTCTCGTAGTATCGGCCCTCGCTCTGCTCGCCGCCTTTGTCGGGATCGCCATCGAGGTTGTCGGCGCAATAGAAGACTGCGTACTTCGCGCCGGCACGGACCCCGGCCGCCCTCAGCAACAGTGCGAGTGGCACGCCGGTCCACCCGCCGATGGCGCTCCAGCCTTCGACGCAGTCGTGACGCGTGATCTGACTTCGCGCCGGCAGCCGGCGAAGCTCGGCGACGCTCAACGACAGCGGATGAGCAACCATGCCGTCGATCCGCAGCCGCCAGTTGACGAAGCCTTCATCGACCTGGCGGTTGTAATCCGAGCCGCCGGGATTGTAGGTGCCGTTGGCCTTGAAGTGCGGCGAGATGTCCGACGGTTTGTATTCCCGCGCCATCTGACCGTCGGCGAGCAGGAGGCGCTGCGTCACGCGGGTCCAACCCTGCGCGGCTGCGAGCACGCGCTGAAAGCTCATGCTGTCCGTCAGAGCGTCCGCGTGGAAGATCTTGCTGCAACCGGTGAGCAGCATGCCGCTGCCCGCGAGGCCGGTGAACAATGCCTGGCGTCGGGTGATGATGGTCATCTCAGTCGTGCTCCCGCGGAACGGCATAACGGCCGGTGATCATGGAGCGCACCTCATTGAAGGGTCCTGCGAGCACGACCTCGACGAGATGGACGACGATGAAAAGGACGATGGCGGAGGCGAACAGGAAATGGAGGGTACGTGCGCTCTGGCGGCCGCCCAGTATCACGAGCAGCCAGGGCGCGAACGAATCGAAACCCGGTGACATGCAGAGTCCCGTCACCACCATGCCGATCACGAGCAGGAGCAGACCCAGATAAGCGAGGCGCTGCAGGACGTTATATCGTTTCGCGGCCTCACCCGTCGGATGCTTCAGCCTGATGTGATCGACGATCGAGCTCGGAATGGCGCGCAGGTCGGTCGCAGTCGGCCACAGGTTTCGTTGGATGTGACGGCTGGCGAAACTCCATGCCAGGTACAGCGCGCCGTTGATCACCAGTATCCAGGCAAAGAAGAAATGCCAGTGCCGGGCGTCGGCGAGATCCATGTAACCGGGAATGGTCAGCCAGTCCGGCCACGGATGCAGCGCCAGGAAAGGCTTGTCGAAATCGGCTCCCGCCTGCCCCCAGTAGAGTCGCGGGTGCGCGTTGAAGATGTTGAGGCCGCTGCCGACCATGATGAAGATCGTCAGCGCGTTGATCCAATGTGTGAGTCGGACCAGCCACGAGTGCCGGCGGATCACCTCCCGCCGCGGGCGGGTGGGGCGCTTCACGCTCTCGGGAACCCTCTCGGGCACGGCTTCGGCGGTCGGGGCAGGCATCTCGTCACCTATTTCGCAGCCGGCGGGGCGATGTTACAGCACCCGCGAAAAGTGTGGGCTCACCAGCGCAGCAACCGGCTTCCGGTGATGGCCCCCAGGATCGTTGCCGCGGCGATTCCGAGCGTGTACCACGTGACCGCGAAGGCGGCAGCCTGTTCCGGACAGTGGAGTCCATAAAGGGTTGCCGCCAGGGCGCCGGCCAAGAATCCGGCGGCGGCGCCCGCCCGCGCCGGCCGGGTCGGCGCCAGGCTGCGAATTGCCGCGATGAGGCAGGCGTAGATCGGTATCGCGAGCAGCACGATGAGCGGCGAGCAGACCTTCCAGCTGTGGCCCAGCCACAGGGCCAGACGCGCCGCCGGAGCCACGGACAGAAGCTGCGCCACCCCGAGAATGATCATCGCCGCGACAATCACCAGTGCAGCGAATGGCGCGCCACCGACCCTTGCGCCCGGCACGGACAAGCGCCTCGTGATGACGATTCCCGCGATCATCAGCAGTACGGTGTACGCGGCCTTCATCCAGAACCACGACTGTTGCACCGCCGCCAGCAGCGGCTGGCAGTGCAGGCCGAGTGCGACGAAAGCAAGTGTCACGGCGCCGCCGGCCACCAGGGCGGCCAGCAGCCGTCTGTTGACTACCCCCGGCGGGGTCGCGCGCACGTCGCGTGCGAGCAGCTCTATGAGGTCAGCCGTTCTCATCGCGTAGAGCCTGGTTCAGCCATTTCAAGGTTCGATGCAGCATGACGCGCGCGGACACGGCCGTGACTCCGCGCTTCTTCGCGGCTTCCTCGATGGACAGGCCCTGTAGCTTCACGTCTTCCACCAGACTTCGTTGCCGATCGGGCAAACGTTGCAACAATCGGTCTAAATCGGTACGTAGCGCACCTTCCTCCGGGTTGTCGGT
>Ga0335072_10010225_pt1 | contig 13514 bp, 7 predicted proteins | sample Lox_Sample_21_FD_206725 | JGI IMG/M metagenome (GOLD analysis project Ga0335072, IMG submission 206725) | Soil microbial communities from Loxahatchee National Wildlife Refuge, Florida, United States - Lox_Sample_2.1 | ecosystem: Environmental > Terrestrial > Soil > Wetlands | place: USA: Florida...
TGGGTGGACGTCAACGATGACGTTTCGTGGCTCGATCACGGCCGCGCATTCCTAGTTCTCAGCGAGCGCGATGGCTGGCGCCATTTGTATCGCGTCGCCCGCGACACGGGCAAAGCCGAATTGGTCACCCACGGCGACTTCGATGTCGTAAGCCTCGACCGCGTCACTCCGGATGAGAAATGGATTTATTTCATCGCCTCGCCGGATAATCCGGCTCAGCGCTATCTTTATCGCGTGCGGCTCGATGGAACTGGTTCGCCGGAGCGCGTGACGCCCAACGACCCTGGCACTCATTCCTACACGATCTCCCCCAATTGCGAATATGCCTTCCACAACTACTCTTCGTTCAATGTTCCGCCCGTCTTTGAAGTCGTCCACTTGCCTGACCATCGCGTCCTACGAAACACCGCCGACAATACCGCGCTCGCCGAACTCGTCAAGCCTCTCTCGGGCGGTCCTGCAGAGTTCATGAAAGTGGAAGCAGGCAATGGCCTGCTGGTGGACGCCTGGCTGCTCAAGCCGCCAGATTTCGATCCCGCAAAAAAATATCCCCTCATCGTGTATGTCTATTCCGAGCCCGCCGGACAGACAACGGAAGACCGCTGGCCCTCGATGTTCACCCGCGCAATGACCAGCGCCGGATATTTGGTGGCCAGCTTCGACAACCAGGGTACGCCCGCTCCCCGCGGCCGCGAGTGGCGCAAAATCGTCTACAAGAATATCGGCCCGCTTTCCTCACGCGAGCAAGCCGCGGCTCTTCAATCCCTCGAAAATACCTATTCCTTCGTCGATCCGAAGCGTGTGGGAGTGTGGGGATGGAGCGGTGGGGGAACCGAGACGCTCAATTTGATGTTCCGCTACCCCGAAATTTACAGCGTTGGTGTATCAGTCGCTTCGGTGCCCGATCAGCGTCTCTACGACAGCATTTACCAAGAGCGCTATATGGGTTTGCCGCAGGACAATCCAAAAGCTTACCAAAAAAGTTCCGCCATCAATTTCGCGGGCGGTCTCAGCGGAGACTTGCTGGTAATGCACGGCTCGGGCGACGACAACGTCCACTTCCAAGGCTTCGAGTTGCTCGTCAACAAATTGATCTCCCTCACCAAACCCTTTGACATGCGCGTCTACCCAGGCCGCACTCACGGCATCTTTGAAGGTCAGGGCACTTCCTTCGACGTCTACACAAATATTCTCGGCTACTTTGAAGACCACCTCCCGCCAGGTCCGCAGTCTCCGCCATCGAAGTAAACCCGCCGTGTGGGCATCAGGCAGGCAATAGCCACACGCGTCGGCTACCTCGCGACGCCAATTAAATCCAGACGAAGCTCTCCACGTCTCGGATGCTATATACTTCCCTGTCGCACCTGGATTTCCAGGGAAGAAATCAAAATGTCTGCTGAAGAACCCCCAGACCCCCACGCTACCTCCGGCTTCAACGAAGACGGTACGACCGTCACGCCCCCTTCGGACCCCGCTGAGACCGCCGGCAACGTGATTGGCCACTACCACCTGTTGCAGAAAATCGGTGAAGGCGGCATGGGTGAGGTATGGCTGGCCGAACAAAGAGAGCCCGTTCGCCGCCGCGTCGCGCTCAAGCTGGTCAAGGCGGGGATGAACACGCGCGAAGTGATCGCGCGCTTCGCGTCCGAGCGCCAGGCTTTGGCTTTAATGGACCATCCTGCCATCGCCAAAGTTTTCGACGCCGGCGCCACGCCCAACGGCGCGCCGTACTTCGCCATGGAGTACGTGGCCGGGGTTCCCATTACCACATACTGCGACGCTCATAAGCTCAGCACGCGCGAACGGTTGGAACTGTTCACGCTAGTCTGTGAAGGGGTCCAGCATGCGCATCAAAAGGCCATCATCCACCGCGACCTGAAACCCTCCAACATCCTCGTGACCGAGGTGGACGGGCACGCGGCGCCCAAGATTATCGACTTCGGAGTGGCCAAGGCCCTGTCCCAGAAATTGACCCCCGATACGCTGTTCACTCGCGTGGGAGTGCTGCTCGGAACCCCGGAATACATGAGCCCGGAGCAAGCCAATTCTTCCGGTGAGGATATCGACACTCGCACCGACGTCTACTCGCTTGGGATCATCTTTTACGAGTTGCTGGCTGGCATGCCGCCCCTCGATCTGCGAAAAATCGCCTTCGACGAGTTCATGCGCAGATTGCGTGAAGAGGAACCGCCGAAGCCAAGTACGAAGATCCGCACCCAAGATCCCGCCACATCCACCGAAGTGGCGCGCAACCGCCAGACTGAACCACTATCCCTCGCGAAGCAGGTTCGCGGTGACCTGGACTCGATCGCCCTAAAGGCTCTTGAAAAGAACCGTACGCGCCGATACGGATCGCCATCCGATTTGGCTGCGGACATTGGCCGGTATCTGAAAAACGAAGCTGTGCTCGCCGTTCCTCCTTCCGCCGTTTACCGTGCCCGCAAATTCGCGCGCCGCTATCGCGCGTCCTTGGCTACCGTGTGCGCTTTCGTCTTTGTGCTTGTTGGGGCGGCCGCCATCAGCATTCGCCAGAGCTTGCGCGCTAACAGGGAAGCGGCAGAGGCTCAGGCGGTAAACGATTTTCTGCAAAACGACCTGCTGGCCCAAGCTAGCGCCTCCGTTCAGGCAGGGCCGCGCGCCAAACCAGACCCAGATTTGAAAGTGAGGACGGCCCTGGACCGGGCCGCGGCGCGAATCACCGGAAAATTCGACCGGCAACCGGACGTCGAGGCTGCCATCCGCGACACGATAGGCGTGACGTACATGGACCTCGGGCTGTACCCCGAGGCGCGCACGCAATTGCAACGAGCACTGGAATTGCATCGCCAGGTGCAGGGTGCAAGCAACCCGAAAACCCTCAGGACCCTCGACTACCTTGGCCATACTGCCTATGATGAGGGGAAATATCCGGAGGCCGAGGCTCTTCTTAGTCAGGCCTTGGAAATGCAGCGCCGTACTTTGGGGCCGGAAAATCCGGACACGCTGGATACTCTAAACAATCTGGCCGCGAACTACTGGTCTGAGGGCAAGTACCAGCAGGCGGAAGCGCTCTACACGCCGACGCTAGAAGTGCAGCGCCGCGTTTTTGGCCCGGAAAATTCCAATACGCTGAATTCCATCAATAATCTGGCCAATGTTTATTTCTCTGAGGGCAAATACGCGCAAGCTGAGCCACTTTATGGCCAGGTCCTGGAAATCAGTAATCGGGTCATGGGTCCCGAGCACCCCTCCACCCTGCAGGCAATGAACAACCTGGCGGGCGCATACCTTTCGGAGGGCAAGTACGCGCAAGCCGAGGCACTCTACATCCAGGTTCTGGAAATCAGCCGCCGCGTTCTGGGTCCCGAGCATCCCTCCACGCTGACTCCCGCTATGAATCTGGCCAGCGTCTATTACAAGCAGAGTAAGTATCCGCAAGCCGAAGCGATTTACAGTCAGACCCTGGAGATTCAGCGCCGCGTTTTGGGTCCCGAGCACCCCTCTACCTTGATTACTATGATCAATCTAGCCATGACGGAAGTGTGTCAGGGGAAATATGCCCAGGCTGAGACGCATTACAGCCAGGGCGCAGAGATCAGCCGTCGCGTGCTCGGCCCCAAACACCCGTTCACATTGGCGTTCATGAGCGACGTGCCCGCGGCTTACTACCTGCAAGGTAAGTACGCGCAGGCTGAAGGGCTCTTCGACCAAGCCCTGGCCGCCGATCGCCTCGTTTTAGGTCCTGAGCATCCGAGCACTCTCGATATCCTGGGGGAAATGGGGACTATGTATCAACGGGAGGGCAAATACGACTTGGCGGAGAGATACGCCGCGCAGGCTCTGGAGGGCCGACGGCATGTCTTGGGCCCGGAGCATCCCGACGCGATGGATGCTCAGGCTGACCTTGTACTGGCGTACGTATCGCAGGGCAAGTTCGCCGAAAGCGAGCCTCTCGCGAGGGGGATTGTGGAGTTTGGACAGAAGAACATGCCGGGTGAGTGGCAGCGATTTCGCGCAGAGAGCCTGCTCGGCACCAGCTTGGCTGGGCGGAAGAAATACGCGGAAGCGGAACCGCTCCTGGTGGAAGGATATAAGGGCCTGATGGACCGGAAAAGCCGGATGGACGTTCCAGACTGGTATTACGTGGACCGCGCCCACGAATGGCTCGTGCAACTTTATCAGGAGTGGGGCAAGCCCGAGAAGGCCGCCGAGTGGAAGAAAAAGTGAGTTCCGGCAAAAAGAGCAATCCTCAGTAACTCCGTAGTGCCGAAACGGAGTCACTCAACCCGAAGATAGTCGGCCCCTCGGAAAAACTGGCCCATGTTCCGACGAACCCAGCGCTCACCCGATACGTGGTTTCCGCGTCCAGTGGGCGCTCCATTTACAGACTGGTCGTGATCCATCGGGCGACGGCCTTCAAACCGGCCTGCACTAGATCGCCCGCGCGTGCGTCCTCCCACCAATCGGTATCTTCCCCCCGAAACAGGGCTGATGTTCGTTCCGATGCGAGCGCGAGCTTGAGGGGCAATGTCGCATCAACAGGCCGAGGCTCGGCAGCTTCCTTGAGTTGTGCCAGCATTTGTCGCTGCTGTTTCATGTCCAACATCGAAATGGGGGAATGGCAGTAGGGACAAGCCGCGTTGGTTTGCAGGTCGACAGCCGCCCCGCAGTTGGAGCAGTTCACACTATGCACGTTCTGTTTCAATTCTTGGATCTCTTGAGGCGAGAGCGCATGGATGAAATTCTTTTCTTTCAGGAAGTCGAAAAAGCCAATGAACCTCCCATGTCCATTTCCGCATCCCCAATAGTTGAAGCGCATGTTTCGGACCATATCGTGCGCAAGCGAGAGCTGGCCTCCGCATCGCGGACACCTGAGCGCGTCGGACAAGGATGGCTTGGTGGTTGACGAGTGTTCACCGATAAACTTCATCAGCTTGAGCGTCGAGCCGGGAGAGAGCTGCAGGCTTTCGTGCTGATCGAACCAGAACGCCTGACAACCGGTGCAAACGTCGATCGTGACCTGCGAACCTAAGCGGCCTTCCAGCGTCCAGTCGGTCATGTCCTTCCCGCAATTGGGACACGTCATGGCGGCGATTCTAGATGATTGCTCCGATGAATGCCAAATGTGCGACGAAAATCTGAAACGGTCCAGTCAGTCGGGGTATCCGGTAGCGGGATACTGGAAAAGTGAAGTGCTCGTACTGGCCCGGTCCGGCAACGCAACAAATCGAGACCTAATGAGAGGAAGGCAAAGCGCATCAAATTGCGGCAACATATTTTGGGGTTCGGTACTAATTCAAAAAATCGAAATACATCGACGTCTCCAAACGGATTGGCGTCTGTCCGCACTGCGCGGGTTTGTAGCGCCAACGGCGATAGGCTTCAAACGCTGCCGTGTTCATCTCCGGATTTGCTCCCTGGATGACTGTCACGTGTGACAATGACCCATCCTCTTCGACAACGGCATAAAGGATGACTCTTTTCGCGACAATCATTCGCGCGACGGGCGAATAATCCACGCGAACCCGTTCGACCGGCTGGGCATCCTGCATATCGTCGCACTGTGGCCACAACACTGCGTTTGCCGGTGGATTGAACAAGGCCGTATCGATTTCCTTTACCTCGGTGGTTTCCAGAACCTTCACGGTGGCAAAGGCCTTTCCATCCTTTAAGGCGCGAACCTCAAAAGGAACTAGCTTTCCTCCGACAGAACGAAAGGCACCGAATTCAATGCGGGAGATCGGAGGCGTTGCTTGGCGGTCGTTTTGCGGGTACTCAATACCGATGAGCGCACCATTGCTCTCGTCAAAGCAGAGAACTCGGTCTGTAGCTTTCGCCCAGTTCACTGCCACACAACTTTGTCGAACTCCGTCTTTCTCTCGGCACTCTCCCTTTCCTAGAGTTTGCACGGAACGGACTCTCAGAACATCCTTCACATGCAACATTCCGGACAGCTCATAGACCAACATCGGCTGGAAGTCGAGCGTACTTTTCTGCCAGTAGCCCTTGACATCGCGCACCCGTAGCCGCGCGTAGTTTGCAAATTTGATTTCTTCCCGCCATTCCGTAGGCGAGACCCAGTTGAAAGTGTAGTTGCCTTGGGCAGTAGTACCACCGACACTCGCAACCCCAAGTTCTGCCTTTACGCGTAGTGGGGGGGTTCGTGCATCCCAAACCTGCAGTGAACGCGCCTTCCTCACCAATCTTTCGGCATTTGCTTGTTCTTCGTTTGAGGCGCAATGGGCGATCAGCGAGAAAAATAGGGAAGCAAGGCCAAAATTACGGGGGAGTTTGGCTCCATACTGAGGATTATACGTAGCTTTGAAATGTGCCACACTCAATTAGACTACTCACATGTCGGACGACCCTCGGCAAACGCCGTTAGCCGTAAAGTGGAAGCGCGCCCGAGGTCCGTTGGGCAGATGTTCGGTTTCAGCCGACTAATCGGATACAGAGAATTCCCATTATTCAGCCTATTGCGTAGTAGCCCATGTCCGGGCGGACTCGAAAACCTGGTTGTTAGTCCAAACATCGAGATCGGGCGCAGTTATGGAAGCGAAGGCTTCATTTGCGGCGGACTTGTCTTTCGCGACGTAGGCCAGGAATGCGAATCGGTTGGCGTTTAAGTTCGTGGTGCCGTAGAGGTGCTCTAAATTCGCGTAGCCTTGTTTCGTGCGCGGCCAGGAGGTTTTGCTCAGAGCATCCATACTTGTCTGGCAATAGCAGGTTAGCGTGCCTACGATCTCGAAATAAAGCATCGAGCTTTCAGGCTCGGGATGGTTCGCGGCGATCTCGTCGCCGAAAGCCTGTACGTCGCCGGCTTGCCCATACCACTGAGGCAAAAGATAGTTCGCGTACCGCCGATAGAAGTGGTAGTAAGAGGGCTCGAACGCGACGGCTTGATCAAACAGCGCGCGTTCCTGCGTGCGGTCCCAACCTTGGCCATTGGAAACTTGCATCATCACGTCGAACCAGTCTGCGTCTATATCCTTCAAGGCCGCAGCGTCGAGCAGAACTTGTTCTGCCTGCGCCAGGCGTGAGTAAAAACGTCTCCAGTTCGCATTGGAAACGGAGTCAGCAAGTCCCGTACCGCGGGCGAGGTAAGCGTAGCCACTGTAGAGTTCGGCGAGGGCTATGCGCGCGGTCGCAGAATTAGGATATGCAGCAATCCATTTCTTCGCGATTGGAAACCGAAAATCGTAGTCCGACTCCGTCAATTCCTCGCCGGCCGGATATACCATGGCGGTAAAGAACGAATAGCTCTTCCAAATGCCACCGGTAACCCTCCCTTTTTCTATTCGGTTCTGCTGTTCTATCTTCTCCAATTCTGCGAAGTTTTCCTGAGCAAAAAGGTCATTGATGGAAGCTCTATACTGCTCGTCAGTCTCCTCCGGCACGGACGCGGGCGCAGGGGAAATCGCCGACTGATGGCCGTGGCCATAGTTGCGAACAGCGTTCATGACCGTCTCCATGGGGACGGCAGGCGGAGCGGCTTCCGAAGGACCGCAAGAAGAGATGGTCACGGCCACTAGCACATTTGTGATAATGGCGAAGATTTTGGGGGCGCGATGATGGAGTCCGTAGATCATCTTAAAATGATAATGAGTGGGGTACAACGTGGATACTGTACTGAAGGGCTATCGGTGCGAATAATGAACCCCAGGCAATTCTTTCCAAGACCCATTCACCGAATCGGGTCGCCCTTTTGCAGTCTGGCCGGCGGGCCAGCGCCATGGGGTGACGAGCCATTCGAGGTAAGCAAGATGCCTGACCCACGCGGTCATCGGCAAGCTGGAGTGGCACCCAAATCGCCCGGATCGGCCACGCAAGAGATTCCATCGCAATCGTTCTAACGTCGTGCAGGCCACCTGTTCGGCTCGCCCGTGAGGCGCGTCGAGCGAAGATAAAGGATAAGAGATGCAATTCCGATGGAAGCCCTTGGCAGCGCTGATCCTGATGGCGCGGCCTCTGAGCGCGCAAACGCCTGAGCCCAAGTATCTCTCCCACTGGGACCACAGGTGCAAAGCCACATTGCCGGACGGCCCGAAATATGAAGTGTGGGACCGCCTGCTGGTGACTGAATGGCAGGGGAAGCCCAGCTATTTGCCAGTGCGGGGCCTTTACCGGCCAGGCTCAGGAGAGTTTCTCTTGCGCGCCAGCGTGGGATTTGTGGATAAGCAGGATGCCATCGCGATGATGGACAAACCCCCAAAAGGCAAAGCTTGCCACGAAGACCAGAAAGGTCACGTCCTGCTCTTACAGGATGGCGAATGGATGGAATTTGGGGCTTGGAATGGAAGCATCGCAGTGCTTCACTCCAATCTGAAATTCCACACACGAGAAGAAGCCTGGTCGTACGTTGCCGAGCATTGGCAGGATGCGGACTATTTTCTAGTCGGGGGCGCTTCGACGAAGTTTGTTGAGGTCATAAACCTCTACCAGCAGCTTGGGGCTGATTTCTTCCGCCCAAAAAGATTGGAATTCTCCGCGCAAGGTTACTTCTACGACCCCCTCGACAGTGTAAAGAAAGTGGGCCAGAACTGGGAATTGGAAATTAAGGGCGCGGACGAGCCGAATCGCGCGGCGATTCTGCTGGACAGCAACTTCAAACTACTTTCGGTAACGAAGAGTCCCGCTGCGCCCTAACGGACGGGACATTCAAATTCCAATGAATTGGGTCGACACAATGCTTGGCAGCCTTGACCCCACAACTGAATTTTCGCCGTACCTCCAGGAGTTCCGTTCGGCTGCTGCAAGCTCGATTGGAAGGTTTTCGCCGTTCGCTGTCCCGTCACGAAAACACGCGCGGCGGCATACCTGGGCGCGCTTTGTCTTGCCGCTCGCCCCTCAAATTCTCACAATCCGCCATTATCGTTTTGGGACCATGTTCACTTTCCACCCCATGCGCACGCTAAACTATTCGGACTGTATTACTCGGAGTGTTCATGCGGAGCAAGACTTCCGCTGCCCTGTTCCTGGTTAGTCCGGTCATCTTGCTTCTCGGTTCCCTTGCCGCTCAGGCAAAGCCCACCGAGACGATCGCCCTTTCTCTTCCTAGCAAACCGCACTACGTCTTTCAGCGCGTCGGCGATAACTTCGGCCTCGGCTCTTTGACACCCTCTTGCATCCTTCAAGACCAGGATGGCTTCATCTGGATCGGCACGCCCGACGGCCTCCTTCGCTTCGACGGCACTCGCATCGTGCGTTTTGGGATCGAACAAGGCCTTCCCAGCACCAATGTAAACCAGCTCGTTCTCGCTCCCAGCGGCCGCATCTGGATTGCCACATCGCGCGGCATCGCTTACATGCAAGGAGGCGTCCTTCGCAAACTGCACCTCGCCAGCGTCTATAATTCTTTCCGGCGGCCCTCCGTTCTGGCTCTCGATTCCTGGGGTAAAGTTTATCTCGCCACCGAAGGCGGCCTGCTCCGTGTCGATCCTGATCGCCCCAATGATTTTCGCTTGTGGACTATTTCCGACGGCTTGCCCAGCCTGGAAGTAGAAACCGTTAGCATCACTTCCGAGGGCCGTGTTTGGTTTGCCTCTGGCAACCGCGTGGGCTGGCTCGATTCGCAGGACCACGTCCACATGTTTCCACCGCGAAGCGGCCTCTCACAAGAGCCAGTCATCAGCATTCTTCAGGACTTTGAAAAAATCCTCTGGGTTCGCACCAAAGCACATCTCTACCGCTTGAATCCAGGCTCGACTCACTTCGTCCCAGAACTTCCCAATCTTCCTCCCGCCAATGAGTATGGCTACCCAGTCTTGGACCGTGGAGGCAACTTGATGATCCCCACCGTGCAAGGCCTCTATCGCAGGGGTTCTGGCCAGTGGGAAGTCATCGATCAAAGCCGCGGCATGGCCACCAATGCCACTTTTGCCATCACGGAAGATCGCGAAGGCGCTTATTGGATTGGCCTCGGCGGCGCCGGCATCCAGCGCTGGATTGGTCGAAAGACCTGGTCGGGTTGGACACAGGCCGAAGGTCTTCCCGACAACGTCGTTTGGTCTGAAATTCGCGATGCCCGCAAACGCCTTTGGCTTGGCACCGACAACGGTGTCGCCATGTGGGATCCCCAGGCGGATCGCTGGCGCGTGTGGAAAGCGAAAGACGGTCTCAACGGCTCTGTGGCCCGCCGGTTGGTTCTGGCGCCCGATCATTCCATCTGGGTTCTTTGCTATGCGGGCGGTCTCACCCGTTTCGACCCGGATTCCCTCCGTCCCGAAAAAATTCCATCACCCGGCTCCAATCCCACTGGCATCGAAGTCGGGCCAGACGGCCGCATTTGGATTGCTAACTCTCAGTACCTCAAAGCGGCTCGGCCCTCTCAACGGCCTTTTCATTTTGTCGATGTGCCTCTTCCCCCCGAAATTCACCAAGGCTTCGAGCGCTTCGCAGCAAGCCCCGACGGCGTCCTCTGGGCGATGGGCAGGAACGGTCTCTCTCGTTTCGACGGCAAACACTGGCTGCGCTTCACCACTGCCGATGGTTTGCTCCAAGACGACGTCGTCGAAGCTGCTGCCGTCAGCCGCGATGAAGTTTGGTTTCGCTACTTCGACGCTCTTGGTCTCAGCCGTCTCCGTCTCGTGGACGGAAAACCTCAGCTCACCCATTATGGCTTGGCGGACGGCCTGCCCTCTCTCGACGTTTACATGCTCGGCGCCGACCACGAGGGCAACGTATGGGCCGGCAGCTCCTTTGGTCTCACCGAATTTTTTCGCAGTGGACGCACTCTTCGCTTCACTCGCGCCGATGGTCTCATCTGGAACGACCTGAGTGAGGAAGGCTTCTTCGCCGAAGAAGACGGCACGCTGCTTTTTGGCACCAGTGGCGGCCTCGCTCGTTATAATCCCATCTCTGCCGACGAAGGCGCCGAACTTCCACCCCGCGTCGTTATCACCTCCGCGCAGCTCGGTTCGCACGAACGTCTCGGCGAGCGCCATCCCGAAGCTACGCGCATCGACAATACTTTCCACGTGAACTTCGCCGCTCTGACCTACCGCGACCCGGAAAATGTCCGCTGCTCCTATCGTCTCGCTGGCCTCGAAAGCGAACTCAACGAAACTTCCGGCCGCGAAGCTCGCTATCCAGCGCTTCCTCCCGGTGATTACACCTTCACCGTTTCTTGCCGCTCTGCCCGCGGCACTCTCAGTTTCCCCGCCGAATTTTCCTTCACCGTGATTCCGGCCTGGTGGCAGCGCTGGTACTCGCGCGGTTTCGCCATTCTTCTCGCCCTCTTCGCTCTCTATTCCCTTGTGAATTACCGCACCCGAAAACTGCAAAACGAGCGCCTCCGCCTTGAAGAAGCCGTCGCCGAGCGCAGCGAAGCCCTCGCGCAAGCCAATAAAGAGCTCGAGGAAATGTCCCTCACCGATCCCCTCACTTCTGCCCGCAACCGCCGCTTCTTTCAGGCCACCATCGCCAGCGACATCAGCCAAGCCATTCGCGCTTACACCGCGCCTGACCCCACGCGCAGCCGCCGCAATCGCGACATCGTTTTCTACCTCATCGACGCCGACCACTTCAAAGAAATCAACGACCGCTTCGGCCACGACGCCGGCGATCAGATGCTCATTGAACTGACCGCTCGTATCAGCGGCGCCATCCGCTATTCCGACGTATTAGTCCGCTGGGGCGGCGAAGAGTTCCTGGTTGTCTCTCGTTTCTGCGAACGCAAGGAAGCCGCCACTCTCGCGGCCCGCGTTCTCTCCGCGGTCTCCGGCGAAGCCTTCAAGATCAAAGGCGCGAGCCTCTCTCTGCGCCGCACCGTTTCAATTGGCTGGGCCGCTTTTCCATGGAATATGCATTCGCCCATTGACGTGAATTACGAAGAAGTACTTTCTCTCGCCGATCGGGCTCTCTACAAAGCCAAAAACTCTGGCCGCAATCAAGCCATCGGCGCTCTCACCCCGGAATCCGCCGCCGAACCTCACACCGTCGTCGCTCATGGTGATTCCGAAGCTCGCGTCTCCGAAATCGCAGCCACCGCTGAATACCTCACCACCTACGGCCTTGAAACCACCTCCATCACCTAGACGCTTTCTTCTTGCGTGGCTTTTCCCGGCGTAAACTCTCTGCCTGTGACTAGCCCACTCGAACATCTCTACATTCGCAACGGCCTGGTCGATCTTCACGCCGTTGCCGCTGGCCCTCCAAACGGTCCCGTCGTCCTCCTTCTCCACGGCTTCCCCGAATTCTGGTTTTCCTGGCACAAACAAATCGATCCTCTCTCCGCCGCCGGTTTCCGCGTCATCGTTCCCGATCAGCGCGGCTACAACTCGTCCAGCAAACCTCGCGGCGCTTCTTCCTACGCGCTTTCCCATCTCGCAGCCGACGCTCTCGCCATCGCCGATCAGCTCAACCAGCCCCGCATTTTTCTCGCCGGCCACGATTGGGGCGCCGCCGTCGCTTGGAGCGTCGCTCTCCTCCATCCGCAACGCGTCGCCAAGCTCGCCATCCTCAACGTCCCTCATCCCAGCGTCATGCTCCGCTATCTGAAAACGGATCCCCGCCAGCTTCGCCGCAGTTGGTACATGTTCTTCTTCCAACTCCCGTGGCTCCCCGAAGCCGCCTTCTCCGCCTTCCATTTCCGTCTCGGCGTCCGCTCTCTAGTCCGCTCCAGCCGCCCCGGCACTTTTTCTCCCGAAGATCTCGTGCACTACCGCGCGGCCTGGTCCCAGCCCGGCGCCCTCACCGCCATGATCAACTGGTATCGCGCCGCCTTTCGCCATCGCGCGAAATTCCCCGACCCAACCGTCCACGTACCCACGCGCATCCTCTGGGGCGAACGCGACGCCTTCCTCCTCGCCGAAATGGCGCACGACAGCCTCCGCTACTGCGACTCCGCCGAACTCTACACTTTCGCCGACGCCTCTCACTGGCTTCAGCACGAAGAACCCGCCCGCGTCTCCGAACTCCTCATCGATTTCTTCCGCAACTAGCCAACCACGCAGTCAATCTCCGTTTCCTTCCTGCAAAAAGTGGTACGATTTTTGCCCATGAACTCTCTCACCAAAAAGTTTCCAGTCGTTTTCGTCGCTCTGGCCGCTCTCCTGGCCGTCTTATCGCGCGAGCGTCCGCTCAGCGCGATCGTCTCGGCAAGCGCGCCCCAATCCTCGAGCGCGCAAGATCCCGCTCTCGCCGCGCGCATCGCCCGCATCGAAAACGGACTTCTCCCCGCCGTCATCATCAAAGGCCAGCCTCCCGCGCCCATGACCACCGCTGCCCGCATGGAGCACTATAAAGTTCCCGCCGTCAGCCTCGCCTTCTTCGACCACGGCCAAATCATCTGGACTCGCGCCTACGGCCTCGCCGACGTCGCGACCAAAAAGCCTGTCACTCCCGACACGCTTTTTCAGGCCGCTTCCATCAGCAAACCTGTCACCGCCCTCGCCGCTCTTCGCCTCGTTCAAGAAGGCAAGCTCAGTCTCGACGAGGACGTCAACGTCAAGCTCAAAACCTGGAAAGTCCCCGAAAACGCCTTCACCGAAAAAGAGAAAGTCACCGTCCGCCGCATTCTCAGCCACAGCGCCGGT
>Ga0335072_10010227_pt1 | contig 13514 bp, 8 predicted proteins | sample Lox_Sample_21_FD_206725 | JGI IMG/M metagenome (GOLD analysis project Ga0335072, IMG submission 206725) | Soil microbial communities from Loxahatchee National Wildlife Refuge, Florida, United States - Lox_Sample_2.1 | ecosystem: Environmental > Terrestrial > Soil > Wetlands | place: USA: Florida...
ACCAGTTTTCTGGGTTCAGGCAAAGAGGCGACGAGCGATTCCAATTTCCCGCGCGGGCCGAACTGATCGCGCGCACCACTGACGAAAAGCTTTGGCTTGGCGCAGTCGTGCAGAAAATCGAAGTCGTACACCCGCGGCTCTTCGGTATCCGCGGCGACGGGTGCAACCGGCATTCCGACGACGATCAACGCGCGAACTCGCGCATCTTCGCAGGCGGCGCGCAGTCCTACTGCCGCTCCGAAAGAAAACCCGGCGAATATCAGCGGAAGATGAAACTCCGCATCGAGCCAATCAAGAGCGGCTCGCACATCATCCACTTCGCCTCGGCCATAATCATGTTCGCCCTGGCTCAATCCCGTCCCGCGAAAATTGAAGCGCAAGACTGGAAATCCGAAGTGGTTCAGCGCCTTCATGGTATGAAAGACGACCTTGTTGTGCAGCGTACCGCCGAACAGGGGGTGTGGATGGCAAACGACTGCCGCGTAGGTCGCGTTCGCAGCGCCCGCGTTCAGCAAAGCTTCCAGCCGCCCCGCAGGCCCGTCAATGAATAAAGATCGGATCGAAGAAGAGGGAGTGAGCACGTATCAGATTATCGCAAGGCCCTCCCCGCCCACCATTTGCGCCTCTGACAGGCCAGATTGTGAGGTTCGAGTGTGAAATTCCGAAGCGGCCGCTCTGCTATTCTCACGTGCATGGACGTCGTCACGCTCACGCGCCAACTGATTGACATCGAGTCGATCTCGGGCAATGAAACCGCCGTCGCCAACTATCTCTATGGAGAGCTTTGCCGGCTGGGCTATCACACCGTGAAGATGCCGGTCGAAGACAAGCGCTTCAATCTGTATGCGATTTCGGAAGACCATCCAGATCCAGCAGTCGTGCTCTCGACCCATATGGACACCGTTCCGCCGTTCATCGCGTCTTCAGAGGATGAGCATTGCATCTATGGCCGAGGCGCATGCGACGCAAAGGGCATCATCGCGGCGCAGATTGCGGCCGCAGAACGATTGCGCCGAGAACAGATTCATGTCGGTCTACTTTTCGTTGTCGGGGAAGAACGCGACAGCCTGGGCGCGAAAACTGCCAACGATCATGCGCCATCTTCCTGTCGCTTTCTCATCAATGGCGAGCCCACTGAAAACAAAATCGCTCTGGCTTCTAAGGGAACGCTGCGCGTCGAAATCACGGCGAAGGGCAAAATGGCCCATTCCGCGTATCCGGAACTCGGCGACTCGGCCATCGATAAGCTGATTGCTGCTCTCGGACGTTTGCGGGCCATGCCGCTTCCATCTGATCCCCAATTCGGCCCATGCACTCTGAACGTCGGTCAAATCGAGGGCGGACGCGCGCCCAACGTGATCCCTGACCACGCTCATGCCGACTTGCTTTATCGGCTGATCGGGCCTACGGAAGAGTTGCGCAAGCAGGTTCTCGCCGCAGCGGGCAACCAGGTTGAAGTGACATTTCCGCTCGAGCTTCCCTTCCTGCGAATGCATACCGTCGACGGACTGCCCACGATGATTGCCGCGTTCACCACCGATATTCCCACTCTGACCAAGTGGGGCAAGCCGGTGCTGATCGGCCCGGGATCGATCCATGTCGCGCACACTGACGGCGAGTACATCGAGAAGACGCAACTGCACGAAGCAATCGATCTTTATTGCAGGATCGGAAAGCAACTTGCGCACTGAATTCCCGCCTCTACAAGCATTCCAACCCGCGCTTGGCGAATTGTCGATTTCGGCCGCGGCACAAGGAACCGCGGCCCTTTCCGAGCCGTATCACAAGCCATGCGATTCCACGCCTTCACCTATATTCTCGTCGCTCCTCTTCTTCTAACTTACGGGGGCCTCCAGAGCGACAGCAGCATCGACCAGATTCGGAGCGAGGCCAGGCAACACCAATACGACCTCTCAACTGATGGCAAGACCTTCCTAGCCGATGAGGCACAACGTGCATCGTTCTTCCTCTTGGGGGAATTGCACGGCGAGAAACAGATTCCGGACTTGCTGCGTCAGCTGTGGCCGGGAATGTGGAAAGACGGCTATCGATACATTGCTGCGGAGATGAGCCCTTGGGCTGCCCACCAACTGGAGTTCGCGCCCGATGACCACGAGAACAAGATCGTAACTCTGTGGTCGAAGGATCAGGCACTTTTTGTGCATTCATTCGGGACGTCCCAGGCAATCCTCTGGGGTTGCGACATCGAAGAGTTGCAGCCACAGCTGCTCATTCGCGAGCTGGCAAAATCAAACCCCACAAACCAAACTCTGGCGCACATGGCCGAAATCACCAAGGCTGGGTACGATAGGAAAATGGCACCCGAACTTCTTGCGTCAACTCGCAAATTGACAAGCCTGCGCGACCTAAGGATCAATGATGCGTCTTTGCTCGATAACATACGGGCTACATTCGAAGTCGAGAATGATCGCCTTAAACCGGAGACGAAATTCTTGGCCCAGCAGCGGCGCGAGTTAGTAATGAAGGAACTCTTTCTCCTGCACTACAAGGAGTACGTGCCTTCCAATGCGCAGGCCAAGCTCATGCTCCGCTTCGGCCGGAATCATTTGCACAGAGGATATGACGCTCGTGGTATTTCGACGCTAGGAAACTTCATCGCGGAGCTCGCCGTGGCCGAGCATAAAACGGTATTCAACCTTGCCGCGTTCGGGGCAGGAGGCAAAGCTTCGCTACTGGGGGAAACCTGGGATGCGGATGAACGAAATGACGATCCGGCATTCGCGTTCCTGGCATCGCAAGCCCGGTATCCAGCAACGGTTTTCGATTTGCGACCGCTTCGTTCGATCCTGCATGGGATCCCAGCAGACAAGCGATCCGCACTGCAGCAAAAGCTGGTCTATTGGGCAGATTCGTACGATGCGATTATCTGCTACAAAAGCGTGACTCCGTTACAGTCCGATTGACTGCCAACTAACTGGGTGCGGCTGGTCAGCATTTCACGCCCGACCATTTACACTGAAAGCTATGACCACCACCTCCGTCAACTCACTTGTGCGCGCGTCTTCCGCTTATCTGCGATCTGCGATGCATCAGCCGATCCACTGGCATGAGTGGGGCGACGATGCGTTCGCTACGGCACAGCGCGAGAACAAGCCGGTGCTGCTCGACATCGGCGCGGTCTGGTGCCACTGGTGCCATGTGATGGACCGCGAGTCCTATGACAATCCCGAAATTGCCGCCGTCGTCAATGAATATTTCATAGCAGTGAAAGTGGATCGCGATGAGCGACCTGATATTGACAGCCGATATCAAGTCGCCGTGCAGGCGGTCAGTGGGCAGGGTGGTTGGCCGCTGACCGCCTTTCTGACGCCCGATGGCAAGCCCTTCTACGGTGGAACCTATTTCCCCCCGCAGGATCACCAGGGACGTCCGAGTTTTCGGCGGGTGTTGCTAAGCATTGCGGCGGCTTATAAAGACAAGCATGGAGATGTCGTTGAGCAGGCCAAGATGGTCGAGAGCGCGATCGCGCAATCGGAGTCATTTGCGGGACGAAGCGGACACGTGTCGAGAAGCATCATCGACGCCATTGAAGAATCGGCGCTCAAGATGTTTGATTCCGAGCACGGCGGATTCGGACAGGCGCCGAAATTTCCGCATCCGTCTGTACTCGATTTGCTCATCGAACGATTCGGCCGTACTCGCAATACAAAGCTGCGTGAAGTCATCGTCACTACACTGGAGCAGATGGCGCAGGGCGGCGTATACGACCAGCTTGGCGGCGGATTTCATCGCTATTCCGTCGACGAGCGCTGGGTGGTGCCCCACTTTGAAAAAATGTGCTACGACAACTCCGAGCTACTCAAGAACTATATACACGCGTATCAGGTGACGAATTCCAATTTCTTCGCCGAGGTGGCGCGCGACATCATTCGCTGGATGGACGAGTGGCTGAGTGATCGCGAGCACGGCGGCTTTTACGCTTCGCAGGATGCCGACTATTCCATGGACGACGATGGCGATTACTTTACCTGGACTCTCGACGAAGCTCGCGCTGCGTTGACCGAGGAAGAGGCACACGTTGCGGCGCTGCGCTATGACATCAATGAGATTGGCGAGATGCATCACAACCCGGCTAAGAACGTACTGTTCGTGCGCGCATCGATTGATGAGATTGCCGGACGCCTGCATATCGGCGCAGAGAAGGTGCAGGATCTGCTGGCTTCGGCCACCAGCAAAATGTACGCGGCGCGTCTGAAGCGGCCCACTCCTTACGTGGACAAGACGATGTATGTCGGGTGGAACAGTCTCTGCATCTCGGCTTATCTGGAGGCAGCAAAGGTTCTCGACCTTCCCGGCGCGCGGAGGTTCGCCTTGAGATCGCTGGATCGGATCCTGAGTGACGCCTGGAGACCACAGCGGGGACTCTCCCACGTTCTCGCTTATTCCGATCCCGCAGCCGAGCATCGAGCGGTGACCGGCTTGCTCGATGACTACGCGTTCACCGCGTTGGCATGTCTGGATGCCTACGAGGCCACCGGTGCGCTCAGTTACTTCAAATTTGCGCACGCCATCGCGGACGCGATGATTGCGCGATTCTATGATTCGACGGCCGGGGGATTTTTCGACAGTGAGCCCGCAGCCGACGGCAAGAGTCTCGGCGTACTGGCAACCCGGCGCAAACCACTGCAGGATTCACCTACGCCAGCGGGAAATCCGATGGCGGCGATTGCATTGATCCGAGTGCATCATTACACCGGCGAAGCGGACTATCTCAACAAAGCCGAACACACGCTGGAAACCTTCGCCGGTGTGGCAGGACAATTCGGAATATTCGCGGCAACTTATGGGATCGCTGTGATTCACAGGCTGGAGAGCCCAGCGCAAGTCGTAGTGATTGCACAAGACGAATCCGACGAAATTGCCAGTGACTTGCGTCGCGTAGCAAGTGCAGGCTTTGCGTTTGTGAAGGCCACATTGCAATTCGCAGCGAATCAGGCCGTGCCGGAGAATCTTCCACCCACACTGGCTGCCACGATCGCGCAGCTTCCGCAATTGTCATCCGGAAAATCTTTTGCCTTAGTGTGCTCCGGAAATACCTGCCAACCGCCAATCTCCGACCCGACCGAACTGCGACGCGTCCTTGAGATAGGGCTAAAGGTGGCCTGAAAAAATAGGGGCTGACGGTGTATATTCCGCCAGCCCAAAAATTGCGGCCTCGGGTTCGGCCCAGTTACGACAGGTTACTGTCGCAGGTTACTTTCGTGACCTTGCGATTACTAGCTGCCTCCGGTCTAATGCGGGGGCAGGTTAAGGTTGACACGTTGTCTTAGGTGGGCACAGAATCAGCGGGCCACCGTCCTGGGCGGGAACCATTTGGACGGCTGCCGTTACGAATGTGCCCACTAGTCCTATCATCAGGATAGCGATCCTGATTGTGCGTTTCATGGGTTCGTCTCCTAGTTCCGCGTAAGATCTTCCCCATAGGGGACACTTTGCGCGGACGAGAATTATACGGCAGTTGTCAAGGCGCGCCCGCTTCCAACCTGACTCCCTGAAATCCATCTCCCGGCGCAGGCACTCTTCGGCGCTGAACCGATGCGTCCGAATCCATTGCGGACTCGTAACTTCCTCATTCAAGTTAAAGCGTTTGTTGATGGATGAAATTACCGGAGAGTAAACTCTGACTGGAATTTACGAATTCCGAACAAGAACCCGAGCGCTTACCCAATCGATTTAGCGCACGCGATGCAGATCGAGAGTAGGGAGTGCCGTCGCTTTCTGCCAATTGTCGGAATTAACAGCGGACTTCTCCCGCACTGCTTCCCCCAGAACCGAATTGTCCGGCTGCGTGCGCGAGAGCGCCCGGTCGACCATGCCTTCAAACATAGGAATGAGCGAGTCTCCTGCGAGCGGGTGCTGGATGTCAGAGAGGCTCTGCTCCCAGCGCTGTGGCTGCAGCAGCACCGTCGAAGCATTACGCGCCGGACTCTTCGTTGCCACATAAGCCAACCACACCACGAGACTACAATTGAAGGCCACCATATTCACGATGCTCATCCATGGATCAGCGAGGTGATTGCCCACCCAGGAAGAGATCAGTGTCAATTCAATGGCCGCGTAGGCGCCAAAGCCAAGGGCGATGCCAAAGCTATGCTGGCGGCGGCTGACTCCCACATAGCTCGAGAAAAACAGAAGGAACAACACCATGCCCACCTGCACCACGCGCACACACCGCTGTCCCGTCGTAAGAGCCTGAATTAACGGGGCCAGACCGGTGGAACTGGTAGAGAGTGAAACCACTCCCGCCACCAGCAACATCACCAGGGCCGCCCACTTGAACAGGACCGTGCCCAGATCGCGCAGCGTATGAAAGGGGCGGAAAACATCTACGAACACTTCGTGGATGACGGCAAACCCGAAAGCAACGCTCAGCGCTTCGCAGAACCAATACAGATTGAAAACCAGCGAAGAGCTGCGCCAGTACGCGGGAAAAACCAGGGCAAAAGTGATCAGCTGGATCAGGATGTATCCGAAGAAGAACTTGAACTTGCGATGCAGCCCGCGGCGGACCATAAGCGCGGCAATCCCCAGTTGCAGCGTGGGATGCGCCATCCACAGGGCGTAATAAAGAATGTTGACTCTTTCGCTCATCGCCAGGACAACTTGCAATCCGGCCAAAAGGCCGTAATACCTACACTTTTGTCCGTACTCGAAAGTGCAGACTGACAGCCTACGTTAACGTCTTCTGAACAAACGTTCAATGTACCCCAGTAACCCGAAGTAACGTTACCGCGCTGTTCCCTGAAAGGCAACGTTACCTTCGTGCCATAGGGGCCGTAGATTTACTGGGAGCGTTTCGCCGGATGAGATCCGTCCATGAATATCACGTAGGAGGAGGTCCAGAGCGAAGTTGGGATACTCCCCCGCTCTCGGGCAGTGATGACCAGGTGGAAAGCGTCAGAGTGTCCGAACTCAGATTCGCCCGTGAGCAAGCCAGGAGCCGCGAGTCGTTTGGCGCTCGAGTCCGGCGAAATCACGGCCAGCGCGCCAAGAAACTCATATAAATCATGCGTTCGGGCCCGGCCCGTGATGAGGTAAGAGAGTTCCGCATTCGTGCGGAAATGCCACGCCAGAGAAGCTGCCATTTCTACCGCTCTTTCATACGCTTCTTCTGAGATACCTCCGGCCTGGGGATTGTCGAAGACGATGCAGAGCTTGCGCTCGTCTTCGCGGGCGAATTCGCGAACTTTCAATGATCCCGACTTGGCGGTGGCCTTCCAATCCACGTGGCGGGCGCAGTCTTCCGGCATGTACTCGCGAATGCGATACAGATCCGTTCCACGTCCGCGGGCAAAGCTCTCCCACTCCCCGCGGACGAGCGGAAGAATCTCCAGCAGATCATCCGTTTGCTCGACCCGCGGATAGACCAGCACTTCCTTCTGCAAGGCAACATGGCGAGTCTTGGTGAGGAATGCAAACGGAAAGCGTGTGGCCAAGCCAAGCGCGTCCTCGGTGTAGCGGCCGCGCTGTGCGAATTTCAGCTCAAGGTCCGCCGACAACTCAGTACGCGGAGGAACGTAAGGAAAGTAAGCCATCCCTTGAAAGATTCCAGACACGGACGGAAGCACGGCTACGCGCCGCAGTCGTCGGTCGGGCAAACGGAGCCATTGCCGCTCAGAGGGACGATTGAACGGAAAAGCAAACGTGGTCGACTCCCATTGCCATTGTTTGCGCGGCTTCGTCTGCTTTTTGCGCGCTGAGACTCGAATCGAAAATGAAGGCAAGAAACGCCGCGGATTGCGTAACACGATGCGGGCACGCACGGGATGTCCAGCGAAAACATGCTCCGGGAGGCGGACATCGACCTCGAGATAACGGAGCACCCACGCGGAAGCGATGCCCGAAACCAGGATCGCTGAGAGCATGGCCGCAACCACGATGTAGAGAAGATTGTTGCCGGTATTCAGCGCGGCGATGCCAATCACCAGAGTGACCAGCACATAGACGATTCCGGCGCGCGTCACATCGTAGGCGAAGGATTCACGCAGGCGCTCGATGGCGACGCGACGGGCGAGGTAAGGCACCGTCACGAGTCCTACCAGCGAAGCCAGCAGCAGCGAGACGGAGGCAAGGATGACCGTCGCTACCACGTTGCCGGCATCGCGCGAAACCGTCGAGAAAAGCGCGGCAGCAAAGGCCAATGCCAGTCCAACCAGTGCCAGCAGGAACTTGACCCAGACCTCAGCCGACCCCGATTGCAGCCAGGCAATCGCACGCATGGAAAACGACGGTGCGGATTTCAACGGATTGGCAAACGCAGAACCCACCTCTGCCGAGCGTAGCATTCCCCTCATAGAACGGACAATTCGCTGCGGCTTGTAGTGAAAGCGATCGTAACTAGCCAGGCTCGTTGCGGGTGAATTTAAGACATCCTGAGGCCGCTCCAATCGAGCTTTTGATTCCGGATGTCTTGTGTTACGCTTCCGCCCTCGCAAGACCCGGCCCCGCAAGTTCATCTGCAATTCAGGATTCAGTTAAGGAGGAATCTCATGCCCATTGGAAAACGCGCAGCAGCAGAACTATTTGGAACTTTCTGGCTGGTATTTGGCGGTTGCGGAGCAGCGGTGCTGTCCGCACACTTTCCGGGTGTCGGCATCGGATTCGTCGGCGTGGCGCTGGCCTTCGGCCTTACGCTTCTGACCATGGCCTTCGCCATCGGGCACATTTCTGGTTGCCACTTGAACCCGGCAGTGAGCCTGGGATTGGTGGTTGGCAAGCGCTTCCCTGCCTCAGAACTTGTTGCTTACGTGATCGCGCAACTCGCAGGAGCGATTGCAGCCGCGGGCGTTCTCTACGTCATTGCCAGCGGTTCGGCAGGCTTCGACGTTCATGCCGGATTCGCCTCCAACGGCTACGGCGAGCACTCGCCCGGCGGGTATTCGCTGCTCGCGGGATTGGTCGCGGAAATCGTGCTGACCGCGTTCTTCCTGATCATCATCATGGGGGCGACGGACAGCCGCGCTCCAAAGGGATTCGCGCCCATCGCGATCGGATTAGGTCTCACCACGATTCACCTGATTGGCATTCCAGTGACTAATGTTTCTGTGAACCCCGCGCGCAGCACTGGACCCGCGCTCTTCGCAGGCGGATGGGCGCTGCAACAGTTGTGGCTGTTCTGGGTCGCTCCGCTGATAGGCGGCGCACTGGGTGGTGGAATCTACAGCGTCCTATTCGGCGTGTCCGCTTCTGATGCGAAGATGCCCGCCGGACAGGACGAGGAGCCGGTCAGGGTTCCCGCGTAAGGCGGGGGGTCTTATCAGTGCAAGGGCAATGTTCCTGAAGGAACATGTCGTCATGACAGTTATGCCTGCACAATTGCGTCACGACAGGCAAGCCTAAGAAAGCAAAGGGCCAATGGGTCGCTTCAGAGTGTGAGCTGACGGGAGCATCCGCAGGTGGAAGCCATGGAGGTCCACCTCGACGGCTGAAGCCGGTCGGGTTGTGGCCACTGTATTCGCAGCGGTGAAACCGCTGCGCCACCCAAAGGCGGAGAAAATCTGTTAATGGCGGCAGTCCCCCACTCAAGCCAAAAGCGGGCTTGAGTGGGACACCCGTCGCCCTTCAGTAGGTGATTCGAGATTATTCGAGCGTGAGGACGACCCAGTAAACGCCGGTAGGATAGGTGTCGCTGCGTCCATAGCAAGCGCCCACTGAAAATCGACGCAAGTTGCGACTGGAGAGCGCATGGGTTGCGGCGCCGGGGAGCGTCTCGGGATGCAGGCTGGTGTAGGTGAGGACGGTGTAGCGCTGCGACAGACTGCGCACCGCGGAGGTTCCGAGCTTATCGGCCTGGGCCATCGAGCAGGCCGCATCGTCGGCATTCAGAAACTCGACCTGTGGCAACTGCGATTGGTTCTGCACGCGCCGCGTCTGGTTCACCGCAGCCGCGATTCGCTCCTTGATTTCCGCAGAAGAATAATTGGGAAGGGCGTGACCGAAATCCTGCACGATGTAGAGACGATCGCCGCTGCGAACCACCCCCAAGCCAACCACGTTATAGGCGGGGTTGAGCAGATTGGCGCGATGCGGCGGAGAAAGCATGAGATGCTGGTGGCCATGGTCGGCGTCGTAGTCCAGAGCCACGTTTTCAGCTTCCTGATCGAGTTGAAGCGAGGTTGCGATGGCCAGCCGCTGCGGCAAAGATAGCTCTCCGGAAAACTGATGCGAAAGTTGTTGCGCTTCGAGCATGGACTGCGCATGGATCAAGGCGGCGTGAGAGAGTCCGGGATCGAGTTCGAGCGGCGGTGCGCCAGCCTGTTGCCGGGCCTGATTGGCCAGTTCCAGGAGCCGCTGTTCAGCAGCCGATTCGGTGTCAAACGGGATATCGGGCGTTTTCGCAGAAGCGGGTTGCAACATCGGCTGCTGGTTCTGCCCAAGCCCCGGTTTTTCGGAAGCCATCAAATGAAGCGATGGCCTCACCGTTACAACGGCCGTCCCCAGCAGAAAGGCCAACAATAGTCGCGCAGCTCTATGCTTTATCGTAAACATTCCATTTAGCCTGCCAAGTTCCTGGGAGGGAACGGGATCTTGACCTCATGGAAGCCTCAAGTTGGTACATCGGCTCAACCTTGCCGATGGTGCTAGGCTAGAGGGCTACGAAGGGGCATAGTAGTTACCTGCGTCTATGGAACTAGGGATCAGTGGGGTCATTGGACTGTTGTTTGGCAGTGTTCTTGCGTGGCTTTTGCTGCGTTCGCGCAGCGCCGCCCTACAAGCTCGATTGTCGTTGATGCAAAACGAATTAGCGGCTGCAAAGGCAGAGCTGGCGCGGCTTTTGGCCGATCAGCGAAGCCTCGTGGAGAGCCGCGCCAGGCTCGAATCGGCCCTCGAATCGGAACGAAAGGCCAGCACCGAAAAGATCGAACTACTCACACACGCCAGCGAAGATCTGCAGAATGCCTTCAAAGCGCTGGCTGCGGATGCCTTGCAGCGCAATAACACGTCCTTCCTGCAGATTGCCCAGGAGACGCTCAAGCGATTTCAAAGCGAAGCCAAGGGGGATCTCGATGCGCGGCAGAAAGCGGTTGCTGACCTGGTCGCTCCTGTGCGGGAATCGCTGAACAAGGTTGACGCTCAGATTCAGCAAATTGAGAAAGACCGCGTCGATGCCTATAGCGGACTGCGCGAACAGGTGCAGTCGCTTGTGACTACGCAGAAAGAATTGCAATCGCAGACCGGAAATCTGGTGCGCGCCCTGCGCACGCCAAATGTTCGCGGCCGCTGGGGCGAAATTCAATTGCGGCGCGTGGTGGAAATCGCAGGCATGCTGTCTTACTGCGATTTCTGTGAGCAGGAAACCATCACCGGTGAAAACGGGCGGCTGCGTCCTGATCTCGTGGTCAAGCTGCCCGGCGGGAAAAGCGTCGTCGTCGATGCCAAAACGCCGTTGCAGGCCTTCCTTGACGCATTCGAGACCAGCGACGAAGAAGCCCGCCGCGTCTGTCTAACCAATCATGCTCGACAGGTACGCGATCACATCAACACGCTGAGTGGTAAGAAATATTGGGAACAATTCGAGAACACGCCTGAATTTGTGGTCATGTTCCTGCCGGGCGAGACATTTTTTTCCGCTGCACTGGAACAAGACACCGGGCTGATCGAACACGGCGTTCTCAACAAAGTCATTCCGGCCTCGCCTACGACATTGATCGCCTTGCTGAAGGCCATTAACTACGGCTGGAATCAGGAAAAGCTGGCGCGAAATGCCCAGCAGATCAGCGCTCTGGGCAAGGAACTACATGATCGCCTGCGTAGTCTGGGAGTTCATATTGCAGGAGTCGGCAGCGGGCTGGATCGTGCGGTCGAAAGTTACAACAAGGCGATTGGATCGCTCGAAAACCGGGTCTTGGTCTCGGCGCGGAAGTTTGCCGAACTGGGCGCGGCCGTGGCGGACGAGATTCCGGAATTGGAACCGGTAGAAACTTCCGCCCGCACGTTATCTTTCGACTGGGATGACGAAGCTTCACCTCCCGCGCTCACGGTCCCCGAGGAACGAAAAGCTGGGTAGAACATACAACATCAGACTCAATTTTGAACGTCATATTCCGCGCGAACCGGAATCCATCTGCTTGTAAGCGTAAGCTTAGCAAAGCCAAAAGGATACCGATTCCCACAGAAACATCCAGAAAAATGTAATCTGCACTGAAAAGTGCATCTATAATTTCGGAAGTGCCTTGCTCCTCAGCACTTAGGCATCCTAATCTGGGAATCCACATGGCAGCGAACTTGCTCATGGAAGAACGGGAAGACGTCGTCCCTACGTCTCTGGGTTCGGGGTCCGGACCGCCGCTCATGAATCGGGAGAGCCAAGTTCGCTTTATCGCGGTTCTGTTATTTGTGCTGACCGTTGCGGCGGTGGTGTTCGCCGGTTTCAACTTCGATCGGGAACGCACCTACGCCGTCCCAGACGATGGGGTCTTTTGGTCGGAACGCGGCGGCCATCTGGTCGCCGACCGTGTGGACCCGAACGGGCCCGGCGCCCGGGCGGGCATTAAGACCGGGGATCAACTGGTTTCGGTCAACGGCTACCAGATCAGCGGCACGTCCAGCTTGGTCCGCCAGCTCTACGGAGCCGGCGTTTACTCGAAAGCTGACTATTCCCTGATTCGCCAATCCGTTCCCCTCGACTCTGAAGTCATTCTCATCCCCGCGAATCGCTCGCTGAACGATTGGCTGCGGTTGATTGCGCTGATTTACCTCGGGATCGGGCTCTATGTCCTGCTGCGCCGCTGGACCGCGCCGGGCTCGATGCACTTCTACATTTTTTGCCTGGTGTCGTTCGTCGCCTATTCGTTCAAGTACACCGGCAAGCTGAACGAATTTGATTGGACGATCTACTGGTGCAACGTTGTCGCCTGGGTCCTGCAGCCAGCGCTGTTCCTGCATTTCGTGCTCACCTTCCCGGAAAAGCGGAAGTTCGTCAAAGAGCACGCAGGCATTCTGTTTCTGGCCTATGTTCCTGGGACCGTTCTTCTCGCTCGGCATGTTCTGGCAATCCAGTTCGCGAAAGCCTCCGGCGATCTGCGCTGGAACATGGACCGGCAAGAGATCGGCTACGGCGCCATTCTTTTCATCGCAGCGGCCGCGGTTCTCTGGTACAGCTATCGCCGCGCCAGCACCACGATTTTGCGCCAGCAACTGAAGTGGGTAACGCGCGGAACGATTCTGGCGATTGTTCCTTACACGCTGTTCTATGTCGTTCCCTATCTGATGGGCACGCTGCCGGGCGCGTTGATGAAGCTCTCGGTGCTTTCGCTCGGCCTACTGCCGCTGACCTTCGGATACGCCATCTTCCGTTACCGACTGATGGACGTCGATCTCATCTCCAAACGCATTGTGGTTTATGCGCTCGCCGCCGCCGCGGTTGTCGGAATGTATTTTGCGCTCGTCGCTGGTGTAGCGGAGCTGGTGCATATGCAGAAGCCTGGTACCGGACCCGTGGGCTTGATCCTGGCGGTCGTGGTTACGGCGCTGCTGTTCGATCCGGTGCGCAA
>Ga0335072_10010228_pt1 | contig 13513 bp, 7 predicted proteins | sample Lox_Sample_21_FD_206725 | JGI IMG/M metagenome (GOLD analysis project Ga0335072, IMG submission 206725) | Soil microbial communities from Loxahatchee National Wildlife Refuge, Florida, United States - Lox_Sample_2.1 | ecosystem: Environmental > Terrestrial > Soil > Wetlands | place: USA: Florida...
TACTGTTGCTTGTCAGCGGAGCATTGGCGAGTTATCTCCCTGCTCGCAGAGCCGCGAACGTCAACCCGGTGGACGCCCTTCGAGCAGAGTGATCCATGCAAAGACGCACGCGCACGGCATGGATCGCAGCGCTGGCAGCCTTATTCACGGCCGCCATAGGCTGCGCACCGAAGAAGAGCACGGACGTTTATCAGCTAAGACAAATTCAATCACAGTACTTTCTGCTGCCACCAAACACCTCGGCTTCGCAGGAAAAGTATCAGACGCTTTCCATTCCTGTCACCGAGGCAGGAAACGGCCGCGAGACCGGCGACGCGAAAGACTGCTCAGTCAAAGGTGACTGGTTCTCCTTCTACCGTGTGCCTGGAAATAAGTTCTGGACTGTGCAGATACCTACGGCAGCGGCCTGGGAACAAAGCGGCGGTACAGTCGATATGAAAGATGAATGGCAAGGCTTCGAAGCGGCTCTCTATGGCCTGCAGCAGCGACACTGCTTTGCATCGTTGGACGAATATTTTCAGGTCAAACAAAGAATCGCCGCAAGCCTGCCCGCACCCGCCGACGAAACGCTGTTCTATCGCTACGGTTACGGACCCGGGGGATACGTCGACCTGGCGCCTGATATGCAAGTGCGTATCGAACGCGATTTCTACCGCTCAAACCATGGGGAACAGACGCGTCCCGAAGATTATCGAGGGACTACGATCACTACCTACGCTGTGACGGCCAGCGGTGAGGAGGAAGTGAAGCTCGCCCTCCTCGGCGTCGAGAAAAAGTCCCCAGGGGGTAATGCGCTCGATGCAACCAGTCTCGACACGAAGCTCGCCAGTCAGTTCTCCGCGTCGTCTCGCCTTCGCCTCTTTCTGCAGGGTCTTGTCGTCTCCGGCAACGCGAAAACTCCCGCAATCCTGATTGGAGCATTGAGGCAGAACGATCTCAGTGCTGTCACCACCGCAATCGAAACGAACCCACAGATTGCCTGCGCGGACTTGATCCGCTGGAGAGTGACCTGCGTCCTCTTCCGTGGTCCGGTAACCGTAAGCCCCATGCTGCACGTTACCGTCAACGGAGCTTCGTCTTACATACCCGTCGGATCCAAACTGTGGATTGTTCTTCCTTACGCAACGGGGGACAAAGAAGCGAAGCTGCTACGAACGGTTCGCTTGCAACGGCTGTTCCGAGGCAAGGTGACGCAAGTGTTGTTCGCTCGCAACCAGGAGGAGGTCTCGCAGTTGCTTCTTATTGGGGGCGATCGGATCTCCTGGTCCAGGAGTGTGGCCGCTAAGAGATAGTTTGCGCGCTCGTGCAGGAAAATTCCTGTCCTGAGCGGAAACTGCGATTGCAAGAGACACATGCGGTTCTCGCGCGAAGCAGGCATGTGCCGTCCCCTAAAGGGAAACTTGGGTTCTGTTGGTTACTTTTCCCGGCACTGCCGGGCTCTGGATTGTCCCGTCCCTGCGGGGACTGGTTTGCGAAAAGCGATAACCTATAGCTTGAGGTTTACCACTTGCTTTCCGCGCTGCCCTCCAAAGACCGGCAGTTGATCCAGATCATCGATGTGGCGCTGGCCGATACGGCTCGTCGCAGCGGCAGTTGGCTGGTGTGCAAGCCGGGCTGCACGCAGTGTTGCGTGGGCGTTTTCCCGATTCATCAGCTGGACGCGGCCCGGCTTCAGCTCGGTCTGGCGCAGCTTGCAGAGAGCGACCCCGCACGGGCACGCTCGGTGCGCGAACGGGCGCGCCAATCCGTCGAGCGTCTGGCCGAAGGCTTTCCGGGAGATCCGGTGAGCGGGTTGCTGGATGACTCCGAAGAGGCGGAAGCGAGCTTTGAAGACTTCGCCAATGATGAGCCCTGTCCCGCGCTCGATCCCATTACCGGACTTTGCGATCTCTACGAGTCGCGGCCGATGACCTGCCGCGTCTTTGGGCCTCCGGTGCGCGCCGAGCAGGGCCTGGGCGTGTGCGAACTTTGCTATCACGGCGCTTCCGAGGAGCAGATCGCTGCTTGCGAAATGGTCCCGGATCCGGAGGATCTGGAGAGCAGGGTTCTGGCCGAGGTGGAGGAAGCTTCGCGGCGGCGTGGACGCACATTGGTGGCCTTCGCCCTGGCCACTCTTGAACATTCGGACACCCCGGCCCGGTAGAATCAGAGGGACGACTTTTCGGAAAGTAGAAACGATGCCCGCTAAACCTCTCACTGCCCTCAGTACCGCCCTCGGCACGGCCGCCGCCAACGCCGGCCTGACTGTCCTCTCGACTGAAGAAGGAACCGACTTCCACGAGCGGCCCACCGCCGTTTTCCGCATTGGCCTTTCTCCCGACGCCCCAGCGGAGCGCACGCTGCGGTTGGAGTTAAGCGAGGACTTCGACTTTAACCGTCCAGAGCTTCTGCCGGAGATGACGGCTCACTTGCGCGACGAAGCACAGCGGCTCCGTAATCCGCGGCCAGACGCCTACGTAACCATCGCAGGTATGCCGATCGCATTTGCAGGTTTCCGTTGGCCTTTCCATCGTTCTGTGTCCGGCGCGGATACATATATTGTTCACGGCTCGGTCAACATTGCGGACGGCACCGACTCACCTCTGCACGCGAAGATTTCCGCCAGCATGACGGTGACCTTCGCGGAGATTGTCCCCGCTCCCGAACAGCCCTATGCCGAAACATTTATCTACAACGCGATCCGCAAGACATTGGATCGGGGCCAGCTGGAGCTGCTGAAAAGCGGCAACCGCCAGCCGGTCCCTGTGACCACCCGCTATTACAGCCGCTGGCAAAAGAAATTTTTCTTCACCGACACCGACGATCAAAGCCGGCAGGATTTTCTGCTGTTGAAAGTGTTCTGGCTGTCCGGCGTGCTGGGTAATTCGCAACCAGTTTGGATCGGTGACCCTCGAGACGCACAATACCTGAACACGACTCCGGAGGCATTGATCGGAATGGCAGCGGAGCTGGCCGCCAAGGGCCTCATCACGCTGAGCCCGGAGAAGGATTTCGCCGCAGCGACCCCGGCCCTTGTGGCCCGCGAACCTGAGTTCCGCGCCCGGATGCAGGAGGCCTTTGCGCTCACCAAGCCAACCTTCAACGAGGAAATGCGCGCCGGGCACACCAATATGTAACTCCCAGCCGGCAGCCGCGTCTCATGGGCAGCCGGGGGATCTTATGTACAAGCAACTCAGAGTCATCGCCGCAGGAGTCGCCATGGCTCTAACGGGAACCAGCGCCATAGCGCAAAAGGCTGTACTGGTGGAGCTTTTCACCTCTGAAGGCTGCTCCAGCTGTCCGCCGGCAGATGCCTTGCTGAGACAGGTGAATGGAACCCATACCAATGGCGGCCTGCTGATCGTCGGCATCAGCGAGCACGTCACTTACTGGAATTCATTGGGATGGCAGGACCCGTTCTCATCCTCGCTCTATACGGAACGGCAAAACACCTATGGCGAGCGGTTTCACCTGGATGGCGTGTATACGCCTCAGATGGTAATCAACGGAGCGGAGCAAATTGTCGGCAGCGACCGGGCAGGACTGGCCCGAGCGGTGAAGATCGAGGAAGAACAGCAGTCACAATTTTCTCTGAGGATCATCTCCTTGAATGTCACGCAGGGCATGTTGACGGTTCATTTCGCCGCCAGCGGTAACCTGCCGCCTCGCGGAGCTGATTTGTTTGCTGTGCTTGCCGACGATGCCGATCGATCCAACGTGTTGCGGGGAGAAAATTCAGGCCGCGACCTGGTGCATGTCTCTGTTGCCAGATCCATCTCGCGTGTGGCCAAACTGCAGACCACCGGCGAGCGGACAGCGCAGATTCCGATTCCCGCTTCCATTCAGAATACGCAGGCACATCACCTGATCCTCTTTGCGCAGATCCCCGGTAACGGACGTGTGTTGGGAACCGATACGAAACCGCTGTAGAGAGCTTCGTTGAATGGCGAATGAGTTGCGGGATGAGTCAAGCATGATCGCGTCCATCGTTGCCGGCGATGCGCAGCTGTTTCATGAACTGATTCGTCCTTACGAACGCAGGGTTTACGCCATGGCGCTATCTTTCCTGCGCAACGATGCGGACGCGGAGGATGCCGCGCAGGAAACCTTTCTCAAGGCATTCCGCAATCTGGCCAGCTTTCGCGGCGACGCAAAATTCGGCACCTGGCTGGTAAGCATCGCGCTGAACGAAGCCAGAAGCCGCATTCGCCACCGCGATCTCCTCAGGATGCAATCGCTCGATGCTCCTGATGACGAGCAGGGACAGGCTTTGCCAGCGCTTCTGCGGGATTGGAAGGAGATTCCGTCGGAGACCCTGGAACGCAAAGAGGTGAGGGCTCTTCTGCAGAAGGCCGTCACTTCCCTGCCCCTGATCTATCGCGAGGTCTTTCAGCTGCGGGACGTCGAGCAACTGAGCGTTCAGGAAGCTGCCGAGGCGTTGGGAATCACGGTATCCTCAGTGAAAGTTCGCCTGCATCGGGCGCGCATGATGTTACAACGGGCACTGGCGCCGGAATTGAAGCAGCTGGCTCCGAAGCGGAGGAGGTGGGCGTGGTCATAGAGTGCAAACACGTTTGGGCGCACATCTCCGGCTACCTGGACCAGAACCTTCCCCCCGATATTCTGGAGCAGGTGGAGAAGCACCTGGAGCACTGCGAGATCTGTTCAGCCATTCTGGACTCTACCCGGAACATTCTGATCCTCACTGCTGACGAACGCGTATTCGAGCTGCCCCTCGGCTTCAGCGAGCGCCTGCACGCGCGTCTCGAGGAAGAGATCCGCGGCCTTACGCATTGAACAGGCAGCAGCTGACGTTCGATGGATCCGGCCAGCCTCTGAACATCCCGACGAATGTCACCTACAATGCGTCTCAGAGCCTGTTCACTATCAACTAAACAGGCTTACAAACGCAAAAGGAAGGCCGCGATTGCTCGCGGCCTTTGTGGTTTTGAAATGAGCTGCTTTACTCGGCAGCCATCTCTTCGGCTTCGCCTTCCTGCCGCATCATCTCCAGTTCGCGCTCGGCTTCCTCGAAGGCGGCGGTGACTTCCTGCTGCACGCGGGCAGCGGCCTCTTCGAGTTCCTGCGAGAGCTGGATGTTGCGGTAGTACTCCATGCCTGTGCCGGCCGGGATGAGACGACCGACGATGACATTCTCCTTCAGGCCGCGCAGGCTGTCGATCGAGCCGTTGATGCTGGCTTCGGTCAGGACACGCGTGGTCTCCTGGAAGGACGCCGCGGAGATGAAGGAATCGGTTGAGAGCGAGGCCTTGGTGATGCCCAGCAGCAGCGGACGGCCAATCGCCGGCCTGCCACCCTTGGCAATCACACGCTCGTTCTCTTCGCGGAAGCGGAACTTATCGACTTGCTGCTCCAGTAGGAACGTTGTGTCGCCCACTTCCTCGATTTTCACCCAGCGGAGCATCTGCCGAACGATCGTCTCGATGTGCTTGTCGGAGATCGCCACGCCCTGCAAGCGGTAGACTTCCTGGATCTCGTTGACCAGATATCCCTGAAGCTCCTTCTCGCCCAGTACAGCCAGGATGTCATGCGGGTTCAGAGGACCATCCATCAGCGGTTCGCCGGCCTTCAGACGCTCTCCTTCCTGCACGTTGACGTGGACGCCACGCGGCACCGAGTATTCCTTCTCCTCGCCGTTGTCCGCAGTGACGTAGATCTTGCGCTGTCCTTTGGACACTTCGCCGAATTTCACCACGCCATCGATCTCGCTGATGATCGCGGTTTCACGCGGCTTGCGGGCCTCGAACAGCTCGACCACGCGCGGCAGACCACCGGTGATGTCCTTGGTACGAGTGGTTTCACGCGGGATCTTCGCCAGCACATCGCCAGGAAAGACCTCGTCCCCATCCTGAATCATGAGGTGAGCGCGGCTGGGCATCAGGTAACGCTTGTTGCCCTTGGCGCCCTTGATGACGATGGCGGGCTGCCGTTTCTCATCGGCTGCTTCCGCAACCACGAGACGTGACAAGCCGGTCACTTCATCGACTTCTTCATTCAGGGTGATGCCTTCCTGCAGGTCCTTGAACTGGATGGTGCCGCCAATTTCCGTCAGGATGGCAAAGGTGTACGGATCCCATTCGACCAGCGTCTGCCCGAGTTGCACATGCTGGCCGTCTTCGACCTTGAGCTTGGCTCCGTAAACGACCTGGTAGTGTTCCTTCTCACGGCCACGATCATCGAGAACGGCGATGGCGCCCGAACGATTCATGGCGACCAGATCGCCCGACTTGGAGCGAACGGTCATCAGGTTGAAGAAGCGCACGGTGCCGTTGCTCTTGGCATCGAGGCGCGACTGCTCAGAAACACGAGATGCCGTGCCGCCGATGTGGAAGGTACGCATCGTCAGCTGCGTTCCCGGCTCGCCGATCGACTGAGCCGCGATCACGCCGACTGCTTCGCCCAACTCCACCATGCGCCCGGAAGCCAGGTTGCGTCCGTAGCACAGGATGCAGACGCCACGCTTGGATTCGCAGGTCAGCACGGAGCGGATCTTCACCTTCTCGATGCCCGCGCCCTGAATGGCGGACGCGAACTCCTCGGTGATTTCCTGGTTGACTTCAACGATCACGTTGCCTTCGAAGTCCTTGATCTTCTCGAGCGACACGCGGCCAATGATGCGGTCGCGCAACGGCTCGATGATCTCGCCCGACTCGACGATCGGTCCGACGTAGATGCCCTCGACGGTGCCGCAGTTCTGCTCACTGACGATCACGTCCTGGGCCACGTCGACCAGGCGCCGGGTCAGGTAACCCGAGTCTGCTGTCTTCAATGCGGTATCCGCGAGGCCCTTGCGGGCGCCGTGGGTGGAAATGAAGTACTGCAGCACGGTGAGACCTTCGCGGAAGTTCGCGGTGATCGGGGTTTCAATGATTTCGCCGGAAGGCTTTGCCATCAGGCCGCGCATACCGGAAAGCTGACGGATCTGCTGCTTGGAACCGCGAGCGCCGGAATCGGCCATGATGTAAATCGGGTTCATGGCTCCTTCCTTGTCGGCGTTCTTCATGTTGTCGAACATTTCGTCGGCAACTTTCTCAGTTACGGATGACCAGATCTGGATTACCTTGTTGTTGCGCTCACCGTTGGTAATGGCGCCGTCCAGATACTGCTGCTGTACGGCAATCACCTGTTTCTCGGCATCGCGCACCACGGTGTACTTGGTATCGGGGATGACCATGTCATCCAGACCCACGGACAAGCCGCTGCGGGTGGCGAACTGGAAGCCGAGGTCCTTGATGCGGTCGAGCATCTTCACCGTCACTTCGAGACCCAGGTTCAAGTAGCAGTAATTCACCAGCTGGCCGATTCCCTTTTTCTTCAGCAAGCCGTTTACGTACGGCATGCCTTCTGGAAGCGAATCGTTCAGGATGGCGCGGCCCACAGTGGTCGAGATGTACTGCTTGTCGTACTGGATCGGCTCGGTGTGAGTCAGATCCTGATCGTCGTAAGCCGTGGTCATGTCCAGAACCGGCCCGGTGTAACGCAACCGGATCGGGGTCAGCGTCTCGACTTCCTTGGCTTCGAGCGACATCAATACCTCGTCGGTATTGGCAAACACGCGCCCTTCACCCCTGCCGCCCTTCTTGGCCTTGGTCAGGTAATAGAGGCCTAGAACCATGTCCTGCGTAGGCACGGTAATCGGCTGGCCTGAAGCCGGCGAAAGGATGTTGTGCGAGGCCAGCATGAGCACGCTGGCTTCCACCTGCGCTTCCGGAGACAAAGGAATGTGCACGGCCATCTGATCGCCATCGAAGTCCGCGTTGAAGGCGGTGCAGACCAGGGGATGGATCTTGATTGCCTTGCCTTCCACCAGCACCGGCTCAAAGGCCTGGATGCCCAGACGATGCAGCGTAGGCGCGCGGTTGAGCAGCACCGGGTGGTCCTTGATCACTTCTTCCAGGATGTCCCAAACAATGGACTCCTGCATTTCCACCATTTCCTTGGCTTGCTTGATGGTCGTGCAGTGTCCGGTCTGTTCCAGCCGGTGATAGATAAACGGCTTGAACAACTCGAGCGCCATCTTCTTGGGCAGGCCGCACTGGTGGAGCTTGAGCTCCGGGCCAACCACGATGACCGAACGGCCGGAGTAGTCCACACGCTTGCCCAGCAGGTTCTGGCGGAAGCGGCCCTGCTTGCCCTTCAGCGTATCGGAGAGGGACTTGAGCGGGCGGTTGTTGGCGCCGCGCAGCACGCGTCCACGGCGGCCGTTATCAAACAGTGCGTCGACGGCTTCCTGCAGCATGCGCTTCTCGTTGCGCACGATCACCTCAGGCGCATGCAGATCCATGAGCTTCTTGAGACGGTTATTGCGGTTAATGACGCGGCGGTACAGATCGTTGAGATCCGACGTGGCGAAACGTCCGCCATCCAGCGGCACCAGCGGACGCAATTCCGGCGGAATGACCGGAATCACATCAAGGATCATCCACTGTGGCTTATTGCCGGACTTGCGGAAAGCCTCGACTACCTTGAGCCGCTTGGAGTACTTCAAGCGCTTCTGCAGCGAGGTTTCGGTCTTCATGCGCTCGCGCAGCTCGATGGCCAGCTCGTCCACCACCACCCGCTTGAGCAGTTCCTTGATGGCCTCGGCGCCCATCATTCCCTTGAAACCGGTGGGACGATACTGGGTATCAAGCTCGCGGAAACGCGCTTCATCCTTGATGATTTCCCGTTCCTTGACGGGCGCGTCGCCTGGATCGACGACTACATAGCTCTCGAAATAGAGAACGCTCTCGAGGTCGCGCAGGGAGATGTCGAGCAGGTGGCCGATACGCGAGGGCAGGCCCTTGAAGAACCAGACGTGCGAGCAGGGAGAGGCCAGCTCGATATGGCCCAGTCGCTCACGGCGCACTTTGGACAGAGTGACTTCTACGCCGCACTTGTCGCAGATCACTCCGCGATGCTTCATGCGCTTGTATTTGCCGCACAAGCACTCCCAGTCGGTGACCGGGCCAAAAATGCGGGCGCAGAACAGCCCGTCGCGCTCCGGCTTGAACGTGCGGTAGTTGATCGTTTCCGGTTTGGTCACCTCGCCGTGAGACCAGCTGCGGATCTTCTCCGGTGAGGCGAGCGAGATGCGGATGGCATCGAAATCTGTAATGGGGCTGGTCAGTTCGAATGGACTGGAACGGTACAAGACGACCCTCCTTGGCACCTTGCTTTGGGATTGAATCCCCAAAGCGCGCCGTTGCTACGATCCCGGGGTGAATCTGCTCGGCCTGTCCTCCCCGGGAGCGATTCCTTGTGAGGACAGGCCAGGTTTTGAGTCTCTACTGCTTAATCCGCCGCTGCCACAGCCGGCGCCGGAAGCTTCTTTTCCGGCTGCTTGATCAATTCGACATCGAGACAGAGCGACTGCAGCTCACGTATGAGCACGTTGAAGGATTCGGGTACGCCAGGCTCGATCGCCGCCTCGCCCTTGACGATGGCCTCGTAAATCTTGGTACGGCCATAGACGTCGTCAGACTTGGCAGTCAGCAGTTCCTGCAGGATGTAAGCTGCGCCGTAGGCTTCGAGCGCCCAGACTTCCATCTCGCCGAAACGCTGCCCGCCGAACTGCGCCTTGCCACCCAGCGGTTGCTGAGTGATCAGCGAATACGGTCCGATCGAACGAGCGTGGATCTTGTCGTCGACCAGGTGCGAGAGCTTGAGCATGTAGATGTAGCCCACCGTCGCCGGCTGTTCAAACTCTTCGCCGGTCATGCCGTCGTAGAGGCGCGTCTTACCGGAAGTCGGCAGATCCGCGGCCGAGAGCAGAGCCTTCATTTCCGACTCCTTGGCTCCGTCGAACACGGCCGTACCGAACCAGATGCCGCGCTTCATGCCTGCCGCAACACGCAACAACGTTTCGTCGTCCAGATCCATCAATTGACGCAGCGTCGCCGTGTTGGCGAAGCGCTCGGCAATGACGGCGCGAACTTCGTTAGCGTCGCGATTGCGTTCCACCAACTCGGCAATCCGTTCGCCCAGCTGATGTGCGGCCCACCCCAGATGCGTCTCCAGGATCTGCCCCACGTTCATACGGGAAGGAACGCCCAGCGGGTTAAGAACGATCTCGACTGGCGTGCCATTGGGCAGATAAGGCATATCCTCCTCGGGGAGAATACGCGCGATCACGCCCTTGTTTCCGTGACGGCCGGCCATCTTGTCGCCGACGGAAAGCTTGCGCTTCATGGCGATGTAGACCTTGACCAGCTTGATCACGCCGGGGGCCAGCTCATCGCCCTTCTGCAGCTTGCCGATCTTCTCATTGGTGATCTTGCGCAGCACGTCGATCTGACGCGAGGTCATCTCCTCGATCTCGTCGATCTGCTCATTCACCCGCGGATCCTTATCGGCGTAGCGAATACGCTTCAGGTTACGGGTTGAAATGCGCTCGATGGTATCCCGATCGATGATCTGGTCCTTCACGATCAGGCGCTTGTTCGTGCGCTCGTCGTGCAGGTCAGCGAGCACTTGCTTGCCGCCCAGGATAGCTTCCAACCGCTTCAACCGCTCGTCGGTCAAAATGCGGATTTCGTCGGCCAGGTTCTTTTCGAGCTTGGCGACCTGCTCGGCTTCGATCAGCTTGGCCCGCTCGTCCTTCTCCTGACCCTTGCGGGAGAAGATGCGAACGTCGACTACCGTACCTTCGATACCCGGAGGGCAGGTGAGAGACGCGTCGCGAACATCGCCGGCTTTTTCGCCGAAAATGGCGCGCAACAGCTTCTCTTCCGGAGTCAGCTGGGTTTCGCCCTTCGGCGTCACCTTACCCACCAGGATGTCGTTGTGCTTCACCTTGGCGCCGATGCGGATCACGCCGCTTTCGTCCAGGTCGCGCAATGCCGACTCGGAGACGTTGGGGATGTCGCGCGTGATTTCTTCCGGTCCGAGCTTAGTATCGCGAGCTTCGATTTCAAACTCCTCGATGTGCACGGACGTGTAGTAATCGTCGCGGACCAGCTTCTCCGAGATCAGGATCGCGTCCTCGAAGTTGTAACCGCGCCAGGGCATGAACGCCACCAGAACGTTGCGGCCCAGCGCCAGCTCGCCCTGCTCCGTGCACGGACCATCGGCGATCACCTGCCCCTTGAGAACCCGGTCACCCTGACGAACGATCGGCTTCTGGTTGATGCAAGTGTTCTGGTTGGAGCGCTTGAACTTGATCAGCTGGTAGATATCGGAACCGACCTCGCGCGACAACTGCGTGGGATGATGCTCGCCTTCCACGCGGACGATGATGCGCTCGGAGTCGACTGAATCCACAATACCGTTACGCTTGGCCAGGATCACGGCTCCGGAGTCGCGAGCCGTCACGCCTTCCATTCCGGTGCCGACCAGCGGCGCTTCCGCCACCAGCAGAGGCACAGACTGCCGTTGCATGTTAGCGCCCATCAACGCGCGGTTGGCGTCGTCGTGCTCCAGGAACGGCACCAGCGAAGCTGCGACGGAAACCAGCTGCTTGGGGCTGACGTCGATGTAGTCGACTTCGCTCTTGTTCACCAGCACGAAGTTGCCTTGCCGCCGCGCGTTGACCAGATCATCGACAATCTCGCCATTGTCCCCCAGGTCGATATTGGCCTGGGCGATCGTGTGCCGGTCCTCTTCCCACGCGGACAGGTAAAACGAGAAGGGATCGAACTCGATCAGCCGCTTGTGCTCAGCGCCCAGCTTTTCGTTGAGCCGCTGTGCTTCTTTCTTTTCCAGCGGATCGCCAACCCGCAAACCACTTTCTCCCGCATTCGTGATCTGCACGTAGTCGAGAATGTAACCGTCACGGACCCGGCGATACGGCGACTCGATAAAGCCGTACTCGTTGATGCGCGCGAAGCACGACAATGAGCTGATCAGGCCGATGTTCGGACCTTCCGGCGTCTCGATGGGGCAGATACGGCCATAGTGCGTGGGGTGTACGTCGCGCACTTCGAAGCCTGCGCGCTCCCGGCTCAGACCGCCCGGCCCAAGGGCGGAAAGCCGCCGCTTGTGGGTGATTTCCGACAGGGGGTTGGTCTGGTCCATGAACTGCGACAGCTGCGAGGAGCCAAAGAATTCGCGGATGGCCGCCATCACCGGCTTGGCGTTGATCAGGTCGTGCGGCATGGCCGTCGACATTTCCTGATACACGCTCATCTTTTCCTTGATGGCGCGCTCCATGCGCACCAGGCCGATACGGAACTGATTCTCCATCAGCTCGCCGACCGCGCGCACGCGGCGGTTGCCCAGGTGATCGATGTCATCCACGACACCGATGTTCTTGCGCAGCTTCAGCAGGTAGCGGATGGTCCCGTAAAAATCTTCCGGCGTCAGAGTGCGACGGTCGAGCTGGGTCGCGTCCTGGTTCTCATACAGCTTGATATTGAACTTCAGCCGGCCTACGCGCGAAAAATCGTACTTGCGCGGGTCGAAGAACATGCCCTCGAACAACGCAGTCGCGGTATCGAGCGTCGGCGGATCGCCGGGACGCAGCTTGCGGTAGATTTCGATCAGCGCTTCCTCAGGCTTGCGCACCGAATCGCGCCGCAGCGTGTTGGTGATGATGTTGCCTACATCGTCCCGGTCGGGGAAGAACACCTGGAACGACGTCACGCCGCTCTCGGTGATCTTGTGAATCTTGTCGGCCGTCAGCTCATGGTTGGCCTCAAGCAGAACTTCACCGGTGGAAGTGTCAACCACATCCGCCAGGGTCATTGCTCCATCAAGCTCCGCAGCTTCGATCTCGACGGCGGAAACCTTGTGGTTGCGCAGCGCTTTCAGAATGCTGGGCGTGACCTTGCGTCCGGAGTGAGCGATTTCTTCGCCCTTGACCAGCACAGCGTGCGCCGGCTTGGCGCCCAACAGGTGAGTCTGCTTCTCCGTGTCTTGCTGGACCTGCCAGGCGAGCTTGCCGTTGTGGACATTGATGGTGTCCGCCACGTAGAAGGTCTTGAGGATGTCTTCATCCGAACGCAGGCCCAGGGCGCGCAGGAAAATGGTGCCCAGAAATTTGCGCTTGCGGTCAATGCGAACGTAAAGCGTGTTCTTCTGGTCGTACTCGAACTCCACCCAAGATCCGCGGTAGGGAATGATCTTGCCCAGGAAGTAGGTGCGGTTGCTGGCGGTCTCGAAGAACACACCAGGGGACCGGTGCAACTGGCTCACGATCACGCGCTCGGTGCCGTTGACTATGAACGTGCCATTCTGGGTCATCAGCGGGATATCGCCGAAAAAGACTTCCTGCTCCTTGATGTCGCGGATCGACTTCGCGCCGGTCTCGGGGTCCTTGTCATAGATGGTGAGGCGAACCGTTACCTTGAGCGGTGCGGAGTAAGTCATTCCCCGCTCTTCGCACTCCGCCTGGTCATACTTCAACTGCAGACCCACCGGGTCACCGCACTTGTTGCAGAAGTCGGGAGTGTTCTTGTTGTAGGTACCGCACTTCTGGCACAGCACATCGCCAGGGTGGAACGGGTCGGTAATCACCATGGCGCCGCAATTGACGCAGGCGGTGCGGAGGTGGTGCAATCCCTTCAAGTGACCGCACTTGCACTCCCAGTTGCCG
>Ga0335072_10010229_pt1 | contig 13513 bp, 11 predicted proteins | sample Lox_Sample_21_FD_206725 | JGI IMG/M metagenome (GOLD analysis project Ga0335072, IMG submission 206725) | Soil microbial communities from Loxahatchee National Wildlife Refuge, Florida, United States - Lox_Sample_2.1 | ecosystem: Environmental > Terrestrial > Soil > Wetlands | place: USA...
GATCAAGGCGATACCGTACAGCAGAAAGCCGGTCGCGAAGGATCCGAGCAGAAAATACTTGATCGCCGCTTCAGGTCCCTGGCCTGTGTGCTTGCGATACCCCGCCAGCACGTACGTGGAGATCGACGAGATCTCAAGCGCGATGAAGACCACCAGGAGTTCCACTGCGCCGGTCAGCAGGCACATGCCGACTGCGCCAAAGACGACCAGTGCATAGTACTCACCCTGGTGGTGCGTTTCTTCAGGTAGCGCATCCAGCGAGAGCAGCAGAACCACCAGCACAATCCCGCAGATCAGAACATGGAAGAAGACGGTAAACGGGCTGGTCTCGACCGTTCCGTAGAACCCGGTCCCGGCCGGAAGAGACAACTGCCAGAGACTGGCCCACAGCGCGATTGTTGTGCCAAGGGATGCAACCCAGCCGAGAGGCCGTCGCGTCGTGCCGGCCGCCAGCGATGCATCTACCAGCATCACCAGTACGCCGGTGATCGTGAGAATAATCTCGGGAAGAATACGAAGAGCGTCACCAGGATTCATTGCCGTCCCTCCCTGGAGACCGCGATCGTCATGCTTGGATGGAGCGCTGGGGCCGCGCTAACCATGACCGGTGGCTCAATGCGATTTTCGATCTGCGTGATCCAGATGGACGGAGCCACACCCATCACCAGCATCAGCACAGCGAAGGGCCAAAGAATCGCCTGTTCGGCAAAGTGCAGGTCGATTGCCGGCTTCGTCCGCGCCAGTTCACTCTCGCCACCATAGAAGAGCCGCTGCACCAGCCACAGCATGTACGCCGCGCTGAGAATCACGCCGATCGCGCCGACGATCGCCCATCCACGGCTCACGCCAGTGAACGTGCCTGAGAGAATCAGGAACTCGCCGATGAAGCCATTCAGCAGTGGCAGCCCGACCATCGCCAGCGAACTGATAACGAAGAGTGTCGCCGCCTGCGGCAGCTTGGCAGCGAGCCCTCCATACGCGGCAATCTGGCTGGTGGCATAGCGCAACTCAAGCGCGCCGAACAGAACGAAGAGCGCCGCGTCGATCATTTCGTTGTTGAGGATCTGGTAGATCGCGCCATCAGATCCCGTCAGCGTGAACCCATAGATGCCCATCACAATCAGGCTGAGATGGCCGATTGCGGCAAAGGCCAGCAGCCGCCAGAAGTCGCGCTGCACCAGCGCCAGGCACGCGCCATAAAGAATCCCCACGCCGGCCAGGGCGATCAGGAGCGGGGCGATGTGTCTCGCCTGTACCGGAAACAGGCCAACGTGGAACCGCAGCATGGAGTACAAACCGAGTTTGCCGGCTACCACCATGGCCATAGCGACGGGGGCCTCGGCAAATGTGTCAGCCAGCCATCCATGCAGGGGAAACATCGGCACCTTAACGGCAAACGCGAAAAGAAACGCGAGAGCCACCCAGAAAAGAGCGCCCGCGGGCAATGCTCCGCTGGCAATGTATTGCTGAACCTCGGTGAAATTGAACGTCCCGGTCTTCGCGTAGAGCCACAGGATCGCCACCAGCAAGGGCGCTGAGGGGATGAACGTGAACAGGAAGAACTTTGTGGCAGCCTTCGCACCATCCTTGCGGCCGTACATGGCAACCAGGATTGCCATAGGTACTAGTGACAGCTCCCAGAAGCCGTAGTAGACGATCAGATCGAGCGAGATAAAGACGCCGTACATTGCCGTCTGCTGAACCAGAAAAAGCAGATAAAACGTCTTGCGTCGTTCCTTGATCGCATTCCAGCTGGCGATCACGCCGGCGGGAGCGAGCAGGCCCACAAGCACCACTAGCCACAGGCTCAACCCATCCACCCCAACGTGATACGAGATCGCCGGATTCTCGATCCAGGGTCGGTTGATCTCAAACTGGAAGCCGTGCACAGCGCGATCGAAATGCGCCGGCAGATGCAGCGTAAAGCCAAAGGTGGCCAGCGACGTCAGCAGGGCAATCCAGGCCGGAAGCTTGCCCCGGTCCGGCAAGAGCGCGATGACAAGTGCTCCTGCGAGCGGGGCGAGAAGAATAATGGTCAGGATCGAGTCGTTCATCAGCGCCCCACGATTCCAAGGTGAATGCCAAGATTCGCCAATACCGAAGTCCACGGCACCAGCACAAAGAGCAGCAGCGCCGCGGCCCCAGCGGCCAGCCATGCCGCATACGAGCGCAGATTACCCGACTGCCACCGCTGCAGAATCGCGCCGCCGAGCAGGGCGATGCCGCCGAGCAGCCAAACAAGGCCGCCAAGGATGGCAACATCGACAACCCACTCAAGAATGAACTTCGAGATCGCCAGCAGCGGTTTCACAAAGACGTAGTTGTACGCCTCATCGACGTAGTACTTGTGCAGCAGAAGCTTGTAACCGGAAGGCGCAGCGGCGGCCCATTGTTGCGCTTCTTCGGGCTGCTGGTAGTAGAGCCGGTGTGCAACGTACCAACCCACTGCCGCGACCGCTACGGCGAGGAGAGTCAAAACCAGTTCCAGACTGGCCGAGGAACCTTCAGCTGCTCGGGCCCCTACCGCCGGCGCCAGGAATGCTCCAAAGCGTCCCGCGCCAATCCAGCCACCGCAAACGGAAAGGACAGCCAGAATGACGAGCGGCCCCAGCATCGACCAGGGACTCTCATGTGGATGCACATCGTGGCTGCGTTGTTCTCCAAAGAATGTCATGTACCAGAGCCGGAACATGTAGAACGCGGTGAGCGCAGCGGTCACCAGCCCAACGAACCAGAGCACCCTGCCCAGTCCGCCCTGAACGAAAGCTGCGTGCAGAATCGCGTCTTTTGAGAAAAATGCGGCCAGGCCCGGAAACCCGATGATCGCAAACACCGCGGCCGTCATCGTCCAGAAGGTGATCGGCAGGTGCTTGCGCAGGCCGCCCATCTTGCGCATGTCCTGCTCGCCGCCCATCCCATGAATCACCGACCCGGCCGCGAGGAAGAGCAGTGCCTTGAAAAAGGCATGGGTCATCAGGTGGAAGATGGCTGCAGAGTAGGCCGCAACGCCGCAGCCCAGGAACATGTAGCCGAGCTGCGAAACCGTCGAATACGCCAGCACACGCTTGATGTCGTTTTGGACCAACCCAATTGATGCGGCGAACAAGGCTGTTGCTGCGCCGACGATGGCTACGACACTGAGCGCGAAAGGCGACCGGTCGAAAAGAAAGTGCGTGCGGGCCACCATATAGACGCCCGCCGTCACCATCGTGGCCGCGTGGATCAGGGCCGACACCGGTGTCGGACCTTCCATCGCGTCAGGCAGCCAGACGTAGAGCGGTAATTGTGCGCTTTTGCCCGTTGCGCCTACAAACAGGCACAACGCTGTCGCAGTGAGGATGCCGCCGGTCAGGTTCGGACTCGCCGCGAGCTTCTCTGCGATCTCACGGAATGTCAGCGTTCCGAAGTTGGCCAGCAGCAGAAACATTCCGATCAGGAAACCGAAGTCGCCAATGCGGTTGACGATGAAAGCTTTCTTACCCGCATCGGCAGCCGCGGTTTTGTGGAACCAGAAGCCGATAAGCAGGTACGACGCGAGACCCACTCCCTCCCAGCCAACGAACATCACCAGCGCGTTGCCAGCCATCACCAGCACCGTCATGAAAAAGAGGAAGAGATTCAGGTACGCGAAGTAGCGCCAGTACCCATCCTCGTGCGCCATATAGCCGACTGAGTAAACATGAATGAGAAATCCGACGCCCGTAATGATCAGCAGCATCACCAGTGACAGTGGGTCGATGACTGCGCCAAAGTCGACGTGCAGATTCCCGACGGAGAGCCAGACCGGCGCACCCGCTTCGATTACGGGCAACGCCAGAGATCCCGTCCACACCATTAACGCGAGGCGTGCCACCAGCAGAAACGAGGCAAGAGGCGCAAGAAGCGCAATCGCTGAAACCAGTCCCTTGGGCAAACGTCGCCCGGCCAGCCCGTTGAGCACGAACCCAGCGAACGGCAACAAGGGAATCAACGGCAAATAGAGTAAGGGTTGGTTCATAGCTTCATCAAATCGATTCGATCAACAGCCAGCGTGGAGCGAGCGCGAAAAACGGCGATGATGATGGCAAGGCCAACGGCTGCCTCAGCCGCTGCGACCATCATGACGAAGAAAACAAAGATCTGCCCCTTCACGGCATGCCACTGATGCGCGAAGGTCACGAACGAAAGATTCACGGCGTTGAGCATCAGCTCGATCGACATGAAAACCGTGATCAGATTGCGCTTGATGAGGAAGCCCACCACGCCCAGCGCGAAGAGGACCGCGCTCAACAACAGATAAAGCGACAGCGGAACGTCCTGCTGGAATGCGTGACTCATTTGCGTGCCGTCCTCTCTGCATCGTGCGGCCGCGCCAGGGCCACCGCGCCAAGAATGGCAATCAGGATCAGCACCGATGTCACCTCAAACGGCAGCAGCAGTTTGGTGAAGAGCACTGTGCTCAATTCCTGTGTCGTCGTGATGTTGTTGCTCATCGCTGCATCGCCCAGGCCTGTCGTGTGCAGAAAAACCGTCGCGATTAGCGCCAGAATCGCAACCACCGCAGGGAAGCCGATCACGCCGTAAGCCACACTGCCACGCGTGCGCTCTTCGCGGCCGGCGTTTAGCAGCATCACCACAAAAGTGAAGAGCACCATGATGGCGCCGGCATACACGATCACCTGTGCTGCCGCCAGAAACTCGGCGCCGAGAAGCAGATACAGCACCGCCAGCGACGTCATCACCACGATCAGCGAGAGGGCGCTGTTAATGGGATGCGTCTGCAGCAGAAGATTAATGGCTCCTGCCAGGCAAAACGCCGCAAAAACGAGAAAGAGAATCAGGTGCATCGTGCGATCACTTGTAGGCAAGCCAGAGGCTTGTGGCGACAATGTTGAGGATGGCAAGCGGCATCAGATAACGCCACCCGAAGTTCATCAGTTGGTCATAGCGGAAGCGGGGCAGCGTGCCGCGCACCCACACGTACAGGAAGAGAAAGCTGAAGACCTTCAGGACAAACCAGAAGATCGGCAGCAGAGCCTGGATCACAATATTCTGCGGCAGCGGAATCAGGTTGCCGAATGGGCTCGTCCATCCGCCCAGAAACAGCAGCGTTGCCACGCAGCCGACCATGATCATGTTTGCGTATTCGGCCATAAAGAACATGGCGAACTTCATCGAGCTGTACTCCGTGTGGTAGCCCGCGGTCAGTTCGCTCTCTGCCTCGGGCAGGTCGAAAGGCGAACGGTTGGTCTCGGCATACGCCGCCATCAGATAAATGAAGAACGCGACAAACTGGAACCCGCCGAAAAGATTCCAGGTGAGCAGTCCGTGGCGCGCCTGGCTCTCGACAATGGTGCGCAGATTCAGCGAACCCGCGCGCAGCACTACGCCCACCAGGGACAAGCCCAGCGCAAGCTCATAGCTGATCAACTGTGCCGACGAGCGCAACGAGCCGAGAAGGGAATATTTGTTATTGGACGACCAACCGGCCAGCGCAATGCCGTACACGCCAATCGAAGTGATGCCGAGAACTACAAGCAGCCCGATGTTGACATCGGAAATCTGAAAGATGTGGAATCCGCCCGGCCCTTCCACCGCAGGCGATCCGAAGGGAACCACCGCAATCGAGATGAGCGCGCAGCTCAGCGCGATAATCGGCGCCAACAGATAAAGCGGCCGATACACCGCGGTCGGAATGATGTCTTCCTTGAGAAAGGACTTGGCGCCATCGACCAGGGGCTGCAGCAGGCCAAACGGGCCCACACGGCTGGGCCCCCAGCGATTCTGGATGCGGCCCACGAGCTTTCTCTCAAGCAGGACGGTGTAGGCCACGCCGAGCAGCAGCACCACCGTCACAACGATGATCTTGAGCAAGCTCCATAAAAAAAACTGCAAAATCGTCACGGATCTGGCCTTTCAACGGCAATGCAAAATCAATCGGCTACGGCTGCTGCGGGTACTGTGCTCTGGTGTTGCTCCAGTTCCTGGAGTGCCGGGCTGTACCGTCCCAGCGTCGATGATGTGAACAGTCCGTCATGGACTTGTGTGATGGCGCCGTTGCTCACAAGTGCGGAGACAGGCACAAAGCCCGGCTCCGTGGGAACATCGCTGCCACCGAAGAGATTGAGCCGGTCCAGTTGATACCCCGGCGCCAGACGCTCGATCTCGTCGAGGGCTGCCAGCGGATCAAACGGACTCAGCCTGGGTTCAAGGTTATTCGCGGCGAGCCACACAGCATGGCGGTCGGCTTCTCCCGCCTGTGCTCCGCGTGATTGCCCGAGATCTGCGGTGACGCCGCTCCGTCCAAAGGGCACCAGTTTCTTCACATTCGCGCCCATAGTTTCCGCCAGGCGAACCAGGATCTCGAAGTCAGGTTTCACGCCCGCGTGATCGGCTGCTTTTTTTACCAGTTGCAGATCGCCGTAGGTGTTGGTGACGGTGCCGGACTTTTCATACAGGCTGGCTGCAGGCAAGACGACATCCGCCAGCGCCGCAGTTTCTGTCAGGAACAGATCCTGCACCACGACAAACGTGTTCTTCAGGTGCGACGCCTGAACTGCGCTGCCCGCAAACGGGTTGGCGCCAACAACGACCAGCGCGCCCAGTGATCCGCTCTGTGTCGCATTCAGAATCTCCGCCAGCGCCATTCCCGGCGTTGCAGGCATCCCTTCATACTCAGCAAACGCTCCCGGCGCGGTCACCGGAACATACCCCGGCAGAAGATGCGGCAGCAGTCCCATGTCGGCGGCGCCGCGCGAGTTGACATGGGCCCCGAGGAAAGCAAACTTCAGCTTCTCGCGTTTCAGGCCCCACTGAATCAGAGCCTCAAGGTCAGGTCCGCTGAACTCCGCGCCCAGGATCACCACGAGCTGTTCTTCGGCAAGCAGCGCGTCGCGGAACGAAGCGTCCTTGATCGCCGAGTCGCTTCCAGCGAGATATCCGGCCAGACTGGCATAGCCGTTTGCCGGCACGCGCAGCGTGGCCTTCGCCTGCCGCTCCAACTTGATCGCATTTGTGTTCGCCACGTACAGCCGCGCGCGATTCAGCCGCACGTTAGTCCGCAGTTCCCACGCCAGCAGCGGATGCTCTTCGGTCGGGTTTCCGCCGATCAGCAGGATCGCCGAGGCATTAGAGACGTCGCGCAGACTCGCCGTACGGTCCTTGTGACCGGCCAGTGCGTGAGCAAATGCGGCATAGTCCGCGGTCCGCTCGTGATCGATATTGTTGGTTTGAAGAACGGTACGCGCAAACTTTTGCAGCAGGTAGTTTTCTTCGTTCGTCGTCAGGTTCGATCCGATCACTGAGATCGAAGCCCCGCCCTTGGCGTCGCGAATCTCTTTCAGCCGCGATCCGGCAAAGCGCAACGCGTTCTCCCACGTCGTTGGCTCGAGCTTACCTGCGGCATTGCGTACCAGCGGCTTCGTCAGCCGGTCCGCGCTCTCTACAAAGTCGAAGCCGAAGCGGCCCTTCGCGCAGAGAAAGTCATTGTTGATGCCGCTCTTGTCGCGATTGTCGGCGCGCACAATCTCCGAACCGTCATTCGATTGCCGCACGCCCAGCGTTACCTTGCAGCCGTCCGCGCAGTGCGTGCACACCGTGGAAACGTGGTTCATCTCCCACGGCCGTGTCTTGTAGCGATAGCTTCCGCTGGTCAGCGCGCCCACCGGGCACACATCGATGCACATGCCGCACTGCTCGCAGTCCAGCTGGTCGCCATCATTCGGAGCGATCACCGAACTGGCGCCGCGATTCTGCACGCCCAGCGCCCACACGTCCATGCCCTCGCCGCACATGCGAATGCAGCGATAGCACAGAATGCAGCGGGGCCGGTCATAGAAGACAGCCGGGGACCACTGCTGCTCTTCGCGATGCTGCTTGGCCTCGGTGTAGAGGCTCTCTCCCGCGCCGTACTTGAAGGTCATGTCCTGCAGCTCGCACTCGCCGCCCGCATCGCACACCGGGCAGTCGAGAGGGTGGTTCCCCAGCAGCAGTTCGATCGTTGCCTTGCGCGCCTGCGCGATCTCCGCGGATTCGGTGATGAAAACCTGGCCTTCCGCCACGGTTGTGGTGCAGGCCGTCTGCAGCTTCGGCACCTTCTCCTGGCGTACCACGCACATGCGGCACGCAGCCTGCAGCGAGAGTCCTGGGTAATAGCAGAAGGCAGGGATCTCAATGCCCGCCTTGCGGCACGCCTCGATGAGCAGCGTCCCTGCAGGAGCCGTCAGCTTCTTTCCATCGACTGTGAAGGTTACGTCAGCCATTCGTCTCCAGCGCCCTCTACACCACCGCCACTTCGGCGTGTTTTGCGAACGGACAGGGCTTGCCGTTCAGATGGTCTTCAAACTCCTTGCGGAACTTCTTCACAAATCCCAGCGTGGGCATGGCCGCAGCGTCGCCCAGCGGGCAGAACGTGCGCCCCAGCATGTTTTCAGCGAGGTATTGGATGTTGTCGATGTCCTTGGCCACGCCAAAACCCGCATGGAAGCGCGTCAGCGACTTCTTCAGCCAATCCGTCCCTTCGCGGCAGGGAATACACCAGCCGCAGCTCTCGTGCTGATAGAAGCTGATCGTGCGCAACGCAAACTCGACAATGCACGTCTGGTCATCGATCACGACCACGCCGCCCGAGCCCAGCATCGATCCGGCCTTGCCCACCTGGTCAAAGTCCATGCCCAGGTTCTCAATCTCTTCGGGCAACAGCACCGGTGTCGACGATCCGCCGGGTACGACAGCTTTCAAGCCTCTGCCCCCGCGCACGCCGCCGCCCACCTCGTAGATCATCTTCTTGAGGTTGTAGCCCATCGGCAGTTCGTACACGCCGGGCCGCTCGATGTGCCCGCTCAGTCCAAAGAGTCTGGTCCCGCCGTTGCGCGGAGTGCCCACCGCCGCATAGGCTTCGCCGCCCATCGTGATCACGTGCGGCACCGAGGCGATGGTCTCCGCATTGTTGATGACTGTCGGTCCGCCGTAGAGCCCGACGACAGCAGGGAAGGGAGGCTTGATGCGCGGAACGCCGCGCTTGCCTTCGAGCGACTCCATCAACGCCGACTCTTCGCCTACTTCATAGGCGCCCGCGCCCGACTGCGTCACAATCTCGAACTCAACATCCGAACCGAAGATGCCCTTGCCGAGAAAGCCCTTGGCATACGCATCGGCAACGGCCTTCTCCATGATCTCGAGCAGGTAGCGGTACTCGCCGCGCAGATAGATGAAGCCCAGCTTCGAGCCGATCGCCAGTCCCGCAATGATCGTTCCTTCAATTACCGCGTGCGGATCGTGCAGGAAAATCAAATGGTCCTTGCAGGTTCCGGGCTCGCTCTCGTCGCCATTCACCAGCACGTACTTCGGCTTCGGGCTCTGCTTCGGCACAAACGACCACTTCATCCCCGTCGGAAAGCCCGCGCCTCCGCGCCCGCGCAGGTTCGAGGCCTTCATCTCATTGATGATCCAGTCAGGACCGTTGGCGAGGCACTTCTTCGCCGCCTCGTAGCCGCCCAGCTCAATGTACTTGTCGATGTTCGCCGCGCCCTGGCCAAACCGGCGCGTCACAATCTTCACTTCGTCGGGATGTGAAACCAGCCTAGGCATTCTTCGCACCCCCATCGGCTTTGGCTCGATACGAGGAAAGAATGCCTGGAACCGAATCCGGTGTCAGATCGTCGTGAAAGTCATAGTTCACCTGGATCGCAGGTGCCCAGCAACAGGCGCCGATACATTCCACTTCTTCAAGCGAGAAAACGCCGTCCCTGGTCACGCCCTTGTGGCCGATGCCCAGGTCATCCTGGAAGCGCTCAAAAAGATCATACGCACCGCGCAGCATGCAGCTGATGTTGGTGCACACCTGGATGTTGTACTTGCCCACCGGCTTGAACCGCAGCATCGAGTAGTAGGTCGCCACGTTGCGTACATCGAGTTCCGTGATGCCGATGCGTTCCGCTACTTCGGCAATCACAGCGTCGGAGAGATATCCGACCTCATCCTGCGCGTATAGCAGCATCGGCACCAGCGCCGAACGCTTTACGGGATACTTCTTCACCAGCGCGTCAAATCGGGCAGCCAGTTGCGGCGAGAAGATCGACATCGTTTCCGCGCTCATTGCATCAGCTCCCGTGCCCACGCCTCGGCGGCCATATCCAATTCCTGAGATGTATCGCTCGACTTCAACGTTCCAGCCTCGGTCAATTCAAGAACTCCGCTCTCTCCGCTATCGCGTAGCCATACAACCTGTGCGCCCTTGCGCTCGAGGTCCAGCCATCTGTCACCGTGCCGGACAATAATCCGCTCTTCCCCAAGCTCTACAGTAGCCTGTCGATCTCCGTTCAACCCGTGCGCCGCCGTGTAACTGCGCAGCAACGAGGCGAGAGAAACCCAGAGTTCGACGTACAACTGTCCATCGGCAGGCACTACCGGTCGATCTCTCCCAGCACAATATCAATCGAGCCCACCACTGCCACTACATCTGCCAGCATCCTGCCCTTGCACATCGTTTCCAAAGCCTGCAAACTGGCAAACCCCGGATACCGCATATGCACCCGATAAGGCTTGGCGGTGCCATCTGACACCACGTAGTAGCCCATCTGGCCGTGCCCCGATTCAATTCCCTGGTAGACCTCGCCTGCCGGTACATTGAAACCTTCGGTCACGATCTTGAAGTGATGGATCAGGGCCTCCATCTGCGTCTTCATCTTTTCGCGGTCCGGCAACACAATCTTCGGTGCATCCGCCTTCACCGGCCCTTCCGGCAATCCGTCCAGCGCCTGCTGAATGATCTTGATGCTCTCGCGCATCTCTTCGAGACGCACCTCGTACCGTCCCCAGCAGTCGCACCGTGTTGACACCGGCACCCTGAACTTGAACTTCTCGTACCCCGAGTACGGCATATCGCGCCGTAGATCGAAATCGATGCCCGATGCGCGCATCGTTGGGCCGGTCACCGCCAGCGCCACGGCATCTTCGGCCGACAACATTCCGATGCCCATCAGGCGATTGCGAAAGATCGGGTTTCCGGTCAGCAGGTTTGAGTACTCGTCGATCTTCTCCGGCAGCGTCTTGATGAACGCCTGCACGCGATCCAGCAGCCCCAGCGGCGGCTCCATCGCAAGTCCGCCCACCCTGAAGTAGCTGGTCATCATTCGCTGCCCGGCCACTTCTTCAAAGATGCGCAGAATGTCTTCGCGTTCTCTGAAGGTGTAGAGGAACACGGTGAGCGCGCCGATATCCATGGCGTGCGTGCCCAGCCAGATCAGGTGCGAATTCAGCCGCGTCAGCTCTGTAAACAGCACCCGCAGCCACTGTGCCCGCTCGGGAATCTCCAGTTGCAGCAGCTTTTCGACCGCAAGGCAGTAGCACAGGTTGTTGGCCATCGGCCCCAGGTAGTCCACTCGGTCTGTCAGCGGAACCACCTGCTGATAAAACTTCGCTTCACAGGTCTTCTCTATGCCCGTGTGGAGATACCCTATCTCCGGATATAGCCGCACAACGATCTCGCCGTCGACCTCCAGCACCAGTCGCAGCACGCCGTGCGTCGACGGATGCTGCGGTCCCATGTTGAGGACCATGTGCTGATCTTTTGAGCCCGTGGCAACCGGGGCCTCGAGAATTGGCGTGCCCACCATGTCGCCCATCAGCGGTAGCCCTCCACGGGGAAGTCTTTTCTTAGAGGATGCCCGGTAAAGTCGTCTGGCATCAGGATGCGCCGTAAATTCGGATGCCCCTCGAACCGCACGCCGAAAAGGTCAAAGACTTCGCGCTCATAGTAGTTCGCGCCCGGCCAGACTGCGGTCGCCGATTCCACTGCAGGATCTGCGCTGCTGACCGTTGCGCGCAGGCGGATCCGCTCTTTGAACGCGTGGGACAGGATGTGATAGCTCAGTTGAAATCGCGGTTCAGAAGGGAACCAGTCGACCGCCGTCATATCTTCGAAAGCGTTGTATCCGGCGGCCTTCAGCGCGCTCAGCGCCGGCACAATCGCGCTCGAATTCACCGTCAGTGTCAATTCGCAGCGATCATAACGGGCATCTTCTAATGCCTCCGCATTCCAGGCAAGAATTGCCTTGAGGGCTGGATGGTCCGGCATGCCTGCAAGAACTGCGGCCTTATCAGCAAGCGTATGTGCCGTTTCCGCCATTAGAGATCCGCCTTGTCCAGGCTCCAATCGAGGATGCCCTTGCGCACGATGTAGTAGAGTCCGACGGCGACAAACCCGAGGTAGACCACCATCTCCCAGAACCCGAAGAGCCGATGACCTGTGATGGCGGGCAGTTTGCGGTAGATCACCGCCCAGGGCATCATGAACACCGCTTCCACGTCGAACAGGATGAACAGCATCGCCACCATGTAGAAGCGCACGCTGAAACGTCCTCGCGCATCGCCTACCGGCTCGATGCCGCACTCATACGCTGAAAGCTTGACCTTGGTGTTGCGGTGTCTTCCGATGAACCACGAGGCCACCACCATGGCAGTGGCCAAAGCAAACGCAACCACAATCTGTAGCAACAGCGGAAGATATTGCCAGTGGTACGGAATCTGCATTACGAACCGGTCCGAATGGATTTAATGGAACAATGGATTCTGCTTGCGGGAGCATCCGATGTCTTGACCGAATGCCAAAGACCCCTCTTCTGAGCTTAGGTTTTCAACCTCATCCCGTCAAGACAACCTGTGGCATGAAGAAGTTGCAGATATCGTGCCGGAATTGTTTCAATCTCACGGATTTGCGTGTGGAAAGGCACGTGGGCCAATACCAGATGCGTTTGCTGCTCAGAAACGGTATATGCGACGACCCTTTCCGCCATCTGTGAGGAGCATCACGCCCGTCCCGGCAAGTGAAACCGGCCTCCCGTAGCTTTGACGTTCTGCAGATCGCTCCTGACCGGCGCTGGCATCCTGTCGCAGTGCGGGGACGATTCAGCGTTGGAATTGCTGAATGGTAATCTGAGCCCGTGCCGCAATCGTTCTCTCTCAAGTCTCGCAGCTTCCTCAGGCACGACCTTCTATTCGTCATTTTGGCCTGCAGCACCTCTGGTTTTCCGCTGCGCGCCCAACTCGCGTCGCCTGACCCGAATCCTACTTTCACTTTTTCTCAATTCAAACCCGGTGCCCCTCTTAGCCTCATTGCTTACGGCGACATGCGTTTCACCAACCCGAAGACCACGAAGGGCACAAACCCCAAAGTTCGGAAGTGGCTTGCAGAAAAAGTGGGTAGCGAGCACCCCCAGGCGCTCCTGCTCACCGGAGACATGCCCTTCACCGGGGCAGACTACCGGGATTGGCTCGACTTTCATCAGGAGACGGCATCCTGGCGTCAGAATGACCTTCTTGTCCTCCCCACCATCGGCAATCATGAGATGTACGGGGGCGCGGAGCCCGGCATCGAAAACTACTTTCGCGCCTTTCCCGAAATCAAGGACCACCGCTACTATTCGGCGCTGCTGGGCAATGTGGAGGTGATTTCGCTCGACAGTTCCTCAGCCGCCGGTCCATCCACGCCTCAGGGCGAGTGGTTCGCCGCCCAGCTTGCGCATCTTCCTGCTCA
>Ga0335072_10010230_pt1 | contig 13510 bp, 14 predicted proteins | sample Lox_Sample_21_FD_206725 | JGI IMG/M metagenome (GOLD analysis project Ga0335072, IMG submission 206725) | Soil microbial communities from Loxahatchee National Wildlife Refuge, Florida, United States - Lox_Sample_2.1 | ecosystem: Environmental > Terrestrial > Soil > Wetlands | place: USA...
CTCCAGCGCGAAGAGGCGCTCCTCGCACAAGCGTTCCGACGTTGCAAAGAGCGCGGCGCACAAATAAAAAGTCATCCCATCGCATTCCGTGCTTGTGTTTTGCTGGCCTTTGTGTGCAAGCTATAGCTACAATTACCACCGCATATCAGACTTGCTTTTTCTGTTATGCGTGTGAAGCACCTCAAACCAGGGCAGCGGCCAGCCGCTGGAGGCAATCGGATGGATGACGTATACAAGATGTACGCGATGAATGCCGGCGATCCCACCGGGGAGCCGGATGAACTGGACCCTGATGAACTCGGCAGCATGTCCGACGATGACGAGGACGAGGTTGAGACCGCCGGCATACACACCACATCGGACGACGATGAGGTGATCGGTGAAGAGGTCGTCGTGGGTGTCATCGAGGAATCAGCGCCCAAACCAGCGGCCCGGAAGGCCCCCAAGAAAAAAGCAGCGGCCAAGAAGGCAGCCGTGAAGGCAGCTCCAGCGAAGAAGGCCGCGAAGAAGGCGCCTGCCAAGAAGGCGGCCCCGAAGAAAGCGGCCAAGAAGGCTCCAGCGAAGAAGGCAGCCAAGAAAGCGGCCCCCAAGAAAGCTGTGAAGAAGGCGGCGAAGAAGGCGCCTGCGAAAAAGGCGGCCAAGAAAGCGGCCAAGAAAGCGCCTGCCAGGAAAGTAGCCAAGAAGGCTGCAAAGAAGGCGGCCAAGAAGTCAAGAAAGAAGTAGGATCCAAGGCAAGCAAAAAAGTCCGCTGCGGCGGACTTTTTTGCGCCCGTTGCTTGTCCTACTCCTTTGCCGCTCCGGATGTCATCTGCGCCAGGTGCCACTTCTGGTGCGTGACGTAGTCCTCGATCAGAAAGCGCAGCGTCACCGGCGCATCCTCGCCCACGACGCATCGGCTGCCCAGCCGCTCCTCGGCGATCTCATCCACCACTGAAGCCAGCACCTCGTGCTGAGCGTCCCACCAGCGCAGCAGCGTGTCCCACGGCTGGCGCGCATAGCCGTGCGCTTCGACCCACGCGTCCTGCGCGTACTTGGGCCCTGCGTACCTGCCCTCAATGGCGGCGCGGACAAACCGCTGCCGGTTGTTCGCGGCTGAATCCATCAGGTGGCCTATGATCTGCTTCCGTGTCCAGCCGCCGGCGCGCCATGGCACATCCGCAAGCTCCGGCGGAACCGCCCGCAACGCGGCGCGCACAGCGTCCATCTCGGCACGGAACCACCGCGCAAGCTCTGTCGGCATGGATTCTCCTTGGAATAGATTGGGTGGATCGACGAGAGCTTCACAAAGGTGAAGCTCTCGCCTGCATCGGCCTGGGCCGTAGTAGTGGCTGGGTCTGCCTGGGTCAGCCCGCCGCGGCCGCTTACTTTGCTTCGCCTGAGAGTCCGCTGGGCGGGGCCGGAGGCGTTGCTCCTCCTGGAATCGCAGCCAGCACGTCGGAGGCGGCAGTGGCCGGATTCACCTTCGTCCACACTTGCGCAATCTTGCCGTCTGGATTGATCAGAAATGTATTCCGGTTGGCCATACTCACGCCGTTGTGCTCGCCCAGAGAGCCGTAGGCGCTGACGACGGTGTGGTTGGTGTCGGAGAGCAGATGGAAGGTCAGTCCATCCTTCGCGCAGAACTGCTTGTGGCTGTCCGTCGAGTCCACGCTCACTCCCAGGATGACGGCATTCTTGGCCGCGAAGTCGGCTTGCGCGTCCTGGAATTTGTGGGCTTCAATGGTGCAGCCCGTGGTCATATCCTTGGGGTAGAAATAGAGCACCACCCATTTACCGTGGTACTGGTCCAGCGAGATCGGCGTGCCCTCCTGTGAGGGGAGGCTGAACGTGGGGGCAGCCTGACCTACCTGGGGCATGGTGTCTTCAGCCATCAGCGTAGCGGACGGCACCGCAGCCGCGAGCATCGCGGCCAGAGCAATGAGAACGGACTTCTTCATTAAGATCCTCCTGAACACCGGAAACGGGGATGAAGGGCCGGGAAGCAACTTTCAGATGCAGGCGGCGAGTCGGCCGCTGTGCCAACAGTATCAGCGCGGGGCCGCCACAATGGCAATGCCGGCCTTCGCAGCGCGCTCGATCAGGGATTCGCGATCGAACAAAAGCGTACGCCCGGCCTCGACCGAAAGGCAACTCGCACCGGCACGGATCATCGCCTCCACGGTCGCCACGCCGATCACCGGCACATCAAAGCGCATGTCCTGGTTTGGCTTGGCTACCTTCACGACGGTCAGGTGGCGTTCCAATGTAGACGCACCGCCGTCCAGCGACTGCATCAGCCGGCCGGCGCGCTCGATGGTCGCATCCGTGCCCTCCATCGCCTCGACGGCCACGCAGGCCTGCGCGGCCACCACCACGGTTTGCCCAATGTCGAAACCGGCTACGGCCTTCGCAACGTCGAGCCCATACTCGATATTCTTGCGCTCTTCCTCGTCCGGTGCGCGCTCCGTGAGCACGCCCTCTGCAGCCAGCAGGGCCTCCAGAAAGGCCGTCGAGCTGATCAGCTCGATGCCCTCGTCGCCCAGCACCTTCGCCACCGCACCCAGCAGCATATCGGTATTGCGCGTGCGCAGGTTGAGCAGTAGCTTCGCGAGCCGCCAATCCGGCCGGATGCTGGAGAAAATCTGCTTGTGCTTCACCTGGCCGGCCATCACGGCCTTGCGCACGCCCTCTTTCTGAAAGGTCTCGATGAGCCGCGAGAGCTCACCGAGCGAAAGCCAGTAAACGCGTACGCCCGCATCCGTCTCCGCGCGCCGGTTCATCTCCGGGTCGGTTTCTTCCTTGATGGCCGCCACGACGACGGCCAACCCCTGCGCCCGCGCCGCCTCCAGCAACAAGAATGGAAACCGCCCATTGCCGGCGATGAGGCCGAGCTTCATGGCTACTTGATCACCCCGCGCTGGCTGCCTTCAATAAACCGCACCAGCAGCGCCACATCCTCGCCTTCGAGTTCGCGCATTTTCTCCAGAGCCTGCGTGGTGTTCATCTTGCCGGAGAGCAGCAGCCGGTACGCCCGTTGCAGCTGAGCGAGCCGGTCGGCTGAAAACCCTCTCCGCTCCAGCCCGATTTTGTTAATCCCGAAGGCCTTGTTTTCCCTCCGTGCCGAGGTGAGCGAGAAGGGCAGCACGTCCTGGGTCACAATCGTGCCACCACCGACGAAAGCATAGGCGCCAACAACGCAATGCTGATGCACCGGGCAGAATGCGCCCAGCGTCACATGATCCTCGATCGTGACATGCCCGGCCAGCGTGGCCGCATTGGCGAGGATGCAATAGCTGCCCACCTGACTGTCATGCCCGACGTGCACGCAAGTCATCAGCAGGCAGTTCGACCCGATCCGCGTGATTCCGCCGCCACCCACCGTACCGCGGCTGATCGTTACGCTCTCGCGGATCGTATTGTCATCACCGAGCACCGTCTCGGTGGGCTCACCCTTGTACTTCAAATCCTGCGGCGCCACGCCGATCGAAGAGAAGGGATAGATGACATTCCGCGCGCCGATCCGCGTGCGCCCGTCCAGAACCACATGGGAGATGAGCCGGCACTCCTCGCCCAGCTCCACCTCCGGCCCAATGGTGCAAAACGGGCCCACTGTGCACGACTCCGGAACCACTGCTCCTGGAGCGATCACCGCGCTCGGATGAATCTTCACTCGGCCCCCGCGCCTGAATCCACAGTTATGGTCGACGATTCCCGAGATGCCTGTTCCGCGCGCTGCTCGCGTGCCCGCGGCACCACCATGCAAGTGAGCGTCGCCTCGCACGCGAGCTTGCCGTCCACGTAGGCTCTGCCCTCGATCTTGCCGGTTCGGGTCCGGAAAGAGAGCACGTCCACCTCAATCTTTAACTGATCGCCGGGTGTCACCGATTTGCGGAATTTGGCCTGGTCGATGCCCGTAAAGACGATCAGCTTCTTGTCCCGGTCCGCAATTTCGTTGAGCATGATAATCGCACCGGCCTGGGCCATCGCTTCCACAACGAGCACGCCCGGCATGATAGGGTGGCCGGGAAAATGGCCCTGAAAAAAAGGCTCGTTGATGGTGACGTTCTTGATCGCCACCAGCCGCTTGGTGCGCTCGAACTCTACCACTCGATCGATCAGCAGAAACGGATACCGGTGAGGCAGGAAATCCAGGATCTCCTGGATGGCAAGAATCATTCTTTCCTCTCCAGACAAGCGCAGGGCCAGGGGATGCAGCCGTCATTGGGCCGGCGCACGCTCTACTGGATTATAAAGAAATGCTTTGCTGGGCGACGCTACTTAGGGCTACTTCTTGATCCGCTTCGTGGCCGCGTCCACATCCCAGAAATCGCCCGGCAGCGCCTGGTTGTAGGTCACCTTGCTGACGTAATACTGCCGCACCTGCTCGTCGTTCTTGAAGCGCGAAATGGTGAAGGGCGTCGGGAGCCCGTCCACGTTGTGGTAGTCGTCGTATTCTTCGGCGTCGGTGTTCTTGTCGTGATAGACAGGGTCGCGCCATTCAAAAGACCGGCGCAGCGGCAGGTGGGTCTGCGCGTCCATCAGGATGGTCACCGATTCGTTGTCGGGTGAGATCAGCGTCACCTGGTCGGCCAGATGCCGTTCCGCCAGATGCTGCCCTTCAAAGAGCAGGATCGTGTTCGGATTCTTCATCCAGACCTTCACGGCTGTCTCGATCGAGTGGTCGCGCCGGCGCAGGTAGTCATCCAGCGTGTCCTTATCGATGGCGTGCTTGCCTCGGTAGGTCACTTCCCACCCCTCGCGGCCGACGAAGAACTCAACCACGTCGCGATGCTTGGTCACCTCGATGCGGTCATGATCGGGCCACTCGTGGTACTCGAAGGTCTCGGTCGTCCCCAGGTCGGGATTGCCATGGAAGAACGCCGCCACATGGCCCTCCATCATCTTGTTCTTCAGGTTCAGCCAGGCATCGCCGCCCAGCGCCTTCACCATCGCGTCCAGGGCCGCGCGCGCCTGCGCCGCATTCTTCGCGCCCTCGTCGTTGCCGGTCTGCGACCACATCGCAACCGGCGCCGCCAGCATCAGCATCGCCATTACCGCCGGCAAAATCTTTCGCATGGACCCATTCCTCATCTTTTTAGACTGCGTGCTCACCCGACCAGAACCGCGCCGCCGTTCACATTCAGAATCTCGCCGCTGATGAACCCCGCCAGCGGCGTGCATAAAAACAGGATCGGCCCGGCGATCTCCCGTGCCGTTCCCACGCGCCCCACCGGAATCCCCGCTTTAATCTTCGCGCCCACTTCCGCATCGCCCAGAGCCGCAGCCGACATCTCCGTGGCCACCCATCCCGGCGCCACACAGTTTACCCGGATCCCCTTCGGCCCGAGCTCGCTCGACAGGCTCTTGGTGAGACTAATCAGCGCCCCTTTGGTCACGGCATAGTCGGCGTGGTAGGCCTCACCGCGCTGCCCCGCCGTGGAGCTGATCAGAATGATATGTCCTTTTACCGCGTCGGGAGCACTGCCCTGCGCCGCCCGTTCCATCTGCGCCGCCGCTGCCTGCACCAGCCCGAAGACCGAATCGAGATTGACACCCAGCGTGCGCCGCCACTGCGCCTCCGGCATCCGCGCTATCGAGACGTCCTCCGCCTCCCACACGCCATGATTCGCCACCAGAATATCGAGGCCGCCGAATCGCCGGACGGCAGCCTCCACCAGCGCCCGCCCGTCCGCGGGCGTGCTCAGCTCCTGCTCCATCGCGAAACACCGCTCCGGCCCGCCGCACTCGGCGGCCAGCGCCGCTGCCTGTTCGCGCGCCTGCCGGTAGTTGAACGCCACCCGCGCCCCAGCCTCGACCAACAGCCGCACCGTTTCCGCGCCAATGCCCCGCGATCCGCCCGTCACCAGGGCAATCTTTCCATCCAAAGAGACAGAAAAAGCCATAGCGCCACGCTAAAGCATTCTTCTCGGGAGTGTCGAGGGACAGGCCGATGCGGGCGATCGAGGATCGCAATGAGCGTCCATCAATAGATGGGGGATAGGCGGGTGGTCTCAGATGGCCTTCAGCACCCGCACCGGCAGAAAGATGATCGCGCTCACCAGCGCCAGCGCGCCGCCCACGGCGATCCCTGCCACGCGGAAGGGCAGCAGCACCAGCCACACCAGCGGATACAGCACCAGCGCCGCTAACGCCAGCGGCCAGCACAAAATCAGCAGAATGCACCATAGCAAAAACTTGATCATGGTTCTCAGTGCCTCACATGCAACCGAATATACGCGGCAGCCAGCCCGTTCGTTCCCTGCCGCTCCTGAGATACCGCGTTTATTTCCGTAGCGACTTGGTTCGCGCTGCCAACAGCTTCTTCCGCTCCCGGATGACCTTTGCTCGTTCTTTCTCCGGCAAGGCCAGGACAGCTTTCGTTCGTTTCGGCAGCCTTTCGTAAATCAGGGCGCGCGCCCGCTTGAGCTCTTCTTCGATCTCCCGCGGACGAAGTACGTCCCACCGCGCCAGCGTGACCCAGTGAGCTTTCGCCAGATAAGGAGACGCAGTAATCCCCTCGATCTCCAGCAACTCATGGAACCGCTCGGCTCCACAGTGGAACCAGAGAACCCCGGTTCCTGTGCTGTCGACATCGGTCATGGCAAACATTTTGCCCCCGATGTCCCGGTCGCAGGCCCAGTACACCAGGTGATGGCCCCAGTTCAGTGTCTCGGTCACATGTGGCATCGCCAGACAGATCGCGCGGATGCGCTCGTTGTCCACGGAGAAACTGTACGACAGGAAAGCCGGAACCGGAAGACTCCGTCCTAAACAAATCCCAGATTGTTCGAACTGAAGTTGCCGATCGTCGGCAGCACTGTGGGCAGATCGGCAGTGCTCACACCAAACCACTGTGCCAAAGTGGCAGCGTACTGTGCGCTCGCCGTGGTGGGAACCCAGCGGCCGTTTGAGTCGGAGTCGTCCGGACCACCCAGCGCCAACGTGGGATACGTACCGTAGATCTGGCCGCCTTTCACGGCGCCGCCGAGGACAATGTGGTGTGAACCCCATGCATGATCGCTGCCGTTGTTGGAGTTTGGCTGGAATGTGCGGCTGAAGTCCGACATCGTGAAGGTGGTTACCTGGCTGGCGACATTCAGTTCAACCGTCGCGTCGTAAAAGGCGGCCATTGCCGGCGAGATCTCCGCCAGCAAAGTGCTTTGCAGCGTCAGCTGATCTGCATGCGTATCGAAGTTGCCGATGCCGGCAAAGAAGATCTGCCGCTGCACGTTGAGAGCCGCGCGCACCTGGATGATTTGTGCGATCTGCTTCAGTTGGGCTGCCAGCCCGTTATTGGCCGGGAAGACCGTTTGCAGAGGGCTCACCGACTGCACGGCATCTGACAGCGATTTAGCGTAGGCATAAGCGTTGGTCGTGATCGAGTCGTCGGCCTGGATCAGCGAAATGCCCGAGTTGAGCGTGAGCAGCGCTTGCGCGGCAGCCTGACGGGCTGCACATGCTGCTCCCTCAGAGCAGCTTACCCCACCCAGATTGCCCGGAGATACGGAGACCGGCGTGGTCGCAGTGCCATTGCAGAACAGCGTGTCGCCGGCCACAGAGGTAATCATAGGGATCGAGGCCCCCTGATTGTAGCTGGACCCCAGCACATCGGCGATGCGGCCCGCCCAGCCGGTGGGTGTAGCGGCACTTTGCGCTGCGTTCTGCCACTCCAGTTGCTGATCGGGATGCGAGAACAGATTTACTGGAGCGGTTTGGCCCGCCTGATACTGTGCACGCGTAAGCGGCTGCACCAGCGTGCCCACATTGGCCACGAAGGCCGCGTTCTTATTGTTGAAGAGGGTCTGAATATCCGGCAGGCTGGGATGCAGGGCGAAGTTGGGCGCCGGGGTCAGCGGCAGCAGCGCGCTTTGTGCCAGAGCCAGGTCGCCGCGTATCGACGAGTATTGGCCGTAGCCGGTTGTATCGAACGGAATCAGCGTGTTGTTCGCGTCATTCCCGCCGAAGAGAAAGACGCACACCAGGGCCTTGTAGTCGCTGCCCGAGCTTTGTGCCAGCGCATTGAGCGCTCCGAAAGGGCGCAGACCGAGAACGTTGCCTGCAGCTGCGAGGCTGGCATAGGTGATGAAGCTTCTCCGGTTCGCTCGCATGGAGCCTCCTCTGCTAGTGCATGACCTTGTACTGCGGAGACGAGATCACGAGAAAAGCGGCCACCCGCACCTGCTGCGCGGTGCCAAGCCCCGAAATCGCGCTTAAGATTTCGCTGCGCATCTGCGACGGCATCTGGCCGTGCATAAACATCGTCCCCAGCGCGTCGACCATCGATCCCGGATTCGTGGCCGCCAGCTGGCCAAGAGTGCTGGTTGTGCCCAGATTGATGGTGAACGCCGAAATCTTGTTGTTAACCATTGTGTCGGAGAGAGAAAGCCGCAGAATAGCCGTCGCCGTATTCTCGAGATCGAACTCCGGCGCATTCAGCGTCGTTTGCGGAATGACATAGCTCGGCGGAAAGAAATTGAACACGCTCCCCGAGCGGTACGGCCGCTCGCTCAGCTGGTTCGAGTAGTTCGAAAGCGAGAAGTAGGAGCCGTTCGGATCGGTGTTGGTAAAGCCAACAGCGCGCAGGAAGTTCGTGATCCACAGCATCGGCTCGCGCAGATGGCCACCGTCGAAGGTCGGGTCGGTATCGCCGGCGCGTGCTTCCTCATCTTCGAGGATCGCCCGCAATACGGCTTGCATATCGCCCCGCACGCCCTTTCCATTGTTGGCAAAGACCGCCGCAATCCTCGACACATAAGCCGAGCTTGGGTTGCTGGTGACCAAGTGCTGGATCAGCTGCCGGCAAACAAACGGGCCGGTATTGCCGTGATTGAAGATATTGTCGAGCGCGCCTTGCAGATCTTGTTCGGCGGTCTGTCCGGCCGGCAGCACGGTTCCATTGAGCAACGTCTTGGCTGTCGTGTCGTGCTCTGACTCAACTGCCACCATGGGCGCCAGATAGTTGGGCGTGTTATTGGGAAACTTCGTCGGTACCCCGCCCGTGGAAGTGGCATACGTCCAGCCGGTATACGCGGCGGCAAAGGCCTGCACCTGGTTTTGCGTGTAGGTAGGGATGGGATTGCCGCCGCCGTCGAGCTGAAGGGTGCCATCGGCGTTCAGTTCATACAGGCCGATCGTGAATAACTGCATCAATTCACGCGCGTAGTTCTCATTGGGAATTTCGCCGGCCGGCGCCTTGGCGCTATTCAGCATGTTCAGGTACGCGCCCATGCCCGGCGATACGGAAACGTCGTGCATAATCGTTTCGAAGTTGCCGAAAGCATCCTGTGCAAGCATGTTGTGGTAGTACGTAATCGTAGTTGCATTCACGCTGTCGCTTGAGATCACGAAGATCTCGCTCAACGCAAACGCCACGCGCTGGCGCAATTGGTCTTTGCCGGTGAGCACGGTCTGCCACCACTCGGATTCTTCGCAGTTTGTCGGCGTGTTTGCCGAAGCGCAGAGTGCCGGAAGCGGGCTCGGGATATTAGCAAGTGGAGTGTCAGGTGTATTGAACTGCTGTGTGATCCATCCGTCCAGCCCGAGCGTCTGCGCATTCTGGATATCGCTAAGCGTAGGACCAAAGGTAGCCTGATCGAGCAGGCGCGCCGCTGCTGTTACCGATGCCAGATAGATGGCCGCGTTCACCGCATTCGACGGTGCTGGACCAGGGCTCGGGTTCTCCACCACCACACTCAGCGCAGTAGTCCCGCTGGGAATAGTCACCGTGGCTTGCAGGTCCGTCCCCGACACAAACGTGGTGGTTACGTTTGCGCCGCCAGCCTGGATTTGTGCGCCGCTCACGAAGCTCGCGCCATCCACTTCCAGCGAATAACTGGTGCCGGAGACAAGCGTCGCAGTAGCCGCCGTAACCGATGGAACCGGGTTGAGAATGCTCACCTGCGCTGAACCGGATACGCTCGGTGAGGCCACGCTCACTGCAGATACCGTCACGGTGTTCGTAGAAGGAATAGTCGTCGGCGGGGTGTATACGCCGGCGCTGCTGATCGTTCCCACCGTACTGTTGCCGCCCGCAGCTCCGTTTACCTGCCATGTGACTGCTGTACTCGACAGATTGCTCACGTTGACCGTGAAGGCGACAGTGCTGCCTAAGCGAACCTGGCTGCCGCCGGTCACCGTAATCGAAGGCTGCGAGTTTTGTGTCGAGACCGTTCCGCTTGTGCCGCAGCCGCTGCTTAGAATGACCGCGCTGGAGGCAAAGACCGAGAGCAAGAGCAGGAGACGCGAATCGTGCAAGGTGAGCCTCCTTGATTGCAATAGCATTCGTCAAAAGGGCATAGTGGAGACACCGCGGCAAGCCTCATTCGTGAGGAGGCTGCAGCATTCTATCAGCGGATTGGAAAAAGCAACGAGACTACAACCAGTGAGTCAGTTAAAGCAGCAATATACGCCCGCAGATTCGAACAATCACCCAATGTGAACCGCATGGCTCGGGGAAAGTTGCGCGGCGAAGAGATTTTTTCGAGAACTGTGCGAGACCGATCGCATCTGCGCCAGGTGCAGTTCGGCTAGAGTCTTCCCTCGAAGGTGCGGAATCTTCGTTCCAGCTCCCATTGCGCCGCGGCCTTCTGGCTCCCGTCGAGAAACGCTTTGCAGTCTTTCGTCGGCTTTTCCCCGCCCAGCGCCTGCCCGCGGCATGCACTTACCGGAACGCTGAACGCATCAGGCCTGGCCCACAGGCTTGTTCCCGGCAAAAAATCATGCTCCATGCCGGTGCGCGCCAGTTGTTTCAGATCTGCATAGCTCAGGCCATAGTCGAGCGCCGCCCGCACATACTCGTGCGTGAGGTCGATCCGGCTCACGCCCTCGTCGTCTGTCGAAAGCGCTACCGGCACATGCGCCCTGCGGTAAATCAGAAACGGGTGCCGGTCGCCCTTCACCCCCAGAATTCCCTCATTCGAGCTCAGGTTGATCTCGATCATTACGTGCCGCTCGGCCAGCTCCTTCAGCAGCTCCTGCGCGTTGTCCTCGTGCATCACGTCCACGCCGTGTCCGATCCGCTCCGCGTGCCCAAGCTCCACCGCCTGCCGAATATGAAACCGCAGCCCTTCCGGCGGCACCAGCCCCTCGGCCAGCTCGCCCGCATGCAGCGTGATGTGCACCCGGGGGTACACGGAATGCAGATAATCCACCATCTTCATCTGCAATGTGTAATCGCGCATCGAGATCATTCCATCTTCGGGCATCACAAAGTTGAGGCCCACCCACGTGTCGTCGTGCGCGTCCATGCTGGCCTGGACAGTTTCGAACGCCAGCAGAGTCTGCGCGAACACCTGTTCCGGGGGATTGCCGCGCAGTACCTGGTAGATATACCGCACCTCTACCCGGCACGCCGCCGCAGCCTGCGCGGTGCCGCAGTGCTCGATCTCCTTCCGCAGGGCCTCTGCTGCACGTACATCGTCCCGATCATTGGCGATCTCCTCGCGCAGGCCGTGCTCCAGCAGCTCCTGCCGGAAGCGCGCAAACGCCTGGGCATCGCCCTGTGCCAGCTTGGCACTCCAGCCGATCGCATGAGCAATCTGCGACGCATGAGAGAACGGCGGGGTTTGCATCAGCTCCAGATACTGCTGGTTTTGCGCGGCGGCGCGGCTCGCCACCTCGTCCACCCATTCTCCGACGTGGTTCTTGAGCCCGCTGAATTTGGCGAACGTGGCAAAGAACTGGTCGTGCCCGCTCCATCCGGCAAACGGCACGAAGCTGCGCATGGAAAAGGAGTCGATGATCTTGTCATAGAGCGCCTGGTTCGCCGTGCTGATGTTACCGGAAAGGTCCTTCGCCGCAATCTGGTTCTCTCCGCAGGGCGGCTTGGCAAAGCTAAGCGCCACTGTATCGACGCACAGCCCGTCCTCGCCCGCCTCGCGGATAAATGTCTCCGCATAAACGGCGCCGGAGAGGTGCACGTGCAGATCCGCGCCTTTGGGAAAATCCACTAGAAAGGCCCGCAGCGCCTCCGGCCCCTCGCGCCGGCTGGCCTCACAGCGCTGCGCCGCATGCGCCTCCGCCGGGGTCGCAGCGGACTGTGCATCGAGTCGGCCGGCAAAACCCGCCGTCGCGAAGACCGCGCACGCGGCCAGACGATAAGCCAGGAAAGAAAAGTGCTTGCGCATAATTGCCTACCAGTGTAGTCGACGGCGATTGTCCTGCAGCGATCCCGGTCAGCCTGGGCGCGCGCAACCCACCCGGCACGAACTTCCAACCGGGAGGCAGAGCTCTATTGGTTTGTCCGCGGCGGTTGGCCGTGCTCCCAGTGGAGTTGATATAATGATTCAGTCGTTGCAGCGCACTGTTCGTGGACTAGTCCCACCTCATTCCGGCCTAACCGGAACTCCGCGCAGGAAATTGCAACCTATAAAGTCTGCACTGAGGCCAGGTAGCTCAGTGGTAGAGCGCGGCCCTGAAAAGGCCGGCGTCGGCGGTTCAATCCCGTCCCTGGCCACCATTTAAATCAACAACTTAGTGGAAGCCAAGGAGTTGAGTTTTTCGTCGTCCGAACAATATCCGAACATCGTCAAACGACGTTCGCCTTGTCGGCTTCCTCCCGCTCCATCAATTTCCAAATTTCACGCGCAGTGTTGCTGGTTCTGGCGATGTGCTTCCGCCCGAGCTTGGCGTACCGCTCGGTCATCTTGATGTTGGCATGTCCGAGAATTTTTGCCAGCTCGTACAGATCTTCGCTTCGCAACAATTCGCGACTGCGGTCTACCAGTCGGAGTTGACTTTCCAGCTTCGCCAACTTGGGTATGAGATCGCCGCCGGCCGAAGCGGAGCGCCCGAGATCAAGGGCTAATGCATCCAATAAACCCGCGCTCTGCTATCGACGTAAGCCGCGACGATACTGGCCTTTTGCTCGATGTAAAATGTCTTCCCAAGCGTGTGCGCATGAAAAAACTGCCGTCGCCTGCCAGTTTTGTTGTTTGGTGAACCGGCCTCAGGCACAGATGCGACGTTCAGCGATCTCGTGCCTGACTGGAGCACATTTCCTACATGGCGACTCAAATGGCCGAAGTTGCGCACCTTTTGCGCGGGACTATCCAACCTGATGGAGTTGAGGGATTAGCGAAGCGCAAGGGCGTTATCGCGAGACGGGGTCTGAAGGAAGCGTTTAGCAAAGGCGTGCGCCGTTGAACAGTGAAGCAGCGGAAATTGGTTTAGCGGCCTCATTCCCGAGATCAGTCAATATATAGCTTGCGGTCGCGAAAGCCGCCGAACGCAGAAGGTCCTTGGCTTGAGAACACCGGACGGCTGCTGTGGCCAAGTCATCCTCAAACCCTGGACGCCCTCAGGCCTTCTTGCCATCTTTCAGCCCCCTCACCCATAGGGTATTCACATCGCTGGAGTCGTGGATCTCCATCACAGGAGCTGAAGCAGGCGTCTTCACATGAAAAAGATCCGCGCCTTCGACATTCTGAAGAATGAACGCCGGGCGCGCGTCGTCGGCCAGCGCAGCGATTTCGACGTTGCTCATTTCGATATTTTTGACGTGACGCACGTAAAAACCCTGAGACGGCATCTC
>Ga0335072_10010232_pt1 | contig 13509 bp, 15 predicted proteins | sample Lox_Sample_21_FD_206725 | JGI IMG/M metagenome (GOLD analysis project Ga0335072, IMG submission 206725) | Soil microbial communities from Loxahatchee National Wildlife Refuge, Florida, United States - Lox_Sample_2.1 | ecosystem: Environmental > Terrestrial > Soil > Wetlands | place: USA...
CCACCCCGTCGATGACCTGGTTGAGGGCCTCGGTCATCTCGGCCCGCGCCAGATCCTGGTCGGCCGCCTCCGCGACGTAGAGGGCGGCCTCGTCGCTGGCGGCCATGAGCACGTGCGCGATCGGCCGCGCCGTCCGCGCGCGGATCCGCCCGGACTCGATGCCCTGGGCCACGACGGCCTCCACCAGGCCGAACACGTGCCGCAGGCATATCTCCCGCCACCGCGCCCAGCCCAGCACCGAGGGCCCGTCGATGAGGGCGATGCGCTGGATCTCTTCCTCGGTGCACATCCCCAGCCAGACCCGGACGGCGTGCCGCATGGTCTCCACCGGGTCGCTGTAGCCGCCGGCCGCCACCTGGTCGGCGAGCCGTGCGGCGACGTCGGCCTCCACCGCATCCAAGGCGGCCTCGAACAGCGCCATCTTGTCGGCGAACTGGTGGTACAGCGCGCCCCTGGTGACTCCCGCCGCCGTCGCGATGGAGTCGGTCGCGACTTCCGCGAAGCCGTGCGCGGCGAACAGCCGGCGCGCCGCCGCGACCAGCGCGTCGCGGGTCGCGGCGGACCGGTCAGCCTGGGTGCGGCGCACCCGCGTGCCGGCGGGAGTCGGTGATGACATGGCTCGATTCTCGCACCGTCGTGGGCCTAGACATACATACGTACAGTCTGTATGTTTCTGATTATGGACACAGACAATATCACTGCCGGACCCCAAGTGGCCGAACTGCCGCAGGGTGATGTCTCCTACCGCGCCGCCGGGCCGCTCTCGAGCTCCCGCCCGCCGGTCGTGTTCGTACACGGACTGCTTGTCGACGACCGGCTCTGGACGCCGGTAGCCGACCGGCTCGCCGCGGACGGCATCCGCAGCTACGCGCCGACGCTGCCGCTGGGCTCGCACCGGCGGCCGATGAATGACGGCGCCGACCTCTCGCCCCAGGGAATGGCCGCTCTCACCCAGGACTTTCTGCGGGCACTCGACCTCACCGACGTGACCATCGTCGGCAACGACACCGGCGGGGCTATCTGCCAGCTCATGCTCGGCGGCGACACGAGCCGGATCGCCGCCGCCGTGCTGACCGACTGTGACGCGTTCGACAGCTTCCCGCCCAAGGCGCTCGCGCCGCTCTTCCAGGCCCTGCGCCACCCTGGCCTGGTAGGCGGCCTGGCCCAGGGGCTCCGGTCGCGGACCATGCGGCACGGCCCGCTCGCCTACGGGCTGCTCAGCAACGGCCGGCTCGACGGCGCTCTGACCAGCGAGTGGGTGCAGCCGCTGGCCAGCAAGGCGATCCGCCGCGACCTCGCTAAGTTCGCCAGGGGCGTTAAGCCGGGGCTGCTCACCGACGCCGCTAGCCGGTTCGGCAAGTTCACCGGGCCGGTCCGGATCCTGTGGGGGGATGCCGACCGCTACTTCCATGTTGAGCTGGGACGACGGCTCAGCGAGTCGTTCCCGCACGCGGTCTTCACCACCGTGCCGGGAGGCCGGACGTTCCTGCCGCTCGACCGGCCCGCCGAGGTCGCGCACGAGGTCGCGGCGGCAACCACGCGACCCTGACGCTCGGCCTTGGGTGACCCGTGTAATGTCACCCCTAGCGCGGACAGCACCGCGAAGAACTGGGGAGGTCACGATGTCTAAGTTCATGATCCTTTACCGTGCAGAGGCATCCGCGCTCGAGCAGATGACCAACGCCACCCCAGAGCAGCAGGAAGCTGGCATGGAAGCCTGGCGGGCCTGGGCGAACAAGGTCGGCTACGCCATCGTGGACCTCGGCTCGCCGCTCGGTCACACCACGCACGTCGGACCGGGCGCGGCAGGCTCCACTGACGTGGCGGGCTACTCCATCCTGGAGGCAGGCTCGGCCGATGAAGTCGAGACCATCCTCTTCGGTCACCCGCACCTGAGCATGCCCGGCGCGTCCATCGAGGTTCTGGAGATCATCCCGATCCCCGACATCTGACCCGCGTCGCTGCTGGCCGGCAGCGTCATTTGACTGATGGTAAGCGATGCCTGCTGCCCTCATACTGAAGTGCGGCCTGCCGGCCGCACGGACGAGGGGGAGCGCGATGAACGGCACTGGCGCAACGACCGGAGGCAGCTCCAAGGGCCTGATTCTGGCCGCGATGATCTTCGCTGTCGCGATGACGTTCATCGACCAGACGATCGTCTCGATCGCCGCGCCCAAGATCCAGACCGACCTGGGCCTGTCGAGCAGCGGCATCCAATGGGCGATCAACGCTTACCTGCTCGCCCTGGCGTCGCTGTTCGCGTTCGGCGGGCGGCTCGCGGACACCGCCGGGCACCGGCGGATGGTGGTGCTCGGCGTGATCATCTTCGCCGGCGCGTCCGCGCTGTGCGGTCTCACGCCGAGCGGCGGCGCCGCGGAGGCGTGGCTAATCGGGTTCCGGGCCTTGCAGGGAGCCGGCGGGGCGATCATGTTCCCGGCCGCGCTCGCCATCGTGGTGGAGACATTCGACCTGCGCTCCCGGGGCCGGGCACTGGCCCTGTTCTTCGGTATCGCAGGCGGCCTCACGGCGATCGGCCCGATCGCCGGCGGCTACCTGCTGGAGTGGACCTGGCGGGCGATCTTCTGGATCAACGTTCCCGTTGCCATCATTGCCCTCGTCCTGATCGCGATCTCCCGGCCAGCAAACGAGCGCCGGCCAGCGCCCATGGACTACCGGGGTCTGGTTCTCATCGTGGCGGGGGTCGGGCTGAGCGTGTTCGGCTTTCAGCAGTCAGCGCTCTGGGGCTGGAGCAATCCAGCCATTGTGGCCTCCATTATCGCGGGCGTCGCGCTGCTCGCCGTGTTCGTCGCCGTTGAGCGCCGCACGCAATCGCCGCTGATCAATGTGCACATCTTCGCCAACAGGGCGTTCGCGGTCGAGAACCTCATTCTCTTCATCGCCATGATGGCGTTCATCCCGGTGTTCTTCTTCGTCAGCATTTACGGGCAGATCGCCTTGGCGGAGAAGGCCACCACGGCCAGCCTGCTCATCTTGTACTTCTTCCTTGGCTTCGTCACCTGCGCCCAGATCGGCGGCCGGATGCTCGACAGAACCGGGGCCAAGCGGCCGGTGCTGCTCGGCTGCGTGCTCGCGGCGGTCGGCTTCGCGCTGTGGGCCGGGAAGGCGACCGAGCTGCACTCCGGCCCGCAGGTGATCTACATCGTCATGGCCGGAGCAGGCATGGGCTTCATGCTCGGTCAGGCGAATACCGACGCGGTGAACCGGGCCTCCAGGTACAGCTACGGTGAGGCCACCGGCATCACCCAGACCGTCAGGAACTACGGCGCCAGCCTTGGGTTCGCGATCCTCGGCACGATCCTGATCTCGCAGTTCCGGTCCGCGCTCACGACCTCCCTCACCGCCAAGGGCCTGCCCGGCCCGGCGGCCGCGGCAGAGGCGGCGAAGATCGCCCAGCTGCAAGGCGGCAGCGGGAACATCGCGACGATACCGCTGTTCGTGCGTGCCGACTTCGCCGAAGCCACGCATTACGTCCTGTACACCATGGCCGGGATCATGGCGGCGGCCGCGCTCGTGGCGCTGCGCGGCCTGCGGCGGGGAGTGCAGACCGAAGTCCCGGAAGCCCAGGAGGACCTCGCCACCGCGGCCGACTGAATGGGGGGGAACTGTACCAAGGCGCCCCGGCCCGCCTACGCTCTATACATGGATAGTCCGCCAGCAGTCCCAGACAAGGGAAGCCTGCGTGCCTCCGACGCCGATCGCGAGCGTGTCGCCAACGTGCTTCGCCAGGCAGCCGGGGATGGCCGACTCACCATGGAGGAGCTGGACGAACGGCTCGACGCGGTATACGCGGCCAAGACCTACGCCGAGCTCGAGCCCATCACCAGGGACCTGCCGGAGGCACCTGGCGACTCGGGCGCCCCGGTGCGCGTCCCGGCCGGCGACCCGCAGCGGTTCGGCGGCGAGCCGACATCGCACGGGGCCTTCGCCATCCTGGGCGGGTTCTCCAGGAGGGGCGACTGGGTCGTGCCGGAAGAGTTCACCGCCTTTACCTTCCTGGGCGGCGGGGAACTCGACCTGCGCGAGGCGCGGTTCGCCGCGCAGACCGTGACGATCCATGCGGTCACGTTCATGGGCGGCATCGAGATCACCGTGCCAGAGGACGCCACGGTCCGGGTCACCGGCGTCGGCATCATGGGCGCCTTCGACCATCAGTCCGGGGGGACCGGCAAGCCCGCCGGCCCGACGATCATCGTCAACGGGGTGGCCTTCATGGGCGGCGTCGAGGTCTCGCGGAGGCCCCTCAAGCCCAAGCGCGAGAAGCTCGACTCACGGCAGCGCGGCGAACTTGAGTAATGGACGTGCTAGAGCCGGCTGCGTACGTTCCGGAAAATTGAATTCAGTGACCACCTGCTAAGCGGAGAGCCTGGCTGCCGGGAACTCGCCGGGATAGGGCTCCGCGTAGTCGGCTGAGCGGCTCACGCTTTCCCACGCGGTGGCCTCGGAGAGCTGGCGGCGCGAGTAATCGAGGGCCATCTCGACGGCGGTCACGCCGAGCAGCAGGTGGGACGGCGGGTCGCCGCGCTTCACCACCGCCACGATGATCTCGGCGGCGCGGACCGGGTCTCCCGCAGGACCAGCCGGGTTGGCGCGCATGCGGCGGTGCATGGCGCCGATCGTGGCGTCGTAGTCCGCGGGGATGCCGTGGATCGTCATCGACGAGCCGGCCCAGTCGGTCGCGAAGCCGCTGGGCTCGACGACCATGACCTGCACGCCGAACGGCGCGGTTTCGACCGCGAGCACCCGGCTGAAGCCGTCGACCGCGAACTTGGCCGCCTGGTAGCTAGCGATGCCCGGGGACCCGCCGACCCGGCCGCCGACCGAGGAGAACTGCACGATCGTGCCGCCGCCCTGGGCGCGCAGCTGCGGGATGACGGCCTTCGAGACGTTGTAGACGCCCCAGAAGTTCGTCTCGAACTGGGCGCGGAAGTCGTCCTCGTCGCCGGTCTCGATCGGCGCGAGGTTCGCGTAACCGGCGTTGTTGACCACGACGTCGAGCCGGCCGAAGCGCTCCACGCTGGCGCTGACCGCGTCGCGCACGGCGGCCTCGTCGGTCACGTCGAGCGCGAGCGGCAGCACCTGGTCGCCATACCGCTGCGTGAACTCCGCGAGCTGCCCGGGGCGGCGTGCGGTGGCGACCACGAAGTCGCCCGCGTCGAGTGCCGCCTGGACGAGGGCGCGGCCGAGGCCGCGCGAGGAGCCGGTGATGAACCATACCTGTTGCATGCCTCTTAGTAAAACATCGTTTTGTTATTTACGCAACTCGGTTGCGCTAACATTGGTGACGTGACTGAGTTTCAGCGAGCGCGCTCCGCCGAGGCGAAGCAGCTACGTGAAGACGCCATCCTGGAAGCCGCCGCGCGCCTGGGCGCCCGCTCGGGGATCAGGGAGGTCACCCTCACTGACATCGCTAACGAGGTCGGGATGCACAAGTCGGCGATGCTGCGCTACTTCGAGACCCGCGAGCAGATCTTCCTCAGGCTGACGGCCGCCGGCTGGCGGGACTGGTCGGCCTCGCTGCGGTCCCTGTTGCGGGAGATGTCACCAGGCGTGCCTGCCGCGACCGTCGCGCAGGCGTTCGCGGACACGCTGGTGGAACGGCCGATGTTCTGCGATCTGCTGGCGCAGGCCCCGCTCAACCTCGAGCGCAATGTGTCGCTCGAGTCCGTGCGGGAGTTCAAGCTCGCCACCCTGGAGGAGGTCGGGGCGATCGGCGGGGAGCTGGCGCGGCTGTTCGGGCTCGGCGAGCAGGCATGCGTCGACGTGATCGCGACCGCGACGTCGCTGGCCGGAGCGCTGTGGCAGATGGCCACACCGGGACCATTGGTCTCGGGGCTCTACCGGAGCGACCCGCGGCTCGCGCACGCGATCGTGGAGATCGGTCCCCGGCTGACGCGCGTGCTGACGGCGCAGCTAACCGGGCTCGTTCAAATCCCCTAGAGATCGCGTTCGTAGACGTACATCAGCGGGCCGTCGCCGCCCGCCCGGTTCGTGAACCCGAGGCTTTCATAGAGGCGGCGGGCGGCGAGGTCCGGTTCGTCGACGCCGATGTCCATCGTGTCGGCGCCCCGGTCACGGGCCTCGCGGAGAGCCGCGTCCATAAGAACCCGGCCCAGCCCCTGCCCTCGCCGGGCCGGCGTGACGTACAGCTCCGCCAGGTAGCACTCCAGGCCCGCGCTCCAGATCGCCGCGCGCAGGCGGAGCACCGCCAGGCCGTCCGGCCCGTCACCGGCGAGCAGGACGACGGTGTCGCCACCGTCGAGGAGCTCGCGGATCCGTTCTGCCAGCGCGGCAGGTTCTGGGGTGGGGTCGTCGAATTCCCGGTTAAAGGCGTAGAGCAGCTGCCCAATGGCCGCAGCGTCGTCACGGTTCGCAAGGCGAACGTCGGGTGCCATGAATCCTCCTGAATCGCTGGTCCGGTCTGCTTGGCTGACTGGGCCCTTTTCGGAGGTCCACGGTTCCGGGAGCTAGGTCAACATCGCACGTTATGAGACTAGCTGCCCGGGTAGCCGGAGGCGGTGAGGAGGTGGCCGTGGCAGAGCGACGGCGTGAGTTCACCCGCCAGCTGGAAGCGATCGACATCAAGGTCATCGAGCTGTTCGCCATGGTCTGCGAAGATCTGCCCAGGGCGACCGAGGCGCTGTTGACCGGCAGCAACGAGGTGGCGGGGCTCCTTGCCGAGCGGGACCGGGCCATCGACGCCCGCTACCTCGAGATCGAACAGCTGGCCTGCCGGGAAATCGTGCTGCAGGCGCCTGTCGCCACGGACCTGCGGTTCCTGCTGACCGTGCTGCGGATCACGCCGGAGCTGGAGCGCTCCCACGACCTGGCATGCGAGATCGCGTCCGGGGCAAGCCTCCTTCTCGGCGCGGAACTGTCGCCGCGCTGCCGTGGGCTCATTGCGCGGATGGGAGAGCTTGCCAGCGACATGTGGGGCCAGGCCGCGGACTGCTGGTACCTGCGGGACAGCTTGGCCGCGCACGTGCTGGCCAAGGCCAATGACGAGATGCGCGAGCTGCACACCAGCCTGGTGGCCGAACTCGCCTCGGGCGGGATGCCTTCCGCGGTGACGATTGAGCTGGCGCTGGCGGCGGGGTTCTACCAGCGGCTCGGCGACCACGCCGTCAACATCGCGCGCCGGGTGCGCTACCTGGCCGGGGTTGGCTAGTCGCTCGCGGCGGACCGCGTGAGCTCGGCGTGCAACTCGAGGGCGATCTCATCCATCCGTTGCTCGGTCACGGGCAGGCAGTCGGGCCGCATCAGCTGGAAAATCCCGGGGCCGCGGAGTCCTTCTGGCAGATCCGGCGCCCTGGGCACCACGTGGAAGTGCACGTGCGCGAACCCCGCTGCCTCGGCGAACTGCGCGATGTAGGTCTTCTGACAGCCGAGCACCTCCTGCAGCGCCCGGGACAGGCGGACCTGCCAGACACCGAGTGACTGCGCCTCCGCGTCGTTGAGTTCGCTGATCGACGTGACGTGCCGGCGTGGCACGAGCACGAGCCATCCTTCGAGCGCGGAGCCGACCGCGTGGGCAACCCGCCACTGGCCGTCGGCGGCGATGTTTTCCCGCGGCGGCAAGTGTCCGGCCCCGGCTTCTTGGGCGCAGGAGTAGCAGTCGGCTGGCGTCGTCATCTGCTTTTGCGCGCGGGTTACATTCCGTGGCGCGCCAGGAACGCGCTCGTCCGCTCGGGGGTAGCCAGGATGTCCCACTGGCGCTCTGGCTGGTTGAAGTTGTCGGTGAACTCGTCAGCGACGGCCGGGTTCTGCGACATCGCGCCGAGCAGCTGCAGCAGGTGCGGCGCGGGCGGCAGCCCGACCATGAGGTTCGTCCAGTCGGAGATCGCCTGGACCCGGTTGGCGCGGCGGGCGGCGACCTTCTGCGCGAACCGCTCGTCAAAGTTCGGGTCCTCGCCGATGACGGTGCCGAGCTCCCAGGCCGAATAGGACGCCGAGTTCGCCCCCTGCCCCACGACGGGGTCGACGACCGAGTGCGCGTCGCCGAGCGCGACGGCGACCTTTCCGTTCGGCAAGACGGCGTAGTCCTCACGCAGCACCGGCACCACGGCTCCCTGCAGGAGGTCCTCGGGACGGGTCAGCCCGAACCGGGCCGTGTCGATCCGCTCGAAAACCTGCGGGTGGTGGACGCGGACCTTGTCGAGCACCAGTTGCTCGAACGCCGCCGGGTCCTCGTCGTACTTGGCGTCGGCGAGCACCTCGGTGTCGCCGCCCGGCACGTTCTCGAACAGCAGGACCGTGACGTGCCCGTCGGCGGAGAAGGTCGGAATCTCCAGCAGTTCGCCGTGCGGCGGCGCGATGCTCATCGTCACGCCCTTGGGCTCGGAAGGGGCGATGCCGTGGTAGAGCCCGGCGCACAGCCGGCGCATCGGCCGGTCATAGGGCGACTTGCCGGGGATGACCGGGAACATCGCGCTGGTGCCGCCCTTGCCGGTAGCGACGACCACCAGGTCGTGCCGCTCCGACAGTCGCACGACCTCGTCAGGGCTGGCTTGCTCGCCGGGACGGAAGTCACCGCCGCGCTCCTGGAAGTCCGCCAGCAGCCGCGGCAGGTAGACCCGGTAGTCGATGGCCCGCGACGGGGCGCCGAAGGCACCGGGGAACGACAGCGGCTGCGGGCCGCCGATGTAGTGGTGGTGGCAGAAGTAGCCGTACTCCGCGAGGTCCCAGTGGTCGACGCCGAGCGCCTGCTCGCGCTTGACGGTCGTGTTGTGGTGGGCGACCGTGTTCAGCATCCGGCCGCTGGCGAGCTGCGCGGCCGTCTTGTCGCTGTAGAGGGTGACCGGGATGCCCTGCTTTTGCAGCAAAAGAGCCAGGTGCAGGCCCGCTACCCCCGATCCGACGATCGCGATTCCTGACGACTGCGTGCCACCAGCCATGGTCGACACCTCTCTGCGTAAGCCCATCAGGGGACCTTCGCCTCAATCTTCGCGTGCCTACCGCCGTAAATCGAGAGGCGCAGATGGTCCTTAGCCAGCTAGATTCACTCCCGCGATCTAGCGCCTGGAGCAGGAGGACTTGTCCGAGTGGATCTTCCCCGTAGCTTCACCATCCGTGAAAGCAGCCATCGCATCCACAACCCGCTCAGCAGCGAAAAGCTGTCCACGCTGGGGCAAGCGCTGCGGCTGGCACCGGATACCAGCATGCTCGACCTCGCCTGCGGTACCGGCGAGATGTTGTGCACCTGGGCACGTGATCATCGCGTATCCGGTCTCGGCGTGGACATCAGCAGCGTGTTCATCGCTTCGGCCCGGGCGCGAGCCGCCGAGCTGGACGTTGCCGGCCGGGTCAGCTTCGTGCACGGCAACGCATCTGGTTACGTCGCCGATCAGCCGGTCGGTATCGCGTCGTGCGTGGGGGCGACGTGGATCGGCGACGGCGTTGCCGGGACCGTTGAGCTTCTCCGGCGCAGCATCTCCCCGGACGGGATGATGCTGATCGGCGAACCGTACTGGCGCCGGGAGCCTCCCGATCAGGCCACTGCTGAAGGCTGCTACGGGATCGGCGCGGAGGATTGGCTGCCGCTGCCGGAGCTGATCGAGTCGTTCGGGCAGCTCGGCTGCGACGTCGTGGAAATGGTGCTGGCTGATCAAGACAGCTGGGATCGTTACGAAGCGGCGAAGTGGCTCAACATCCGGCGCTGGCTTGACGCCAATCCCCATGACGAACTCGCCGGCGAAATGAGAGCCGAGCTCGACACCGCACCGGCCCGGCACGTGCGATACCAGCGCGAGTACCTCGGCTGGGGAGTCTTCGCATTGATGAACCGCTGAACTACGATTCGATCAGCTGCGGTTCCCGTGAGAGGAACGCGATGAGCAATAAGGCGCACCTGCACCCGCATAAGCAAAAGCGGCAAGCGAGCTGGACTATCAGGCTGCTCATGGTGATTCTCTTCCTCGCGCTCATCGTTCTCGCAACAGCCATGGTGGCGACCGGTCATGCCCTGCCCGCAGGGAGGATCTTCCCGTAGGCGCTTGCTGCTCGGGTTAATGGCGGTTTATCCAGGGCTGTCCGCTTTCCACGTGTACGATCCCCGAAAGCGTGCTGGACGGGAGCCCGATGAAAGAACTCGAAACGCTGGATGCCGCCTTCGTCATCGACACTTTTCTGCTGCTGCTGATCGGGATCGGGCCGAAGATCGCGCTGGTGCCATTCCTGGACGCGACCGTGGTGATGCCCGAGGCCGTCAAGCGGCGCGTCCTGCGCAAGATGCTGACCACAGCCGCTATCGTCGCGGTGCTCTTGCTGATCCTCGGCGGGCTGCTGACTAGGCTGCTGCACTTTTCGCCGGGTGCGCTGGGCGTCGCGAGCGGCATCATCCTGCTGGTCATCGCGGTGTCCATGGTGCTCGGCGAGAAGACAGGCAGCGGCGGCGATCACCCGGTCGAGGGCCGGGACCCGATGCAGGTCGCCGTCTTTCCGCTCGCTGTGCCCTACCTGCTCAACCCGGCCGGGATCGTCGTCCTGGTCACCCTCTCGGCCGAGGCCAGTTCCATCGCCGTAATCGCTGTCGGCGTGGGCGTACTGGTCGCGGTGCTGGTGTTCGACGTCTTCGTCTTCCGCGGGGCGGTGCAGGTCAGCAGCAAGCTGGACCCGAGCCGGATGCTGGTCACGGAGAAGGTGTTCGGTTTCCTGCTGGCCGCGCTCGGGGTTCAGCTGGCGCTCAACGGACTGTCCGATGTCGGCGTGATCCACCTGACGATCGGCCACTGAGTATGCACTGGGAGGATGTGGCGCGCTGGCTGGTAATGCTCGCCCCTCTTCTCGTTGGCGGCGTGGTGATCTGGCTGCTTCGGCGGCAGCGGATGACGAGACCGTGGAGTCGCCCAGTGGGCTCTAGGCGTTATTCGCCGTGGAAGCTGGCGGGGCGCTGGGGACGGCCCTTGCGCGGCGAGACAGCGGCAGGGGTGTGCTTTAGAACCGCCCTCGACCGTGTGAGCGTTCTCGGAACGGGCGGATTCGGGGGCACCCGTGGGGTGTGGATTTCGGTGCGCGGGCCAAAGCGGCTGATCGTCGGCACTGACGCCTTCACGATCTCCGCGCCCCAGGCCCTCCGCGAGTTCGTATTCAGCGGACCGGACTCATCCATCGCGTTCGGCCAGGCGGTGAATCCCGGCGACTGCATCATGATCACGGGACAGGCTCGCGGCCGTCCGGCCCAGCTCGCGATCACGGGAGACAACCTGCCGGATATCTGGCAGGCACTCGCCGGCACCGGCGCCGCGATTGTCTTACGAATCCGGCATCACCGACCGGCGTGCTCGGGGCCGGTTCCCTGTTCGGGAACCGGCCCTTGTGGGATACGCAGATCAGAACTTGCCAGCAGCGATGTCAGCCAGGGTCACCCGGGTCAGCTTCCAGATGACGGTGGTGTCGGGGGGCCCGCTGGCCGGGCCGCCAGTAAATTTCAGCGGAATGCCGGTCTCAGCGTTGATGGTTGTCGCCTCCTGGTAGCTCGACCCGCCCGCACCGCCGGATCCCCCCAACTCGGCCGCGCCAGCGGTGAGGGTAAGCGTGGGCTGGCCGTCAACGGTGCCATGAGTGACGGTGACGCCGGGCAGGATGGATACCAGGCGGAGCACGCCGGCGCGCACCTGGGGGTTGCCGGCACCCGCGGTCAGGGCGTCCTCGCTGTTCTCCCAGACGTAGTTGTCGATCTGCAGCCCGCCGGCTGATATGTCCTTGACCTGGTCTGTGATCCACGCGGGGGGTGGGGTCGTGTTGGCGGCCCACGCCATCTTCAGCGCGGCGGTGTCCAGGTTGCCGGTCACCGCGTATTCCGCGGCGGCGATTTCCCGGGCGAATATGCCGTTGCCCTGGTTGTTGTCCTCCTGGACCTGGGCTGGCAGCCCGGACTCGGTCTGCGAAAAGAAGTACCGGCCGTCGTCGGTGTACAGGTCCCAGACCTTGACGGTCGCCTGACCGGCTAGGGTCGTCTCGCGTTCCACCAGCGTGGCGTTGCCCTTCGGCTGGGGCTCGGCGGCCAGGACGGCAGCCAGCTGCACCAGTGGCTGCGGAGTAGCGGCCGATGCGCTCGACGAGGCCGATGCGTGGGTGTTCGACCGGCCCGATGGGTGGACGGTCACCGCGTGCGCGCCGCCAGCCTGGGCCGGCCGGGCCGGCGTAGCCGGAACGGAGCTGGCTACGCTGACGGCCGTCACGGCCGCGACCGCGACGACCCCGGCTCCGATGCCGCCTTGGACCATCCGGTGGCGCCGGCGGGCCTGCCGGGCGCGCTGCTCGATAGCCGACACGTCCGGGGTGAAGGGCTGCTCGGCGACCAGGTCGCGGAATGCCGCGCCCACGCGCTGTTCAGTCGGGGAATTCATAGTGGCGACTCCTTGGGTTTCAGGCAGCCGCCGAGCGTATTCAGCGCCCGGGCGGTCTGGCTCTTCACGGTGCCCTCGCTGCACCGCATGACCGCAGCGGTTTCCCGCTCGCTCATCCCCTCCAGGTATCGAAGGACGACGGTGGCCCGCTGCCGGGCCGGGAGGGTCAACAGGGCGCGCAGCAGATCGGCGCGGTTGACGACCTCGTCAGAGACGTCGGGGACGGCGACCTCGGGACGGTCGATGTCGGTGCGCACGGGCAGCCGACCGTAGCGTCGCCAGTGCCGCTTGAACTCGTTGATCAGGATCCGGTTGACGTAGGCGTTCCGGTTGTCGGCCCGCTCTACCCGCCGCCAGTGGCGGAGGGTGTGCACGAACGTCTCCTGTACCAGGTCGTCGGCTAGATGCCAGTCGCCGCAGAGCAGGTATGCGGTGCGATGCAGCGAAGCCGCGCGGCTACCGACGAACTTCCGGTACTCCTCTTCCGAGCGACTCATTACCTCCAGCTTTCGGTGGTCATACTTCTCCAGAGTCCGATCCCGCCGAAAAGGTTGGCAACGTATCTTCAGCGTGTAGTCAGGGAGGCTCAGGCAGCGTGACTCGCGTTAGCAGAGAACAAAAAGCAAGAGGGCCGGATCCTTTTCGGATCCGGCCCTCTTGCGCTGGTAGCGGGGGCAGGATTTGAACCTGCGACCTCTGGGTTATGAGCCCAGCGAGCTACCGAACTGCTCCACCCCGCGTCGGTACTAACACTCTATGAACTCCCGGCAGCCAAGGCAAATCGGCCACGCCCGCCGCCGGTCCGCCCAGGTCACGCCATGCTTGACCTTGACCTTGGGGCAAGCCACAGACTGGGCGCATCGGGCACCTGCCCGAGAACGAGGGAGATGAGGCTCGTGGAGGAGATGAGCATCGGTGAGTTCGCACGGCGCTCCCGCCTGTCACCGAAGGCACTTCGCCTCTACGACGGACTTGGCCTGCTGTCGCCGGCCCGCGTCGACGAGCTTTCCGGCTACCGCTACTACGAAGACACCCAGCTCGGACAGGCACGGCTGATCGCAACCCTCCGCCAGGTGGGGGTTCCGCTCGCCACCGTCCAGGAGGTGCTGGCGCTCGACCCGGCGCAGATGGCTGAGCAGGTGAC
>Ga0335072_10010234_pt1 | contig 13507 bp, 9 predicted proteins | sample Lox_Sample_21_FD_206725 | JGI IMG/M metagenome (GOLD analysis project Ga0335072, IMG submission 206725) | Soil microbial communities from Loxahatchee National Wildlife Refuge, Florida, United States - Lox_Sample_2.1 | ecosystem: Environmental > Terrestrial > Soil > Wetlands | place: USA: Florida...
AAAATTGGGCTGGGTGTGGATCGTCTATCCCACCCTTCGCTTCGCTCAGGATGGGGCACCCTCATTTTTGCGGCGCGTAGAAAGTTCAAAAGCAGGTCCTTCGACTCCGTGCGCCACGGCGCACTCGCTCAGGATGACAAATATAGCGTAAACAATTATAAATAAACAAGATAATTTTCGTATACTATCTATACGAGTCCTGCACAGATATGAGGATTCAAAGACTTACGAAAAAATCCTACACGGAATCTGCACAGAACGAGTCAAACGATGGAGGCCAATTATGGCATTCGTCACCGAAAAAGAGGAACTAAAGCCGGGCCTCATCATCTTCCGGCGCGGCGACGTGGAGCATCGCATGTGGTATTGCCGCATGAAGATGCCGAAGGCCGACCGCTATAAGACGGTTTCGCTCAAAACCTCCGATAAAGAAGCGGCGCGGGAACGCGCCTTCGATCAAGACGCAGATGTGCGGTTCCGCATCAAGCATGACGTTCCCGTATTCAATCGCCCCTTCCGTGAAGTGGGCAGAGAATACCTGCTGACCCAGGAAGCGCGGGCGCAGCGAGGGGAGATCAGCAAGGCGCGGCCTAAGAAGGTCCGCGCCATCATTGAAGGCGCTTTAGACAAATATGTAGGCTCGACACAGGTTCACCTTATCGGGGATGAGCTTTGGGGCGGTTATCCGGCATGGCGGCGGGTGAACGGCGCGGGACGCAACAAGCGCAACGGCGTTCGGGAAGTAAGCGAAGAGATGGCCCAAGCCTTCGCAGACAACGAAGCCGAGCGCCGCACGAAGGTGCAACACACACTTGGCATCCGGGTTTTGAAACCGATTGAGGTCAAGCCTTCCGAAGAAAGAACGGTTCCTTTTATCAGTGATTCCACCATCCGCTTTGAAATGTCCATCTTCGGCGCGGTGATGAATTACGCCATCAAGAAACGCTATGTTCCCGCAAGCCAGCGTTTCGATGAGAGGCCCAAGCTCAAGACGATGCGGCGTGACGAGTTCACGCTGGAGGAATACCGCAAGCTCCATACCGTAGGCCGCAAGTGGATTGGTGAGGCGGATAAGCCGTCAAGCATTTGGTATCGCACCGTTACCTACAACATGATTCTGATTGCCTGCAATACAGGCATGAGGCCAGCGGAGATGAAGAACCTCCGCTGGCGAGACATTATGCCTGCAAAGGACCGCGAAGGCCGCGAGATCGTTGTGCTATTCGTGCAGGGCAAGGGAAAATCCCGCAAGCTGGTTGCGCCCAAGAGTGTTGGAGATTATCTGGAACGCATCCGCGCAATCTCGAAAGCCACGGAACCGGAGGATAGAGTCTTTACCAACGTCACGGGCAAGCCCGCAAAATCTCTTTACACCAGTCTGATTGCCGATCTTTTGAACGTGGCGAATCTGCGCGAAGGAACGCAGGGCGTTCCGAGATCGACGTATTGCTTCCGGCATACCTATGCCACGCTCCGATTGCAGGAGGGTGTGGACGTGTACTTCCTTGCCGAGCAGATGGGCACGTCCGTCCACATGATCGAAGAACACTATGGGCATGTGAACACCATCAAGCACGCCGACCGCGTATTGCAGGGCATGGCGGGATGGGAGCTGCCGCACCCGGAAGTGGACGTTACAAGAGCTAAAGCGTCGAAGGCGGCAGAGACGCACGATAAATCCAAGAGAGGTCAGCACCGCAGGGCAGGCTGACCGTGGAACCTCCCGAAGCCGTCTTGGGCCGGAGCCGTGGCGGAGGCGGCGTAGGGAGTTCGGTATCCAAATTCATCTCTTCCAATATTGGTTCTGATTTGCCGCTGCCCCGCCGGGGCGTTCTTAGCGGCAAATCCCCGCGCACGAGCCGCCGCTGGCGGCTGTTCTCAGTGCGCTTTGTGATCCTCTTCACATCTGAGGTCAGATATGGAGTCTGTGATGACAATCGGAATCTTACACTTCTGTTGGTAGCCAGCCCTGGGGAACGAGTTTGTGGCCACTTCTCCATCTCTCAACGACAGCAGAGCTAAACCATTCCGTCTTCAAATCCGCATGATCCATGATGATGACTTGGAGATCAGGAGCAAGTTCTTTAGCAGCATTGGAGATAAGCTCAAAAAGCTGTAATACCGCTGCTTGATCCTCATTTCCCAACCCCTCAATAGCTCCTTCTGCATCTTTCTCTGGAGGGTAGTGCGCCTGGGATGGTTGATCAAAAAACAGAAAACCTGGCACGGGACGCCCTTTCTGGCGAAACCACTTATGTAAGGCTAGATGGGCTAAAACATGGTATCCCACCCAATTCTCACCGCTCCCCATGCGAAACAACGGCACAGGGCCATTCAGAGTATCGGCAATAACAGTCAAAGCTCGAATATCAAGCCGCAACTGGCTGCCGCGATGCTCAAGATCGAGGTTCCCGGAATACTCCGTCATGTATCGCCCAATGAAATTCAAAAACGTATCGAGTCGTTCTCTAGCGGCATCAGGATCAAGCTCTTGTTCAAGGACAGACACCTTACTTCGCGCTACATCCAACATGGTTCGCAGCGCAGAACTTGAATCTGTGTTCGCCACAGTTTCGACGTACTGCGTAATTTTTCCAATAGTGCGTGCTTGCAAGATAAAAGTCTCCTGCTGCCCTTGCAAAATTTCATTCTCATGGATTCTCGTAGCAATCTGTTGCTGATTCTCACGAAGTCGATCCTGAATAAGAGCAGCCTCTCTTTCAAGCGATGCGAGTCTTGCCAGAAGTCGAGGATTTTCAGCTTCAACAGCTTCTAACTGCTGATTGAGAAACTGGAGAGAGGAATCAATTTCTACGACAGTTGCTACGGGGGTATCAAGAACACTATTGCACACGGGGCATTGTCCTCCGCCATGCGAGTGTACTTTGACTAGACCAACAGAACTTAACCTTGCGCGTTGTTCCTTTGCCTCTCGTTCATAACCATTGGTTTCAGTCGTAAAGTTGCGAGTCGAGCGGATTTCCATGTTGACACGTTCGAGTTCTGAACGAAGCCCTTGACGCTCGCTCCGCAGGCTGGCAAGAAGTTCACCTTCATCTGCGATAACCATTTCATCGCGTACTTTGGGTTCATCCGCAATACGCGATAGAACTCCTAGTGTGGCTTCGTATGTTGTTGTCACCGTTCGATCATCAAGAAGACCGACTGCTTTCGCTTCATCAATGAGTATTCTCGCCCGTGGAAAAGTATTAGTATCCACCGCTTCCGCGTCACGAAGCTGACGCTCTAACTGTCGCATCTCGCGTCGTGCTTGATCTAGCTGTGCTTGCCGTAGAAGATGATCCTCGTCGAAGGCTCCGATAAAGTAAGGTAGCGTGTCTTTGATCGCAGTGCCGATGAAATCTTCACCTTGCCGGTGAAAGAGACGTTGCTTGCTGTCGATGTCATTCTGGTCTTGAATGCAAAACAGGAGAGCGTGCCGGAAATTTGCTTCAAGGGGAGGGCGCGTAAATCCTTCTGGGCGATTTTCATTTTCACTGATTCCGATAGCGGCACCGAGGAACTTTTCTAGCGCACTGGTCGTTGTGTTCTTTTTAAGTGCATCGAACTGCGGAATTGTAATCTGCGTAGCTCGTTCTAAATACACCTCACTGCTCGTGCGCTCACCAAGAGCAGGGTTTTTTCGCGCAACAAATATCTCTCCGTCCCCTAAACGAAAGACGATCCCATACCAAGAAACGGATTGCCGGATAACTCCGTCCGCAACATTACAGTCGCTACGTCCAGTGCAGTAATCGACAATATCTATAAGTGCGGATTTTCCAGTTTTTGAAGCTCCAGTGATGATGTTGAGTTGTCCTGAATGAAACACCAACTCCCTAATGTCCCCACTATGGCTGTACAGAACGAGCTTAGAAATCTGAAGGCTCATGCCGTGACTCCCCAAGCGGAATAGATGTTCGCGGTGGTTCCGGTTGCAGCAAACCAACGGCCAATGAAGCCGGATCGGTCAACACATTCTCGAACTTCATTTGTGAATAAAGGTGTTCTTGCAGGGGTAATAGATTTTCGGCTATTACCCAGTGTCAACTCTCCTTTTTCCGTCAAGCCCAAGATTTCGTTCTGGAGAGCGAATAGGATAGCCTCACGACTAATCTCCCGAAGATTTTGTACGCGATCCGCGAAACCAACAATCTGTTCTCGATTTTCTTGAATCCAGGGCAATAACGCAGTCAGCGTTGATTTCGGGAGAGCATTTCGCGTTGTTTCGTGAAGAACAATGGGCAGCACTAGAAACGCGACCGCGAATGGCAATGCAGTGTTCGTTTTCTTTTGGTAATCATTGACGGTTTCAGCAATCAGCATTGCACCAAATGCAGGATTGAATAGATGTCGCTCTTCAATAACTCTTTCAGTCCAGCGTCTCACTTCTTTTCCTCCTCTGGTTCATCGGTGCTTTCTTCAGGAATGGCAAACTCAGGATGCCATCCGACGGCATTGCTGTTTGCCAAAATGTGATAGCTGCCATGAGTCAAAAAGCGTTCCCGTACAGAGCGCAACGGGAAATTTGCTTCCTGCTCAACCCAACGAAAAACCTCTTGACCACCTGCTATCTTCTGTTCTGGCGAGCAGGGGATGGGCAAGCCGTCTGTCATTGATGCGAAGCGCGGCTGCCATGCTTCCGTCAGTTCTTGTTGGTATTTGTCCAGTTCTCCATCTACCAATAGGTCTTGACGAAGCCAGCGGGAACGCTGTTCTGAGGCTCTATAAAAATCGCGGATTGCATACTCTATTCGTGTTGCGCCGATGTTGATGCGCCGGAGTTGCTTCACGAAAGGGCGCTTATCTAAATCCGCGATGATCTCTTGCGATGGATTTTCAGTTTTCAAATCCACTGGAAGAGCTGCACGTTGGAATGCCTCGCGCAATTCATCTACTCGTTGATCTATGGAAGTCACCGAAATAGATTGGACAGGCTTTGCTGAAAGCGCCCGAATAATCGTGGAGAACCACCAGCCCTCCAGACGCTCTACTAAATGAGGTACTTGTTCTTTGGGAGCAGAATAATGCAACTCCTGCACAATCTCTTCAAAGACATCGACAATACCAGGTGAACCGTCCAGTACAGTGATCGCCTTTAGTAAGCTGATGCGGCTTTCTTTAGGCAAAGAAGCAAACGTGGAGTATGCCTCGCTGTTCGCCTTATTCTTGGACTTCCCAGCGGTTTCATACAGGATGGCATCTGCCTTCTCTTCGTCGCGGGAACTCACCCTCAGCAATGAAGCCGCCGAATCCTCTGGCGCTATTCCTGTCGTCAGCAGAATGAATTTAGTGCGAAATGGAAGCTCTACATCTGCCTTTACCTGCTTGGCCCAAATCAGGAGCGTATTCCAAAGATCAGGACTGGCATTACTTAGATTTCCAGTGCTCCCGATGTGGTGCTTTGCCTGAATCTGTTCGTTCGGAGTTCCATTGCTGTCAAACGCAACATCATCAAACTTTTCAATAGAGATGCTGAGATTCGGCGTAAGCGGTATTGCACGCAGACCAAACAAGAGAGCGATTCGGCATTGAAAGAGATAACCAGTTGCTGATGCGCTCGCTTCATGCGAAACATTTCTTTGTGCCACAGGCAATTCTCCAAGGCTCACCGGAACAGCAATTTACAGGAATCTACATAATAAACACTTCAGGTATATGGGCAACAGGAGGAAGCCTCTTCTTGCTGCGACCGCTTGCGCGTTCTCCGCTGCCCATCTCTGCGAGGCCTGTATCCTGCCCCGCAACGCCCGTCCCTGAAAGCAATGCGGAAATAGACCTAAATTTCTTTTTTATCCAGTGCCCCCGCTTCATGCGGCTTTATGGCAGAGCCGGTCGGAACCCGTCAAGGGTGTTCGCTGACGCTCCATAAACGGGCAACGTGCGCCCGCCCTTGACTGAACCCGCCTCGCCTCTGCCCGCCGCGCAAAACATGAAGCGGGGGCACTCAACAAAAGAAATTTGGTTGAGAGCCAAAGGCGAAAAGCCCTCCTTCAGAATCTCGCCCCACGCGGGCAGCACAGGAGAGCAAACGTCATGGCATACCGCAACCATCGCAACGCAGCCAGCAGGCCGAGCATCTATCAGATCGTTACCGACCGCATTATTTCCAGCCTCAAAGCAGGTGTGGTTCCGTGGGAAAAGCCGTGGAAGACGCCGCGCTACGCAGGCGGCCCATTCCCGCGCAACTTCTACACCGGCAAACCTTACCGTGGTATCAATGTCCTTTTGCTTTGGTCGAGCGAATACAATTCCCCGTTCTGGCTTACGTTCAAGCAGGCGCAGGCATTAAAAGGCAACGTTCGCAAAGGCGAACGCGGAACGCAGATTATCTTTTACAAGCAGCTTCCAGAACATGCCAAAAAAGACGAGGAAGGCACTGGCGAAGATGAGCGCGTACCCTTTGTTCTCTGCCACTACACGGTTTTCAATGTGGAGCAGTGCGACGGCCTCACGCTTCCTGAAATCTCGCGGCCCGCCATCGCGCCGCAAGTTGACGGGGACGAAGTTTGCGAAAGCATCGTCACCGGATGGGAGAATCGACCCGCGCTCCATCTCAACAACCCCACCGAGCACCGTGCTTACTACCGGCCCTCTACCGATTCCGTCAACATACCCTCCCGTAGCCGCTTTGTGGATGCGCCGCACTATTACAGCACCTTATTCCATGAGCTGATTCATAGCACCGGCCACGAAAACCGCCTGAATCGCACCTTTGGAGACCGCTTCGGGGATGAGCTTTACAGCAAAGAGGAATTAGTCGCAGAGATGGGCGCGGCCTTCCTTTGCGCTATTGCTGGCATCGCCAACGAGCACACCGACCGCAACACCACCGCATACATCCAGAACTGGATTGAAAAGCTGGAAGAGGATAACCGCCTCATCGTTCATGCTGCCGCCACCGCACAGAGAGCCGTGGACCTGATTCTCGGCAGCACGTTTGAGGAAGAGAACGAGACAACCGAAAACGCCGGGGATGCCGCTATCAGCGGCATCCCCGCAGCCTTTGCGATGGCAACGGTTATCCGTTAGACCGTATCTTGCGGCGGCGCGGCTTCTCGGCACGCACTTCTTTAATGAGTCGAGGCACATCGGCTTCGGTGTAGCCCTTCGGATTGCGACCTGCCGCGTACTCGCCCAATTCATCCAGTGTCCGCCGCGCCTGCTGTGCGGAGTAGGTGCGGAAGGCTTCGCGGAATAGCTCGCTCATGGTGCGGCTGTCCCGCTGTGCCAGCGCCTCGGCCTTTTGTGCGAGTTCGGGAGGCAGACTGATTGTGTAGACCTTCGATTTCCTTGCAGTCGCAGTAGCCATATCCAAGTATTACATCGTAATGGATTCCATTACAATTATTGAGAAGACATCGCCTTGACTCCTGCCTTGGAATCAGCAAGATACGTGTGCGATAGTTAAGGTAATTCATAGGAAAAACGCAGGCTCCATGCCTCCGGCGACCAAGAACCAGAACCCGGAACAGATTGCCCGCGACCAGATCGACGCGAAGCTGGCCGATGAGCATTTTCGTGCCACGCACGGGGGCACAATATGAATACCGAAGCCGATACCTGCCGGAAATACGTCGTCCCCAAATTGCTCGCGCTTGGTTGGGACAGCGATCCCCATTCCATTGCCGAACAGCGCACAATTACCGACGGGCGCGTGATTCCTATTGGCAAGGAAGGCTTCATCCGCAAGCCGCCCAAGCGGGTTGATTATTTGTTGCGATATACGCGGGATTTTCCGATTGCAGTTGTCGAGGCGAAGGCCAGCTACAAAACGGCGACCGACGCCGTTCAACAGGCGCGCCTGTACGCGGAAATGCTTGATCTGAAATTCGCCTATGCGACGAACGGCACCGACATTATCGAGATCGACTATTTCACCGGCACGGAAAAACAGATTCCCGACTTTCCCAAGCCGGACGACTTATGGCACCGCTATCAGACGGGAAGCGGAATCACTGCGCCACAACAGGCTGACCAGCTCATAGCCCCTTACAACACGATTGGCGGGAAGCCGCCCAGGTACTACCAGCAAATTGCGATCAACCGCACGGTCGAAGCCATCCTTGCCGGAAAACGCCGCTTGCTTCTCACGATGGCAACCGGCACGGGCAAAACCATCGTCGCCTTTCAAATCTGCTGGAAACTATGGTCAAGCCGCTGGAATCGGACGGGCGAGCACCGCAAGCCGCGCATCCTCTATCTTGCCGACCGCAACATCCTTGTGGACGACCCGAAGGACAAGACATTCACGCCATTCGGGGATGCACGGTACAAGATTGAATCCGGCGAGGTCGTCAAGAGCCGCGAAATGTACTTCGCCATCTATCAGGCGCTTGCCGAAGACGAGCGCCGCGCCGGATTGTTCCGCGACTACCCGCCCGATTTCTTCGACCTGATTATCGTTGACGAGTGCCACCGTGGAAGCGCGCGCGACGATAGTTCATGGCGCGTCATTCTTGAGCATTTCAAACCGGCCTTCCAGCTTGGCATGACGGCGACGCCGCTCCGCGAAGACAACCGCGATACCTATTTGTATTTCGGGAATCCCATCTATCAATACAGCCTGCGTCAAGGCATCGACGATGGCTTTCTTGCGCCCTATCGCGTCCACCGCGTCGTGACGCAATGGGATGCGGCGGGCTGGCGACCGAGCAAGGACGAGGTTGACCGCTACGGGCGCGCCATTCCCGACGACGAATATCAGACGAGGGACTTTGAGCGCGTTATTGCCTTGCGCGCGCGCACCCAGGCGATTGCCCGCCACCTGACGGACTTTCTGAAAAAGACCGACCGCTTTGCCAAAACCATTGTCTTTTGCGTCGATCAGGAACACGCCTCGGAGATGCGTCAGGCGCTTGTCAACCTCAACTCCGACCTTGTGGCGCAGTACCCGGATTACGTCGCCCGCGTCACCGCCGACGAAGGAGCCATCGGGCGCGGGCATCTATCCAAGTTTCAGGACTTAGAAACCAAAACGCCGGTGATTCTCACATCGTCACAGCTTCTTACGACCGGCGTGGACGCACCGACCTGCAAGAACGTTGTGCTCGCCCGCGTCATCGGCTCCATGAGCGAGTTCAAGCAGATCATCGGACGCGGTACGCGCTTGCGCGACGATTATGGCAAACTCTGGTTCAACATCATCGACTACACCGGATCGGCAACGCGGATGTTCGCCGACAAGGATTTTGACGGCGAGCCGACTCGCATCACCGAAGAAGAAGTGACAGAAAGCGGCGAGACAACCTCTACAACGGAAACCGTCCCCGAAGGTCAGGAGCCGCCGCCGGAGGCCGAACCCGGCCCGATCATTACCGAGCCGCCCACCGGAGAGCCTCGGAAGTTTTATTTTGACGGCGGGCAGGTGGAGATCGTCGCTCACCTTGTTCATGAGCTTGACCCCAACGGCAGACAGCTTCGCGTCGTAAAGTACACGGACTATGCCGCTGAAAGCGTCCGTTCTCTAGCGCCCACGTCCGCAGACTTGCGGCAGAGATGGGCAGACGCGGATAAGCGAAGCGAGATTATTGCCGCGCTTAACGAGCGCGGCATCGACTTCGATCAATTAGCAGAGCAGACAGGGCAGACGGATGCAGACCCGTTCGACTTGCTTTGCCATCTCGCTTTTAACGCGCCGCTTCGCACACGCCGCGAGCGCGCACAGCGGCTCAAATCCGAGCGCAAGGATTACTTCGAGAAATTCTCTCCCGAAGCCCGTCAGGTGCTCGACGAGCTTCTGGAAAAGTATGCGGAACACGGTGACGCACAGTTCGTATTGCCGGATGTATTGAAGGTTCCACCTATTTCTAACCACGGACAGCCCGCCGAGATCATGAAACTGTTCGGCGGCCCCATACCCCTCCGGCAAGCCGTAAACGAACTGCAAGGACTCCTCTATGCCGCGTAGCAAAGCAAAAAAGAACGGCGCTAACAGCGCCGCACCGATGACCACATCGCAAATGCTTGGTAGCTTGCTCAAATCCGCGCGTGACATCATGCGAAAGGATAAGGGGCTGAACGGCGACCTTGACCGCTTGCCGCTGCTGACGTGGATTATGTTTTTGAAGTTCCTTGATGACATAGAGGTTCAGCGCGAGGAAGAAGCCGAGCTTGCGGGCAAGAAATTCAAGCCCGCCATCGAAGCGCCCTATCGCTGGCGCGATTGGGCGACAAACCCGCAGGGCATCACTGGCGACGAATTGCTTGCCTTCATCAATAATGATGAAGCTGTACGCGCCGACGGCAAAAAAGGCGCGGGGCTGTTTGCTTACCTGCGTTCACTCACGAGTTCTAACGGCGACAACCGCCGCGACGTTATCGCCACCGTGTTCAAGGGCGTCGATAACCGCATGAAAAGCGGTTATCTCCTGCGCGACATCATCAATAAAGTCGCCGACATCCACTTCACATCGTCGGATGAATTGCACACCCTGGGCGCGCTTTACGAATCCATGCTCCGCGAAATGCGCGACGCGGCGGGCGACTCTGGCGAGTTCTACACGCCGCGCGCCGTCGTCCGTTTCATGGTGGAAGTGACCCACCCGCGTTTGGGCGAAACTGTGCTGGACCCGGCCAGTGGCACGGGCGGCTTCTTGGTGGAGGCGTACAACCACCTTGAAAAGCAAGTGAAGACCGTCGCCGACCGCAAGCGGCTTCAAACAGAAACCATCAGCGGATGCGAGCCGAAATCCCTGCCGTATCTTCTGTGCCAGATGAATCTTTTGTTGCACGGGCTGGATGCGCCGCAGATCGACCCAGAAAACGCGCTCCGTTTCAGGCTCTCCGAAATCGGCGAAAAACAGCGCGTGGACGTGATCCTCACGAATCCGCCGTTCGGCGGTGAGGAAGAACGCGGCATCCAGGGCAACTTTCCCGACGACCGGCAGACCGCTGAGACGGCGCTTTTATTCCTTCAACTCATAATGCGGAAGCTGAAACGTCATCAAACAGCCGCCAAGCGTCCGGCTCGTGCCGCCGTTGTCGTGCCCAACGGTACGCTGTTCGGCGACGGCGTTTGCGCGCGCATCAAGGAAGAATTGCTAAAGGAGTTCAACCTTCACACCATCGTTCGCCTTCCCAACGGCGTTTTTGCGCCATACACCAGCATCCCGACGAATATTTTGCTTTTCGACCGCTCTGGGCCGACGAAAGATGTCTGGTACTACGAACAGCCGTTGCCCGAAGGCCGGAAGAATTACACCAAGACCCAGCCCTTGCAGTTCGATGAATTCGCCGACTGCATAAAGTGGTGGGGCAAGCGCAAGGAAAACGACCAAGCATGGAAAGTGTCGGCACAAGAATTGCTCGACGCCAACTGCAACCTTGACCGCAAGAACCCGCGCTCCAAGGTGGACTTTGAGCACTTGCCACCCGATCAGCTTGCCGACGACATTCTCAAAAAGGAATTGCGTATTGCCGAGTTGATGCAGGAAATCAAAGCCGCTTTAGGGGCGAACGCATGAGCGCGGCGTGGTCCACGGTTCCGCTTGGCGACTTACTGCGACGATCCGAGCGCACAGTCTTGTTGCATCCCGAAACGACATATAAAGAAGTCACCGTTCGGATGAATGGCAAAGGTGTCGTTGAACGCCGACAAGTTCAGGGCATCGAGATTGCATCAGACCGACGTTATGAAGCGTCCGCCGGTCAATTTATTATTTCTCGGATCGACGCGCGAAATGGTGCAAGCGGGCTGATACCAGATGAGCTTGACGGCGCAGTTGTCACCAATGACTTCCCGCTGTTCGATGTCGCCAAAGATAGACTTGAACCTGCGTTTCTTAATTGGATGTCGAAGACCGCATCCTTTGTGGATTTGTGCAAACGCGCGAGTGAAGGCACTACCAACCGTGTACGCCTTTCAGAGGATCGTTTCAAGTCTTTGGAAATCGCACTTCCATCCCTTTGCGAACAACGCCGCATCGTCGCGCGCATTGAAACGTTTGCCACAAAGTTAGAGGAAGCGTCAACGCTCAGGCGTGACGTAGACTCTGAAATTCGCTCACTACCACGCGCAATTCTGTCATCGGATAAATCTGGCCGACGAATAAAGGTGGGAAAATTCGCTTCCCTCAGAGCACCGGATGTTTCCGTTGTCCCAACCGAACAATATCACTTTGCAGGTGTCTATTGCTTCGGACGAGGCGTATTTCCTAGCGTCCGAAAAATGGGAAGTGAGTTTGCGTATCCGCGCCTTACAAGATTGCGCGCGCGCGATTTTGTTTATCCGAAGCTCATGGCTTGGGAAGGCGCACTCGGAATGGTTCCACCAGATTGTGACCAGCTTGTAGTCTCCACAGAGTTTCCCGTTTTCGAGATAGATGAAGCGATCATGTTCCCAGAGGTGGTCGATACCTATTTTCGGTCGCCCGAAATCTGGCCGAGCCTTTCGGGGCAAAGCGGCGGCACTAACGTTCGCAGACGGCGCTTGAATCCGCAGGATTTTTTGAATTTGGAAATGCCTTGGCCTAGCAAGCCAGTTCAAATGGCGATCCGCGACTCCGTTAACCGAATAGCAAACATTACTCAGCTTCAAACCGAAGTCGCCACCGAGTTGAACTCCATGCTCCCCGCCATTCTCGACAAGGCGTTCAAAGGAGAGTTGGTATGAGCAATGTCAACGTCAAGCGGCTGGTCGAGAACATCCGTTCCGGCACCAATGTCTACACGCCGCTGGTCGAACTGGTTGTGAACGCGATTCAGGCTATTGACGCGAAGGGGATACAGAACGGCTTGGTCGAAATCGAAGTGCTCCGAAGCCGACAACCCGACATGATCGACCAGCTTGAGGACGTAGACGGTTTCGTGGTTAAGGACAACGGCATAGGCTTCACCAAAGCCAACCGCGACGCTTTCGACACCCTCTACACCGAGCAGAAAATCGCAGACGGCGGAAAGGGATTTGGCCGCTTCACTTGCCTGAAATACTTTGACAGGATGAAGGTATCCAGCACCTCTGCCGAAGGCGATACCTTCCGTGACCGTTCTTTCAGAATGGGCTTGGACAAGGACATCATCATTGACGAAACGGAAGGCCCATCCCAGGCGAAGGCGACTGGCGCAATCGTCGAGATTTCCGGTATCAAGTCCATAAAGTTCCCCGACAAGAAGTTGGAAACCATCAGCCGCGTCGTGGTGGAACGGCTGCTGCCCTATTTTGTAGACAGGGACCGCGCTTGCCCGCGTGTGGTGATTCGGGAGGCCCAAAATTCATCTGATGCTGTCTCCCTCAATGACTATTTGGGCCAGGAGAACAGCCAGATTGTCGAAATGAAGGTGGATCAAGGCGCGTTTTCGTTATCAGCGAGCGAGGATGAAAAATCCTTTCAGGTTCGCGTCTTCAAATTGTTCGCGCCGCGAACGGAGAAGAGCAAGGTCAGCCTTGTAGCACATAGGCGGGAGGTGACGGACAATCCGCTTCAAACATACATTCCCGAATTTGCGGAAGAATTTTTCGAGCCAGAGCCGGGGCAGAATTTAGCGAAAGGGCGAAATTTCATCATCA
>Ga0335072_10010235_pt1 | contig 13506 bp, 13 predicted proteins | sample Lox_Sample_21_FD_206725 | JGI IMG/M metagenome (GOLD analysis project Ga0335072, IMG submission 206725) | Soil microbial communities from Loxahatchee National Wildlife Refuge, Florida, United States - Lox_Sample_2.1 | ecosystem: Environmental > Terrestrial > Soil > Wetlands | place: USA...
ACCTGTTCGGCTGTCCAGCTCCGGTGGCCTCGATTCGCTCGCTCGGGGTACCCGTGCTCGAGGATGCCGCCCAGGCTGCCGGCGCGAGCCTCGACGGCCGCCGCGCCGGCGCGCTCGGCGACGTCGCCACGTTCTCGTTCTATCCGTCGAAGAACCTCGGAGCGTTCGGCGACGCCGGCGCGATCACGACCGACGACGACCGTGTCGCGGAACTGGCGCGCGCGCTCCGCTTCCACGGTTCGCGCGACAAGCAGACGTTCGAGTACATCGGTTACAACTCGCGTCTCGACGAGCTTCAGGCCGCGGTCCTGCGGGTCTTGCTCCCGGAGCTCGACGGCTGGTCTGATCGCCGGCGCGCGGCCGCCGAGGCCTACGCGGAGGCGGGCATCGACCGGTACGTGACGCCGCCCTTCGTGCCGGCGGGAGCCGAGCCCGCGTGGCACCTGTACGTCGCCAGCCACCCCCGCGCCGACGAGCTGATCGCCGGTCTGGCCGACCACGGCGTCCAGGCGCGCGCGTATTACCGCAAGCCCCTGCACGAGCAGCCCGCGATGGCGCCGTGGGCGCCACCGGCCGGGTCGTTGCCCGCGACCGACGAGCTCGCGCGGACCAACCTGGCGTTGCCGATGAACGCGGCGCTCGATTCCGAGCGTGTCGGCGAGGTCGTGGCCGCGCTCGCCGCGGTGCTCGGCGACTAGCCTCGCGCGGTCAGCGCCAGCGCTCGATCAGGTCCTCGTCGGGGACGCGGCGGACGACCCGCGCCGGCGCCCCCATCACGACCTGGCGCGCGGCCACGTCCTTGGTGACGAGCGCTCCGGCGGCGACGAACGCCTCCTCGCCGATCTCCACGCCCGGGACCAGCACCGCGCCGCCGCCGACCCGGCACGCGCGCCGGAACGTCGGACCCTGGAGCGGCTCCCCACGAGGGTGGCGGCCCATCGTGTTGTCGTTGGTGGTGCACACCCCGGGGCCGAGGAACACGTCGTCCTCGACCACGGAGCCGCCGGTGACGTACACGCCGGTCTGGATCAGCACGCGGTCGCCGACCTCGGCGCCGAAGTCGACCGAGGAGCCGCGCCCGACGACCGACCCGGCCCCGATCCGCGACCGCTCGCGCACCTGGGCCTGGTCGCCGATGATCGCCCGCTCGGCCACGTATGCGCCGGCGTACACGACCGCCCCGCAGCACACGGTCACCTCGGCCTCGAGCACGAGCGGCGCCAGCTCGCCTCCGGCCGCGCTCGACCCGGGTCGAAGGCGCGGCCGCTTGCCGAGCACGGCGCCCTCCTCGACCACGCACCGCTCGCCGACCACGGTGCCGGCGTGGACGACCGCGCCCGCGCCGATGACCGCGCCCGCGCCGATGACCGACCCCTCTCCGATCCGGGCGCCCTCGTGAATCACGGCGCTCGGGTGGATGTTCGCGTCCATGGGCGCGCAGTCTAGGTCGCGAGCTCTTCGAGGCGCCGCGCGATGAACTCCTGCTCGGCCGGGTTCCGGGTCAGCTCGAGCGCGCGGCGATAGGCGTCGCCGGCCTCCGCGGGTCGATCGAGCCGGCGCAGGAAATCGGCCCGCACCGCATGCAGCAGGTGGTAGCGCTCGAGTCCCTCGATCCGGTCGACGAGGTCGAGCCCGTCCTCCGGACGTCCGGCCTCGGCGACCGCCACCGCGCGATTCAAAGCGACCACCGGCGACGGCACGAACACCAGCAGTTGCTCGTACAGCGCCGCGATCTGCCCCCAGTCGATCTCATCGACCGAGGAGGCCGAGGCGTGGAGCGCGGCGATCGCCGCCTCCACCTGGTAGCGGCCCGGACGCTGCAGCCGGAGCGCGTGGTTGAGCACCCGGACTCCTTCCTCGATCTCCACGCTGTCCCAGCGTGTGCGGTCTTGGTCGGCGAGCAGGATCAGCTCGCCCTCGGGACCCGTGCGAGTGCCGCGCCGCGAGTCGTGGAACAGCATCAGCGCCAGCAGCCCGAGGACCTCGGGCTGATCGGGCATCAGCGAGGCGATGAGCTTGCCCACGCGCAGCGCCTCGGCGCACAACTCGGTCCGCACCAGGTCCGCGCCGGCGGTCGCGGCGTAGCCCTCGTTGAAGATCAGATAGATGACCGACAGCACCGCTTCGAGGCGGTCGGGCAACGCGGCGTCCCCGGGCAGGTCGAACGAGATCCCGGCGTCGCGGATCTTGCGCTTGGCGCGCACGAGGCGCTGCGACATCGTCGCGTCCGGGACCAGGAACGCGCGCGCGATCTCGGCGCCGGTCAGCCCGCCGACCGCCTGGAGCGTCAGCGCGACCCGCGCCTCGGGCGCGAGCGCCGGGTGGCAGCACGTGAACAGCAGCGACAGGCGCTCGTCGCCGAGCTCGGCGAGCTTCTCGGGAAGCGGATCGCCGGTATCACCGGGGTCCTCTTCTCGCATCACGCCGAGGGTTTCGAGCTTCTGCTCGGCGGTCCGCCGGTGACGCAGCCGGTCGATCGCGCGGTTGCGCGCCACCGTGTACAGCCACGCGGCGGGGGTTCGGGGCGCGCCCTCGCGCGGCCAGCGGTCGAGCGCCAGCGTGAACGCATCCTGGAGCGCGTCCTCGGCCAACTCGAAGTCGCGCAGCCCGCCGACGAGCGCGGCGAGCACGCGCGCCCGGTGCTCGCGAAACGCCGCTTCGACCGCGCCCGCGCCCGGTGACTCCTCGTTCGGCGACATCGCCCGCAACGTTACCTTTGCGGCTGTGATCGTTCGCCGCGCACGCCACGACGACCTCGACGAGCTGGCGCGAGGGTATGCCGCGGTCGCCGCCGAGGGCTTCCTCGGCGGTCAGCCGCCGGTCGACGTCGATGACCGCGTCGAACGTTTTCGCGAGCTGATCGACCGCGGGGATCCGACCGCGATGTGGGTGCTCGAGGACGACGACGGCCAGGTGGTCGGACACGCCGTCGTGCAGGAGAGCGTGAGCGGCGTGCTGTCGCTCGGGATGGCGATCGTCGCCGCGGCGCGCGGACGGGGCGGGGGTCGGGCGCTGCTGACAGCGGTTCAGGAGCACGCGCGGTCGTGCGGCGCTCACAAGATCTCGCTAGAGGTGTGGACCGACAACGCGCGCGCGATCGCGTTGTACGCGGCGAGCGGATTCGAGGTCGAGGGTCTCCGGCGCGACCACTACCGCCGGCGCGACGGACGGTTGCGCAGCACGCTGATCATGGCGTGGCGCGCGGATCAGCCAGAAATCACAGACGGCTCGACCGGGTAACTAATCTCTGAGACGTACCCCACGAACGGAGCGAGAAGATGAGCAACCCACTGCGCGACATCGAGGCACTCGGTCAGTCGATCTGGCAGGACAACATCAGCCGCCAGCTCCTCGACGAGGGGGTCCTGCGGGGCCGCATCGAGAACGACGGGATCAGCGGGGTGACCTCCAATCCGACGATCTTCGAGAAGGCGATGGGCCATTCCGACCGCTACGACGACGCCTTCCGCGAGCTGCTGGGCGAGACCAGTGACGTCGAGGAGATCTTCAATCAGCTGGCCTACCGCGACATCCGCGATGCGGCCGACCTGCTGCGGCCCACATGGGATCGGACGAAGGGAGCGGACGGCCACGTGTCGTTCGAGGTCGCGGCCTCGCTGGCGTTCGACGCTGAGAAGACGATCGAGGCCGCCAAGCATCATCGCGCCCAGATCGATCGGCCCAACCTGCTGATCAAGGTGCCGGGCACCGACCCGGGCGTGCGCGCGTTCGAGGAGCTGACCGCGATCGGCTTGAACGTCAACGTGACGCTCCTGTTCGCCGTGTCGCGCTACGAGGCGATCGCCGAGGCCTACATCCGCGGGCTCGAGCGCCGCGCCGAGAAGGGCGAGTCGCTCGAGTCGGCCGCGTCGGTCGCGAGCTTCTTCGTCTCGCGCGTCGACACCAAGGTCGACGCCGCGCTCGAGGGCACCGGACGCGAGGATCTACGCGGCAAGGCGGCCGTCGCCAACGCGAAGATCGCGTACGCCTCGTTCCAGCGGCTCTTCAGCGGACCGCGCTGGGAGGCGCTCGCCGCCAAGGGCGCGCGCCCTCAGCGCCCGCTGTGGGCCTCGACCTCGACCAAGAACCCGGACTACCCGGACACGCTGTACGTCGACAACCTGATCGGGCCGGACACCGTCAACACGATGCCCGACCAGACGATCGATGCCACGCGCGACCACGGCACCGCCAAGCGGACGGTCGACGTCGACGTGGACCAGGCGGTTGAGGAGATGAAGCAGATCGAGACCGCCGGCGTCGACGTCGAGAAGATCGTGCTGCACGAGCTCGTCGACGAGGGCGTCGAGTCGTTCGCGAAGTCCTACCAGGACCTGCTCGACACGATCGGCCGCAAGGCGTCAGAGGTGGTGCACGCGGGCTGACAGCGCCGGCATGCGGTTCGTCGTCGTCGGCGGCGGGATCCTCGGGCTGGCCACTGCACGCCAGCTCGTGGTCTCCCAGCCGGACACCGAGGTGGTGGTGCTCGAGCGAGAGACGGCGCTCGCCCAGCACCAGACGTCTCACAACAGCGGCGTGGTGCATGCCGGGATCTATTACGCCCCGGGCTCGCTCAAGGCCCGCCTGTGCCGGCGCGGCCTGGGGCTGCTGCGTGATTTCTGCCTCGACCGAGGCTTGCCCTACGACGCGTGCGGCAAGGTTGTGGTCGCCGTCGACGACCGCGAAATAGAGCCGCTGCGGCGTCTCCAGGAGCGGGCCACCGCGAACGGCGTGCCCGGGCTGCGGTGGCTCGAGGCGAACGAGCTCGCCGAGGTCGAGCCATATGTGACCGGCGTCGCCGGGCTGCATTCGCCGGAGACCGCGATCGCCGACTTCGCGGCGGTCGCCCGGGCGTATGCGAGCGACGTGAGCGCCTCGGGCGGCCAGATCCGGACCGGGGCAGCGGTCGCGCGCGTGCACCAGAACGGACGGACCCCGCAGGTCGATCTGGCCGACGGCACGACGATCGCCGGCGACAAGGTGATCGTGTGCGCCGGCCTCCAATCGGACCGACTCGCGATGGCGTCGGGCGAGCCGGCGGAGCCTCGGATCGTGCCGTTCCGCGGCGAGTACTGGCAGCTGCGTCCCGAGCGTACGCACCTGGTCAGAGGTCTCATCTATCCCGTGCCCGATCCCGCCCTTCCGTTCCTGGGCGTCCACCTAACCCGCAAGATCGACGGGACCGTGCTCCTCGGACCGAACGCGATCCTGTCCACGGCGCGTCACGCGTACGAACGCCGGCGGTTTGTCGCGCGCGATACGTACGACGCGCTGAGTTGGCCGGGCACGTTTCGGATGCTCCGGAAGCACTGGCGGGCAGGCGTGGGCGAGATCGTCCGCTCGGCCTCGAAGCGACAGTTCGTCCGCGATGTGGCGCGGTACGTTCCGCCGGTCAGCGTCGCGGACGTGCTCCCCGCCTCGGCCGGCGTCCGGGCCCAGGCGATCGACCGCGACGGGTCGCTGGTCGACGACTTCCGTCTGGCGACTCACGGCAACGTCACGTGGGTCCGTAACGCTCCCTCACCGGCCGCCACCTCGTCGCTGGCCATCGCCGAGGAGCTCGTGTCCCACGCGACGGCAGGCTAGGCAGCGGTGCTCAGGCCAGCCGGCCGGGGTGGCCGAAAGCTGCCTGTAGCGCTCTGCGGACCTGCTCGACCGTGACCACGCCGCGCAGCACGCCGTCGCCGTCGACCGCCATCAGCGCTCCGAGCCGCCCGAGGTTCTCCGAGGACAGGACCTCGCTGATCGGCCGGTCCTCGTTGACCTGCCAGGCACCGTCCTGCTCGGGCTCGAGCACCGCCTCGACCGTCAGCCAGTCCTCGCCGCGATCCTGGGCGGCGGCCAGCCGCTCCTGGCGGGCGATCCCGAGGAACCGGCGGCTTTCGTCGACCACCGGGAACCACGACCAGCCGTAGCGCAGGAAGAACTCGTCGAGCGCCTGGGCGACCGCGGTCCGCGACGGAATCGCGACCGGCTGGCGGTCCATGATGTCAGCCACCCGCACCCCCTCGATCCGGGAGCTCAGCGCGGTCTGCACGAGCGCCGCCCGGGCCGACTGGTAGAGCAGGAAGGCGATCGCGATCAACCACAGCCCGGTGAAGCTGCGATACGCGAGCATCAGCCATACGCCGAGGCCGGCGACGAGCAGGCCGAAGCCCTGCCCGAGCTTGGCCGCGGTCCGGGTGCCGCGCGCCTTCTCGCCGCTGACCCGCCACACGATCGCGCGCGTCATCCGGCCGCCGTCGAGCGGGAACGCCGGCACGAGGTTGAACACCAGCAGGAGAATGTTCCAGACCACCAGCCAGCTCAGCGACAGCAGCACGGGGGTGATCTTGACCGAGTTGTCGAGCGTGGCGGCGTCGAGGAGCCGATGGGGCCCGACGAGCGCGAGGTCGACGGCGAGGCATAGGAGCACGAATCCGAAGGTCGCCGCCGGCCCGGCCACGGCGATCTTGAAGTCCTCGCCCGGCGTCGCGGCGTCGCGGCTCATCTCGGTCAGCCCACCGAAAAGGAACAGATCGATCCGGCGCACCGCGATCCCCAGCCGGCGTGCCACCAGCGCGTGACCGAGCTCATGCACGATCAGCGACCCGAACAGGATCAATACGGTCACCACGGTCGTCAGGTAGGCGACGGCGTCGGAGCTGTGGAGCGTCGACCGGAACTCCCCTGACAACAGGAAGATCATCAGGAATAGGATCAGGAACCAGCTGCGGTCGACCCCGATCCGAAATCCAAAGAGGTCCATAAGCTTGATCGACGAGGGGCGCCGCCACATGCTGCAATGGTCGCACAGGCGCAAAACGGGGCTAGGTTGAATCGATGAGAACAGATGACAGATCCATTTGAACCGCTACGCGAGCACCTGGCGGCGCTCGCGGATCTCAGGAACGTCGCCCAGTTGCTCGACTGGGATCAGCAGACGATGATGCCGCCGGGCGGCGCGCCGGCTCGCGCGGAGACCGTTGCCACCGTCCAGAAGATCAGCCACGAGATGTTTGTCTCCGGCGAGACCGGCCGCTTGCTCGAGGCCGCGGAGGCACAGCTCAACGGGGCCCCGGCCGATTCCGACGACTCCTCGTTGGTGCGGGTCACGAGGCGCCGATGGGAGAAGGCGCGCCGCGTGCCGCCACAGCTTGCCGGCGACCTGGCGCGTGCGGCGTCGATCGGTCACCAGGCGTGGGTGGTGGCGCGCGAAGCCTCGGATTTCGCCGCGTTCATGCCGTACCTGGAGCGGAACTTCGAACTTGTGCAGCGGTACATCGACTGCTTCGACGATTTCGAGTGCGCGTACGACGTGCTGCTCGACGACTACGAGCCGGGTGGACGCACGAGCGAAGTTACATCCCTGTTCGACGAGCTAAAGGCGGAACTGCTGCCGCTGCTGGCGGTTGTGGAACAGCACCAGGACCGGGTCGACGACTCGCTGCTCTACGGTCACTTCCCGGTCGACCGTCAGCGCGAACTCGTCGGCTGGCTGCTCGCGCGCATGGGCTTTGACCGCGCCGGCTGGCGGATCGACGATGCCGTGCACCCGTTCGCCACCGGGTTCAGCAATCACGACGTACGCATCACCACACGCTGGGATGAGGGCTTCCTCCCTACATCTGTGTACGGCGCGATGCACGAATGTGGTCACGGCCTGTATGAGGAGGGCATCGCGCAGTCGCTGCAGCGGACGCCTCTAGGCCATGCCGAGTCGCTTGCCATGCACGAGTCACAGAGCCGTCTCTGGGAGAACCTGGTGGGACGCGGCCGACCGTTCTGCGGCGTGCTGGCGCCGCAGATCGCGGAAGTGTTCGGGAACGGCCTGTCCGCGCTGGACGCGGACTCGTTCTACCGCGCGGTCAACCGGGTCGCACCCTCCCTGATACGCGTCGAGGCCGACGAGGTGACCTACGGACTGCACATCATCATCCGGTTCGAACTCGAGCAGGAACTGGTCGAGGGGCGACTCGCGATCCGCGACCTACCTGAGGCGTGGAACGCCCGGTACCGGGAGTACCTCGGAGTCGAGGTGCCCGACGACGCCCACGGCGTGCTCCAGGATGTGCACTGGGCGGCCGGACTCATCGGCTATTTTCCAACCTACGCGCTCGGGAACCTGATCGCCGGGCAACTGTTCGGGCGTGCCCGCGCCGACCTGCCGGAGCTCGACGTGCAGATCGCCGCCGGCGATCTGCACGCACTCCGCGAATGGCTGCGCGAGCACGTCCATCGCCACGGCGCGAAGTTCTCGACCACCGAACTGCTGGATCGACTCGTCGGCGGCCCGATCGCCGTGGGTCCGTTCGTCGACTACCTGAAGGCCAAGCTCGGTCAGGTGTACGACGTGCAGCTTCGCTGAGTGTCGCACGGCCATGGGCAACCGCGGGGACTCCGCGGCGACCGGCACGCTAACTTGGCCTGGAGAACCCGAAAAGGAGATGAACCGAAGTGACTGATTCGCCCGTACGAGTAGCCGTCACCGGGGCCGCCGGCCAGATCGGTTACGCGATCCTCTTCCGCATCGCCAGCGGTCAGCTGCTGGGTGCCGACACGCCTGTTCACCTGTCGTTGCTCGAGATCCCGGCCGCGCTGAAGGCGGTTGAGGGCACCGCGATGGAGATCGATGACTGTGCGTTCCCGCTGGTCGCCGGGGTCGACATCACCGACGACCCGAACCAGGCTTTCGACGGCGCGAGCGTCGCGTTGCTGATCGGGGCGCGGCCGCGGACCAAGGGCATGGAGCGCAGTGATCTGCTGGAGGCGAACGGCGGCATCTTCAAGCCGCAGGGCAAGGCGCTCAACGATCACGCCGCGTCGGACATCAGGGTGCTCGTCGTCGGCAACCCGGCAAACACCAACTGTCTGATCGCCAAGAGCCACGCGCCGGACATTCCCGCCGAGCGCTTCACCTCGATGATGCGGCTCGATCACAATCGCGCGGTCGCCCAGCTCGCGTCCAAGGCGGGCGCTACGGTGAGCGACATCACCAACATGACGGTGTGGGGAAACCACTCCCCGACCCAGTACCCCGACATCTTCAACGCGAAGGTCAAGGGCCAGAACGCCGCCGAGGTCGTGAGCGATCAGGAGTGGCTCGAGAACGACTTCCTTCCGACCGTCCAGAAGCGCGGCGCGGCGGTGATCGAGGCGCGCGGTGCATCAAGTGCGGCCTCCGCCGCCAACGCGGCGGTCGATCACGTGCGCGACTGGGTGATGGGCACGTCTGACGGAGACTGGGTCTCGATGGGGATCCCGTCCGATGGCTCTTACGGCGTCGAAGAAGGAGTGATCTTCGGCTACCCGGTCACCTGTTCGGGCGGCTCGTACCAGATCGTCCAGGGACTCGACCTGAACGACTTCTCGAAGTCGCGGCTCGACGTTACTGTCAACGAACTCAAGGACGAGCGCGAGACGGTGAAGGAACTCGACCTGATCTGATCTAAGAGGCCGTCCAAACAGAGGTTCTAAGAGGACGTCCAAAAAGCTTGGGAGCCGCCTCGCGCTGACCCGCCGGCTTCGAGAATTGCGAGGCGGCGCTCCCGGTCCTTGCTCCGAACTTACGCGAACAAGTGGGGTGACCGGCAACGCTTGCCGGGTTGGGCGAGCGAAAACCGAGCATGGCGAGGACGCAGGATGCGACGCGTAGCAGCGCTACCGCTACGAGAGCATCCGAGGACAGAGCCAGGCAAAGGTTTGCAGCCGCACAGCACGGTGAGCGTTGACGGGAGCTCCACTTAGCCTGCCGGATGCCAGCCCTGGCCCTCGCGCTTCACCTGACCGTCGCTCAGCAGCCGGGGCATGACGCGGTATAGGTAGTTCGGTTCGATACCCATCTTCTCCGCGATCTGCGGAATCGTGATGCCGGGGGTGCTGCGCACCAGCTCCAGCGCCTGGTTGGCCCGGGTGCCACCGCGGCTGCGGCCACGCGGCCGACCGGGACGGCGTCCCGTGCGACGCCGGGTGGTGGTAGCTGTCGCTGCAGCGGAACGTGCAGCGCGTGGGCGACCCGGGCTGCGCCGGGTGCCGACGAGCGCCGAACGTGCCGCCTCGAGCTTCGAGACCTCGTCCTTGAGTTCGCGGAGACGGTCGTCGATTTCCTTCACGGTGCTATCGACAAAACCAGCCAAATGCCTCTCCCTCCTATAGGGATGAACGATACAAGCACCCCACAAGATACACGTACTTACTGACGGCGTATCAGGTTCGTTCGAGAAGTGCCTTGAGACGAGCCAGTGAATTGTTAGCCTCGCGCTCGGAGGTGGCCCCGACAATGAACTTGCTAGCCACGCTGCCGAGCCGCCCTCCAGGGGGTGCGAACTCGTTCGTGTACGCGAATGTGGTCGGTCCGTCGTCGCCGCCCGAGAGCTCGTACCGGATACGTGCCAGCGAGTGCGCCGGGCCCTGGCCTTCCCACTCGGCGTGCTCAGGAGACCGCAGCGCGGTCAGGGTCCAGTGAACATGGAAGGAGACGCCACGGATGTGGAGTACCTGCTCCATCGTCGAGCCTCTGCGCAACGGCTCGTCTGAGACGTTCCTCACGGAGCGGTGAATCGTGACCCAGTCTTTCAGATGATCGGGATCCATAACCGTGTCCCACACCCGTTGCACGGGAGCGTTGATGTCGATCGTGGCGTGGACGGTGCTCATCGCCGCGCAGACACTAACGAGCATGGGTGGTGGTCGTCCATGTACCCGGAGCGGCGGCTAGCGTGCGGCGAGCCGTTCGGTTGTCTCCCACTCGCGCAGCGCATGCTCGATCGCGGCGTCCAGTGAGTGGAGCCTGACATCAAGCAACTCGACCGCGCGGTTGTCGCGGGGCAGGAGATCCTGGTCGAGGCTCTCCATCAGCGGCCCGATCAACTCGTGTCGCTCGCCGGCAATCAGAGCGGACACCCGGCTTGCGATCGGTGTCAGGGTGAGCCGCTTGAAGCTGATGGTGGGACGCGCGAGCAGCATGTGATCGCCGATCCTGTCGATCAACTCGCCATACGTCACCGTGTCCGGTCCGGCCAGGTCGAGCGACTGACCGCACACCTCCTCGTGGGTGGCGGCGCGCGCGAGCATCTCGATCACGTCGCGCTCGTCGATCGGATTGGTGACGTGCGTGCGCCATGCGGGCACCGCCAGTACCGGCAACCGCTCGACCAGCCTCACCAGGAACCGGAACGATCGGGACTGGGCGCCGATCACGATCGACGCGCGGAACGCCACCGAGCACGGCGACGCGGACAGAAGGATCTCTTCGACCGCGAGGCGGCTCGCGAGATGGGCCGACGCCGGGCCCCCGGCCGGGACGAGCCCGCCGAGGTAGATGACGCGCGACACACCGGCGGCGCGCGCCTCGCGCGCGAAGTTCTCGGCGGCACTCCGTTCGCGAGCGTCGAAAGCGCCGCTCGCGCCGTCGGCGTGCGCCCCGCTGGCGACCGGCTCCATCGAGTGGATCAGGAAGTAGGCGACGTCGATGTCGCGCAGGGCATCGGCCAGGCCCTCACCGGTCACGGCGTCGCCGGTGACGATGAGGTCGGTCGTCGGCTCCTCGGGCGCCTCTTGCGGGCGGCGGCTGAACCCCCGGACCCTGTGGCCGTCGCGCTCGAGTCGAGGCGCGAGCCGCGAGCCGACGAACCCTGTGATGCCGGTCACAAGGATGTTCATCGCCAGGTCGCGACCGCGGGTGGGAAGCTGGGCGCCATCCGGCGAAGAAAGCTACGGAAATTGCAGCAGCTCTCTGGCCGGTCTCGAAATATCCCGCTGTTTGCAGGTATTTAGCCAAGTGTGAACTTCTTGCGATTTCCGGGATTCGTCGTTGCAGGAGGGGGGAGAAGTCCGCTTTGATGGTCGCCGACGAGGTCGAGCTTTTGGTTTAGGAGGCCGGGCGTGACGCAGGTACGCACGCGAACGACGAAGGTGAGTTGCGAGGACTGCTTCTTTCGGCAGAACCTCCTGTGCGCGGTGTCTGACGCGGGCCCGTGCGCGACGTATCGCCCCAACCATCCCGACGGTCTGAGGCCGCCGAGCCAGCTGCGGTTCGTGTTTCGCCAGGACCGCCGGCTGCAGGTCGCGTGGGCGTTTCCGTCCGCGAGCGAGCAGGTCGCGATTCACGCCGGCGTGTAGTGTTCGCGCCCATGTACTGGCCGTTGATTGGCGGGTTCATCGCGTTCGTGCTCCTCACGATCCTGATCGGCTGGGTCGTCGACGCGCCCCGCCGGCGCGACGCGCGACGGCACTGAACGCGCGCGGGCCGGCGACACGCTCGCCGGCACTGAACGCGACGGATCCTTCGTGGGCGTGGTGTCGCCGCTCGCGAACGCAGCGTCTAGAGTGACGCCCTGTTCTGAGAGAGGAGAGGCGTGCGGATCACCGTGCTGGGCAAGTCGCCGGCGTGGCAGGACGCCGGGGGTGCGTGCAGCGGTTACCTGGTCGAAGAGGACGGATACGTGTTGCTGCTCGACTGCGGCAACGGCGTGTTCTCGAAGCTCCGTCACTACCGCGAGTACGTCGAGGTCGACGCGGTGCTGATCAGCCATCTGCACGCCGACCACTTCCTCGACCTGGTCCCGTACAGCTACGCGCTGTCGTACGCGCCGCGCCAGCAGCCGGTGGCCGTCGCCGGGTGGCCGGGTACGGACGCGCCGGCGCGACCCGAGCTGTTCGCGCCGATGGGCGCCGGCGAGCGCTTCCGCCGGCTCGTGTCCGCATGGGGCGAGGAGGAGTTGATCGAGCGGGCGTTTCAGCTGCGCGAGTACGACGGTCCCGACGAGCTCACGCTCGGCCCGATCAACGTGCGCTTCTGTGAGGTGCCGCATTACACGCGAACGTTTGCAGTCGAGATCCAGGGCCGCACGGGCCGGCTGACGTACAGCGCCGACTGCAGCCCCAACGAGCAGCTCGTGCACTTCGCGCGCGGGACCGACCTGCTGCTGATCGAGGCGACGCTGCCTCGACCCGAGCGGACCGGCCTGCGCGGGCACCTGACCCCATCGGAGGCCGGCGAGCACGGCCGGCGCGCCGGCGCGCGCCGGCTGGTCATCACCCACTTCTCGGACGAGCTCGACTCCGAATGGGCGCGGGCCGAGGCCGACACCGCCTACGGCCGCCCGGTCGAGCTCGCCCACGACGGCGCCGTGTACACGTTGCCGGGGGCTGACTCGAACACCCCACCGGCGGAGTGAGCGTGGGTCAGCGCAGGAGCGCCGCGCAGTTGCTCACGCCGGCTCCGCCAGCGGTTCGACGGGTGCGGGCGGCTCCTCAGCGTCCGGGGCGGCCTCGCCCGAACGCAACGCGCTGAACGCAAGGCCGAGCGCGAGCAGCACGCCACCGGCGAGCCGGGCCGGCGACCAGGACTGTGCCAGCGCGACGGTTCCGAGCGCGGTGGCGGTCAGCGGCTCGGCCAGGCTGAGCGTGCCGGCGGTCCGCGCCGGCACTCGCGCCAGCCCCCGGACGAACAGCGCGTAGGCGCCGGCGGTGGCGACCGGACCGAGCCAGACGACGAGCGCGGCGCCGGCGGGCGACACGAGCGCG
>Ga0335072_10010236_pt1 | contig 13504 bp, 11 predicted proteins | sample Lox_Sample_21_FD_206725 | JGI IMG/M metagenome (GOLD analysis project Ga0335072, IMG submission 206725) | Soil microbial communities from Loxahatchee National Wildlife Refuge, Florida, United States - Lox_Sample_2.1 | ecosystem: Environmental > Terrestrial > Soil > Wetlands | place: USA...
CGTTGATGCCGTAGAGCAGGTGCGCCATCGCCTCGGCGTGCCGCTCGCTCAGGTAGAGGTAGCGCGGGTCCGGGGTGATGGAGAACGGTTTTTCGTTCAGGCCGAAGAACGCGAGATACATGGGCGAATGTAAAGCTACTCGATCGTATTGCCGCGCCGCAGCGCATCCGTGCCGAACCGCGCGCGCACCTCATCCAGGGTGGAGTCGAGGCGCGGATCGCGGACGCTCTCACCGGCGGCCCGCGGCTGCTGGGCGCCATCGAAGAGGCCGAGCTGTGACGCCGGACTCAAGTCGGTCAAGACCACCCCCAGGAGCCGAAGTTTCGCACCGGCGTGCTCCGCGAGCCAGCGGGAAAGCAGCTCGCGGGCGACGTTGCGCACCGCGCGGCCGTCCTGGGTCGGCGGCGCAATGGCCCGTTGGCGCGTGAATGTCGCGAAATCCTGACGGCGGATCTTCACGCCCACCCGCCCCGCCATCAAGCCTCTCGCCCGCAGCCGCTCGCTGGCGAGGTCGGCGAGCCGGCAGAGGTGCGAGTCGAGCCGCCGCGGATCGGCCAGGTCCTGCGCAAAGGTATCCTCGGCGCTCAGCGATTTTTCTTCGAGGTCCGGATTCACGGAACGGTCGTCGACGCCGGCCGCCCGCTCGCGCATGCGCGGCGTGTCGCGGCCGAAGAGCGGCCATAGGACGGCATCCGGCGCCGTCCGCAGCTCACTCAAGGTGCGCAGTCCCGCGGCCTCGACCCGCTCGCCGAGCTTGCGCCCGAGTCCGGGGAGGCGCCGGATCGAGAGCGGATCCAGCACCTCGCGGATGCGGCATTCGGGCACGACCGTCAGCCCATCCGGCTTGTCGAGATCCGAGGCGATCTTCGCCACCAGCTTGTTGGTCGCCACCCCGACCGAGGCGGTGAGCCCGGTGCGCGCCCGGATGTGGTCCTTGATCCTGCGGCCGATGGCCACCGGCTCGCCGAGCAGCGCCTGGCTCTCGGTGACGTCCAGGTAGGCCTCATCCAGCGACAGCCCCTGGACCAGCGGCGTGATCTCGTGAAACACGCCGAAAACCTGTACGGACACCTCGCGATAACGCTGCATGCGCGGCGGAATGCAGATGGCTTGCGGACAGAGCCGCAGAGCCTGCCCCATCGGCATAGCGGACCGCACTCCGAACTTGCGCACCGCATAACTTGCGGCCGCCACGACGCCCCGGCCGCCCGGCCAGCCTACGATCACCGGCTTGCCGACGAGGTCCGGATTGTCATGCTGCTCCACTGACGCGTAGAAGGCGTCCATGTCGACGTGGAGGATCGCGCGGTTCACAAGCTGAGGAAACTGACGAGGAAGGTGCCGGTGAACATCACAATGCCGAGGAAGAAGTAAGTCACACCGAGAGCGCCCAGCTTGCAGAGTGTGAGCCCGACACCCTGGCCGTAGACCCGCCGCATCGCCCGGTAGTAGTAGACCGGAATGTAGATCGTGATCGCCAGGTCGATCGGATCCAGCACCCAGGCGGATGAGGTGACGAGGGCGAGCAGCGTGGCCGCTCCGAACACCACGAACAGGAAAGCGTGATCGTGCAGAAAGAAGAGCAGGTGCTCGACGTAGTGCCGCGGCGGCCGCCGATAGAGCGGCTTCATCACCAGCGCCAGCAGCGGCAACAGCAGGAACAGCGCGCGCTCGAGATTGTGCTCCACGGCCTCGCTCATGCGCTCCATGCCGCCCTCGGCGATGGCCGCCAGGCAGCTCTGTTCCACCCGCGGACCCCAGCCGGCGAGCCAGCCGCCGTTCTGCCGGATGTAGGTCCCGGTTTGCTCGCACAGGCGCTGCCGGCCGGCCTGCGTCTGGGCGAGCGCCGAGAGGCCCGCAACGGCTCCGCCCGCGACGGCCGCCGGCGCGTGCGCAACGGTCCCCAGCCGGGGCGACTTCGACAGCGGCACGACCTCGTATTGAAAGTGCCCGTTGTGGTTGACGAGGATGGCCGCCTGCGGCGTCGAGAGCCGCGACTGCAGGCCGGCGAGCACGAAGAAGATCACGCTGACGACCAGGTACAGCCGCACCGGCGGCAGGTAGCGCGCCCGCCGCCCCTCGAGAAATTCCTGCGTCAGGAACCCCGGCCGGAACAACAGTGCGATCAGCGTCTGCCAGAGCCGCGAGTCGGCATGAGTCAGGTCCTCGGTGGCCTCGCCGACGAAGTGCCAGAAGTCGTGGATGGGGTGATCATGGTGGCGCTGGCCGCATTCGCTGCAGTATCGACCGCTCAGCGGCGTGCCGCAGTTGGCGCAGCGCGGCGCCGCGGCCGCGAGCGGTTGCGCCGTGGACGTTGCGAGCGGTTGGGTTGCGGTATCCGGTGTGGTTGCCGCGAGGGTGCCCGTGGGCATGGCGGGCTCGCTCACACGGCCCGGACGCTGGCTCGGGCGTCGGTATCTCTCGACGCCGCCCCCTGCCGCGCGTCCGATTGCTGATGCGGGGCGCGCGCGTGCGCACCAAGCTCATGCGGCGCGAAGTCGTCCACGTGGACGAGGCGCATCACCTTGCGGTCGTATTCCCGCAGTGCGGTCGCCTCCGCCTCGGTGATGATTCCCAGCGCCAGCGCCTGATCGGTCTGGCCCGGCAGGTCGAGCGCCGAGACGCGCCCCGTCTTCACGCCCTCCACGCGGATCCGCTTCTCGAGCGGCTCCAGCGTCTCGGCCAGCCGCAGCGCTTCCTCGAGCAGCCCCAGCGGGTTGCCGGGCTCGAGCGTCCAGTAGATGTGCTCGCACAGCCGCTCGCGCGAGGGACCGGAGCGGGTGATGAGCTCTGCCACCCGGCGCCCGAGGCGATCCGAAGGCGCGGAGTAAGCGCGGCCGCGCGGAAACACGATGACGCGCATGACCCAGGCGAGCAGCCTGTTGGGGAAGTTGCGCAGGAAGCCGTGCAGCTGCTCCTGCGCATGGTAGAGCAGGTTGCGGCAGGCCCACTCGACGATCGGCAGGTCCTCCGCCGGCCGGCCCTGGTTCTCGTGGTGCTTCAGCACCATCGAGGCGAGATACATGGCCGACAGCACATCGCCCAGCCGAGCCGACAGGCTCTCCTTCTTCTTCAGATAGCCGCCGAGCGTCAGCATCGCGACATCGACGGTGAACGCGAACGAGGCGCTGAATCGGACGATGTGCTGGTAATAGCGCGCCGTCGGGCCCGGCGCAGGCGCGCGCGTATGGCGCGCGTGCGTCAGCGCCATCACCAGCGAGCGCACCGCGTTGGAGATCGTGAAGCCGACATGGCCGAACAGGGCGCGGTCGAACTCGTCGACGCCGCGCGCCCGGTCCGGGTTGCGCGCCGCATTCATCTCCCGCAGCACGAACGGATGGCAGCGCACCGCCCCCTGGCCGAAGATGATGAGGTTGCGCGTCAGGAGGTTGGCGCCCTCGACGGTGATGGTGATGGGCACCGACTCGTAGCCGCGGGCGAGATAATTGTTCGGACCCAGCATGATGCCCTTGCCGCCGTGCACATCCATCGCATCGTTCGCGACCTGCCGGCTCATCTCCGTGACGTGGTACTTGAGCATCGCGGAGGGCACCGAGGGCTTCTCGCCGCCGTCGATCGCGCCCGCGGTAACGGAGCGGGCCGCGTCCATGATGTAAGTCAGACCGGCCATCCGCGCCAGCACCGCTTCGACACCCTCGAACCGCCCGACCGGCATGTTGAATTGCCGGCGGATGCGCGCGTAGGCGCCGGAAGCCCACACGGCGCCCTTGGCGCCGCCGGTGGCATTCGACGGCAGGGAGATGCAGCGGCCCACCGACAGCTGCTCCACCAGCATGCGCCAGCCCGCGCCGGCCATGCGCGTCCCGCCGATGATGAAATCGAGCGGCACGAAGACGTCGTGGCCTTCCACCGGCCCGTTCTGAAACGGGATGTTGATCGGGAAATGGCGCCTGCCGATGTTCAGCCCCGGCGTGTTGCGCGGGATCAGCGCGCAGGTGATGCCGATGTCGACCCGCTCCCCGAGAAGCTTGTCGGGGTCGAACATGCGGAAGGCGAGGCCGATCACCGTCGCGATCGGCGCCAGCGTGATGTATCGCTTGGTGAAGTTGAGCCGGATGCCCACGATCTCCCGGCCCTGCCACATGCCGCGGCAGACGACGCCGGTGTCGGGGATGGAGGCGGCATCGGAGCCGGCGCGCGGGCCGGTGAGCGCGAAGCACGGTACCTCCTCGCCCCGCGCGAGGCGCGGCAGGTATTGGCTCTTCTGCTCCTCGGTGCCGTAATGGTTGAGCAGCTCCGCCGGCCCGAGCGAGTTGGGCACGGCGACGGTGGAGGAGCAGGTCGAACTGCGGCTGGCGAGCTTGGCGAGCACGCAGGAATGCGCGTAGGCGGAGAACTCGAGGCCACCGTAGCGCTTGGGGATGATCATGGCGAAGAAGCCGCGGGACTTGAGGAAGTCCCACACCTGCGGCGGCATGTCGCCCAGCTCGTGAGTGATGGCCCAGTCATCGAGCATCCGGCAGAGCTCCTCGCACGGACCGTCGAGGAAGGCCTGCTCCTCCGCGGTCAGCTGCGGGGCGCGGGCCGACAACAGCTTCGACCACTTCGGCGCGCCGGTGAAGAGCTCCCCGTCCCACCAGACCGTCCCCGCCTCCAGTGCCTCCCGCTCCGTCTGCGACATCGTCGGCAGGAGCTTCAGGTAGGCCTTCATGAACGGCCGGGTGATGATCGCCTTGCGCAGCGGCCGCAGGTTGAGCACCCAGAGCCCCGCGAGCAGCAGCCAGAGGAATCCCTTCCAGGCCCCCGCCGGCGTGCCCGAGGCCCCCAGGAGGGTGTAAGCGGCGAGGAGGGCGGTGAAGGTCGCGGTGAACGCGAGCAGGGAGAGGCGGCGGTACGCGAGAAACAGCACCGCCGCCACGAACACCAGGGTGATCAGGACTCCCATCACCCGAGTTTACTCCAGTGCAATTTCAGGCACAGGGATGTGCTCCGCCGCCGCAGGTGGCGGAGCCGCGAGCAAAAACCGCGCTTTTTGATCGCGGCGGCGCGTGGATCGCGCAGGATGCCCGGATCCAGCGCCTTTTAAAGAATGCCCTTCACACCCTCCCGCTCCTCCTTGATTTCAGCCAAAGAGGCGTCCATCCGCTTGCGGCTGAAGTCATCGATCGAGAGACCCTGGACGATCTGGTACTCGCCGTTGCGGGTGGTCACCGGGTAGGAGTAGATCACCCCCTCCGGGATGCCGTAGCTGCCGTCGGAGGGGATCGCCATGCTCACCCAGTCCCCCTCGGCCGTGCCATGGAACCAGGTATGGACATGGTCGATGGCGGCGGAAGCCGCCGATGCCGCGGAGGAGGCGCCGCGCGCCTTGATGATGGCGGCGCCCCGCTGTTGGACGACGGGGATGAAGGTCTGCTCCACCCACGCGCCGTCGACCAGCGAGCGTGCCGGCTTCCCCTTCACCGTCGCGTGGCTGATGTCCGGGTACTGCGTCGGGGAGTGATTGCCCCAAACGGTCATGCGGCGGATGTCGGTCACGTGAGCGCCGGTCTTCTCCGCCAGCTGCGACAGCGCCCGATTGTGATCGAGCCGCATCATGGCGGTGAAGTTGCGGGGGTTGAGGTCCTTGGCGTTGGAGCGCGCGATGAGCGCATTGGTGTTGGCGGGGTTGCCGACCACCAGCACCCGGACGTTGCGGTCCGCGGCCTCGTTGAGCGCCTTGCCCTGGGCGGAGAAGATCTGCGCGTTGGCGAGCAGCAGGTCCTTGCGCTCCATGCCCGGCCCGCGCGGCCGCGCGCCGACCAGCAGCGCCACCTGGCAATCGCGGAACGCGACTTTGGGATCGTCCGTGGGCACGACCTTGTTGAGCCCCGGGAACGCGCAATCCCACAGCTCCATCACGACGCCGTTCAGCGCCTGCTGCGCCGGGGTGATCTCGAGCAGGTGCAGGTTGACCGGCTGATCCGGCCCGAGGAGCTGTCCGGAGGCGACGCGGAAGGCAAGGGCATAGCCGATCTGCCCGGCGGCGCCGGTGATCGCGACGTTCAAGGCTGGCTTCATGGCGAGTATTCTACACATCGGCGCAAAGTCGGCATCCTGCCGCTTTGCGCGGCCAGCCGAATTGCTCGTTCGATCCCGCGGCCCAGGGAGCGGCCCTGCGCCGCCATGTCACTTGCTTTCGCACTCACGGCTCCGCTTCCGCAATCGTATGATTCCTGTCATGGTCGTTGAAGCCACGAGGACCGGGGACACCCTCGCACTGCAGCTGACCGGCGAGTGGCGGGCACTCTCGTTCGCGCAGATCGATGCGGCCCTCGACGCGGTCGATCTGGCCGGTGCCCACCGCGTCGAGATCACCACCGAGAGGCTGGCCGCTCTCGATCTCACCGGCGCCTGGCGCCTGCGGCAGTTCGTGCTGCACGTGCGGCAGATGGGTGCCGAGGTTGCCTTCGCCGGCACGCCGCCCGATCAACTGCGTCTGGTGGAGGAGACTTTGCGTCCGATCGAGGCGTCGGCGCCGCCACCGCACGCCTCCCCCGTCGATGCCGAGGCCACCCTCAATTTCATCGGCCGCCAGACGGTGACGCTCTGGAGTGACATGATCGGCGCGCTGGCCTTTCTCGGCAGGCTCACCGCCACGGCCGCGCGCGGGGTGGCGCATCCGCGCGGCCTGCGGCCGATCTCGGTGGCCCGGCACATATATGACACCGGCATCACCGCCATCCCGATCGTGGCGCTGATCGCCTTCCTCATCAGCGTCATCGTTGCCTACATGAGCGCGCAACAGCTCCGCAGCTTCGGCGCGGAGATCTTCGTGGTGGATCTCGTCACCATCGGCGTGCTGCGCGAGCTCGGGGTGCTGCTCACCTCCATCATCGTCGCCGGCCGCTCCGGCAGCGCCTTCGCCGCCGAGATCGGCTCCATGAAGCTCAACGAAGAAGTAGACGCGCTGCAGGCGACCGGCGTCGATCCGGTCGAGGTGTTGGTGCTGCCGCGGGTGCTCGGGCTCGTGATCTCCCTGCCGCTGCTCACCGTGGTCGCAGACCTCATCGGCCTCCTCGGCGGGGCGGTGCTGTGCGCCGCGCTCCTCCACATGCCGCTCGACCAGTATTTCAGCCGGGTGAGCGAGGCCATCTCCCCGACCACATTCTGGGTCGGCGTCATCAAGGCTCCGGTTTTCGCCGTGCTCATCGCGATGGCCGGCACCCACCGGGGAATGCAGGTGCAGGGCTCCTCGCGCGAGCTCGGCCGGCTCACCACCATGGCGGTCGTTCAGGCCATCTTCCTGGTGATACTGGCCGATGCGCTCTTCGCGGTCCTCTTCCTGGAGATCGGCGTTTGATCCAGCCGGTTCTCGAAGTGCGGGGTCTCGTCAACCGCTTCGGCTCCCAGGTGGTGCACGACGGGCTGGACATGGAGGTGCGCGAGGACGAGGTCTTCGGCATCGTCGGCGGCTCCGGCACCGGCAAATCGGTGCTGCTGCGCAGCGTCCTCGGCCTGCAGCGGCCGCAGGCCGGCACGATCCGCATCGAGGGGCAGGACATCACACAGCTCTCCGGCGAGGCGCTGCGCGCGGTGAAGGCCCGCTACGGCGTGACTTTCCAGCAGGGGGCGTTGTATTCCGCCCTCAACGTGCTGCAGAACGTGCAGCTGCCCATGGTCGAGTACCTGCCGGCGCTGTCCCCGTCCGCCCGCGACGAGCTCGCCCTGCTCAAAATCCGGCTGGTGGGTCTTCCCGCCGACGCCGCGCGGAAATATCCTGCAGAGCTCTCGGGCGGCATGATCAAGCGGGCCGCCCTGGCGCGGGCGCTGGCGCTCGACCCGCGGCTGCTGTTCCTCGATGAGCCGACGTCCGGCCTCGATCCGATCAGCGCGGCGGAGTTCGACGGGCTGATGTTGTACCTGCAGAGGCAATTGCGGTTGACCGTGGTGATGATCACACACGACCTCGACTCGATCTTTCGCACCTGCAACCGGGTGGGCGTGATCGTGGATCACCGCATGGAGACCGATACGCTGCAGCGCATCGTCGATCATCCCAACCCGTGGATACAGGCTTATTTTCACGGCGAGCGCGGCAGCGCCCGCCTCGGGGCGGCCCATGGAGCGTGAAGCGAACTACGCCGCCGTCGGCGCCTTCGTCCTCGTGGTGGCACTCGGGGCGGCGCTCTTCGTCTACTGGTATTCCGGCACCCGCGTGCATCGCTCGTACCAGAGATACGAGATCTATTTCAACGGCAGCGTCAGCGGGCTGGAGCAGGGCGCGCCGGTCCGCTATCTCGGCGTGCGCGTGGGCCGGGTCGTGGAGATGCGCATCGACCCCCGGGACGCCGGGCGCGTGGAGGTCACCGCGGCGATCGAGTCCACGACGCCGATCTCCGATCGGACGCTCGCGGAGCTCGACCTGCAGGGGCTGACGGGGCTGCTGTACATCGATCTGCAGCAGACCCCAAAGGGGGCGGCGGCGTCGGTACCCAGCCTCCGGTACCCCGTGATCCGGGCCGCGCCGTCGCAGTTCGACGTCTTCATGGGGCAGCTGCCGCGCCTGTCAGCCGCCGCCGGCGGGGTCATCCAGCGCCTCGATCGCCTGTTGAGTGATCAGAACATCGCGGACATCTCGCGCAGCCTGGACAACCTCTCGCAGGCGAGCAGCTCCCTGCCGCAGACAGTGCGCAGCGTCAATGCGCTGCTCATTCAGCTTCGCACCGCGACCGTGGAGCTGACGGCCACGGCCCGGAGCGCACACAACCTGATGGATACGGCCGGTCCGCAGGTCGTCGCCATCGTGCGCCGCCTGAACACCATGGCGGACAACCTGTCGCGGGCCACGGATCAGCTCGACAGCATGGTTGCGGAAAATCGCGGCGATGTCCGCTCGTTCACGCGCTCCAGCCTGCCGGAGATCGAAAGCTTCGTGCGTGAGGGCCGGGCAGCCGCCCAGGATATCCGTCAGCTTTCCGAGAGCCTGCGGCAGAATCCGTCGCAGCTCCTCTACCAACCGGCCCCGGCGGGCGTGGAGATACCGCGGTGAAGGCACACGCCAATGCTCTGCGCTTCCTCGCGCCGGTGCTGCTCGGCCTCGCCATTGCCGGCTGCTCGGGCCTGCTGCGCAGCAACGCCCCGCCCGTGCAGCTCTACACGCTGCGGGCGGGGTCCGCAGTTTCCAACAGCGGTGCCGGCCCTGCCGCGTTGGATGCAACCCTGCGCGTTGCGCATCCGCTTGCCGGTCCCGGCCTCGGGACGGCGCAGATCGTGCTGCTGCAGCCCGATCACCGCCTGAACGTCTACGCCGCCAGCGCCTGGGCAGCCGAGGCGCCCGAGCTCCTCGAATCGCTGGCGGTCGAGACCCTGCGCGGGTCCGGCCGCTGGCGCTCGGTCGAGGATGCCGAGAGTCCGTTCCCCGCCGACTATCTGCTCCAGGTCACCATCCGCCGTTTCGACGCCGACTACTCCGAAGCCGGCACGAATGCTCCGCCCACCGTGCGAGTGACCCTCGATTGCACCCTGGGCAGGGAAGAGGGCCGCGACATCGTCGCCACTTTCGTCGCCAGCGGATCGGCTGTTGCCGGCGCCAACCACCTGGGCGACGTGGTCGCCGCATTCCAACAGGCCACCGACGCCGCCATGGCGTCGCTGTCGCAACAGGCGTCGGCGGCCGCGCGGCCGCGGTGAGTCCATTGGCGCAAAGTCGCCTGCGGCGCTTTGCGCGGCCCATCGTGGGCCTCGGCCGTTACTCGGCCCTTCCTGGGCCTCGCCCCTTCGGGGCCATCCAGCGCTTAGCGCTTGATGTTGCAGATCGCTCCGGGCGATCTGATCGGGCCCGGCGCTTCGCGCCGTCCAAAATCGCTCCCGGCGATTTTGTGCGCGGCCAGCCTTCTCACGGGACTCGATCTCGCGGCCCAGGGAACGGCCCTGGGCCGCTCAGTGACTTGCTGTTGAGGTAAATCAGCTGAAATACCGCCACGAGTACCACGCCGGCAACTTCGCGGACGTCCACAAGCACGTAACGCTGCTGGCCCTGCTCGCCGCTCTGAAGCGCAAGGACAAAGGCTTCCTGTATCTCGAGACGCACGCGGGCCGCGGCGCTTATGACCTCTCCGGATCGTCCGGTGAGTCCGCTTCCGGCATCGGGCGCCTCGAGGCTGCGCGCCGTCGTTCGTCGGGCGCAGAGCCGTTCGCCGCCGAGGAGATCCTCAACTACCTGGTGCGGGTGGAGCGCCTGCGCCGCGAGCGCGGCGACCCGCGTCTCTATCCTGGCTCTCCATTGCTCGCCGCGAGCGAGTTGCGTCCCGTCGACCGCGCGGTGTTCGTCGAGCGGGAGCCCGCCGAAGCCCGCGCCCTCGAGCGCGCGCTCTCTTCCCAGGCACAGGGACGTGCCCCGCCGCCGCAGGTGGCGGAGCCGCGGGACAAAAACCACGCTTTTTTCCCGCGGCGCGCTGGGCCGGGCAGGAGCCCGGATCCAGCGCACATACAAGTCGAGACGGGTGACGGGTTCGAGCGCTTGCGCGCCTGGCTGCCGCCGCGCGAGCGCCGCGGGCTCACCTTCATCGATCCGCCGTACGAGGAGAGCCGCCAGGATTTCGACCGGACCCGGCATGCGGCCGCGGAGGCGCTGCGGCGCTTCCACACGGGCGTGGTGGCGGTCTGGTATCCGATCAAGGACGAGCGCGATATCGCGGCCTGGCACGCGGCGCTGGCCGCCGAGCTCGACTGCGGACTGCTCGCGGCGGAGCTCTCGCTCTACCCGCGTGACTCGCGCGTCGCCCTCAACGGCTCCGGCATGCTCATCCTGAATCCTCCCTACCAGCTCGCCGAGCGCATGGCGATCTGGCTGCCGGAGCTGCACGCCTGCCTCGATTTGGGGCATGGCGGCGGCCCGAGTGTGCGCCAGCTATAGTTAAAGCGCTGGATCCGGGCGTCCTGCCCGGCCCAGCGCGCCGCGGGAAAAAAGCGTGGTTTTTGTCCCGCGGCTCCGCCACCTGCGGCGGCGGGGCACAGTCCCTGTGCCTAGGCATGGCTGGACCGTGACGGCGCCGCGATGCAGGAGCAAAATCGGCGCCATGAGTGGGACTGTCGATCAGTACGGAGTCGTCGGCCATCCGGTGGCCCACAGCCTCTCGCCCTTCATCCACGCCATGTTCGCGCGCCAGACCGGGCAGTCGATGAGCTATCGGCTCTTCGACTTCGCCCCGGAAGAGCTCGATCAGCGGATCGCGGCGTTTTTCGCCGAGGGCGGCCGCGGGCTCAACATCACGCTGCCCTACAAGATCGCCGCCGTCGCACGCGCGAACGAGCTGACCCCGCGCGCCCAGCATGCGGGCGCCGTCAACACACTGGCGATGCGCAAGGACGGCACGATACTCGGCGACAACACCGATGGTGTCGGACTGACCCAGGACGTTTGCGTCAACCAGCATGTGACCGTGACGAAACGGCGGGTTCTGATCATCGGCGCCGGGGGCGCGGTCCGTGGGGTCCTGGCGCCGCTTCTGGCGCTGGCGCCGGAGCTCGTCGTCATCGCCAACCGCACGGCGGACCGGGCCAAGGCGCTCGCGGCGGCATTCGCCCAGATGGGTAACGTGCAGGGCGTCGGCTTCCGGTACATAGCGGGCGGCCCTTACGATCTCGTCATCAATGCGACGTCCGCCAGCCTTACAGGTGAGATCCCGGACGTCCCGGTAGCCGTCATCGGGCACGACACGTTCTGTTACGACATGGCGTACGGCAAAGGCGACACGGCTTTCGTGCGTTGGTGCGTTGAGCTCGGTTGCCGCGCGGCCGCCTCGGGCTGGGGGATGCTGGTCGAGCAGGCGGCGGAATCCTTCCGCCTCTGGCGCGGCGTCAGACCGCTCACCGGACCGGTGCTCTCGGCGCTTACCGCATCGTGACCAGCTCTTCGGCGCTGGTGGGATGGATCGCCACCGTGTCGTCGAAGTCCTTCTTGGTGGCTCCCATGCGCACGGCGACCGCGAATCCCTGCATCATCTCATCGGCGCCCGGACCGACGACGTGGACACCGACGACCCGCTGCTTCGGGCCGACCGTCACCAGCTTCATGTCGCAGCGCGGCTTGGCCGTCGTGAGCGCGTGGTACATCGGGATGAAGCTCGACCTGAACACGGTGACGGCCTCGTCCCCATAGTCGTCACGGGCGGCCTGCTCGGTGAGGCCGATGGTACCGATGGGCGGGTGGCCGAAAATGACCGTCGCAATGTTGTGATAATCCAGATGCCGCTCGGCCTGGCCGCCGAACAGGCGATCGCTCAGGCGGCGGCCGGCGGCGATCGCTACCGGCGTCAGGGGTGCCCGGCCCGTCACATCGCCGATCGCGTACACACCGGCCACGTTCGTGGCCTGGTACTTGTCGGTGACGACGAAGCCGTACGCGTCGAGCTGGACGCCCGCCCGATCCACACCCAACTCCTCGGCCGCGGGAGTCCGTCCGATGGCCCACAGCACACAATCGAACGGCGCGAGCCGCTTGCCGTCGCGCAGTGACAATGCGAGATCACCGCGCGCATCGGATTCGAGCGCCGAAGGCCACGCCTGCTTTGCGATGGTGACGCCGTCGTCGCGCAGGATCTTCGACATCGACTCCCCGATCATGGAGTCGAACTGATTCAGCATCGTCGCGCCGCGCAACACCAGCGTCACTTCGGAGCCGAGCGCCGCAAAGATGCCCGTCAGCTCGACGGCGATATAGCCGCTGCCGACGATCGCGACGCGCTTCGGCCGGCGCGGCAGCTCGAAGAACCCGTCGGAGGTGATGCCGAGCTCGGCGCCCGGGATGGCGGGCAGCAGCGGACGGCCGCCGGTGGCAATGATGATGTGCGGCGCGGAGAGAGATGAGCCCGCGACCGAGACGGTCCGGGCGTCCACGAGCTGCGCGCGGCCTCGGACGAGGGCCACGCCGCGCTTGGCCAGATTGCTCTCGTAGATGCCGTTCAGGCGCAGGACGTAGGCGTCGCGCTTCTCCTTCAGCAGCGCCCAGTCGTGGGCGTCGGCCGAGAGCGGGAAGCCGTAATCCGGCGCGTCGCGCAGCCCCTCGGCGAGGCCGGCGGCGTTCCACATGACCTTCTTCGGCACACAGCCGACGTTCACGCACGTGCCGCCCAGGCGGTGCGATTCCACCAGCACGACCCGGGCCCCGTACTCCGCGGCCCGCTGGGCAGCGGCAAGACCCCCGCTGCCGCCGCCGATGACAATCAGATCGAACTCACTCATTATCGGATCATAGCTGCCCCACCAGGGGCCTAATAGGTGTGAGTGATGGACAATCCCCTGCTTGCCCAGGAGGCGCTGCCCCCGTTTCCCCGCATTCGTCCGGAGCACGTCGAGCCGGGCGTGCGCGAGGTGCTGGCGCGCGCGCGAACGCGGGTCGAGGAGATCGCTGCAGGGAACAGCCTGACGTTCGCCACCGTCGTCGAGCCGCTCGAAGAGCTGCAGCACCGGGTGGCGCGCACCTGGTCGCCCGTGAGCCATCTGAACGCCGTGCTCAACTCGGAGCCGCTGCGCACCGCCTACAACACCTGCCTGCCGCTCC
>Ga0335072_10010237_pt1 | contig 13503 bp, 13 predicted proteins | sample Lox_Sample_21_FD_206725 | JGI IMG/M metagenome (GOLD analysis project Ga0335072, IMG submission 206725) | Soil microbial communities from Loxahatchee National Wildlife Refuge, Florida, United States - Lox_Sample_2.1 | ecosystem: Environmental > Terrestrial > Soil > Wetlands | place: USA...
CTTCTTCAGCGCGCGGAGGACCGCCGGGTCGCGCGAGGCAATGGTGGCGGCCATCGCGAGCGTGGCCGGAAGCAGGTCCTCGTGCGCGACCACGTGGTTCACCAGCCCGATCCGCTCCGCCTCGGCGGCGTCGATCACCCGGCCCGTGTACGACATCTCCATGGCCATCCGGGAGCCCACCGCGCGCGGTAGCCGGGCGGTCATCCCGCCGCCCGGCAGGATCCCGACCGCCGCGTGCGTGTCGGCGAACCGGGCCCGTTCCGAGGCGATCAGCAGGTCCAGGCCGAGCGCGAGCTCCAGGCCGCCGGTCATGACCGGGCCGTTGATCGCCCCGAGCGCGGGCTTGGTCAGCTGGCCGGCCATCACGATGGCCTCCGACGCCCGGGCGGGGGGACGCTGCAGCCGGGTGAACTCCTTGAGGTCAAGGCCCGCGCAGAAGGCCGGGTCGGCACCCGTGACGACGATCGCGCGGACCTCTGGGGCAGACTCGGCCCGAGTGAAGGCGTCGATGAGGCCGACCGCGAGCGTGGAGTCGATCGCGTTACGGGCCTGCGGCCGGCTAAGCGTGATGACCGCGACCCCGTCGCTGACGGCGTAGGTCACCGGCTGTTCTGTCATCGGCCGAACCTCCATCGTGAATGCGTATCCGGCAGATACGAGCGGAGCACGTCCTTGGCGACGATGACCCGCTGCAGCTCTAGTGATCCCTGGGCGACCTCGTAGAACTTCGCCTCGCGGTACAGCCGCTCGACCGGCAGGTCCCTGGTCATCCCGTACGCGCCGCAGACCTGCATCGCGTCACTGGTGACCTTGCGGGCGGCCGGCCCAGTGACCAGCCGCAACGCCGCGGCCCGCGCGCCGACGTCGGCGCCATCGTCGTGCAGCCGCGCCGTCTCGTACAGCAAGGCGCGGGCGGCGAGGACCGCGGCCTGCATGTCGGCGAGCAGCGACTGGATGCTCGCGAACTTGGCGCCGATCGCGGTGCCGCGGTGGGTCCGCTGCAGCGCGTACGCGGTGGCCTCGTGCAGCGCTCGCTGGGCCACGCCGACGTTGATCGCGGACACTCGCAGCTTGCCCAGCGCCTCGCCGACCAGCATCACGTCGAACCCGCCGCCGACGCCGCCGATGAGGTCGTCCGCACCGGCGCGGACCGATTCGAGGTATACGGGACGCGCCCCGGTGCCGCCGAAGGCCATGACCTCGGCGGCGGGCCCCGTGGTCCAGCCGGGCTGTGCGGTGTCGACGACGAGCGCGCAGACTTGCTGCTCCTCGGTGACCGCGAACACCAGGGCGACCGCCGCCTCGGCTGCGTATGAGATGAACATCTTCTGGCCGTCGAGGACCCAGCCGTCACCGTCCCGGCGGGCCCGGGTCGTGAGCTGGCGGGGATCTGATCCGGTCTGCGGCTCGGTGAAAGCCCACGCGGCCGGGACCTCACCGGCGACCAGGCGGGGCACCCAGTGGGCCACGACCGGCTCGGGCGCGTGCGCGAGCAGCGCCTGCGCCACCTGGACGGTCGTTCCCGGGTACAGCGCGGCCACCGCGCAGGAGTAGGCCACCTGCTCGAGGGCGACGATGTACGCCAGCGTCGAGGCTCCGGCACCGCCCGCTTCCGGCGCGAACGGCAGGCCGAAAATCCCCATCGACCGCAGTTCTTCCCACACCGGCTTCGAGAAGGCCTGCGTCCTGTCGATCTCGGCGGCGTGCGGCTCAAGTCGCTCCCAGGCACGCGCCCGGACGGTCTCGGCGATCGCCGCGCACTCCTCGTCCAGGATCATCTGGATCGCGGCGTGGAGACCCCGGTCTTCAGGCCGGGGAGGAAACGCCGCTTCACCTCCTCAGGAATGTCGGTGGTTGTCGCTACTGTGTTCGCATGTCACGTTATCGGCTGCTCCCCACGCCCGCCCAGGAGGCGGTGCTGCGGGACCACTGTGCCCACGCCCGGTACGTGTGGAACCTGGCCGTGGAGCAGCACGCGCACTGGCGGCCAGGGCGGGCGGCCGTGCCGGGGTACCTGGAGTAGTGCCGGCAGCTCACCGCCGCGCGGGCAGAGCATCCGTGGCTTGCGGTCGGCCAGGTGCGGGTGCCGAAGGTGGGGTGGGTGCGGTTCCGCTGGTCCCGGGCGGTGCCGCCGGGCGTGAAGTCCTACCGGGTGACCCAGGACCAGGCCGGGCGCTGGCAGGTGGCGTTCGCCTCGGTTCCCGAACCGGTGCCCGCGCCGGGTAACGGGCAGGTGGTGGGCATCGACCGGGGCGTAGCAATCTCCGCCGCGCTGTCGACAGGAGAGCAGCTGCATGTTCCAGGCCTGACCGGACAAGAGCGCAGCCGCCTGCGGCGGCTGCAGCGGAAGCTGGCCCGTGCCAGGCGCGGATCGAACCGCCGCGCCCGGGTCAGGCACGCCATCGCCCGTCTGCGGGCCCGGGAGACCGACCGGCGTAAGGACTGGGCCGAGAAGGCCAGCACCGATATCGCGCGCCGGTTCGATGTGATCAAGGTGGAAGACCTGCGGGTCGGGGCGATGACCCGGTCCGGGAGGGGAACCCGGGAGAATCCAGGGCGGAATGTCCGGGCTAAGGCAGGGCTGAACCGGGGTATCTTGCGGTCGGGGTGGGGCCTGCTGGTCCGCCGCCTGGAGCAGAAGGCGCCCGGACGGGTGGAAAAGATCAACCCCGCATTCACGAGCCAGCGGTGCTCGGCGTGCGGGCAGGTGGACGGGAAGTCGCGCGAGAGCCAAGCCGTCTTCCGGTGCACTGCCTGCGGTTACGCCTGCAACGCTGATGTGAACGCGGCCAGGAACATCGCGGCGGGGCACGCCGTGACTGCGCGGGGAGGCTACCGGGAAGCCGGGCCGGTGAACCGCGAACCTCAACTGCTTGCCTCCTTCCGGACGTGAGTAGCTGGAATCCCCCGCCTTCAGGCGAGGAGGATGTCAAGGTCCCGCGCTACATCCGCGAGCGGCTGTCATGAGGCGTCAGAAGACGCCGTAGCCCCCGTCGATGCGGAACGCGTCGCCGGTGTGAAAGCTCGACGCCTTGCTGGCAAGGTAGACCGCGATCCCGGCCCAGTCCTCCGGCTCACCCCACCGGCGCAACGGTATCCGGGGCATGATCCGGTCGCCGGCGCCGGGCTTCTCGAGCCAGGCGGCGAACTGCGGAGACCGCGTCCAGCCGGGCAGCAGGGCGTTCGCCCTGATGTTGTACTTGCCGAGCTCGACAGCCAGGGTCCGCATCAGCGCCAGGATCGCCGCCTTCGCGGCGGCGTAGCCCGCCTCCCGCGGCGCCCCGAACTCCGCGGCCAGGCTGGACGTGCCAACCAGGCTGCCCCCCGTGCCCTGCGCGATCATCTGCCGGGCGGCCGCGCGCAGGGTCAGGTACGTGCCGTCCAGATTGACGGCCATCTCCGCGCGCCAGGCCTCGAGCGTCGAGTCCACGAACCGCGGGTTGCCCCACTTGCCGGTCACGGCCGCGTTGGCGAAGCACGAGTCCAGCCGGCCATATCGCGACACGACGGCGTTCATCCCGTCCTCGACCGCCCGCTCCTCGCTGACGTCGACGATCATCGCCATGACGTCGGCGCCCGTCGAGCGCAGGGCTTCCAGCGCGGCGGCGTTCTTGCCGGCGTTGGTTCCCCAGATACAGACCGCGCTGCCCGCCCGGGCGAGCCCCGTGGCCAGCCCGAGCCCGATCCCCGAATTCCCGCCCGTCACCAGCGCGACCTGGCCGCTGAGGTCGAACAAGGCGTCATCCATCGCCGTTACCTCCGCGGTCAGTACGCGCTCACGATGCGCTGGCCGATGATCATCTTCTGGATCTCCGAGGTGCCCTCCCCGATCAGGAGCATCGGCGCGTCCCGGTAGAGCCGCTCGATCTCGTACTCGGTCGAGTAGCCGTACCCGCCGTGGATCCTGAAGGCGTCCTCGACGACTTCCTTGCAGGACTCGGCGGCAAGGTACTTGGCCATGCCGGCCTCGACGTCCGTCTGGCCGCCCTCGTCCTTCCGGCGTGCCGCCAGCACCATCATCTGGTGCGCCGCGACCGTCTTGGTCGCCATCTCGGCGAGCTTGAAGCTGATCGCCTGGTGCTCGCCGATAATTTTCCCGAACGTACGCCGGCTTCTCGCATAGCTCACCGCCAGCTCGAAGGCGCGGAGGGCGACCCCGCAGCCGCGCGCCGCCACGTTGACCCGGCCTACCTCGATGCCGTCCATCAGCTGGTAGAAACCGCGGCCCGCCTTGTCGCCGCCGCCCAGCACCCGGCTGGCGGGAACGCGGCACTCGTCGAGGATCAGCTCGGTGGTGTCCACGCCCTTGTAGCCCATCTTGTGGATCTTGCCGGGCACGGTCAGGCCCGGCCTGGTCTCGCCGAACCCCGGATCCTTCTCCACCAGGAACGCGGTCAGGCCGCGGTGCGGCCGCCCCGCGCCGTCGCCGGTCCGCGCGAGCAGCACGACGAGGCTCGCGCTGGACCCGTTGGTCAGCCACATCTTCTGGCCGGAGATCAGGTAGCCGTCCCCGTCGGGGCGCGCCGCGGTGCGGATGGCGGCCACGTCCGAGCCAAGACCGGGCTCGGACATCGACAGCGCGCCGCGCACCCCTCCGGTGGCCATCCGGGGCAGGAAGTAATCTCGCTGCTCGTCCGTGCCGTGGGTGGCGATGAGGTAGGCGACCATGAAGTGGGTGTTGATGATGCCGGAGATGCTCATCCACCCGCGGGACAGCTCCTCCACGACCAGGGCGTAGGTGAGCAGGGACTCGCCCAGCCCGCCGTACCGCTCGCTGATCGTCAGCCCGAAGACGCCGAGTTCCTTCAGCCGTTCCACGATCTTGTCGGGGTAGGTATCGGTGCGGTCGAGCTCGGCCGCGACGGGCAGCACCTCGGCGTCGACGAAGTCCCGCACGGTGCGCAGGATGTCCCGCTGCGCGTCGCTGAGGCCATCGGTGTCAGTGAGGCGGCGCATGCCTGTGCTCCTCCTTCGCTCGCGCGATGAGCTGGGCGCGCAGCACCTTGCCGTTGGCATTGCGCGGCAGCGAGTCGGTGAATTCCCAGACCGCCGGCACCTTGAAGCCCGCCAGGCGCTCCCTGGCGAACGCCCGCAGCGCGCTTGCGTCCGGCGGCGCGGCGCCGTCGGCCGGGACGACGTACGCCTTGACGGTCTCCCCGAGCCGCTGGTCCGGCACGCCGACCACGGCCGCGTCCGCCACCGCGGGATGCTCGGTCAGCACGTTCTCGACCTCGAGCGGATAGACGTTCTCGCCGCCGCGGATGATCATGTCGCCTTTCCGGCCGACCAGGTACAGGTAGCCGTCGTCGTCCAGCCAGCCGAGGTCCCCGGTGTGCTGCCAGCCGTCACCGGCGTACCGGAACAGGTGCGGGCCGCGGGCCAGCACTTCCCCGACACCGTCGCCGTCGGGTTCGGCGATCCGCAGCTCGACGCCGGGCACCGCCCGGCCGACGGACGCCAGCAGGTATTCGTCACCGGCGGCGGCCCGCAGGTGGTCCTCATGCGTCAGGCAGCTGATCGGGCTGCCTTCCGTCTGCCCGTAGATGCTGGCGAAGGAGACGCCGGTCAGCGCGGCCACCGCGCGCCGCAGGGTGTCCGGGGGCATCGGCGCGGAGCCGTACTGCAGCACGCGCAGCGTGCCGAGCCGGAGCGCGTCCCGCTCCAGCAGCATGTAGACCATGGTGGGCACGAGCAGCGCGTGCGTGATGCCAAGCGACCCGAGCCGCTGCCACTCCTCGATGCTGAAGCGGGGCGCGGGCACGATCGTCGCGCCCGCGCCGAGCGCGACGGCCACGTTTCCCCAGCCGGCGATGTGGTGAAACGGCGACGCCGTCGCGTACGAGCTCGAGCTGTCCAGCCGGAGCAGCACCGAGTTCACAAGGGCCCGCTGTGCCAGCATTCGCTGGGTCATCGGCACGGCCTTGGGGAGGCCTGTCGTCCCGGATGTGTGCAGGATGACCGCGATGTCTTCCATCGCCGGTTCCGGCAGGTCAAGGGCGGCCGCCACGGGAAACCCGGGCAGCACGGCCAGCCGCGCGCCCGACGCGGCCGCGACCCGCTCCCCGAGCGCGGCATACTCTGGCTCGGCGACAAGCACCTTCGCGTCGATGCCCCGGACGCACGGCACCAGCTCACGTTCGGTCAGCCGGGGGCCCAGCGGGGCGACCGGCTTGCCCGCCGCCGCGGCGGCGAGCATCAGCGCGATCACGTTAAGACTGGTCGTGACGAGCGCCGCGACCGGCTCGCCCGGGTCCGCGCCGATCTCTTCCAGCCACCGCACAGCGGACGCGGTGCGCCCGAGCAGTTCCGGCCAGCCGCAGCTGCCGTCCGCGGTCCGCACCGCCGCGCCGGGCAGGTCTCGGTGGCCAGCGATCATTTCGGAATACGTCATCCGCGCGGGCGGCTGCTCAGCCGCGTTACGAGCCGACGTCCGCCAAGACCTGGTCGCCTCGGTCACCGCCCAGCCTCCTCGTCCGCCCGCCGTCAACTGGGTGAAGCCTACGACATATTCGTTTAGATAAATAGACTACATACCTCGCGGAAACCTGGATGTCATCGGCACCGGGCAAGGTGAACGCATGAGCGTGAACACCGACATACGAGTCCCCAAGATCGCCGAGCTGATCGCGGAACAGATCCAGGACGACATCGCGGCCGGACGGGTGCGGGCGGGTGACAGCCTCCCGTCCGAGGCGGCGATCATGACAAGCTTCGGAGCATCGCGACCTCCCGTCAGGGAAGCGTTGCGGATTCTGGAATCGGACGGTCTCATCAGCGTTCGCCGCGGGTCCCGGGGCGGCATCTGGGTGATCCGTCCCGACCATCGGACGGTGGCGGCCAAGATGCGCAACGCCAGCAAGCTCTGGGGGACGGATGCCACCGAGGCGGCGGCGCTCGTGGCGGGCGCCGAACTCGCCGCGGTTCAGTCGCTCGCCGAGCACTGCCGCCAGACGGGGCAGGAGCCCTCGATCGGCGTGCCGGTGTCCGACGGCGGGTTCCATCGCCGGCTCATCGGCTGCTCCGGCGCCAGGCTGGCGGAGAGCCTGATCACCGCGCTGGGCCACATGGTCGCCTCGGAGTGCACCGACGCCGGCGCGCACAGCCGCGCACTGCGGGCGATCGAGGGCGGGGACGCGCACGGGGCAACGCGGATCTGGCGTTCCCACCAGGCGCGCCCCACGGGGCGGTAACCGGCTGGACCGCGCCGTGGTCGGCTCGTCTTGCTGCTGGCCCGATCCCCCGGCGAGAGCGGTGAGCATGTCGGCCGCCCGCGCCAGCGCCCCGGCGAGCTCGCGGGCTTGCGGCGGGGTCAGCCCGATCAGCCGGTAGCGGCCGGCGGCGTGCACCGCGATCTCGATGGCGGGCGGCCAGGCCGGCTCGGCGGGGTCGTCCGGCAGGTACTGAGCGGCCTGGATGTCAAGCCGGTCCGGCAGGACGGGGTCGTCTGGCCGGGAGACGGCGACCGACAGCGTCTCACTCGCGTGATAGAACGCGGCCCCGCTCCTGTCCGCGGAATGGTTACGGACGCACCACCGCGGGCAGCGTCCGGTGCGTGACGGCATCGCCGCTCCTTCCTGACCGCGCCGATCGCCGGTCTTCCCCTCGCCAAAGGCGACAAGTAAGATAGATGATATAACTGTTTTGATCCGTACACTAGATCTTGCTGACCGGGGAGGATCACCGTGGATCTGCCGCCAGATTTCGACGTCGAAGCCCTGGACGAGTGGATCGGTGACCGGCTGCCCGGCCGCGGCGTCGCGCTGCGGGCGACCCGGATGGGGCAGGGGACCGGGGAGGCGAACGCGCTGTACTGGCTGCGGCGGGGCGAGCACGTCTGGGTGCTGCGGCGGCCGCCGGCGGTGATCAACGCGCCCGGCGCCTCGGACATGAACCGCGAGTGGCGCATCCTCACCGCCCTCGAGGGAACCTCAGTCCCGCACCCGTCGCCGCTGCTGTTCGGCAGTCCCGGCAACCCGCTGGACGGCCCGTTCCTGATCATGGCGCGGGTCGACGGTTTCAACCCGGTCGGCGTGCTGCCGCCGCCGTACGACGATCCCGGCGCGCGCCGCGCTCTCGCCTTCGCCCTGGTGGACGCCCTGGCGGAGCTCGCGGCGGTGCCGTGGCGGGAACGCGGGCTCGACGGGCTCGGCCGGCCCGAGGGGTTCCTCGACCGTCAGGTTTCCCGCTGGCTGCGGCAGCTCGACGGCTACGGGAAGCTGCCCACCTATGCGCCCAGGGACATTCCAGGGCTGGAGTGGCTGGCGAACTGGCTGGAGGCGAACCGGCCGCCGGCGCAGCCCGCCGCGCTCATGCACGGGGACTACAGCCTGTTCAACGTCATGGCTTCGCCGCGGGACACCCGGCGCCTCGCCGCGGTCATCGACTGGGACACCGGGACCATCGGCGACCCGCTGCTCGACATCGGCCACCTGCTGGCCCGCTGGACCGACCCGGGCGAGGAGCCCGCTATCGGCGTGTGGGACATCGAAACCCGCGACGGGCTGCCGGCGCGGGCCGAGCTCGCGGCCTGGTACTCCGAGCGCACCGGCACCGACCTGTCCGCGCTGCCGTACTACGAGGCGCTGGCGCTGTTCAAGCTGGCGATCATCCTGGAGGGCGCGGTGGCCCGGCTGCCCGCGGCGGCCGCCGCCCAGCGGGCGGCCATGAACGACCGGCTCATCCACTACGCGAGCCTGTTCGCCCGGGGTGAGCGGGACCTCGAGGCGGCCCGGTGACCCCCCGGGACCTATTCGACCTGAGCGGCACCGTGGCGGTAGTCACGGGCGGCAGCCGCGGCATCGGACGGGCGATCACGGGAGGCCTCGCCGACGCCGGCGCGGACGTCGTGATCGCCAGCAGGAAGCTGGACAGCTGCGAGAAGGCAGCGGCCGAGATCAGCGCCAGCACCGGACGGGCCGCGCTTCCGGTGGCGTTCCACGCCGGGCACTGGGCCGACTGCGACCGGCTGATCGACACCGTGTACGGCGAGTTCGGCCGGTGCGACGTGCTGGTGAACAACGCGGGAATGTCGCCGCTCTACCCCGACCTGGCCTCCGTCACCGAGGAGTACTACGACAAGGTCCAGGGGGTGAACCTGAAGGGGCCGTTCCGGCTCGGGGTGCTCGCCGGCACCCGGATGGCCGCGGCCGGGGGCGGCAGCATCATCAACGTCAGCACGATCGGCTCGCTGCGCCCGGGCCCAGACGAACTCGTCTACGCCTGCGCGAAGGCCGGCCTCAACGCGCTGACCATCGGGCTGGCCGGCGCGTTCGGCCCGGCGGTCCGCGCGAACGCGATCCTGCCCGGCGGCGTGCTCACCGACATCGCGAAAGCATGGCCGGAGGAACAGCTGCACCGCATCGCCGACAACGTGCCGCTCGGCCGGCCGGGCCAGCCCGCCGACTTCGTCGGGACCGCGCTGTGGCTGGCCAGCCGCGCGTCTGAGTGGGTGAGCGGCGCCCTGATCCGAGTCGACGGCGGCCACTACCGCCAGACAAGCTGAGGAGAAACGGTGATCGACTTCACCATCCCTGACGACGTCCAGGAGACCCGCGCCCGGGTCGCCGCCTTCATCGACGAGCAGGTGCTGCCTGCCGAGGCGGAGGTCGGCACCCGGCCGTACTTCGATATCGTGGCCGGGCTGCAGGCCAAGGCCCGGGCCGCCGGGCTGTGGTGCCCGTTCATCCCGGCCGAGTGGGGCGGGATGGGCCTGGGCCCGCTGGCCAACGCGATCGTGCAGATCGAGGTGGGCCGCTCCAAGCTCGCCGCCTGGGCGATGAACTGCATGGGCCCGCAGGACGCCACCATGCTCACCCTGCTCGAGCACGGCACCCAGGAGCAGAAGGAGAAGTTCCTCGTGCCGCTCGTCAACGCGGAGCGGCGGATCTGCTTCTCGATGACCGAGCGCGCCGCCGGCTCGGACGCGACGGGCATGCGCACCACCGCGGTCAGGGACGGCGACTCCTGGGTGCTCAACGGCGAGAAGTGGTTCAGCAGCAGCGCCAGCATCTCCGACTACGCGCTGATCATGGCGCGCACCGATCCGGACGCGCCCCGGCACCGGCAGTTCACCACGTTCCTCGCCGAGCTGCCCGATCCCGGCTACCAGATCGTCCGCGACATCCCCACCCTGCACGAGGCCGTCGAGCCTCGATTCGGAGACGAGGTCACCGGCGGCCACGCCGAGGTCCGCATCAAGGACCTGCGCATCCCGCACGCCAACGTGGTTGGCGAGGTCGGCGGCGGGTTCGCGATGGGCCAGCACCGACTCGGCTACGGCCGCCTCCGGCACGGCATGTGGAGCATCGCCAAGGCACAGCAGGCCCTGGATATGGCCGCCGCCCACGCCCTCGAGCGGCAGACGTTCGGCAAGCCGCTGGCCGACCGGCAGGGCGTCCAGTGGATGCTCGCCGACTGCGCCCGCGACCTGTACATCGCGCGGCTGATGGTGCTGCACATCGCCTACAAGATGGAGCACGCCCTGGACATCGGCCAGGAGAACTCGATCGCCAAGAACTTCATCGCGGACATGCTGTCGAAGGTCGTGGACACCGCCCTGCAGATCCACGGCTCGCTCGGCTACACCTTCGACACCCCGCTGGCCGCCTGGTACGCCGAAGTCCGCATGCAGCACCTGGTCGACGGCCCCGACGAGGTGCACCGGTGGAAGATCGGCCGCAACGTGCTCACCGCGCAGCGCAAGTACGGGACCACGGCCTCGGCCGCCGGCGGAGACCTGTTCTAGCACTCGGGAGCGGGCTTCCCCTGCTATCAGGGCTTGTTGGTATTGCCCGCGTCGACCGGGAGAGCGACGCCGGTGATGTACCGCGCTTCGTCGGAGGCCAGGAACAGCACGGCGTTGGAGATCTCGCGGGGCGTGACGACAGGGACCGGCCCGTACGGCACGCCGGGTCCGGCGTCAAGGTCGGGCAGCATGTTGAGCCCGTTCAGCTGCATGCGCGGGTCGGCCGCGAACAGCGGCCCGGCGGCGGCGCCGCCGCCGATGCCCATCCCTTCGCTCGACACGCCCGTGGGGTGAATGCTGTTGACCCGGATCCCGTGGATCGCCAGCTCGTTGGAGAACGCGCGCATCAGCCCCACGACGCCGTGCTTGGCCGCCACGTAGTGCGCGTACCCGATCTGTCCCCGGATCCCGGCCGCTGAGCTGGTGAGGATGTACGAGCCGCCGCGGTTGGCCTCGATCATGGCCGGCGCCGTCGCCTGGATCGTGTTCCACACGCCCTTGAGGCAGGTATCGACGATGAGGTCGTACGTCTCTTCCGGGATGTCCAGCGAACTGGCGTGGAAGGTGATCAGGCCGGCGTTGGCGCAGACGACGTCGATATGCCCGAACTCGGCCAGGCCGGCGTCGGCCGCGGCCCGCAGGGCGGCGAGGTCGCGGACGTCCGCGACCGCGGTGACGCAGCGGCGGCCGGTCTTCTCGACCAGTGACTTGGTCTCCTCCAGGTCGGCCGCGGTGGCCGCGGCGTACTGCGGGTGTGCGGCGGCGTCGTAGGGCGCGGCCAGGTCGACGGCGATGACGTCGGCGCCTTCCTCGGCGAGCCGGACCGCATGGGAACGGCCCTGGCCGAAGCCGGCCCCGGTGATAAGCGCAACCTTGCCCGCAACCCGGTCCATGATCGGCATCCTCCCGTCGAGCTCCCAGAAAAAGTTGTATAGGTAATCTTGTATTATTAATTAACCAGTGGCAAGGTCCTGCCCGAACAGCATCTCTCGCATGTCGAGCACCTGAAGCTAGGCCTGTTCCTGCGTGCCCTTCCAGTTCAGCGTCGCCGAGCACGAGCAGTGGTGGCAGGTCAGCGACGCGGACCTGGCTGAGTACCGGGCGCTGTTCACCGCGGCGCCGCGGCTGGTCGTGCGACGCCAGCCCGCGGCCGGCCACACCATCAGCCTGGGGTGGGCCGCGCGTTCCTACCATCGGAACGCGCTGGCCTTTGCCGAGCAGTGCCTGCTCAGCTCTCTTGGCGCTGGATCCGGCGGTGCCCGCGGGCGATGACCTCATCGCGGCGGGCGGCGACTCCGTCCGCGGCGATCTCGCGCCGCGACGATTCGGCGCGCTCAGCGTCCAGGGCGTCGTCCGTCCCGAGGTTGCCGCGGCGCCGGTAGGCGGCGCGCAGTTCCGTCAGGAACGAGGCGTCGACGGCGGCGATGGCCGCGGCTACCTCGCGGGCCCGGGGCAGCAGCTCGTCGTGCGGCAGGACCTCGTTGGCGAGGCCGAGGCGCAGCGCCTCCACGGCGTCGATGAGCTCGCCGGTGTAGCTCAGCTGCCGCGCGCGGCGAACGCCGACCGCCTGCGGCAGGTAGACGGTCATGCCGCCGCCGGGGAAGACGCCGACGCGCGCGTGCGTGTCACCGAAGAACGCGCGCTCGGAGGCGAGGATGAAGTCGGCGCCGAGCGCGAGCTCGAAACCCCCGGTGATCGCGGGCCCGTTGACGGCCGCGATGACGGGCTTGCGCACCGCGCGCAGGGCGCTGGCGAACGTGTCGCCGCGATCGGCAGATGACCGGTCGGCCCATTCCAGGTCGGTCAGGTCCATCCCGGCGCAGAACGCCGGGTCCGCGCCGGTGAGCACGGCGACGGATGCGTCCGCGTCGGCATCGAACGCGCGCAGGGCGGCCACGATCGCCGCGTTCAGCTCGCGGTTGATGGCGTTGCGCCGCTGCGGCCGGTTCAGGGTGATCTCGTGCCGGCCCTCCCCCCGCCACACCAGCAGGACGCCCGCCACCGCTACTGCTCCTCGTCGGCCGGGCCGTCGAGATAGCGGACGCCGTCGACCTCCACGAGCCGGGGCTCGATCGCGGTGATCGTGCGGCCCAGCGCCGCGTCCTCCACCGGGCGGTCTCCGATGGCACGCAGCTGCCGCAGGGTATGCCGGGTCGGCCGCATCATCTCCATCGTGCCGGCGCGCACGTCCGTCAGCGCCCGCTCGATCGTGACCCACTCGCCGTGGTCGGATTCGGTGGTCAGCACGCCGGCGGACTGGCCGGCGGGGAGCATGGCCACGAAGAACCGGGTGTCGAACCGCCGCGGCTGGAACCGCGGGGTGATCCAGTGCGCCCAGGGAGTCAGCAGGTCGGCGCGGAGCCACAGGCCGCGGGCGCGCAGGAACGCGCCGAACGTGAGGTGGTGCGACTCCACGGCCCGCCGGTCGGCCGCGAGGCCGCCGGTCTCTCCGTCCCCCATCTCGACGGTCGCTGCCATCTCGTCCGCCCCGGCCAGCAGCAGGCCGGTCTCCTCGAAGACCTCGCGGACCGCGGCGATCACCAGCGCCCGGGCCAGGTCCTCCCGGCACGACAGCCGCAGCGCCCACGTCCGCGGTCCCGGCCCGATCCACGGGACCGGCTCGAAATCGGAATCCTGGACGCCGCCGCCGGGGAACACGTACTTGCCCGCGGCGAACGCCATCGTGGCCCGGCGGCGGAGAAGGAACGTCTCACGCCCGGCGGACCCGTCCCGCAGCACCGCGACGGTAGCCGCGTCCC
>Ga0335072_10010238_pt1 | contig 13503 bp, 13 predicted proteins | sample Lox_Sample_21_FD_206725 | JGI IMG/M metagenome (GOLD analysis project Ga0335072, IMG submission 206725) | Soil microbial communities from Loxahatchee National Wildlife Refuge, Florida, United States - Lox_Sample_2.1 | ecosystem: Environmental > Terrestrial > Soil > Wetlands | place: USA...
CGATGGTCCACACGAGCGCTCCGGCAAGCAAAGCAAGAATGGCAAGGAGCACCGAGCGGTTGCCCTCGAAGCCGGAACGCAATGACGGCTCCAGAAGCGCCGTGAGGCCGGCGAAGCCAATGATCATGCCCAGCCATCCGCGTAGCGGCAGCGATTCTCCGCCCGGTAAGAACATCTCCATGAGTGCGACATATAGCGGCGTGACCGCCAGGATGAGCGAAGAGAGTCCGCTGGGAAGAGTTTCCTCAGCATAGACAAGGCCGAGGTTGCCGCAGCCGAGGAGGAGCAGGCCGATGAGCGCCAGCATCAACATGGTTCTCACGGGGAAGACGAGTTGGAGACCGCGCCACCGGCACCATGTGAGCAGCATCGCGCCGGCAATGGTGAACCGCACTCCGGTTAGGAGGAGTGCAGGCATCTCGGCAGCGCCGATACGGATCGCGGTGTACGTCGATCCCCAAAAGAAGTAGACACTGGCGAAGGCAAGGACAATGGAGAATCGAGTTGCGGTTCGATTCATCTCCGAATCGGTGATGGCAGAAGGCGGGGCCACTTGTACGTTCATCGTAATCAATGGATGGCCAGCTCTGTTGCGTCGATTCAGACGCAACTCCAATCGAATCAGCGCTGCTTATTCCCGATCGTAGCCGGCATGTAAGCGACAAGGGCATCTGAGGCCGGCGTCTACCCGTGCTTTGGGCAGTTGGTACCGTGGATCGTGGAGCTAAGTGCGTGCTATTCTGCGATTAACGGGGCCTCCCATGGAACGGCATATCTCCAGCGCATTGCAGCTTGTACCGGCGACGAAACGCTGGTCGCGCGTGCGCGCGCGGGTTATCTGCCCACGACGCCACCTGCGCGTTCTGCCCGTCCGCACACGACCTAGTCTCTTCGGCGGCGATTAGTTCCTGCTGCCGAAGGCCCTCGCCTGCTCTTGCGGATCCGGCCGGCTCCGCGGAATCAAAACGCCCGTTTCCAGGGGCGCGTGGCATCGATCATTCGATGCTATGCAAGCGAATATGACGAGGAGATTAGATATGAACAAACACGAATTACACGATAAGTTTGGGCCAAAGTTGGTCGGAGTGCTGCCAGGGCCGAAGGCGAAGGCTGCGGTGGCTGCCGATGACCGGCTGATTTCGCCGAGCTACACCAGATCGTATCCACTGGTGGCGAAGCGCGGTCGCGGCTGTCGCATAGAAGATGTGGATGGGAACGAATTCCTGGATTTTGCCGCTGGTATCGCCGTGACTTCGACCGGCCATTGCCATCCGGAAGTGGTAGCGGCGATCCAGAAGCAGGCGGCAGAGCTGATTCATATCTCGGGTACGGACTTCTACAACGAGCCGTTGACCGACCTTGCAGAGAAATTGTCGGCGATTGCGCCAATGCGTGGGCCACACCGCGTGTTCTATGGGAATTCAGGCGCCGAGGCGATTGAGTGCGCGATGAAGCTGGCGCGGTATCACACCGGACGGCAGCACATCATTGCGTTTCTCGGAGCTTTCCATGGGCGGACGATGGGCGCTTTGTCGCTGACGGCATCGAAGCCGCAGCAAAAACGCCGGTTTGCGCCGCTGGTGCCAGGCGTGACGCATGTGCGGTATCCGTATGCGTATCGCGGATGTACGGGTGGGCCGCAGGAAGAAGAAGAATTCGCGCTGGGATGCGCGCGGTATATCGAAGAGAAGCTTTTCAAGACAATTCTGCCTCCGGAAGAAGTGGCCGCAATTTTCGTAGAGCCGATCCAGGGTGAGGGCGGATATGTCGTAGCGCCGGATAACTTCCTGCGCGAGCTGCGCGGGATTTGCGACCGGCACGGGATTCTGCTGGTGGCCGACGAGGTGCAGTCGGGTGCAGGACGCACGGGTAAGTGGTGGGCGATTCAGCACTCAGGGGTGGAGCCGGATATCGTCTGCTCGGCCAAGGGCATTGCCAGTGGCATGCCGCTGGGCGTCTGCATGAGCAAAGCGGAGATCATGGACTGGGTTCCCGGCTCGCATGCGTCGACGTTCGGCGGAAATCCTGTTTCTCTCGCGGCGGCGCTGGCGACAGTGGACATTCTCGAGCGTGAGGCAATCGGGAATGCGGCGAGGGTGGGCACGAGGATGCTGGAACGGCTGCACGGATGGAAGAAGACACACGCGCTGGTGGGCGATGTGCGCGGGCGCGGACTGATGATCGGCATCGAGCTGGTGAAGAACAAGGAGACGCGAGAGCCGGCGACGGAACTACGAAATCGGGTAGAGGAACTCGCGTTTGAGAAGGGATTGGTCATTCTCGGGTGCGGTGAAACTTCGATCCGGTTGTGTCCGCCACTGATTGTGAAGGAAGAAGAGGCGATGGTGGCGCTGGACATCCTGGAAGACGCGTTGACGCAGGTGGAGAAGGAATTCGCGCACGCGGGTGAACCGGCGGTGGCCTCGGTGTAGGTACCTCGATTTGAAAAGCGCCGCACCATAAGGTGCGGCGTTTTCTTTTGCGGATTTGCGCAGCGGGTCTCGACCGGAGCAGAATGGTTGCAGTGACATCGATCAGGATGATGAGGATTGGATGGCTGGAGCGGACGCTTGCCGGCCTGAATCGGATTGCGCGCAGACGCGGGCGAAATGTGATGCCTGCCCATCTCACCGTCGGAATCGAAGGCGAAGATGCGGTTTTCTTCTATCTGATGCGCAAGGGCTACACGGTTGTGGCACGCAGATGGTCATCCGGCGAAGTGCCGGGCGATGTGGACCTGATTGCATGGGATGGGCCTTTACTGTGCTTCATCGAAGTGAAGACGCGCACCGCGCACGATATGACTCCGGCAGAGGCCGCAGTGGATGAGCACAAGCGCCACGTTCTGCGCAGACTGGCGCGGCGGTATGTGAGGCAGCTTACACAGAAGACGCCACCGCCGGTGCGGTTCGATGTGGTGAGCGTGTACCTGGTGCCGGGGCAGGAGCGGGAGTTCCAGCATTTTGAGGGGTCGTTTAGTTGGGACGATGGTTGGCGGGATTGAATGTGTCTGGACACTCCGCCGCGTGAGGCACCTGCGGCGAACGTAGCGAATGAATTTCGAACATTGAGAGCACCGAGTTAGCGCCGCTTCGCGGCATCGCAGGTTAGCCGCTCTCGACCTGGATTCAGCCTCTTGCGTCTTCGTATTCTTCGTGCCAGGCCATCTGGATGGCTTCGAGGCGGGACTCGTTTGACTTTGACGGATCGTCGGCGAAACCTGCGAGTTCTGTCACATAACGATGCAGGTCAGTGAAGCGCACCGTGAGCGGATCGATGTCAGGGTACTTCTCCTGAAGCTGGATGCCGATCTCTTCGGCGTCGGTCCAGTGGATTTCGCGTGGCAATGGTTCTCCTGTTCCGGGTTGATCGAAGATCTTGCTTTCCCACCCATTCCGCAAAAGACGCGGAATGGATGGGGCACCCAGTTCATTTTCAAAATTGGGTGCCCGGTTATTTATTGTCGGCAAGGGCGAGGGGTTTGCCTTCGGAGACGTAGTTGCGATTCCACTTGGGGATTTCTACCACGTAATTGCCCGGCTTGGTGATCACCGCCTGACAGCCCAGACGCGAGTTGAGCTGCTGGTCGGCGGCCATGTCGAGGCGATCGAGTTCGTCATCATCAGCCTCGCTGATGCCAGACGTACCTTCCTTCACCCAGAGATGGCACGTGGTGCAGGCGCACGAGCCGCCGCACGCATGATCGAGGAAGATATCGAAGTTTTCGGCGACATCAAGGAACGACATCGGCTTGCCGTGGTGATCGTAGGGCATGGTGCCGTATTCAAACTCGACGGTCTTGCCTTCGGGCATGAAGGTGACGCGGACAAGCTTGTCGGGCGGGATGTTGGTGGTGTTTGCGTGACTCATAATCTCGATCCTTACTTCGTGCTTCCCATGTCTCAGAGTCGAGACTCGGGGCACCCAGCTTCCTGCTCACTTAAACTCTGCGCGGGCCATGGGGTGTGGCGCAGTTACATTCTCATCCAATTCCTCGCCGGCGGCATCCATGGTTTTCCCGCGAATGGCGGAGGTTACGGCGTCATCCATCATCAGCTCGGCCAGGCGGTGAGTTGTGCGGTCGAGTGCCAGGGTTCCCTCGCGGATCGCATTCAGGTCGTCGCCCGACTTTACGGCGGCGAGGTGATCGCGAGCGGCATCGATGGCGGCAATCTCTTCGCCACGCAGCTGATCCCACGCGGCACTGGTGCGCGCCTTCTCGACCTTGGAAAGAATTGACTCGGCCTCGTTTCGAGCCTCGATCAAGAGACGCTTCGCGAAGTCTTCTTCGGCATGATCGAAAGAGTCGAGGATCATGCCTTCGACTTGTTCATCGGTGAGGCCGTAGGTCGGCTTGACCTCGATCTGCGCCTGCTGGCCGCTCCGCTGCTCGCGCGCGGAGACTTGCAGGATACCGTCGGCGTCGATGAGAAATTTGACTTCGATGCGAGGCAGGCCGGCGCTCATGGGCGGAATGCCTTTGAGATCGAACCGAGCCAGGGAGCGACAGTCGGCTGCAAGTTCGCGCTCGCCCTGCACGACGTGGATGGCGACGTTGGTTTGGCCGTCAACACCGGTTGTGAAGTGCTCGGTGGCAGAGGCGGGGATCGTCGAGTTGCGCTGAATGATCTTCGCGACAGTGCCACCGAGAGCTTCGATGCCGAGCGAGAGCGGAGTTACATCAAGCAGCAGCATCTCCTCCGTGGTCTTCGATGCCCCGGCGAGAATGTCGGCCTGCACGGCGGCGCCGAGCGCAACCACTTCATCGGGATTCAGCTCGGTGTGGGGCTTCTTTCCGCGCGCAGCAAGATGAAAGAGATCATCGACCAGGTCGCGGACGGCGGGGATGCGTGTGGATCCTCCGACAAGAACCACCTCATCGATCTGCTCGGGAGTGATGCCGGCATCGGAGAGAGCCTGCTTGCACGGACCCACGGTGCGATTGAGCACCGGTTGAATAAGCTGCTCGTAGACCTCGCGGGGGATCTCGCGCTGGTAGCGGTCGCCATTGGCAAGCTCGAAATCGAACTGTGCCAATTGCTCAGAGGACAGGCGGATTTTGGCATCAATAGCGGCCTTGCGCAGGGCTTGGACTGCACCCGGTTCCTTGCGAAGATCGACTCCGTGCTCAGCGTGAATCTCGTCGAGAGCAATGGCGACAAGCAGGTTGTCGATGTCGTCGCCGCCAAGGTGAGTATCGCCGTTGGTGGATTGAACTTCGAAAATGCCGTCGCGGAGCTTGAGGATCGAGATGTCAAAAGTGCCGCCGCCAAGATCGTAGACGGCAATCAAGCCTTCCTTGTTGCGATCGAGCCCATAGGCGAGTGCAGCTGCGGTGGGCTCGTTGACAAGGCGCAGAACCTCGAGGCCAGCCATGCGACCCGCATCCTTGGTGGCCTGACGCTGCGCGTCGTTGAAATACGCGGGCACGGTGATGACGGCCTGCGTGACCGGCGAGCCGAAGAAGCGCTCGGCATTGCGCTTGAGCTGGCGCAGGATGTAGGCCGAGATTTCGGGCGGCGTGAAGCGCATTTCACCAAGCTGAATGCGGGGAACTTCGCCGGCCTCGACGTCGTCGGCGAGCCGGAAAGGAAAGAATTTGAGTTCGCTCTGAACTTCCTCGAGGCCTCGGCCCATCAGGCGTTTGACGGAGTAGATGACGCGCTCGGGCGTTTCGATAAGAGCACGGCGCGCGCTGTTTCCGACGGTCACGGTAGGGCGGCCGCCATCCTCAGGCATGGGATCGAGCGCCACCACCGATGGCACAAGGTTTGAGCCGTCAACACCGGGAATGACTACGGGCTTGTCGCCTTCCATGTATGCGACGAGAGAGTTGGTTGTTCCGAGGTCAATTCCGACTACGCGTCCTTCTGACATTTTTCTTTTTTAAGCTCCCAAAGTCTCGGTCACGTCTCGGACGAGATTGTTGATGTAGCGGCGGCGATCGAGGAGCGAAACCATCTTTTTTTCGGATTCTTTGCGGGCCGTTTCATCGCCAGCGTCCCATACGGCCCATTGTGCGCGGAGATCACGGTCGACGTTGTCGAGCATGTCGTTGAATTTTTCCCTGGCTTGTTCGAGGCTCGACTGAAGATCGGGGTCGGACTCACCCGTTTTCTTTGCCATGCGCATCTCTTCGAGCTGCATGTTGAGATCGAAAGCCTCTTCGAGCAGGTCGGCAGGAACTCGCGACGGGGCTCGACGGTCTTTTCCCGCGTGTTCTTCACCGATTTCGGCACCGTGCAGTTTGAGGAGATATTCTGTCCGGCGAATGGGATCCTTCAAGGTACGATAGGCGTCGTTGAGCAGCGCTGTATCTGCGAGACTCCATTCTTTTTCATTCGACGAGGCGCGGGCGAAACGGTCGGGATGGAGTTTGCGGCTGAGCTTGTGAAACTGGTGCTCGAGCATTCCCAAATCGAGGTCCAGCGCGGGAACGAGCGAGAAGACGGAGAAGTAATCGCCTCCCGGAGGCGGCTGGATCTTGCTGCAATGCGGACAGAAGAGGGTTGACTCGTTATGCGCGACAGCGCACGACCAGCAGGCAACGGGAACCGCAGAATCGATAACTTTCAACATGGGAAAACTCCGGCTGAAGGCCTACGACGAGAACGATGAACCGCAGCCGCAGGAGCGCGAGGAGTTCGGATTGATGAAGTTGAAGCCCTGCCGCATCAGTGTCTCTTCGTAGTCGAGCGTCATGCCGTGCAGGTAGATGAATGACTTGGGATCGACAAAGATGCGGACGCCATCGAATTCATAAACGCGGTCGCGTTCCCGCGCTTGAGTATCGAATTTGATCGAATAGGAGAGCCCGGAGCAACCGCCGCCCATCACACCGAGGCGCAGTCCTCCCTGCTCGGGCGAGATACCTTCCTTGGCGATGGCAATACGAATCCGCTGGATGGCGCGGTCGGTAACCTGAATCCCTGACGGACTCCCTTGCGAAGCCGGCATTGGAGCTGGCTGCGCGGGTACAGCGCTTGCGCCTTCTGCCGGCTTCGATTCGATGTTGATGAAGTTCGACATTCTTTCCTTCTGACTCGACCCCCGATTCCCATGTCGCAGAATTGAGACATCCACCCCACGAACAACGACCAGTTCGCGAGGCCCCCCGGACATGGGTACCACCCATTACTGTTACTTCGCCGCAGTTTCTGCGGTTGCGTTTTCGGCTACGCCGTTCTTTTTCTTCCAGTCGCCGATGGCCGCACGGATGGCGTCTTCGGCGAGGACGGAACAGTGAATCTTGACGGGGGGAAGCGAAAGTTCCTTTACGATGTCGGTGTTCTTGATCGCGAGCGCATCTTCAACGGAGCGTCCCTTGATCCACTCAGTTGCGAGCGAGGAGCTGGCGATCGCGGAGCCGCAGCCGAAGGTCTTGAACTTGGCTTCTTCAATGACCTGGGTCTCGGGATTCACGCGGATCTGCAAACGCATCACGTCGCCGCACTCAGGGGCGCCCACCAGCCCCGTGCCTACTTCGCTCGAGCTCTTGTCGAGGGTTCCTACATTGCGCGGATTGTTGTAGTGGTCGACCACCTTGTCGCTATATGCCATTGTTAGTCTCCAGTTCTCAGTCTTCAGTTCTCAGTTTCTTTGGATCAGTGATTTGATGTTCATGTCAGCGCAACGCCTCATAAAACTGACCACTGACAACTCGTTCTTAATGTGCCTGCCACTCGATCTTGGTCAGGTCGATACCTTCTTTCACCATCTCGTAGAGAGGCGAAAGCTCACGAAGCTTCTTGACGATGTCGATGACTTTGGCAGCCACGTAGTCAACCTCAGCCTGGGTGTTGAAGCGGCCCAGTCCGAAGCGGATGGAGCTATGCGCAACGTCGTCGCCAAGACCCAGCGCCTTGAGCACATAGCTGGGCTCGAGGGTTGCCGACGTGCAGGCCGAACCGCTGGAGACCGCAACATCGTTAATGCCCATCAGCAGCGACTCACCTTCGACGTAGACGAAGCTCATATTCAAATTGCCAGGCAGCCGGTGCTCCATCGACCCATTCACATGGACGTAGTCGAGCTCCGACTCCAGCTTGCTCTGCAGGCGATCGCGCAGACCGCGCAGGTAAGCAGCCTCGCTGTCCATTTCGGCGGCCGCGATCTCGCATGCCTTGCCGAGGCCGACGATTCCTGGAACATTCAGCGTGCCGGAGCGCATTCCGCGCTCGTGGCCTCCCCCGTCAATCTGCGCGGCGATCTGCACACGCGGGTTGCGGCGACGAACATAGAGAGCGCCCACGCCCTTGGGTCCATAGACCTTGTGGCCGGAGATCGAAGCAACGTCGACATTATCAGCAATTACATTGAAGGGCGCTTTGCCGATGATCTGCACCGCGTCGGTGTGAAAGATGATGCCCTTCTCGTGACAGATTTTGCCGATCTCGCGGATGGGCTGAAGCACGCCGATTTCGTTGTTCGCAGCCATGATGGTGACGAGAATCGTCTTGTCGTCGATAGCGCGCTTCAGATCCTCGAGGTCGATGAGACCATCTGCCTTCACGGGCAGATAGGTCACGCGATAGCCGTATTTCTCGAGACGCTTGCAAGTGTCGAGCACCGCCTTGTGCTCGGTGACCTGGGTGATGATATGGTTGCCGCGTTCGCGGTACATTTCGGCAATGCCCTTGATCGCGAGGTTGTCGCTCTCAGTAGCACCGGAGGTGAAGATGATCTCCTTCGCCGTTGCGCCGATCAGCTTGGCGATCTGCTCGCGCGCCGTCTCCACTGCTTGCTCGGCTTCCCAACCAAAGGAGTGATTGCGGCTGGCGGCATTGCCGAATTTTGCCGTGAAATACGGCATCATCGCCTCCAGGACCCGCGGATCAAGCGGACTGGTCGCGTGATTATCCATATATATGGGCAACGTGACGCCCGCCGGCACCTCAACTTGGCTCGTAACTGTACTCATCAACCTCTCCATGTTTTGGATCCGCCACACCGGCGGAACGTTTCGCTTTTGTGCGACCTTTCAACTGATCGTCAGGGTTACCAGTTTCGGCTCGGGTGTGCGACCTGGGGGATGCTCGCCCTCGGCAAGATCCTGAATGCTTATGCTTTTAAGAACCCCGGCGATGGTGTCATTGACCCTGGCCAGCGGTTCCTTGATGGTGCAACTCGGTGTCAGCTCACAGCCTTTAGCGCCCTTGGTGCACGAGGTGATGAAAAACGGGCCATCAATTGCCAGAATCACCTCATACGCGGAGATGGAGCCGGCAGGCTTCGAGAGCGCGTAACCACCGTTCATTCCGGCATGCGACTTCAGCAGTCCCTTCTTGGTCAGCTGCTGCAAGATTTTGGCCAGCAGCTGGGCCGGGATCCCGTAGGCGTCGGCGATGTCCTTGGCACTCAACGCGGCCGTGTCGGTACGCTCGGCAAGATACTTGAGCGCCATCAACCCGTAATCGGCCTTCTTGGTGAGCTTCAACATAATATGCGACTTGTTAGGTCCGCTTTTAGTATACGACCGTTTGAGTCGGCGATTCAATCGAGAGGGGAAAAGGGGGCGTGCAATGTTGGTTTTCAGGGCGCCAGAGGCCCCAAAAAGATTCACCAAAATGCCGTTTTAAATTGTTGAAAACCCGGCTACAATCTGCGGCAAGCGTTTCTAAATCCTGATTCCACTCGAATACCATGGCTACCGCCTGCAAACACCCCAGGGTTCGCATTGTTTCCCGCCACGAAGACACCGAATACGTTGAGTGCCTTGAGTGTGGCGATGTATTTGATTCAGAAGAATTCCACGATATGGCGATCGAGGAATCAGACGAGAAGCCTGGAGAAGAGAGCGAAAGCGAGTAGTTGCAGCTCCGTGAGGACTCAATCGCCGGCATGGGTTCTCAGAAAGCAGGCGCTCGACCTGCGATGAGCTCAATTCCCTGCCGGATCCGCTCCCTGACTGCTGGAGCGATGCGATGCTATCCAGGCATAATGCAGGCCTGAAACGACGGTCAGGCCTATAGTTGCGTCGAGTGCGATGAGGCGAAGAATCACGACCCATTCAGCCGATGTAAGTTGGTGCAGCAGTACGACAGCCACGGCGGTGACCTGAGCGACCGTATTGGCTTTGCCGAAAATGCTTGGACCAAACTCCCGCCTTCCAACCACCGCATACATGACGGCTGCCACGAGGAGGATACCTACATCCCGCCCGAAGACTAGGACGGTGACGGTGGTCGGCATCAGTCCCCTGTGCCATAGGACTAGAAACAGCGTACTGAGGAGGAGTTTGTCGGCAATGGGATCGAGGTATTGGCCGAGCACGGTGCGTTGCCGCAAGACGCGAGCAAGGACTCCGTCTAGCGCGTCGGTGAGACCGGCGATGATGAAGAGGATGAAACCAAGCTCAAAGCGACTTTCGAGGATAGCGGCAACCAGGAATGGAGCCAGAGAGATGCGTGATACGGTGAGCAGATTCGGCGCGGTCTGCAAAGGGTTCTGACGCGTGTGGGGCATCGGTCATCCTGGACAAGTGTTGGTGATCGAAAACCAATCGTTTCGCACGATAAGCTCAAAGCTGCCTGTAATTTGCAAGGAGCGACCTGTCAGTCATAGATGGTACAGCATCGAAAAGATGCTGCGACAGCCCTTCTTTCGCCGCTTTGCTGATGCTGATAGACTAGTGCTTATCGCAGATAGGCGCGTAGCTCAGTTGGTTAGAGCGCTTCCTTGACACGGAAGAGGTCGTTGGTTCGAATCCAATCGTGCCTACCATTTCCCCTTCAGAATCAGTTGATTACAGGCTTGACCTCTTCTTTCTCACCCGAATTTGGGTTCTTTTGGGTGCTGGAGGGAAAAGTCGATCCGAGGAAGCCCTTCAGCGCAAGTTCCTGCGCCTCGCGCTTCTCGTCAGTTACAGCCTGTTGATAGAACTCCAACGTCACGCGAGGATTTGCATGGCGCAGAAGCTCCTGGGCAACCTTGATGTCGACCTTCATCTGACGAAGCATCGTGCCGAGGCCGTGACGGAACGAGTGCCACCCGATTCTCTTCTTCACCCCCATCTCCACGAGAACCGGACGGATATGACGCTTGAGAATCATGTCAGGCTGAAGAGGTTGCGAACCGTTCTTCTGGACGGACGCGAAGATATAGTCAGCATCAGCTCTGTAATCTGACTGCGCTCGCCACTGCCTCAGCTCATCCAGAACGATCGGATGGAGCGGAACGGGTTTGCGGGATCCGATCGTCTTGGTATCACCGACAACGTTGCGATAGATGGAACGCGTGATGTTGGCTATGCCTGCTTCGAAATCTAGATCTTGCCAGCGAAGTTCGAAGAGTTCTCCCCGGCGAATTCCCGTGGCCGCGTCGAGGAGGACCATGGTGCGTTCACGCTGAGGGAGGTTCTTCAGGAGTGTCTGAAGCTCCTCCGGCGTGAGAAATTCCGGATCGCGCAGCCGCACCACCGTTCACCGCGTGCTTCATCCCCAGAACCCCGCCCAAGCCGCTGTTCCGAAAGGGGTCTGAAAACCCTCACCCTAACCCGCACAAAATCAGGGCCCGATCTCCACGATCGGGCCGTTCCTAAAGGTGTGGGTTGAGGAATGCCTCAGTGCTCGACTCTTCACCAAGTGAGTTGACGATTGCGCGCCAACCAAGAGATTAGCTTGTTTCGGTCGCTTGAGCGTTTGTGTGCTCGTGAAGTGCTGGCTTGATGCGTTCGAAGCGCGGTTCTCAAACCTGACAAGCACTTGTGTTTTGGGGTGGTGAAAATGAGGTTAGCGGCTCTGCCCATCTTCTGCTTCTGCGATGGCAGCTTCTGCTGCGCCGGGGAGGAGGGGCTGTTGGACAGTTTTTAGAAGCCTGTGCGTCATCACCTCAAAGTGATACCCCATCACCGCCAGTGTCATGGCTGCGCCAAAGCAACGTCGATAGCGCGTGGCAGCTGTCAGCAGAAACTTCCAATAACTCCGGCGCTGCCGACCGAAGACGCCCTGCCGAACAACCGACGTAATCAGAGCGCGCGCATTGCCTCGTTTCAGCCACTCTTGGTTCGTCCTCGGCTCTCCAGGTTTTGGCATCGTGCGATTGAGATAGACCTTCACGCGCTCGTAGTACGCTTCGCAGCCATAGATCCGCTTGAGCACCGAACGGTAGCCCTCAATCAGCCGTGTCGCGTCCATCCGCGGCAAGAAGTTCAAATGCTCGCTGGTGTTATTGCCGTTCCCCGCATCCAAAATGCGGCCTTCCTTCCGCAAGCGCTGAAATAACTGCGTCCCGGGCATGGCTTGCAAGAGTCCTACCATTGCAATCGGAATGCCGCTCTTCTGAATGAATTCCACCATGCGATCGAAGATGTCGACGCAGTCGGTGTCGAAGCCAAGGATGAATCCGCCCATCACCTGCATCCCGTAACTCTGAATGGTCGCGACGCTGTCGAGCAGATTGCGGCGGGTGTTCTGCAGCTTGTGGCTAGAGATCAAACCCGATTCGTCGGGGGTTTCGATGCCCAGAAAGATCGATTTGAAGCCGGCATCCTTCATCAATTGCATCAACTCTGGATCGTCGGCGAGGTTTAGCGAGGCTTCGGTGATGAAGTCGAACCTTGCGCTCGATCGTTGACGCCACTCCACCAGTGCCGCGCACAAGTGCTTCGCTCGCGCCTTGTTGCCGATGAAGTTGTCGTCGACGATAAAGACCCCGTCGCGCCAACCAGCCGCACGCAATTGGTCAAGCTCGGCAAGCACCTGTGTCACCGCCTTGGTGCGCGGCCGTCGGCCGTAGATTTCAATGATGTCGCAGAACTCACAGTTGAAGGGGCAACCGCGTGAATACTGCACCGTCATGGTCGAGTAGCGTTTCATCTTGATGAGGCTTACATCGGGCAGCGGGCTGGTCTCCATCTCTGGCTTTTCCCGGGCTTGGTAGACAGCTTGCGCCCTGCCCTGCTCCAGATCGCGCGCCAATTCGGCGATCAATTTCTCGGCTTCGCCAATCACAATGTGATCTGCACGTAGATCGGCCGGTTGCACGCTGCTGGTAATCGGGCCACCCACTACGGTCTTCAACCCGCGCGCCCGACAGCGCCCCACGATGGTCATCAGGGCCTCGCGTTGAATGTGCATCCCGCTCAACAGAACCACATCCGCCCAGTCCAGGTCTCGGTCGCGGAGCCGTTCCACATTCGTGTCGACGAGGCGCTTCTTCCAGTCTTTCGGCAACAATGCAGCGACGGTCATCAATCCCAGTGGAGGCTGCGCCGCTCGTTTGCCCAGGAAGGAAAGCGCATATTTGAAGCTCCAGAAGGTTTCGGGGAATTGGGGGTAAATCAGGAGGGCGTTCATCGGAGCCTCAGTGGGAGAGGGGGTTGGCGCGAGCGAGGTGCGGGAGGTTCAGGTCGTGCTTCCCAGGCTGGAAGCAACTGCGGCCATGCTCAGTGCGCCGAAAGGGTCCCCGAACTTATTGTCTCACCGGTCGTCAAATGATGCTTCAGGTCAACTCACTTGGTGAAGAGTCGAGCACTGAGGCATTCCTCAACCCACACCTTTAGGA
>Ga0335072_10010239_pt1 | contig 13502 bp, 8 predicted proteins | sample Lox_Sample_21_FD_206725 | JGI IMG/M metagenome (GOLD analysis project Ga0335072, IMG submission 206725) | Soil microbial communities from Loxahatchee National Wildlife Refuge, Florida, United States - Lox_Sample_2.1 | ecosystem: Environmental > Terrestrial > Soil > Wetlands | place: USA: Florida...
TCAGGCCGCCGACGAAGGTGGTGGCCACCCACTCCGGTCGGCCCGTGAGCTCGATGGATTCCAGCCGCGGCACCAGTTCCGCGAACAGAGCCCGAGTCTCGATCCGGGCCAGCGCCGCGCCGAGGCAATAATGCACGCCGAAGCCGAACGCCAGATGCTTGTTCGGGTCACGACCGACGTCGAATCGGAACGGGTCGTCGAAGACCTCCTCGTCGCGGTTGGCTGACGGGTAGGACAGCAGCAGCGATTCACCCGCGGCGACCGGTACACCGCCGACCGAGGTGCCGGCGGTGGCGGTACGCATGAATTCCTTGACCGGGGTAACCCATCGGATCATTTCGTCCACGGCGGTCGGCAGCAGGCCTGGGTCCGAACGCAACCGCTCCAGTTCCGCGGGGTACTCGATCAGCGCGTGCAGGCCGCCGGCGATGGTGGAGCTGGTCGTGTCGTGGCCGGCCGTTGCGATGATGACGTAGTAGGAGGCGGTGTCGATGTCCGACAGGTACTCGCCGTCCACGCGGGCGTTGGCGATGGCCGACGCCAAGTCGTCGGTCGGCGTGGCCCGGCGGGCGGCGGTTATCCGCTGGAAGTAGGCGAAGAAGTCGAGCAGGGGCTCGAGCAACTCCTCCGGCGTCGCGCCCCGCCGCCGTTCCTCGTCTCCGCCGCCGAAGAGCTCCTGGGTCAGCGTCAGCATCCGCTGGAAATCTGACTCGGGCAGCCCGAGCAGCGACAGGATCACGTACAGCGGATAGTGCACGGCGACTTGGGTGGCGAAGTCGCACTCTCCGCCGAACTCGGCCATCCGGTCCACGTACCGCTTGGCGAGTTCGGTGATCCGGACTTCAAGCCCGCGCATCGCTCGTGGCCGGAACCAGTCGGCGCCGATGGCGCGCACCACCCGGTGCTGCGGATCGTCCATGTGGATAAGCGTGCGCAGGGCGATGCCCTCGGCCGCACTCTGCCGTTGCCTGGCCTCCATCTCGGCGGTCGCCAGTAGCGGTCGGGGAGCGTTGATGAACAGGGCATTGTTCCGCTCGATCTCCATGACGTCCGCGTGCCGGGTGACGGCCCAGAACGGGTCGTACCCGTCGGCTTCCACGAGGTGAACCGGCGCCTGGCGGCGCAGCAGGGTGAGCGCCTCGTGCAGCCGGCCTTCGTCGGTGTACGCGGCCGGGTCGGCGAGGGAGAGTCCCGCCTCGGTCACGGTGAGGGTCATCTGGGGGCCTCCTGAACTGCACGGACTCGGGCGTACTGATCGTGGAGCACTCGCTTGAGGAGCTTTCCTGTCGGGTGCCGGGGCAGGCTGGCGCGGAAGTCGACCGACCGAGGGAATTTGTGGCGGGCGAGGTGCCCGCCGGGCCGCAGTCCAGACTCGGACAAGACGTGCGCAAGCTGGTTGGCGGTCGCATCCAGCTCGGCGAACGTGCTGGTCTGGCCCAAGCCGACCAGGATCACCGCCGCCTTGGCGGGCTGCTCCGCCGCGATCTGTCCCAGATGCACCAGACGCCTCCGCGCTGCTGGGTGCGGTGACCAGACATTGTTTCAGACAAAGTTCGTCCGATATTGGCCACGATAAGAGCGAGCCACCGTCCGAGGCAAGACCCCTGTGCCCCGCCAAAACCCTGCGCATGGCCTGAGCTCACCCTGGTTTACGCTTGGCGGTCGTGTTCATCTGACTCGTACCTGTTCATGGTCCGGTGCTCGGCTGGCTGGCCCTCCTGACGGGCAGTGACACTGCCAAGGAGGCGGAGATGCCAGTGCGCCATGAGGTCGCGGTGCTGCGGCGGCAGGTCCACCGTCCGAGACCGGACTGGGCTGACCGCGCACCGCGCCATACTCGCCGCTCCGGCCGGGGTGCTGCCCGCTCGCCTGCGGCTGCACCGGATCGTGACAGCGGCAACCTGCTGGCCTGGCGCAGCGCCGGTCACCAGCCCGGCGGCAGCAAACGCCGCTGGCATGGTGCTGGCGGTCCGTCAGTGGGTCAGGCCGTGCGCCTGATGGCATGATATGTCTGGTTGTGGAACGTGGCCTGGCCCCGGTCCGCGTCCGGCACGACGACAGGGAACGGATCATGCGGGACGGCCCGATGCTTTCCTGTGAGGGACTGGCCGAGGAGCCAGCCTCGGCGGTCGGGGCCGAGTCCGACTGCCTGCCCCCAGCATTCGTGGACTGCCTTCTCGACAGTGCCCTTGAGCCGCTGCTGGACGCCGCGGCCCAGCGGGGCGCGCAGGCCGCGAAGCGGAAGAAGAATGGGGACGAAGCCACGGAAGTCGCGAAGGCCCTGCTGACGGTGACAGTCTGCGACCCGGCTTGCGGCTCGGGGAGCCTCCTTGTCGCGGCGGCCCGTAGGATCGCGCGGCGAGTGGCGCAGGCCCGTGAGGGAAACCAGTCACCGGACGCGCTGCGGCGCGCGATGCGCGAGGTGGTGGGCAGCTGCATCTACGGCGTGGACGTGAGCGGCGAGGCGGTGGGGCGGGCGAAGGACCGCCTGCAGATCGCGGCCGACGTTCCGGGGATGACGCTGCCTTTCCTGGACGGTCATGTCAGGCAGGGCAATGCCCTGATCGGTGCGAGCCCGGAGCTGATCGAGAGCGGCGTCCCCGACGCGGCGTTCCGGCCGGCCGACGGCGACGACCGTGGATATGCCCGCTCCCTGCGCCGCGCCAACGCCAAGCCGGACCCGGGACAGCCCACCCTGTTCAGCGAGCAGGGCGGCTACGCCCACTCCAACGAGGCGCTGGCGAAGTCCCTGGCGAAGATCGGGTGGCTGCCCGGAGGGGCGTCGGCCGATAACCGCCGCCAGGCGGCCGAGTACAGGAAATGGCGCGACTCTGCCGCCTTCCGCGCGAAACGCCTGGTTGCCGATGCCTGGTGCGCAGCCTTCGCCTGGGCCAAGACGCCGGACGCGCCGCCCGCGATCGTCAACCGGGTCCTGCTGGACCTGCGGGAGCGGGAGGCCGAAGGGATCCTCCCCGAAACCCTCGCGGAGATCTACCGGCTGCGCGTGGAGCACCGGTTCTTCCACTGGCACCTGGAGTTCCCTGACGTCTTCCGGGTTTGCGAGGGCGAGACCCGGTGGCGGGGCGGCTTCAGCTGCGTGCTGTCCGCCCCGCCACGGGAGAAGATCGACCGCCGTGAGGGGAGCACGATCTTCGGCTTCGCCACCGGTTCGGGTGCGTATCCCGAATGCGCGGCGGGCCTGGCCGAACCCGGCGTGTCGGCGCTGCGCGCGGACCTGCTTTTCGCGGAGCGCGTTACGGCGATCCTCGCGCCAGAGGGCCGTGCGTGCTGCGCCGTCGCCCCAGGGACCGCGGCCGCCCCCGGCGCCAGGTACCTGCTTGGCGGCCTGATGCGGCGCGGCGCGCTGGCGTCCCTGTACGACTTCGCCGGTTCCGACACCCGGCTCTGCCTGCTCACCGTGGGCGGCGGCGCGGCGCCCGCAGGCCCGGCCAGGTTCGCGTTCTGGGTGGACGGCCCGGCCGGACTGGGCGACGACGGCCGGTCGTTCACGCTGACGCCGGGCGAGGCCGCCCTCATCAACCCGAATACCGGCGCGCTGCCTGCCTTCCGCAGCGCCAGGGACGCGGCGCTCACTGCGGCGATCTACCGCCGCGTGCCGGCTCTGTGGGACGAGACGCAGGCCGGCGGGAACCCGTGGAAGATGAGACTGGCAACGGCGTTCCCCCGAGCCGCCGCCGACACCGGGCTGCTCCGCGCTGAGCGGGAACTGCGCGGCGATGGCTGGGAGCTGGTCGGGAGCACCTTTACCCGCGACGGCCAGCGCATGCTGCCGGTCTATGAGCCCCCGATGGTAGACCTGTTCGACCACGAAGTCGCGAAGCCAAGGCACTGGATCGCCGAGCACGGCCCGGTCGCCGTCCAGCGTAAAGGTGAGGCCGCCGAGCGTCTCGGCGTAGTGGACCGCCTCGCGGAACTCGGCTGGAACTGGAAATGGCTGTGCGCCTGGCGCGCGCCCGTGCATGACCGGACAGCCGTCGCGGTGCTGCTGCCGCGCGCGGCGGCTGCCGACTCCCTGCCCTTGATGCTGCCGCGCGTCGTCCCGCCGTTCGCCGCGGCCCTGATCGCCGCGCAGAGCTCGCTGGTCTTCGAATACGTCGCCCGGCAGAAGATCGACAGCCCCGTTGTGCGGGCCGTCCACTGGAAGCAGCTTCCCGTCCCGACCCCCGACATGCTGGAGCCGCACCTGCCGTTCATCGTCCCCCGGGTGCTTGAGCTCGTGTACACCTCGTCCGACATGGGCCCGTTCTCCCGGGACCTGGACGATACGGGGGATCCGTTCGCCTGGGACCCTGACCGCCGGGCCAGCCTGCGAGCGGAACTGGACGCGTTCTTTTTCTGCGTGTACGGAATCGACGGCCGCGACGACGTGGAGTACATCATCGACACGCTCCAGGTAGGGGCCGACGGCCTCGAACGGAGTGAGAGTCAGGGAGACGACGGTCGGCACGCCGGAAAGCTGGCCCTGGCCGCCTACGACCGGATGACCGAAGCCGACGCCGCTGGAGCCGAGTACGTGACCCGGATCTTCCCGCCTCCCGGCCACGGGCCCCGGCGGCAGCTCTCCTGACTGCGTCCCCGCCCCAGCCTGCCGGGCATGACGGCAGGATGGCCTAGATTTGCTCGGGTGAACGCAGTACTGACGGCCAAGGGGCTGTCCGCGGGGCACGCGGACCGGGTCATCTTCTCCGGCGTCGACCTCGTGGTCTCGCCGGGCAGGGTGATCGGGCTTGTCGGTGCCAACGGGGCAGGGAAATCCACGCTGCTGCGGATGCTCGCCGGGCTGGACGACGGCGCGCGCGATGCCGGGTCTGTGTCGCTGAACCCGGCGACGGCGACGGTCGGGTACCTGCCGCAGGAACCGGAGCGGCGGGCGGGCGAGAGCGTGCTCGCGTTCATCGGGCGGCGGACCGGGGTCGTCGGTGCTGCCGCAGAACTCGACGCGGCGACGGCCGCGCTTGAGACCGGGGAGGCGGGGGCGGACGACGCGTACGCGGAGGCGTTCGACCGGTGGATGAACCTGGGCGGGGCGGACCTGGAGGAGCGAACCGCCAAGGTTGCTGCCTCGCTCGGGCTCGCCGTGCGGCTGGAGGCGCCGATGACCTCGCTGTCCGGCGGGCAGGCCGCGCGGGCGAACCTCGCGTCGCTTCTGTTGTCGCGGTACGACATCTTCCTGCTCGACGAGCCGACCAACGACCTGGACATCCAGGGGCTCGACATCCTGGAAGACTTCGTCGTGAAGCTGCGAGCCGGGACGGTGCTCGTTAGCCACGACCGGGCCTTCCTGGAGCGGACGGTGGACCAGTTGCTCGAACTCGACCTGGTGCAGCAGTCGGTGAGCCTGTACAGCGGCGGGTACCTCGCGTACCTGGAAGAGCGGGCTATCGCCCGGCAGCACGCGCGGGACGCCTACGAGAAGTACGCCGACCACAAGGGGGCCCTGGCCGACCGGATGCGGATGCAGAGCAGCTGGGCAGACAAGGGCGTGCGGCAGGCCCGGGCCAAGGCCCCAGACAAGGACAAGCACCGGCTTTCTGCACAGGTCAACCGGACGGAGAAGCTGGCAAGCAAGATCAAGATCACCGAGCGGATGCTGGACCGGCTCGAGGCCGTGGACGAGCCGCGCAAGGAGTGGGAACTGCGGATGACGATCGCGGCGGCGCCCCGCTCGGGAACCGTCGCCGCAGCGTTGCGTGACGCGGTCGTGTCGTTCGACGGCTTCACGCTCGGACCGGTGAACCTGCAGGTGAACTGGGCGGACCGGGTCGCCATCACCGGACCGAACGGAGCGGGCAAGTCGACGCTGATCGGCGCGCTGCTCGGGCGGGTGCCGCTCTCGTCGGGTTCCGCGTCACTCGGGTCCGGGGTCTCGGTGGGCGAGGTGGACCAGGCACGGTCGCTCTTTGACGGTCCCGCGCCGCTGCTTGAGGCGTTCGCCGTGCGGGTGCCCGGCCAGGCCCCAGAGGAGACCCGGACACTGCTGGCCAAGTTCGGTCTGAAAGGGGACCATGTGCTCCGTTCAGCCTCGTCGCTGTCACCAGGGGAGCGGACCCGGGCCGGGCTTGCGCTGCTGCAGGCGCGCGGGGTGAACCTGCTCGTGCTCGACGAGCCGACCAACCACCTCGACCTGCCTGCCATTGAGCAGCTGGAGTCGGCGCTGGACGGGTACCCCGGGACGTTCCTTCTGGTGACGCACGACCGCAGGATGCTGGAGTCGGTGACTGTCACACGCAGGCTCGTAGTGTCGGACGGTCAGGTTGCCGAGGTTGACGTGGCCTGAGACAGGTAAACACGCCAACAGCAGCGGCCGAGTCCACGGTGCCCTCTTGGCCCGCGCCCTGACTACGCTCGACATGCGAGCTTTTGCGAGAGCGCCCGCGACAGACTCTCATCGGCGGCAAGAACTTACTTCGGCCGTGGTTTCGAACGCGAACTGTCCGAGCATGGAGTCCAGTTGCTGCGGCCTGCTCGTAAAGGTGAACGGGAGCGGCCTGGCGTAGCCCTGTTCAAGCCGCTGCGACAGGTCATCGAATCGATCAATGAGACCTTCAAGGGACAGCTTGACCTCGAACGGCACCGGGGGCGCACACCCGGAGGTGTCATAGTCATCGGTAGGCGGAGACGCCGGTGAGTGCCTGGCCGACCGCGAGCTGATGGACTTCGCTCGTCCCTTCGTAAGTGAGCACCGACTCCAGATTGTTGGCGTGCCGCAGGATCGGGTATTCGGTGGTGATTCCGGAGCCGCCGAGGATGGTACGGCAGGTCCGGGCGATCTGGAGGGCCTCGCGGACGTTGTTGAGCTTGCCGACGCTGATTTGCTCGGGCGTCAGCGCGCCGGCGTCCTTCTTGCGGCCGAGGTGCAACGCGAGCATCAGCCCCTTGTAGTACTCGAGTGCGGTGTCGGCGAGCTTTGCCTGGGTGAGCTGGAAGCTGGCGATCGGCCGATCGAACTGGGTGCGAGTACCGGCGTAGGCGAGCGCGGACTCCAGGCAGTCGCGGGCGGCGCCCATCGCGCCGAAAATGATCCCGAACCGCGCTTCGTTCAGGCAGCCGAGCGGGCCAGACAGGCCGCGCGCCCCGGGCAGCATTGCCGAACCTGGCAGCTGAACTTCATCCAGCGTCAGTTCGGATGTCGTGGACGCGCGAAGCGACAGCTTGTGGTGCACGTCCGAGCTTGTGAATCCGGGTGTGCCCCGCGGCACGAGAAAGCCGCGGATGCCATCGTCAGTGCGCGCCCACACGGTGGCAATGTCGGCGACGCTGCCGTTGGTGATCCACATCTTATTGCCGGAGAGCACCCAGTCGCCGCCGTTACGTACCGCCCGGGTGCGCATGCCCGCGGGGTTGGAGCCGAAGTCGGGTTCGGTGAGACCGAAGCAGCCGGTTGCCTCGCCAGTGGCCAGCCGGGGCAGCCACTGCTGTTTCTGCTCTTCTGAGCCGTACTTCCAGATCGAGAACATCGACAGCGAGCCCTGCACCGAGACGAAGCTGCGAAGTCCGCTGTCGGCGGCCTCCAGCTCCAGACAGGCCAGCCCGTAGCTCACCGCGTTCGTCCCCGCGCAGCCGTACCCGCTCAGATGCATGCCGAACAGCCCCATCGCGCCGAGTTCGCCGGCCAGTTCCCGAGGCGCGATCCCCTGCTCGAACCACTCAGCGATCCGCGGCTTGACCCGGGCCGTGACGAAGTCGCGTACGGTCTTCTGGATCAGCCGCTCCTCCTCGGACAGGCACGAATCGAAGTCGATGAGAGCAGTCAGTTCGGTAGCTGGCATGAGGCAGGACTTCCCTTTCTGTACGGGTCTGTGCGGGTGAGTCTTAGGCCACCGGATCGGCCTGGGCGTCCTGTTCGATACCGGGCCGCAGGTAGAAGCGGCCACGGGTGACAATCGCCAGGATCGTGTGCGTCACGATCGCGATGCCGAACGCGATGAACGCCGACAAGTCGGCGATGTACTGATTGCCCACTCCATAGTGCAGCAGCGATCCGATCCCGACCGCAATCACAAGCGCGACCGGTCCGACCGGGTTGACAAGGCGCAGCCGCGAGCGCGCGTATTCGAGACGGCTCGGGCCGATCTTGAGCCACTTCTTGACGATCAGCAGATCGGCGACCACGGTGCCGACCCAGCTCATCAGGAAGATTCCGTCCCAATCCAGGAAAGAAAGCACGTGCCCGAGCACGTTGGCGTACATGAGCGCGACGGACGCGATGGCCACCACAGCGACCGCGACGATCCGGCTGGTCTTACGGCCGGTCGTCCGGGTCAGGAAGTTGGTCAATGCCATCGACCCTGAATACACGTTGGTGAGGTTGATCCGGACCTGCGTGATCCAGGCGAAGAGCACCCCGAAGCCGAGTCCAAGCAAACCGTCGAAGTAGATCCCGGGATTCGTCTGGCCGGTGGTCAGTGTGAAGAACACGCCCAGCGGGAACGCGATGAAGAACATCAGGGCGTAGGGCAGCACCACCGAGGTCCACGCTCCGCGGCGGAATCTGCCCGGAGCGATGAAGCGGGCATAGTCGCTGAACTCCAGCGGGTTGAGGCCGATCGTGCCGGCCAGCCCGGCGAGCACACCGAGCACTCCGAGCACGCCGACGATCGAGTGCGGCGGTGCGGCGGTGAAGAAGTGGGCCGGGAAACCACCGGCGCGGTGCAGTGACTTGACGAAGGCCACGACGATGAGCACAAGGTAGAGGGGGAACGTCAGCCACATGGTCCAGGACAGCTGCGTCATGCCATACCAGGTCAGTGGGATGAACACCAGCCCGACCACCACGTACCAGACGCCGATGGGCAGGCTCCAGAGCTGATCGACCGAGGAAGCGAGGATCTGGCCTTCAAGAGCGGCGTACATGACGAAGGTGACCGCGTAGATCAGCGCGGTGACAGCGGACCCGACATAGCCGTAGCCGCAACCGCGGGTCAGCAGGTCGGAGTTGAGGCCCCAGCGGCTGGCGGCTGAGGCGATCACTAGTGTCAGGCCCGTGATGACCACGAAACCGATGCCCAGGCCGATGAACGTGGCGCTCGCCCCGTAGGCCAGCAGGTACGAGCCGCCGACCGTTGGGAAGAAAAACGCGGTGATGATGCCCACGAGCACCATCAGGACCGACCCGTTGCCGCGGCGCCGGGTCTCCGGCAGCCGTTCCTGAGCGTAGTCCTCGCGCATCTGCCCGCGGGTCTCGCGCGATGGTCGCGATGGCGATGCCGTCGGCCAGACCCGGCCGGCGGGCCGTCGCGTTGCTTCTCTCATCAGGCTCCTCCTTCGTGCCCTGTGCGCCCGGCCCGGGGCGTCAGATCATCGTGTAACCGCCGCTGACGGACAGCGTCTGACCAGTGATGTACGAGCCGGCATCGGAGGCGAACAGCAGTACCGGCGCCACCACGTCCTCCGGCTGTCCCAGCCGCCGGAGCGGATAGGACTTGGCCACCTTGGCCAGCGTCTCTTCGGAGAACTGCGCGCCCTGCTCGGCGCGCCAGATAGACCGCTCGCCGGACGCGTCCGGCTGACCAGGGGTGAAGCCCGGGCAGACCACGTTCAGCGTGATCCCGTGCCGGCCGACCTCGCGCGCGATCGCCTTCGACATGGCGATCACGCCGGCCTTGGTGCCGGAGTAGACGGCTTCGCGCCATTCACCGATGCGGCCGGCATCCGAGCCGATTGACACGATGCGTCCTGAGCCCCGTTCGATCATCGAGTCGAGTACGGCCCTGGTGAAGTTGATGAATCCCCAGAAGTCGATGTCGACCTCGCGTTCCCATTCGCTGCGCGGCTTGTCCATGAAGAGCCGGTCGACCGTCCAGCCCGCGCAGTTGACCAGGACGTCGATGGCGCCGTTGGCCTCAAGCACGTGCTCGACCGTCGCCTGTACCGACGCCGGGTCGGTGACGTCAGTGTGCTGGCTGGTGATGAGGCCGGCCGCGTTTTCGGCCGCGACCTTCTTGGCCTGTTCGTCGTCCACGTCCGCGATGCAGACCCTGGCGCCTTCGGCGGCGAAGCCGAGGACGATGGAGCGGCCGATGTTGGACGCGCCCCCCGACACGATCACGCTCTTGCCCGCTAGCCGCAGATCCACGAATCTCCTCCCTCTCTCAGACCCGCATAGCGGGTTCGGCGTACTTCATGAGCACGTCCAGGCGCTCGAGCCGGTTGCCGCCCATCAACGGAAAGATCAGCCGGTCGACGCCGGTTCGCAGCAGGTCCTGGAGGCGCGGAACACAGTCGTCGGCGGTCCCCGCGATGGCGAGGGCACGAACCAGCTCGTCGCTGACCGCGGCCTGGTGCTGCGCACGCGTCGAGAGGTGCTCGCTGTAGTCGTAGCCGGACTTGGCGGCCGCGATCTCCGCCCTGAACGGCTGCAGGCTGGCAGGCAGTTCACGCACGTCGGCCTGCAGCCGTGCCTGGGCACTGGCCCATGAGCGGACGTCAGCGAGCGCGGCGTCGCGGTCCTGGCGCAGCGACATTGTGGTGATGAAGCAGATCGTGACGTCCTCGCGCTTGCGGCCCGCGGCGGCGATGCCCTCCTCGACCCAGCTGATCTGGCGGCTGAGCAGGTCGGGCTGGGCCGGTCCCATGATGATCGCGCCGTCGGCGAACTGGCCGGCCAGCCGGCACATCCGCGCCTGGCTCACCGCGAGGAAGACCGGCGTTGGCGGTACGGCCTGGGCGAGGCCGTACCGCGCGCCGTGCCACGTACCCTGTCCGCCGGCCAGAGCGGTGCTGAAGAACGACACAGCCTCTTCCATCTCGGCGACGCGCGACGGTCTGGCACCGAGACCGTAGACCGCTGAGTCGCCCGCGCCGAGGCCGAGCATCGCGCGGCCGCCGGAGAGTTCAGCTACGGCGGCGATTGCGTTCGCGGTGACCGTCGGGTGCCGCGTGACCAGGTTCGTCACGCCCGTGCCCAGCCGCATGTGCGACGTGCGCAGCGCGGTGCCGGCGAGGCCGACGTAGACGTCCTTCATCGCGAGCTGTGAGTCGATGAGCCACATCTCGTCCACTCCACGGCCTTCGGCTTGCTCGCTGAAGTCCATCCAGTCGCGCAGGGATTCCCGCGGGCTGATGCCAATGCTGATGCTGATGCCCATGTCAGTGCTTTCGGCTCGTGCCTGTTACTTGGTTCTTGGGCCGGCGACGGTCTCGATCGCCGCCGCAACCTCGGCAGGTCGTTCGACGGGCAGCGGATGCCCGGTATCGGCAATGACCTGCAGCTTGCTGTCGGCAATCCGCTCGGCGATGATCTGGCCCGCGCGCGGCGGGCAGTGCTGGTCCTTGTCTCCGGCGAGGACGATGGTCGGCGCAGAGATCGCACCCAGTTCACCGTCGAGCGGCTCACTCCTGAGGCTGGCCATAGCCGTGCAGGCGTTCGCGTAGCCACGGGGATCGGCGGTGGACTGGCGCCGGATCAGCAGCCCAGCGTCGATCTCGCCCGGCCGATTGCGGTAAACGTCCTCGGTGTCGCGGTCGAGTACCGCGCGCAGGTCCGGGTCGCCGCGCTGCACCATATCCGCGCGTTCTGTGTACCACTGGCTTGCCGCGGCGTTGACACGGCTCGAGGTCGCGACGAGCGCGAGTGCCGAAACGCGACCGGGCTGGTCGATCGCCGTGCGCATCGCGATTGTCCCGCCCAGGGAGAACCCGGCCAGCACGGCCCGCTCGATCGCCAATCCGTCCAGCAGCGAGATGAGGTCGCCGGCCAGCTGCCGGAGCGATCCGGCGGGTGAGCCGAGACTCGTCCCGCCGTGGCCGCGGAAGTCGTAGAGGATGACCCGCCTGGTGAGCATGAGCGGTGCGACCACTTTGCGCCAGGCACGATGGTCATCACCGAGGCCGTGGATCAGCACCACCGGATCACCGCGGCCAGCCTCGAAGTGGGCGATGTCGATACCAGATCCGGTGTCGGAGCTACTGAGGATCATCGGGACGTCCTTCATCGGCGGGGTCGGTCAGCATGCGGCGCAGCGCCTCTCGGTCGATCTTGCCGGTGCTGCCCACGGGCAGCGTCTCGAGGGTTACGAGCGACTCGGGCCACTTGTAGCGCGCCATGCCCTTCTCGTTGAGGAACATGACGGCCTCGGCGAGGTCGAACGCGGCGCCGGGGGCGGATACCACGAACGCGGCCGCGCGTTCGCCGAGGTCCGGGTCGGGGCGGCCGATCAGGCAGGCGTCGCGGACGGCCGGGTGCTCGCGCAGCAGCTGCTCGACCTCGAGCGGGTTGATGTTGTTGCCGCCCCGGATGATCGTGTCCTTCAAGCGGCCGGTGATATGCACGAAGCCGTCCTCGTCGACGAAGCCGAGATCGCCGAAGTGTGCCCACCCGTCGGCGGCGAACGGGCCGGATGTCTCGCCCCAGTAGCGGTTCTGGACGAGCGGCCCGCGCATGCATATCTCGCCTGTTTCGCCGGGCGGAACGGGATTGCCGGCCCGGTCGCAGATCATCCACTCGGCGGTGTCGTGCGGCCGCCCCACGGTCGTCCACCGCTTGGCGGGGGGATCGTCGGGACGGGGGACAGCGAGCTGGCCGATGTCCATCGCGCCATAGAAGCTGCACGTGCTGCTGGCAGAGCGGCGTTCCCACTGCTCGGCGGCCGCCGGCGGCAGGGGGGCGCCGGCCGAGATCGTCGCACGCAGCGTGCCCAGGCTGGCGCTAGAGAGGCGGTCAGCGTGCAGCAGGCGGCTGATCATGGTCGGGACGCCGCCGAGGATCGTAGTGCCGCTGCGTTCGATGAGCGCCAGGATGCTATCGGGGTCGAAACGCAGGTCGTGCGACATCACCAGTGCGGCGCCGGTGCGGAGCGCGTAGAGGCACATCTCACCGGCGCCCTGGGTGATCGGCGACATCGGCAGCATCCGGTCGCCGGGTGCTATGCCGAGCCGTGCGGTGAATCCCTCGAACGTGAGCTGCTTGAGCCGGGCGGAAAGCGACGCGAGCTTCGGCAGCCCGGTCGTTCCGGAAGTCAGCGCGATCTGCACGATGCGATCGGGGTCGGGCGCGCCGCGTTCCCATGCCGCGGGCAGTTTGACGGACGCGACCTCCAGGGCGCCAGCGTCGACGACGTGCACGGCAGGCTGCTGGCGGGCGGTCTCGGCGACGACGGAGCCTGTGGCGTGCTCGTCCACGACCACTAGCACGGCGCCAGAGCGTTCCAGCGCCGAAGCGACCTCGCGTTGCCCGAGACGCATTGGCAGCGGCAGGATCGTCGCGCCCAGCGCGGGGATGGCGATCTCCAGGGCGACATAGCGCCAGACGTTGGGCAGCGCCACTGCCACCACGTCACCGGGGCCGATGCCACGCTCGATCAGGTCACCAATCATCGCCCGGACGGCGGTCAACAGCCGGCCGAAGTTCAGCCGCTCACCGTCGTCGTAGACCGCCAGCTCGTCTCGGCGGTAGTGGGCATTGGCCTCGAGGTAGCTCAGCGCGTCGAATGGCGTCGCCGCGGTGACGAGGGCACGTCGCGCCGCCGCTTCAGTCAACGCCC
>Ga0335072_10010240_pt1 | contig 13502 bp, 10 predicted proteins | sample Lox_Sample_21_FD_206725 | JGI IMG/M metagenome (GOLD analysis project Ga0335072, IMG submission 206725) | Soil microbial communities from Loxahatchee National Wildlife Refuge, Florida, United States - Lox_Sample_2.1 | ecosystem: Environmental > Terrestrial > Soil > Wetlands | place: USA...
AGCCGGATCGAAATGGACCGAGTTCCCCAGTGTCTTCGTTCGCACCCGTGTCTTCGTTCGCATCAGCCCGCATCGCCCATCGGCAAGCGCAGCGTGATGTCCGGTGTGCGCTCCCCAGATAGGCATCGCCGCGCGCGGCGACAATGCGCGCGTTGCGTCAGCCGCTCGCCTGATCCTGGTGCGCCTTGTCCCCGGCGGACGTCGCGACATGCAGCAGGAATTCGGCAAGCTGTCCGACATGGCGGTCGCGCTCCATCCCGGGACGTCGCCGGATTACGAAATCCGACGACCCTGGCAGCGTGCGGCCGGGGAACACGCGCACCAGCCGGTTCGCGGCGAGTTCGAAATCGATCAGCGGCTGCCTGCCGAGCGCGATGCCGGCCCCGGCGATCGCCGCCGCCAGCGCGGCGCTGAACGTATGGAAGCGCACGATCGTCGTCCTGGCGTCCGGCGCGCAGCCGAGCCAATCGAGCCAAGTGGACCAGTCCTTTTCCGGGCTGGCGCCATGTTCTTCTTGCAGCAGCGTGTAGTGCGGCAGTTCTTCGCCTGCCCCTTTCATGCCCAGCGACGGGCTGCACACCGGAAATACCGTCTCGTGGAACAACAGCCGGTCACCGTCGGCCAGCGTGCCACGGCGGACCCGCAACACCGCCAGATCGAGCCCTTCCCGCACCATGTCCGGCGCCTCGTCATCGATCGCGAGCATCTGCCATTGCACCGACGGATGCCGCGCCGCGAACGCGGCGAGCCGCGGCGCAAGCCACAGCGAGGCCACCGATCCGTTGGCGGAGATCGTCAGCACCGGCCGCTTGCGCCGTTCGCGCACCGCCTCGCAGGCCGCGCCGAGCTGCGTGAAAGCTTGCTCCACTGCCCGCTGCAACGCCACGCCCTCCTCGGTCACGACCGTGCGGCCGGTGCCGTTCCGGGCGCGGGCAAGCAATGGCGCCCCGAGCAAATCCTCCAGCCCGCGCACCTGGTGGCTTACCGCGCTGGTGCTGACGTTCAGCTCCGCCGCCGCCCGGGCAAAGCTGCCATGCCGCGCCACCGCGGCGAAGGCGCGCAAGCCGGCCAACGGGGGAATGCGGTCGGGCATCGTCGTTCAATCTAGCTCAACAGCGGTTGAGAAACACTCGTTTGCGCAACGCGTTTCCACCGCACAGGATGTCCATGGGCAAGGAGAGCCGACCGATGCATTTCGACCTCACGCTCTGGCGCATGACCCGGGGATATCGCTGGCGCATCGTCCTGTCGGTCGGGCTGGGACTGTTTGCCCTGGTGTTCGGCATAGCCCGATTCGTGTTCCTGGGGCGCTTCCTGGCCGGCGTCTTCCAGCATGTCCCCGCTGCCGCGCTGGTCTGGCCGCTGGCCGGCACCGGCATCGCCATCGTGCTGCGCGCCGCGCTGGACCACGGCCGCACCATGGTCGCCCACCGCACCGCCATGCACATCCAGCAGGACCTGCGCGGCCGGCTGTACGACAAGATCGTGGCACTCGGCCCGGCCTGGTTCGGCGCCGAGCGCACCGGCGGCGTCATGCTCTCCATGATCGACGGCGTGGAGCAATTGCAGACGTTCTTCGGCCAGTACATTCCCCAGGTGGCCATCGCCATCGCCGCCCCGGTGGCGATCTTCGCCTTCATCGCGTTCTGGGATGTGCCCGTCGCCGCCGTGATGCTGGCAGCCGCGTTGTTCACCCTGGTGCTGCCGGCGGTGGTGCATGAACGGTCCGGCCAGGCGTCGCGCGCGCGCCAGACGACCTTCAAGGCGTTCGGCGAGGAGTTCCTCGACGCCGTTCAGGGCCTCCCCACGCTGAAGGCATTCGGTCAGAGCAAGTCCTACGGCGCGATGCTGGCGGCGAAGGCAAAGGCGCTGTCCGACAGCACGTTCTGGGTGCTGGCGGTCAGCGTGTTGACCCGCTGCTTCACCGACGTCGGCACCGCCGGCGGGGCAGCGCTGGCGATGGCGCTCGGCGCCTGGCGCGTCAGCAACGGCGAAATGTCTCTGACCGCGCTGCTGATTGTGCTGATGGCCGGCACCGAGATCTTTCGCCCGCTGCGCGACCTGCGCACCGTGCTGCACCAGGGCCTGAACGGCCAGGCGGCGGCGCATGGCATCGTCACCCTGTTGGCCGCGCCGGAAACCGCGCCGGCCGTGCCGAGCCAACCCATCGCCACCATCAGCCTGCGCCCGCGCATTGAGTTTCAGGATGTGCGGTTCGCCTATCCCGGCGGCCGGCGGCCGGCGCACCGGGGCCTGTCATTCGTGGTGGAACCGGGAGAGCGTGTTGGCATTGTCGGCCCCAGCGGGTCCGGCAAGTCATCCATCGTGCGGTTGCTGCTGCGGCTGTATGACCCGCAAACCGGCAGCGTGCGGATCGACGGTCAGGACCTGCGCGCACTTGATCCCGACGCGCTGCGGCGCATGGTCGCCGTGGTTTCTCAGGAGACCGTGTTGTTCCACGGCACGATCGGCGACAATCTGCGTCTCGGCCGCCCCCACGCGTCGGAGAGCGAAGTGGTCGCCGCCGCCAAGGCCGCCAACGCCCACGATTTCATCATGGCGCTGCCGGACGACTACGAGACAGTGATCGGCGAGCGCGGCGCGCAACTGTCCGGCGGCCAGCGCCAGCGCATCGCCATTGCCCGCGCCCTGCTGTGCGACGCGCCGATCCTGGTGCTGGACGAGGCGCTGTCCTCGGTGGACGCCGATAACGAGGCGATCATTCAACAGGCTTTGGACCGGCTGATGACCGGCCGCACCACGCTGATCCTGGCGCACCGCCTGTCCAGCGTGATCGGCGCCGACCGCATCCTGGTGCTGGGAGACGGCGCGGTGGTGCAATCGGGCCGCCATCCCGAACTGATCTCGGTCCCCGGCCCGTATCGCCAACTGATGGCGCCGCAACTCGCAGAGCATGACGACGCACTGATCGACGATATGTCCGCTCCGGGGGGCCTGCGCGTGGTGGAAACCGCGGCGCCTGCCGGGCCCGGGATCCGCCCTCTGTCGGAAGACGCCGCCGAGGTCGGCTGGCCGGAAACCATCCGCACCTTGCTCGGCTTCGTCGGCCCATGGCGCGGGCAGATCGGCGTGACCGTGCTGTGCGGCATCGGCCGCGTCGTGGCGTTCATCGGCGTCGGCGTCTGGGGTGCGCTGTTGCTCGGCGCGGTGCGCGCACACGCGCCGATCATGACCCTGGTCCTGGCGCTGCTGCTGACGGCGCCACTGGCAGGCCTGCTGCACTGGCTCGAATCCTGGCTGGCGCATGCCATGGCCTATCAGCTTCTCGCCCAGATGCGCATCGACTTGTTCCGCAAACTGGATGCGCTGGCACCGGCCTATCTGCTGCGGCGGCGTTCCGGCGATCTGGTGGCGCTGGCAACGCAGGACGTCGAAACGGTCGAATATTTCTTCGCCCATACGATCGCACCCTCGATCGTGGCAGGGCTGGTGCCCGCCGGCGTGCTGTTGGTCCTGGCCTGGACCTGCTGGCCGCTGGCCGTGGTGCTGGCGCCGTTCTTGTTCTACGCCGGCGCCTTGCCGGTACTGGGGCGGCGGCGGATCGACACGCTGGGCTCGCAGGCACGCGCCGCATTGGGGGCGCTGGGTGCGTTTGCCGCCGAGACGATCCAGGGCCTCGCCGAGCTGGCCGCGTTCGATGCCACGGCACGCCGCCGCGCCGCCTTCATGGCCGAGGTCGGACGCTACCAGACGCAACGGCTGGAATTGCTCGCGGATCTGACGTGGCAGACCGCCGGCCTGGAGGTCGCGACCGGCCTTGGCGGCCTGGCCGTGGCCGCGCTGGGCGCGCCGCTGGTGCTGGAAGGCTGGCTGCCGCCCTGGATGCTGCCGCTACTGGTGCTGGTGTCGATCTCCGCGTTCCTGCCCGTCTCCGAAATCGCCCAGGTCGGGCGGCAGTTGGCTGATACCATCGCCTCCACACGCCGCCTGCACGTGGTGCACGCCGAGCCGGAGACGATCACCGACGGACCGCTCGAGCCGGCGCCGCGTCCGGGCGGTTCGGCGGTCAGCTTCGACGACGTTGGTTTCACCTATCCTGACCGCCTGCGTCCGGCACTCTCCGACGTGTCGTTCACGGTGCCGGCGGGGGCGACCGTGGCACTTGTGGGGCCGTCCGGGGCAGGCAAGTCGACCATCGCCAACCTGCTGCTGCGATTCTGGGATCCGGATGCGGGTTCGATCCGTCTCGACGGCGTGGATCTGCGGGAACTGACCCTGGACGGGTTGCGCGGGCGCGTCGCCCTGGTGGCGCAGGACACCTATTTGTTCAACGACACCCTGGGCGCGAACGTGCGCCTGGCGCGGCCCGATGCGTCGCCGGCCGACGTGGCGGAGGCGCTGGAGCGCGCGGCACTGGCGGAGTTTGTTGCCGGCCTGCCGGAGGGGCTCGAGACGCGGGTCGGCGAGCGCGGCGTGCAACTGTCCGGAGGGCAGCGCCAGCGCGTGGCGATCGCGCGGGCGTTCCTGAAGGACGCGCCGCTGCTGGTGCTGGATGAGGCGACCTCGCATCTCGATACGATCAGCGAGCAACAGGTCCGCGCTGCGCTCAACGGACTGATGGAAGATCGGACCACGATCGTGGTGGCGCACCGGCTGTCCACGATCCGCGCGGCGGATCTGATTCTGGTGCTGCAGGCCGGGCGCGTGATCGAGGCGGGGCGGCATGCGGAGCTGCTGGCACGTCGTGGCGTGTACGCGCGGCTGGTGGAGCGGCAGATGGCGGGGATGGCGGAGGCGCGCGCGGGGTAGCGCCGGCCGCAACCCGCGGCGCTTCAGTGCCCCGCACACCTTTCGTCAACCTTTCCGCGCCATCCTGAGGGGCAGTCCACCACTGGGGCTCCGCCAGAATGGCTGCTTCCCCTGAGACCCTGATTGCCGGCCGGTACGCCGTCCAGCTAGGGCAGCCGGTGCCGGAGGCCGGCGGCGGCCTGCCCTGCTTCGTTGCCCAGGACCACCACACCGGCGACACCGGCCTGATCGCGATCCAGGTTCGCCGCGACGCGCCGGCCCGTTTCCACGCCTTGCAGATGTTGGTGCAGCCGATCGACGGCTTGCTCTGCCCCCTGGCCCACGGCACCGCGCCCGCGCCTCGCGGCGATGCCGGCTATTTCGTGATTTGCCCCGCACCGCCCGGTCCATCGCTCGCCGGCCACTTGCGGCCCTGGCCGGAGGCGGCGCTGATCTCCTTCGCGCTGCGGCCCATCGCGCTGGTTCTGGAGAAGCTCGCCGGCCACAACCTCACCCACCGCGCCATTCGCCTGAACAACGTCTTCCAGGGCGGCCGCGGCCAGCCGCTGGTGCTGGGAGCAGCCTGGGCCGCGCCGCCGGCCATGCATCAGCCAGGTTTGTTCGAGCCGCCCTACAGCGCGATGTGCCACCCCGCCGGACGCGGCGACGGCAGCATCGCCGACGACGTGTATGCGCTCGGCGTGCTGTTGCTGGCGCTCGCACTCGGGCGCGTGCCGATGGCCGAGTTGGACGACATCGCGATCCTGCGCCGCAAGCTGGAACAAGGCAGCCACGCCGGCCTGGTCGGGGACGAGCGGCTGCCGCCGCTGATCTCGGACCTGCTGCGCGGCATGCTCGCCGAGGACCCAGAGCATCGCCCGACGCCTACGCTATTGCTCGATCCCGGCGTGGCGCGATCCCGCCGCGTGGCCGCTCGGCCGCCGCGCCGCGCCCAGCGTCCCCTCTCCGTCGGCGACGTCACGGTTTGGGATGCCCGTTCCCTCGCCTTTGCCCTGGGCATCCAATACGAGCAAGGCACCAACGCGCTTCGATCCGGCATGGTGATGCAATGGCTGCGCCGCGGCGTCGGCGATGCCGCACTGGCCTCGCATGTCGACGAACTGGTCCGCAGCCGGATGGCCGACGCCCCGACCGAGGAAAGCCGGCCCGATGCGATGTTGCTGATGCGGGCAGTTGCCTCGATCGATCCGCTGTCGCCGCTGTGCTGGCGGGGCACCGCACTATGGCCCGACGGGCTGGGCGCGCTGCTTGTTGCCGCGGCAGCCGATCCGGCTGTCACTGTCACCCTCGAGGACATGGTTGCCGCCGAGGCCGGCGCCACCTGGGCCAACCTTCGGCCGGACCGCAGCGATCTGCCCTTGTTGCGGATGGAGGCACGGCAGAACCGCGCCTGGCTCGCCACCCGCGGGCTGGCAGGCGGCCTGCCGCGCCTCACCTATCTGCTGAACCCGCTATTGCCCTGCGCCAGTCCATTGCTTGCCGGCCGTTGGGTCACGCGGCTGGCCGAGGTGCCCAGGGCGATCGAGGCCGCCATTGCCGCCAATCCCAAGACGGTGCCGCTGGACGCACACCTGGCCGCCTTCATCGCCGCGCGCGGCGACAGCCGCATGGAAGCGGAGACCAACGCGCTGACCGGCACCGTGCAGAACCCGGTCGGGCTGCCGGAGCTGCGGTTGCTGGCCGAGTTGCAGGTCCGCCAGGAGGCCGGACCGCTGCCTGCCCTGGCGGCCTGGATTGTCGGCGCCGCGGCACCGATGATCGCGCTTTGGTCCAACCGCCAGCGCCGGCGCGAACTGACGGACAGGTTGAAGGCGCTGGCTCCCGCTGGCCAGTTGCTGCCGATGCTCGTCTTGCTGGAAGACCCGTCCGGGCGCGCCGCCGATGCCGCCGGCGCGCGGGTTGCCGCCGCCGAGCTGAACCGGATCGATGCCGAATTGCTCGCCATCAGCGCCAGTAATGCCCAGCGCAGGAATGCCGCGACCCGCATCGGTCAGGAGATCGCCGCCGGCGTCGGCCTGGTGGCATTTGCCGCGATGCTGGCGCTGGCGGTGCTTGGCTGATGCCGGCCGTGGCACGCGGGCCGCGCCGCCGCTCGCTGACCTGGCTGCAAGGTCTCGGCTGCGGGGCCGCGGTTGCGCTGGTTCCCGCGGCGGCGCTGTTGCTCGGCGTGCTGTTGCTCCCCGGAATGCTCTCCGTCGCCTACGATCGCCAGCCCGGGCGGCCGGTGGCGCGCACCGTGCTGCTGTGCGGCGCCGCCGCCGTCGTGGCGCCGGCCATGGCGTTGTGGAACGCCGGCGCCACCATTGACGCGAGCCTGGCATTGCTCGGCGATCTGCGCGTGACGGGCACGGCGTGGAGCGCGGCCGCGGTCGGTTGGATCCTCGCGGAACTGGCACCGGTTGTGGCCTTGGCGGTGCTGGAGACGGTCACCGCTGCCCGCGCCGCGCGCCTGCGCTCCGAACGCGACAAACTGGCGTCGGAGTGGGGCTTCGAGAATGATTGAGCCCAACGCGCGCCGCAAAGCCCGGTCTGTTTGCTCATGCCGAGGCGGTGTCTTCCGCGTGTTGCGGGCCAAGCACGTCGGGCCCCACCCGGATCAGCAGCTTGCCGAAATTCGCCCCGCCCAGGATGCCGGCGAGCGCATCCGGCGCATGCTCCAGGCCCTCATGGACGTCCTCGCGGTAGGCCAGGCTGCCGTCGGCCACCCACGGCGCCGCCAGCGTGCGCCACTCCGCCAACTTTTCCGGCTTGTCGGAGACGATGAACCCCTGGATCAGCACGCGTTTGCCGACCACGAAACCAAGGTTCGGGCCAGGCGGGAATTCGGCGTCGTTGTACTGCGACACCATGCCGCACATTGCCACGCGCGCAAACGGATTGAGCAAATCGAACACCGCCGCCTGTACCGCGCCGCCGACATTCTCGAAATACCCGTCGATCCCGTGCGGACAGGCGGTGGCCAGTTCGCGCCGAAGGTCCATGGACTGGTGATCGACGCAGTCGTCGAAACCCAGCGTTTCCTGCACGAACAAACATTTTTCGGGACCGCCGGCGATGCCCACCACGCGAGCGCCGGCACGCTTGGCCAACTGGCCCGCGACGGAACCCACCGCGCCGGATGCTGCGGAAACCACCACCGTCTCGCCGCGTCTCGGCTGGCAGATCTCGGAGATGCCGCGATAGGCGGTGGCGCCGGGCATGCCCAGCACGCCGAGGTAGGCCGACAGTTTCGCTCCGCGCCGATCGACCTTGACCAGGCGGTCGCCCGGGGTGAGGCAATGGCTCTGCCAGCCGCGCGCGCCCACCGCCACATCGCCGGGGATGAAACGGGGATCGGCCGAGGCGATCACCTCGCCGACCGTCTCCCCCGTCATCACCTCGCCGACCTGGATCGCCACGGCATAGGTCTGTTGCTGGCGCAGCCGGCCCCGCATGTAGGGATCGATGGAGAGCCAGATCGTGCGGGTGACGACCTCGCCGGGTCCCGGCTGCGGCACGGCGTCCTGGCGCAGCTCGAAGGTGTCGGCGTCGGGCGCTCCGGAGGGGCGCTGCTTCAGCACCCAGGATCGGCGGACCGGCGAATTCGGGTTCATGATGCGTCACTCCGAAGCAGACGACGATTCGGATACTGCGCTGAAACCGTGGCGGGCGTCGATTGCGTACGGAATCCTCCGAATACCGCAATGCGCGGCATTGTGATGCTATGCCCCCGGTTGCCGCCCGCACAATGTTCTGGTGCGGCGGCGGAGCTTATGGTCACCACGAGGGTGCCCGATATTCGACTCAATCGCCCGTAAGAACGGCGGCGTTGCGTCCAAGGAGTTACTATGGCCGTCATCGGCATCGTTACGGAGCCCACCGGACGGACGCGGGTGTTGTTCGATTTCAGCGCGCCGACCGGCGACGAAGAGGCGCGGATCGCGGACGCCATGGCACGCTCGCGCCGGGAGATCGGCGAGGACGAGCAAATCGGCGAGCTGGTCGGCTCGAACGCCAGCGTCGGAAGGGCGAAGCGGGTGGTCCCGGCGTTCCGCTGACCGCGGCCTGGAGGCGCGGCTTTCCCGGCGGCCCGGGCGGCGAATTTTGTTTCCTATCCGGCTAGCACAGGAGCGGCGCGCGGGGCGTGCCGGCGCCGATCGCGGCCGGGCGGGCACCTGCGCCAAACAGGAATGCAGACGTGCGCCTATCCGGTCAGCACAGGCCTCGGGCCCCGACCTGCGCTAACCGGATAGGCGTACGAGGGAAAATCCAGCGGACCTCCCGATCGCGCCAACCGGCCCGGCCGCTTGCCGGATCGACGGAGCTGATGGACGCTGCCTATGCTCTCGACGCGCGCGGCACCCCTATCCCCGGCGGCGTGCCAGACAACGAGGAGGAAACGCAATGGCGGGAACACTCTCCGGCAAGTCGGCGCTGATCACCGGCGGCGGCGGCGGCATCGGACGGGCCACCGCGCTGGCATTCGCGCGCGAGGGTGCGCGGGTCGCCGTGGCCGACGCGATCGTCGAGACCGCGCAGCAGACGGTGGCGCTGGTGAACGAGGCCGGCGGACAGGCCATGTCGCTCGCCGCCGAAGTCACCGATCCGGCACAGGTGCAGGCGATGGTCCGAGCGGTGGTCTCGGCCTATGGCCGGTTGGACTGCGCTTTCAACAATGCCGGCATTGCCGGCTTCCAGGTCGATGCGGGCGGCAAGAAGACGCATGAATGGGCCGACGACTCGTTCGACCGCATGATCGCGGTGAATCTGAAGGGCGTCTGGCTGTGCATGAAGCACGAGATCCCGCAAATGCTGGAGCAAGGCGCGGGCGTCATCGTGAATACCGGCTCGATCGCGGGACTGATCGGGCTGCCGACCTCATCGGCCTATGTCGCCGCCAAGCATGGCGTGCTCGGCCTCACCAAGACCGCGGCACTGGAATATGCCAGCCAGAACATCCGGGTGAATGCCGTCTGTCCCGGCTACATCGAGACGAAGATGACCGAGGACACGATGCGCCGTCGCGGCGAGCAATTATTGGCGATGGTGCCGTTCCATCGCATGGGCAAGCCTGAGGAGATCGCTGAGATGGTGGTGTGGCTGTGCAGCGACCGGGCGTCGTATGTCAGCGGCGCCTGCTACAATGTGGATGGCGGCTACATGGCGGTGTGAGGCGCGATCATGGCCAACGAAACTGTTCGTCTTGCCGAATACGCTGCCGGTTTGCGGTTCGGCGACATCCCGCGGCACGTCGTGGAACGTGCCAAGGACTGCATTATCGACACCGTTGCCGTGGTGACGCAGGGCGCCGGCCTGCCGTGGAGTCAGATCGTTACCCGCTATGCGCAGCAGATCGGCGCCGGTGGACAGAGCCGCATCCTTGGCGTGGCAGGCGGCCCCGTTCAGGCGCCAGCGGCGGCGCTCGCGAACGGCGCCTTCGCGCATGCCTTCGAATCCGACAACCTGACGAAGCCGGGCGCCGGCGTGCATCCAGGCGGCACGCTATTGCCGCCCGCCCTGGCGGTGGCACAGCAGCAAGCCAGCGACGGCCGCGCGCTGATCGCCGCCGTGGTCGCGGGATTTGAGGTGATGTACCGCATCGGCCACGCCACGAAGCACAGTAATGAACGCCGCGGCTTTCATGCGCCCGGCACGACCGGGCCGTTCGGCGCTGCGGTGGCGGCGGGGCACTTGCTCGGGTTGAATGCAGAGCAAATGACCAATGCTCTTGGCATTGCCGGCTCGCTGGCGGGTGGCCTGATGGAGTTCGCCCGCTCGGGAACAGGGGCGATGGTCAAACGGCTGCATCTGGGCCGCGCATCGGAGAGCGGCGTGCTTGCCGCGAGCCTCGCCGCCGATGGCTTCACCGGCCCGCGGAGCGTATTGGAAGGCGATGCCGGATTCCTAAAAGTGTTCTGCACTGAATGGGACATGGCGGATCTGACGCGCGGGCTGGGCAGCGATTACGCCACCATGCACCTCTGCCTGAAGCGCTTCCCAGTGCACATGACGGCGCACACCGCCGTGCAGGCGGTGCTGGAGCTGCAGGCGAAGCAAGGCTTCGATGGCCGCAGCGTGGAACGCGTGACCGTGGTGGGCAACGAACGGATGGCGACGGTGAACAATATCCGCGATCCCTCCGACATCATGATGGCGCAATATTCCATTCCCTTCTGCGTTGCCCTTGCCCTGTTCCGCGATCCGCGCGACCCGGCGTCGTTCGATGAGTCCATGCTGTCGGACGCCGCGATCCGCGAGATGTGCGCACGCGTCTCGGTGGTGGCGGGGGATGCCTCGCAGGGCATCGGTGGGGCCGCGGTCGTCACCGTCGCGCTGCGGGATGGCCGGGCGTTCACCCGCGAGGTGACCGAATACAATGGCACGCCCGCACGGCCGCTGAGCCGCGGCGAACTGCGCGACAAGTTTGTCACGCTGACCCGAGCATATCACGGCGACGCCGCGCCAGGCTTGTTCGAGCGGCTGCAGAATCTGGAGAACGAGAGCAACCTGGCCTGGGTCGGAGTGTAGCTCTCGCCACGTCCGGCCGACCCCCGGCCCCGCGGATCGGCCATGCCCGGTCCCCTCCGACCAGCCGCGCCCGGGCCGCTTCTCGTCTCGGTGCTGTGGGCCGCGGCCAGCGTTGCGGTCACGGAAATAGCACTTGATCCGATTCCTGTTGCGGTGCAGCATAGGTCAGGAATGCTGCCTAACTGGAGGGAACGCCGCCGGATTGACGGAGGTGTTGCATGTGGGCTTACTCGAACAACGGCGTTCATTCGCTATCGGCGCGCGATGCGCGGCCATCCCAGGAAAATCTTCCACCCGTTATCCGTCGCGCACTCAGCGCGGCAAACCCGCTTTCCTGGCTGCGCTCCTGGCGGCGGCAGGAAGCGACGCTGCACGAGCTGTACGGCCTCGATGACAGGACCTTGGCGGACCTGGGCATCACCCACGGAGATTTCCCCCGGATTCTCAACGGCACGTTTCGGCGCGGCGATTAGCCGGCGGAGCGCGCGAGCCGCGGGAAAATCAGGCGCGCGCGCCTCGCCTGTGTGCCGCAGCGGCCTTGCCGTCATCGGCGCGCGGAGCGACGGCTGGTGGGGCGTTTCGGACGGACACGCGGCTGGACACGCGGCCAGATGCAGGGGGCGCCGCCGCCGGCCGATCCGAGTGTGCGGCGAGGCCGGATTGGCGGCGGTGCTAGAACGGGATCTCGTCGTCCAGGTCGCCGCCCTTCGGCGCATCCCAGGATGGGCCACCGCCGCCGCCGGAGCGTGTCGCGCCGCCGGCCGGCCGTGATACCGAGGCGGCGCGCTCGCGGTAGCCGCCGCCCGATTCGCCCATGCCGGCTTCCTCGCCCCGCTGGCTGTCGAGCAATACCAGCTCACCGCGGAAGCGGCTGAGCACGACCTCGGTGGTGTAGCGCTCCTGCCCGCTCTGATCGGTCCATTTGCGGGTCTGCAATGCGCCTTCCAGATAGACCTTGCGGCCTTTGCGCAAAAACCGCTCCGCCACCTCGCCGAGTCGGTCGTTGAAGATCACCACGCGGTGCCACTCGGTGCGTTCCTTGCGTTCGCCGGAGGCGCGATCCGTCCAGTTCTCGCTGGTGGCCAGTGTCAGGCTGACGATTTTCGTGCCGTCCTGGGTGGTGCGCACCTCCGGATCCTTGCCGAGGTTGCCCACCAGGATCACCTTGTTCACGCTGCCAGCCATGACAAAAGCCCCCATTTATCTAAAGGAGTGACGTTACTCCCTCCCATCCTGGATCGCCATCGGTTAACCAAGCCCTTCCAGGCGGCCCGGAAATTGCCTATATACCCGGGAACATCCCGTGAACAAGCAGGACAAAAATGGCCGGCTCGATCCACGTGCGCGGCGCGCGCGAGCATAATCTGAAGAACGTGGATGTCGTCATTCCGCGCGACAGCCTGACCGTGCTCACCGGGCTGTCCGGGTCCGGCAAATCCTCGCTGGCGTTCGACACGATCTACGCCGAGGGCCAGCGCCGCTATGTCGAGTCGCTGTCCGCTTACGCCCGGCAGTTCCTGGAGCTGATGGGCAAGCCGGACGTGGACAGCATCGAGGGCCTGTCGCCGGCCATTTCGATCGAGCAAAAGACCACGTCGCGGAATCCGCGCTCCACCGTCGGCACGGTGACGGAGATCCACGACTACATGCGGCTGTTATGGGCCCGTGTGGGTGTGCCTTATTCGCCCGCCACCGGCCTGCCGATCGAGGCGCAGACCGTTTCGCAGATGGTCGACCGCGTCATGGCGATGCCGGAGGGCGCGCGCCTGCTGTTGCTCGCACCCGTGGTGCGCGACCGCAAGGGCGAGTACCGCAAGGAGCTGGCGGAGCTGCAACGCAAGGGCTTCACCCGCGTGAAGGTGGACAACAAGCTTTATGAAATTGGCGATGTCCCGGCGCTCAATAGAAAAATCAAGCACGAGATTGAGGCTGTGGTCGACAGGATCGTGGTGCGCGACGGCATCGCGCCGCGACTTGCCGACAGTTTCGAAACCGCGCTGGCGCTGTCGGATGGCGTTGCCTACACAGAGCATGCCGATAGCGGCGAGCGCACGGTGTTTTCCTCGCGCTTCGCCTGTCCCGTCTCCGGCTTCACCATCGAGGAAATCGAACCGCGATTGTTCTCCTTCAACTCGCCGCATGGCGCATGCCCGGCCTGTGGCGGCATCGGCACGGAGACATTCTTCGATCCTGATCTGGTGGTGCCCGACGAACGGCTGTCACTG
>Ga0335072_10010241_pt1 | contig 13501 bp, 8 predicted proteins | sample Lox_Sample_21_FD_206725 | JGI IMG/M metagenome (GOLD analysis project Ga0335072, IMG submission 206725) | Soil microbial communities from Loxahatchee National Wildlife Refuge, Florida, United States - Lox_Sample_2.1 | ecosystem: Environmental > Terrestrial > Soil > Wetlands | place: USA: Florida...
ACGGACGGCTGGTCGTCGATTGCAGCAGGAGCCGATGCGATTGTGACGGTTATAGGCCCGTTGAGTACTTCAATTGCGGGTATTGAAACATTTATGAAGACCATCATAGACACCAAACCATGGCTATCCGAGCCGGCCCTAATCCCTCTCCCCTGGAACTCAACCTTCCATGTCCTTCCCAACAAGCCGCTCAAAATCGCAGTACTCTGGCACGATAACGTAGTCAGGCCCCATCCTCCAATCAACCGAGCTCTCCAAACCGTCGTATCAAAACTCAAACTCATCCCTAACGTTACCGTCGTAGACTGGAAGCCCTACCTTCATGACGAAGCATGGGCCATAATTTCCAGTTTATATTTCACTGATGGCGGAGCCGAAGACGCCGCCACCATGGCTGCTTCCGGCGAACCGTGGCGACCCTTGACAAAATGGATCATCAAAGAGAACCCTTGCGTAAAGAAGTTGAGCATGGGAAATCTTCAGTATTGGCAAGAGGAGCGTGAGGCATATCGGAAAGAGTATGCAAAGTTGTGGAATGAGACGGCGACCGGTCGGAATAGCGAGACGGGGGAACTGGAGGGGGTTGTCGATGTCATACTTTGCCCAGTGGGGCCAGGGGTGGCGCCGCTGCATAATACGGCGAAGTATTGGGGGTATACAAGTCAGTGGAATTTGCTGGATTACCCAGCGCTGGTGTTTCCGGTGAGCAAAGTTGATGTGGGACTTGACATTGTGGAAGAAGGTTATGAGCCGATGAATGATGTTGATAAGGAGAATTGGAACTTATGTGAGTTTTATATTCCGGTATAGGCTTTTAGTGCTGACTATCAATAGATGACCCCCAGGTCTTCGCTGGGCTTCCTATTTCCCTACAGCTAGTGTGTCGCAGGTTCGAAGATGAGAAGGTTATATCGGTGTTGGAGTATATCAAGGAGCAGATTGGCCTTCCATTTGCGGATTTCCCATAGACTCAAGTGGAGAGTTCACACAATAGAGCCACATTAGACCGACTGTATATGCAAGCAGATAAACCGGACCTTCTTCGCCGCATAGGTAGTATTTGGATTGATAGTCATCTTTGACGTCGAATTAACAAAAGATATCATTATTCGCATTCAATTTCCGTACAATCGGTTTGAAACTTTCGCAGAAGTCTGGCTGGGAACATTAAAGGAGATATCGTTCGTGAACTCTAATCCCCCAAAATGAATTTTGACTCGTCAGCTCCCTGAAGAGGCTGATCTTCGCAGTATTTGTACTATTCTTATAAATAATCCTCCGTGGCGTCCTCAAGTACTAATAACTAGTTATATTCACTCATAACATCTCGGCGCAGAGTGCTTGGCTTAGTTGCCATGCTATATTACCGCAACGTCTTTCCGTCCTCTTTACAGCTCTTCACTGCCATTTTCGAAGGTTTGGCGTTTTGGAGATGCATTCCATAAATACTGAATCTAATACTGCAAAATATATGAGGTTCTGGATGGAAGTATGATCAAGATCGACCATGTAGGGGCGCAGCTGATGACCAGGAAGGTTGAGCTGAACGAAAAGCTCTAGTATATGTTTGGCCGCAAGATCTAGGTCTGTCCCACCGGTGTAGTCAGAATAAATTAGGGAAAGAGGACTGCGGGTGAGCTTTTCTTCAAATTCTTTAGCTTTGTTCAGCAGGAGGATTATTGGGGGCTTCGTCAACCGATAGTCGTGAGTTGTCTCTTTGTAATGTTTCAAGGTTTCCACTAGCTGATTCATCCCTTCAAGTTCTACGTCGTAAGATGCAATGTTCGCGACGTAGATTATTGCTTCAGCATCTCCGAATTGCTTAAAGGAGCTGCTCAGCTCATTCTCTGGGTCAAATATGCGTATTATCAATCTATCCATAAAAAATCCAACCTCTGTGATATTATCCCTGTGTTTCGGCCATAAGTGGAGGATGTCGGACATCGTTGGCACATACCCGGGCTCGGCAATTCTGTGTACGTTATCAAAGAAGCTAGGGCTGTAAGTGAAAGAATCATATAGGGGTCAGTTGCCATACTAAGCTGCCTGATTTACTATCATTGGCTTTTCTTCAATCTCCTCAAAGATCCGTAGAAAAGTGTCACGACTCTTCCAGAGGCTCGTAATTGCGTCTTCAAGCTCCGGACTTATGTTTTGACATGGCGTATGTTGTTGGAAAACAATTGCTACATGCTTCTGATCAATTTCATCACAAGTTTCCAATCTCAGCACCGTTAGGAGTTTCCGCATTGTGCTAATCATAATTTCCAAGATTGTTTCTCGGTAATGTTGCAACTCCGCGGTGGTATAAGTGGATAGGTTATTGGATTCGATTTCCTTAATGACAGAACCTTTTCCGCTATCAAAGCAACCAAGCAGCACAATATTGACTTCCTTTCGAAGTCCTTTCGCGTCTTCCTCTAGGAGAAGATCAAAGTTATAGGATTTTGGGGCCATTTGCTCGCTTCCCCCTTCCATAGGGTGGGTCTTAGACATGAGCTTGATTGACTCCACATTCCCGACCTTAGCTCGGACATTGCGCCTGAATAGTGACCGAATTGTTCGCTGGTAGACGTTTGATCCTATAAGCTGTGCATCAAATGGGAATACTCTGGACATTTTGGAAGAGTTGCCGGTAGAATTCGTCCATCCGCTAAAGCGAGACGCGGCATCATGAAGAACAAATAACGAAGAGTCATCCTTGATTTTTTGAAAGGCTTCACGGGTACTCCGCTTCTCGAGCAATGATTTCTGTTCTGATGCGGTTTTGCTGTCTCACATTAGTAAAGTTCAGATGGACTAGATGGTAACATAAACCAACTACACGCTACGAGAAGTAAAGTAAGTGCGTTCGTCTGCCTCTCAATAAATATCTGAAAATCCTTACTGGTCTTGTCCTCAAAAACTACTCGAATTCTGCTCTCGAAGTCTAATGTGCTGTCCTCACTCCAACCGAGCTTGGACAGCTTATCATCAATAGCCCTGCATTGTACAACAAGTAATGGAGTCCTCTAGATCGATAACAAGTTGATGATGCTTAGGATTGCCAGCAAGATCTGAGGATATCCATTCCGATATCTTGTCCAGAGCCGCTCTCAACGACGTGAGCTGAGTGATAAGATTGAGTATAGTGAAGTCAGCATCCCGCCACTTGGCGTGCAAGGCGCGCAATGAGGTGATAGTCTTGCTGATTAGTCCAATGATATCGGCAACAGCACTTGTAGTCCCAACAATCGTAACCGGATCCATTGCGTTCTACTAGAGCACGATGGTAGACACTAACTAGACAGAAAGTGTAATTGTGAGTTTCATAAGGCTGGAGATTCGACTGAGGCTCCTCGGTGTGCCTTATTTGCTTTTGCTGAGATCTCGTTAGGCCGACAGCAAGGCTCCCTCTCAGCCACTAAGCCACCTCTCGCACTCTCCTCTCCACACGACACAGGGTGGCCGTAACACAAGATCGGCGTATATATGGTATTCAGTATATCTAGACTATCTAAGAAACAAAAGCTGTTTATCTAAGGATTATATAAGTAATATATCCGCATGCTTACATCAGCGTATATAGCGCCTGCACCCCCTTCTCCACCGCAGCAATATGCCAAGGCCTCCCATCTTTAACGGGATCCACACAACCCCTAACCCTAGCCAGCGTCGCAAAGCCTCTATAAAGTCCTAATATCTCCCTCAATAAGGAATCATACATCCTAGGATAGACCTCGCTCTGCACGATATTCACCTCGATCACGATCGGCACGTCGGAAGCGGCAGCGCCAGATCGTTTGATTAGGTACCCACTTATAAGTGTGGGGTTGAATTCTAGGAGACTGCGAGAGTTGTTTAGGCGGTGTGAGAGAATCGCGCCCCAGCTCTGGTCGGTAATATCGATTAGCGTGGCGTCTGCGTCGATTTTGATCTCGGCATTGGAGTCGCTCGGTGTAGGGGCGTTGGCGGGGCCAGAATCGCGGGCTGGAGTGCTTACGCTCCCAGGTTCGGGAGAGAAAATGGACGCCTGTGGTGTCGAGACTGGTGTGGTGTAGACGGCAGTGAGAATGTTCGGCGCTACTGAAAGGGAGGGCGGAAGGAGTTCTAGTGATGGAGCCGTGTCGACGGTAATCAAGGTCAAGGTAATCTGAGGATTTGATTCTTTAGCTGCGAGGGACTGGTGGCTTTCAAACGCGAGCAATTGCCAGAATTCAATCTCTGGAGGGTCCATGACGCCACTTTTGGCAATTAAGATACGCCAATTGACCTTCTGGACTGCTATTATTCCCAGTGTCGTCTCCCATATCTCGCGTGCAATGTTGGCAAATGATGTAGTAAGAGGGGAGTTCCTGCGGCCTAGGCAATAAGAGGCCGTCATTTGCTGTGTGCCTGTATTATCTGTCCAAGCCGCAGTGACCCAACGATCGTCAAGGCTTTGAGCATAAGCCACATGCATGCATGAATTTTCCCGCAGAAGAGAGGTGGATGGGTTTTCCGTAAGCTTGAAATCAATCGTTTTGGGTAGTGGTTGTTCCAGAATGATCGACGGCACCGAGGTCCCAGTATCAAGATCCACACACCGATCGTAAACTTCCATTGCAAGTCTCGTATACTCGGTCGGAGTTGGTACGACAAGGGATGTTTTTGAGGTGATGAAATTCATGGGAACAAGTTGAAAAACTAGCTCGTTTGAGACCGGCAACTTTTCGTCGGCCAAACTCTCTTTGTAAACCTCGAATAAATCGTGAAAAGCGGAGCAAATGGGTACCAGAAGCTCCGGACTTTCTGAGTCATACACGTAATAGATGACAAGATTAGTTTCGCTGATAGTACCAGCCGCCAACAAGGCTCCTACTTTAGTAGAGGTGTCTTTGATTCTCGACAGGACAACCTGATGGTCTGCAACTGACAATAACGCACTGTCGCCGAAGTCCATTGGAACATGTCCATCGACCAAGTCTGCATGAGAGAACCGCTCATGCGATCCCAGTCTATTTGACTCATAGGCGTTCCGAATCTGTTCGAGGAAGGCGTCTACACTTTCTGCCATACCCCCCCCATCAGGGTAGATACATATCGCACTCACATCTTTACTCCCTTTGCAAGGTGAAAGTCCGAGAGTCTCCCAGAATGGTACTGCAGGAGGTAACACCGTGAGTTTAGATTCAGACCTCTGTACTTCCAGGTGAGGTGCTGGTAAGCTGAAAATCGCGCTTGGTTTCGTTAGTTCTGAAGTATGAGGGCCGCGAGATATCGGTGTTGGCCGGGGTGGCAGTCGATTCCCAGGGCCATTGTGTTGCAAATCTTGGATGTCAATATATGTAGCCATTGCACATTCTGTACCGCGGTCAAAGAAGGACTTAACTGCGCGTGATAACTTTTGTTGGACTAGGTTCTTGACAATATGTCCATCCATACCATTGTCTGAGGGCTTATCCACAACGTTGTCAGTAAGTAATGGTATATGCAGGGTCTGGGAAATTGCTTGATCTGCCAAAACCTGCGCGGAGGCTATGTATTCAGAGTCGCTGAGAATACTGGTCAGACTTCGTGGTTCCGGAGAAGACAGAAAGCTGGCTAAAGACCAATCTGCAGGATCGGCGTCAAGCAAACTATAATCTAGAAGGTCCAAAGGTTCCGGTGCCTGAAGAAATTGTGTACGATCCATTTTCAGCTCCTGGAAGGACGAGGTCATCTCATCATCATCATCTGTATCATCACTGCCACGCTTGCGTTTCAAACCAGGAGAAAAAACTAATGGACCATCTCCAGTCGAGGTACTTGTATCATCCTGATCTGAAGTCGGGCTTGCAGTATGTGAAAAGCTCGGTGACTCCAGGTCACTTGGATTGTCATTATTTTCCAGCTCTGGTACCAGCGCCTCTTGTGGCGAAATGAAAGCCTGACTTAATAGGTTGACTACAGTTGATCTCCGCTTCCTTATCTTGTTGAGATATCCCGTTTTTGGTAAGCTCTTTGGACCATGCTGATCGGAAGACTTAGATATGGAAGGATACGTGAAACGGCCGTCAGCGCCATATTTCTTACTGAATGAGGAAAGTGTCTGATCGAACAAAACGCCACCAAATGAACCAGCAGCTCGGCCGAGCAATCGTGATTCTCTTGTGTTTTTGGGCACAGGCCCAGCAGTGGAGAGTTTCTTGAATACTAGGCCTGGGCTGAGCGGAGGGCTAGGGCTTCTTTTTGTAGAGGGATGCTTTGAGGATCTGGACGAATCACACTCAGCATTCGAATGCACCACCATCTGAGTAGCTTGATCTGCGAAATCTTCCCCATCATTATTTCCATAATTTTCCCCATGATTGGCATCAGCCATTATAACGTCTAACTCAGCGCCAGATTCAACATTATTCGTTGGATTATCGTCGACAGCACTGTTTTCGGTAGCGGCTTCTTTCATATCTTCAAAGGAGTTTCCATCATTTACAGCATTGCCTTCCGTGTTTTCGACTGGATCGGGCTCATCGAAAAAGTTAAAATCGGCGTCTGTGATGTCAACATTTTCACCGAAAAGCTCACCGCCCAGTTCACCGAACAGGTTGTCATTTTCATTGTCGTTGAAATCCAAAGCTGAGCTTATTATTTGATCCCTCTTAGCCTCGCCCGAGTCCCATAGATTACCATCTGCATCGTCTGACTCGCCTTTAGCTACAACAACGTTCTCTGATTCGATAGTTATATTCTGAGGATTTGGGTGACCAGGAGTAGATCCATTTCCGTCAAATGACGGCGTTGCTCCGATAGCAGGCTGTATTCCATCCGGTGGTGTTGGATAGACAGCCCCTGCAATGCTGGCTCTCCTAAGTCCCGCTGGTGAGAAATTGTTAGAAGCGAGATTTCTTGCATCATTCTCAGCTTGTGCCTGAACAGCAGCAGCGACAGACTCGCGCTCTTTCTGTCTTTTTGCTATTGTAGCCTCCCGACCATCTTTTGCATTGAACCATCCTTCAGCAAATGAAAGAGGATCACGACCACGCGATAGTCTAGAGATAGAGGTATCAGCCATGTCCGAACTTATGCGCTTAAAGCATAATAGTGCTGGCCATGCCACGGTGATAAGCTTCTCTTCATGGTTCCACATGCCATTGTCGTCGGCATCTATAGGGCTCGGAGGGTATAACGGTGCGTGGACTTGAACCATGAACCAATCACCACTCTCTAGGATATCAACTTTAATGCCCTTGTTGGCAAGCCAACGGAGACATTGAAGCTTCCATCTTGTCATTGACTGGTCTTGAAAGAGGGATCCATGGCGATGTTTCTCTATAGGCGTGTCAATAACGTCCCCCATTGCGCCAGACATATTCAATGTCGACGGCCCAAAATATCTACCCACCTTGCCGCTGGGAGCAAGGAACAGTGTAGTACCATCTATCAATGAATTAGAGAGGCCAGAGTTTTGTGTCGGGCTCAAATTCCAGGAAAAGTCGAAAGGCACGCTTCGCCAAGCCTTTACAAGGAGAGTGCCGAGTGATGTTAAATGAACATCTAAAGTAATTAACCAGATTCTTTCGCGATATAGTGCACTTCCAGTAGCCTGTGAACCATCCTGACCCCCCTTGAAATAGTCCGACGGTGGTAAGACTAATGTTCGGGCATTCAAAGCAACGAAGCCATTGTCATGGCATAAATGATAACTTATTGTAGCTAGAACTGCAGATATGAAGTGTTCTTGGATATCCCGGGCAGCAAAGAGGGGCTCAAATACTGCAAAGTCACCCTTTACAGGACTTGACTCCGTTCCGTTTTCCTTGTTCACCCCAATAGCCGCATTGTTGTACGTGGCTTTGGCATTAGTGGACTGAAGATTGCGAATGCTGCTATCCGTAGATGAGGGCGGAGAAGTTGCGCCTATGAGCGCACTTGCGGATGTCGTCAACGTTCTTGAGATTTTCCAGACATTGCTGGGATCAAGTGCGCCCTGCTGCCTGATTGCTAATACTTCGCCATGAAATTCGACGAGGCCTTCGTCTTTGATTGTCGCCGCTGATGGCAGAATTTGTCCTTGATTGCCACCCTTGCCAAAAACCCATATGCCAGATTTGTAGTGAAACACCAGCGCCCCTGCTTGTCTCCAAGCAACCTCGATATCCAGAAGTGTTGTCTGTTCTAACTCGGAGCTCGGAGACTGTTCGAGATAATAGTATTGTATTGATGAAAGATCATTCTGTAGCACCTCCAGTTAGTATGGCTACATATTTCACACGAAGACACTTACAATTGATAGCACATTTGTCACATAATCACTGATTTCCATATCGTGATGCCGTAAGTCGTCGATGCAATGCCCAAGAAGACAAATCCAACCTTCCTGCGCCTTGCTATTATGATATTTCTCTTCCAGATCACCCGCTTTAAACCGCACTATCGAGGCCCGGCCTCTCTTTGCCTCCTTATTCACGGAACGGTTGTCGTTTTCTGGTCGTGGTTTGTGTATCGGCTTAGAGATTTGATGCGATCCATTGCAGGTCCCATCAAATCCCTAGAGGCCTTAAGATGACTCGATGTGATCGAAAGTAAAGACTTGACTGCAGGGCGAGAATACGAAGTCCCAGGTAGTCTTGTCGAGTGCGCAGAAGTTTCGTAAAGCTCTTTGTTTGTCTGGTGGCTTCGCGTGCGGCCCAACAGGAATCTCCATTCTAGCTTGGCTGCCGCCGCTAATGCAGGCAAACCTTAAATTAATTTTGTTGCCAGCCTCGCGACCGCAGGAAACCGATTTTTCAGCTTGTCGAATTGCAACTCTAGTAACAATGAAGCTTACCAATCATCATGAAGTTCCTGTATATACCATCTCAGGATCAGATACGGCGAGACCGCTGCCAGACTGGCTAGCACGCAAGCGGAAACGCAGTTTGAAGAATGATCCCGAGTACGCAAATCGAGTGGAGCTTTTACAGGATTTCGAATTTGAGGAAGCCAGTTCCTGCATCCGTGTCAGCGAAGATGGAGAATGGGTTATGAGTACTGGCACATACAAACCGCAAATTCACACTCACTACCTACCACATCTTTCCCTCTCTTTCGCACGGCACACAACATCATTGAACCTGACATTTCTTCTCCTCTCATCCGACTACTCCAAATCGCTGCATCTGCAAACGGACAGGAAGCTCGAATTTCACACGCCAGGAGGCTGCCACTATGAAACTCGACTGCCAAGATATGGTCGAGATTTGCGATATGACAAACGTTCGGCGGAGGCTCTCATTCCAGCCGTTGGAGTCAATACTATTGGAAGTGGAGAGGTGTATCGTCTCAATCTTGAGATGGGGAGATATATGAAACCATATCAAGTAGACGTTGGGGGTGATGACATGGCTTCTGCAGGAGGCGGCTCGCTGCAAGGTGGCATCCATACTGGAAGTGTAAATACTGCTGCCATTGCTGAAGACAGCCACAATCTTTTGGCGTTCGGCACTTCCATAGGTACTGTGGAGCTCTGGGATTCTAGGTCCAAGGGGAAAATAGGGATACTTACCAGACATGGTGGAGAGATTACAGCGTTGGACTTCGACCGGTCCGGTCTTTCACTTGCCACTGGATCGTCCGAAGGCCTTATTCAGATATTTGATCTGAGAAAACCTATCCCATTGTTACGCAAAGATCAAGGCTACGGGTATCCAATACAAAATCTAATGCATCTTACGACATCATCTCATGAAAGGAAGATATTATCATCCGATAAGCGTATTATAAAGATCTGGGACGAAGAAGACGGCAAGGCATGGACTTCTGTGGAGCCAGCTGTTGACATAAACTCCGTTGCGTGGTGCAAAGATAGCGGAATGCTCTTGACAGCGAATGAAGGCAAACAGCAGCATGCTTTCTTCATTCCTCAACTAGGTCCTGCACCGAAGTGGTGTGGGTTTTTGGACAACATGGTTGAAGAAATGGCCGAGGAGGTTAAGACAGAGACATATGACAACTACAAGTTCCTGACGCTGCCAGAGCTCAAATCTCTCAACCTCGGACACCTAGTAGGCACCACAAACCTCTTACGCCCGTACATGCATGGATACTTTGTGGCGTCCAAGCTATATGAGCAGGCTCGATTGATTGCCAATCCATACATATGGGATGAAGAAAGGACGAAGAGAGTGAAAGAAAAGATTGAAAAGGAACGAGCAAGTAGGATTAGGGGAAGCAAAAAGGTTAAGGTCAACCAAAATATGGTGGATAAGATGCTTATGAGGCAGGAGAGAAGAGAGAAAATCGATAAAGAAATGGGCGTGCTTGGTGATGACCGTTTTGGCAAGCTTTTCGAGGATGAAGAATTTGCGATCGACGAAACTAGCAGAGAATTTCAGATGCTCAATCCTAGCACAAAGGCGAACGGAAGTAGCGCTGATATTATTGCAAATGGTGACACCGATAGCAGTGATATCAGCGATGACGAAGAGGAAGAGGTTAGGGTGAAATCGAAACCGAAACCTGAAATGCGGGTATCTTCTTCTTCGTATAAGAAATCTGGTCACCAACGACAGGACAAGGCTTTGGGCTCTAGGATGCAGGGTAAGGGGAGAGTTACCAAGAACCGAGCTGATGTGGCAGGCGAGAGACAGGTCACTTTTGCACCCATTCCCACGCGAACGAAAAGGGAGGAACCAGCATCCGCTAGAAAAGGCAGGAGAGACGAGGGCAGGCGAAGTGCAAGTGGTAATGTGTTCAGGAAAATATAAATATACATTGGATTCTGATCGAATCACTATATCCAATTCATACATCTCGATAAAACGCACACCCTAACACCGACTAGTTTTGCTATGAGACCATTACACCACTTATCGATCCGTCTTCCTCCCCCACTTCGATGTTGGCTTTGACGGCTCTTTCATCTCGAAAGTCTTCGTCTTCATATTGCCCTTCTCGAGGTCAAATCCTTTGACCTTCGGTGTGGGAGGCACGTCATCGAGCCTCGACATATTCTTCGAACTCCTCCTGCCTTGCTTCACACTGCTTGGGAACTCAGATCGCCGTGGCGTCAGAGCTGTAGCTACTCTTCTTGCAGATCTTCTGATAGTTTCTCGAACTTCCCAAGATCTCTTCTTCGCAAGGTAGAAGAGCACTGTTGATACGACTAGATTTCGTCAGCGTGGTCGTACTTTTTTTTTCTAGTGGGAAGACATACTTCCAAAGACACAGACAGCCGCCACAACAACGACAATAGCTATCAATCCGCCTTTCGATAAATTGAAGCTTGAGGTATCCGTCCCAGAAGCACCAGCAGCAGTTCCCCCTCCTGGCGTCGAATCAGCATCACCAGGGGTTCCACCATCGTCAGAAGACTGCTGTGGTGTCGCCGTTGCCAAAGAGGCAAACACTGAAGAAACCGAAGCTGCAGCAGACATTTCCGCTGGTGTCAAAGATGATGTTGCGGTCGCTGCTGCTGATGAATAGTATTGGCCAAAGGCGGGAGTCGAAAAGAGGAGTAGCAAGGTGAGCAGAAAAGAGGAATGCATATTGTAAATCGCCTGCGATATATAGAGAAGAATGTAATAGTCTTGGTAAAAGCCGCTCGCGATATATAGAAGGGAATGCAACAGTCTTGGCAAGTCACCAGCTGTATCAATATATGGGGAACTTTGTTCCTCGTAAAAATCAATATTACCGTGACGCTGAAGTGATTGTGGACGCACGGCCGCCTTTAAAGACTGCTTAACGCCCATAACACAGATATATTATTGGATCCATCACTGGCCATCTTGGTCGTCTCGAATGTGAAACTGCTCTACGTGTTGCTCAATTCGGTGATTGTGAAGTTCACAAGGTGCTTTTTTCGGTGATTGGTGGGCCCCGCTTGTAGCCGCTCACACTGGGCGCCAAAGGTGACGTTCAGGGCGCCAATCGGGAGCGATGGCTGTGCGGCGACGCTTTAGCGATGCTTGGATTGGGAGAATCGACGACTGTTCTTGGTGATTACCTTAAGGAAGGTGAGGTTTTCTGAAGTCGCATGCAGGACGGTTTGCGGACCGTCGAGGTCCCGTTCATATTGGCTGGGTAGATGTGCGACAGTGTCGATGACTTCATATCACGGTCGTTTGCGGAGATCTCGAGGCGTTAAAGGCAGTGATTGAGAGCCTGCGCTTTTCAAAGTTGAGGTATGAATGGTCCTCGTACGGATGCTGTAGTATGAGGCGGGATAGAGAATCTTCTACTATTTCGGGATGGCATGTTGCTGGCTCATGTTTGATGAGTATACTTTTGGTCTCATTGAAGTTTCTGATGTTGTCTTTTGCTATGCCTATCTAAATGCCATCATGGATTGAGTTCTGTGTTAGTAGGACCTCTTTATGGCAGAATGACTTGTCCGGAGTGGCGTTAATGACGCCTTCAATGGCAGTCAATTTATGTTACAGAAAGTTTGAGTCTTGACTATCAGAGAGCCGTATCGTAAGTGCGGCTTGTTCTCGGCGTGGAGTCGTATAGGCCAACAGCCGAGCATTTTCTCACATTTTAACCCCCACGGAGGCTGCAGAGAGAATCACGAATTTCTTTATTATTTGATCAAAGATGTCTCAGGTTTTGTCACGTGAAAGTCTCAGTCACGTGATTATTTTCCCTTTTAGACTCCCAGTGCCTATTCTCTTTTCACGGCGATGGATGAAAGATACATTCTATAATAGTATCACATAGGCTTTTCATAATACTAACATGTGTCACCGACTCTGAGTTCTACAATGCGCTAGTCCATTACTGGCTAAAGCAAGCATGAACGAAGAAATGCAGTTGCAGATGGATGCCTGCCCATTCATTTCCTCTCCATATCCTTCTGCAACCACTCTCACTCTTTAGGCCCTATAATGTCATGCCGAGTTTGTGTACAGCAGTTGCCTTACGTGTAGTCGAATAGAAGATCTCATAAGCTCGAAACACTGCACAATATAGCTATTCAGTCTAGTGCGCCGTTGGACCTCTCACGGCATTGATTCATCCCCATTATCATAATTCGTTCTGTCAATGACCACTAGGGTTTTCTCAATCTTTGACCTTGAAGGTGGGTTCTTCTCTCATGCCTAGTTCTACATCATTGCTGACAGACTGAAAGGGAACCTGTGCAAATATGTCTTTCCGGGAGGAGCCGGAGTCTCAAATAGATTTTCCTTTGCACCAATATACAAACAAACGAAGCTTTTCACCACCATTCGACTGCGGTGCTGATAGGCACGCACATCATGAGCAAAGCCCTGCACACGAGAGGGATCAGCCAGGTAGTGATGATACAATACCGGACAGTAACACTGCTGCGATATCTAGCCTTATCTCAGCGCATGAAGTTCTGAAAAGCCAAGTTGAAGAAACCCAATTTATCCCAGTTGAGAACGACACTCAGCCTTCGGTGAACTATGACATCTCCCCCATAACAAGGAGGGTTCTGGATAATATAGAGTCGACCTCGCCAAGCTTGCCTCCACCTGTGATGGCTATGCCGATCTTAGAAAGGCGAGACACTCCCGCACTCTCTGATGGTCCGGGATTCCGCTTCGGAAAACCCCCT
>Ga0335072_10010242_pt1 | contig 13501 bp, 11 predicted proteins | sample Lox_Sample_21_FD_206725 | JGI IMG/M metagenome (GOLD analysis project Ga0335072, IMG submission 206725) | Soil microbial communities from Loxahatchee National Wildlife Refuge, Florida, United States - Lox_Sample_2.1 | ecosystem: Environmental > Terrestrial > Soil > Wetlands | place: USA...
CGCGTCCGCCGGAGGGTCGAGCTTGCCCGAAGCCGGATCCGATCTGTCTCTTCCCCAGGGCATCGGCATGGAAAGCTATGTCGCTAGCATCGAGCGTTCTCTTCTGCAAAACGCGCTCAACCAAAGTGCGGGCGTGCAGACGAGAGCAGCCGACGTCCTGGGAATCTCCTACCGTTCCTTCCGCCACCTAATGAAGAAGTACGCCCTCTGACGTTCTCGTCTTGCAAGCGCCGCTGGAGCAAAAACGTTCAAGTACACGTTGAAATTTCCCTGTGGAAATCAGTTTTTCGAGAAGCAAAATCAGGATTCTGTCTCTGAAAAAGCTAGGGGGAATCGTGTAATTTGTTCACGGGCTTTCCCGTATCCGAGAACTTTCGTCTAAGGTATTCACCTCAGTCGTTCCCGATTTTCTTCTTCGCCATTCCGAATCAGAACCGCCCAATTTCTGGTGCTTCGAGCTCACCCCGGGCGCTGTGAGCCGTTACTTCGCCCTCTGAAGGCTCACTCTACCCGTACTTAGCGCGATCTGCCGCACTGCAAGCGCGATATCGCGATCTATTATTTCCCAGCAGAGCTTCTGCAGTTTCGTGGAGGACCCAGAATTGCCCGCAAGTGCCTGTGGAAAATGATGTTCCTCCGTCACAGACTTCCTCTGTCTCAAAGTGGCAATGTGGATGCTATGGAATCAGAAAGGTTGGCCAATACGCCGCCTTATCGGGCAAGGCGAATATCCAGCAGAGGGAGGTTGGAATGAAGGAGCAGACCGTTCGGCTCGGTCCACGGGAGCAGCAAATTGTTGAGTTGCTCTTGCAGGGCTGTGATAACGCCGAGATCGCCACCCAGTTGAAAATGGCACGGAGAACCGTGAAGGCTCATTTCAACCGGTTATTTCTCCGATTCGGAATTACCGGCGGTATTAAGCGAGTCAAACTCGCGACCCTGTTGTACCGGAGGCAATCATGTCAGGAAGTGAACGCTATGGCAACCGTGTCCCAAATGAGCGTGAGCACCGAGTCATCCAGCTCGTTGCCGAAGGCTTAAAGAACAAAGAAGTGGCAGAAGCCATTGGAACCACCGAGCATGTCGTTAAAAATTACCTTCGCGTAATCTACGACAAGCTTGGTCTTTGGAACCGCGTGGAACTTGCGCTTTGGTATGAGTCCCGCCGCAGCGCCCCGATGTTGTTGAATTAATCTTTCTTCGCGCGGAATCGTAGTGCAATCATAATTTCCCGCCTCCGGGGTCCAATCGCCCGGAGCGGGAGTTGTTTGCGATGTCTTCGGGTGTGATTATTGGCAGCCAAAGGCCTGCAGGTTACGCAGTCTCGTGCCCGCTCCAGGAACGCCCTTCATCGCAGCCGAGTCGAGAAGCACGCGCGCCTGATCGCAGTTCTTCGAGACGCCATCTCCCTTGAGATAGAGGTCCGCAAGAAGCACGCTCGCAGGACCGTTGTGTTTCGCGATTGACTTCCAGAGCCACTGTGCTGCCAGAGCGCTGTTTCGCGTTTGCCCGCCCGCGCCGTTCAAATAACTCTCGGCAGTCGCCAATTCCTGATTGCCGTGATCTGCGACCGCAGGAGATTGCGCACGCTTGGGAGCCGCGCTGGTTTTCGCCGGAGCTTTCTCTGCAACAGTCGCCTTGGGTTTTACTGGCGCGGGTAAGGGAGCTTCCGCCTTATTAGCGGACGGCGCCGTTTCCTTCTTCGCAGGTGCCGCCGTTTCGGGTGCGCTGGTTTTGGTTGACGCTGTCTCCGGCGGAGCAGCCGGATTGGTCGTGTTTGATGTAGGCGGAAGTGCTTCCTGCGAGCTTTGCGTCGTGAACAAACCGTTTTTCCAGCCCATGTACGCAAGACCGAGAATTACGACAACCAGCACGATTCCAACATAAAGCCGGACGTGTGATTGTGGCTCAGAATCGTCGTAAGAACTCGAGTCCGCCTCGCGGAAGCTTCGAAACAGCGACAACTCGTGCGGATTGGTGATCGAGTTCTCGAAAGGTTCCGGCTCACCTCTGGAGTCGCCAGCGGCATCGGGCTCCTGCGTATCGGAACCCGACGTATAGCCTTCATTTTCTCTCTCGCCTATTGACTCCGGGACCGAGGCCAGTGCGGAATTGCTTTCCTCGTGCGTCACTCCCGCTCCGCACATTCCACAAAATTTATGCCACCGTGGATTCTCATGCCCACATCCCGCACAGCGCACGAGATCTGAATCAGACGTCGCAGCGCTTGGTCTCCCGGAAGCGGATTCGGTCTTCGACTCGCGTTTCTCCTCCGACGTCGACTCTGGTCCGGAAGTTTTCTCTTTTTCGCGATGACTCTTCTCCGCCCGCAACTCGTGCACGAGCGAAAGCACCGCCTGTTCGCGCTGTTCCGGCGGATGATTGAAATACACATCCGCCCATCGGCCCATGTTCTCCGACAGCAAAGGGTTCATCAGCGGATTCAATTCGTCGGAATAGGGAACGTCGGGTGCCTGGTCGCTCTGGTTGGACAAGAGAGTCCTCTCATTCGAGTTCATAGTCACCGGAAAAAGCAGCCGTGTGAATATGATTGCACTCTGCGGGCGAGAGGTTGTCAATTGAAACTGGCCAACCGATAAGCTAGGGCTAACTCGATCTAATCGCAGGGCTTTCGATAAGCGGGCTCATACTGGTCGAGCTGTGCGTCACGCTGTGTGGCGTACTTTCCTTTTTGAGTCTTGCCATAGAGATCGGTGCCGGGGCAGTAATAGAGCGCAGTCTGTAAATCAACCCAGACTCGAACCGAAGGATTGCCATTGTCTACTGGAGCTTCCGGCGCCTCAGCCAAACCGAGAGAAATTAGCAGGCGGTCAATAATCGAGAGATCAGCATCCGGTAATTTACGTGCCGCGGTAGTGTTCCCGGGTGCGCCAGTTGCACTCACAGGATGATTCGACCAGATTCCCCACCGGATCACGCAAGCTACCAGGATGACTGCGATCGCAAGATAGACGTCTCCTCGGCGTGCGTCCCAGAACCGCGCCAACGCGCCGCGTGGTTTTCCACCCAAAGCCAACTGTTCCAAATATTCACGAGCCGCCGCTGCCGAGGTCCACTCCGCCGCGGGGTTGGCTTCCACCAGCGCAACTTCTTCCGGCGATTCCGGGATCCCCTGACCCTCTTCTACTTGCGTTTCTTCTTCGTCTGCCAACTGCTCCTGCGTGACTTTTACTTCATAGCTTGCGGGAGCGATTTCTAAATCCGATGGTAAAGCCTCAGCGAGACTCTGATTCAGCGGCTGAGTGGCCTCTTTTCGTTCATCTCGTTCGTCGGCCCGTTTCTCGATAATGGCTTCGCTCGCTTCCGGCGGATAGAGATTCGCTAACTGCTCTTCTAGCGTGTCAGCCAGAAATTCGTGGGGTGGTTGCTCTTGCGGGTTGCTTGGCGACTGCGGGATGTCTACCGTCGCCATTGGAACTGGGACTGGAGCGGGACTCGCCTTAGCCGTTTCACGCGCGGTTCGTGAAGCTATTTCTGGCCGGACTGCGCCATTCCTGGGTGATCCGCATTGCCCGCAGAACTGTTCTCCCAGCACAAGCTGATGTCCGCATTTCAAACAGGAATAGCTTGGCGGCCCGGAAATCGTCGCGGGGGCAGATGTAGCTGCCTTTGGGGCAACTGGAGAATCAACGAGGGCCGAGAGCTTTGGCTTGAGTTTCTCCAACGCTTCCAGCATCATCGCTCGCTCATTCTCGAGCGATTTCTTCCATGTGTGTTCATCTTGCCGGGCCAGCGCTTCAGTTACTAGGCCGGCCATCAGTTGACAGGTATGCACATCCTGGTCGGTAAAGGTATGCCGATGTGAGTAGTAAACCTCAAGCCCCCCGGCCACTGTTCCCTCGTGAAAAATTGGAATCGCGACCAGCGACTGGATGCCGCGGCGTCGGCACTCCTGCGTATCGATCAGAAACTCGGGGTCGACATCGACGCAACGAAAGACCTGTCCGTTTCGAATGCACGGCAGGCAAAGCGCCTTTTCGCTCGCCACTTCGGTCCCTTTGGCAGGAGCTTTAGCTCCCGAAACGGCGCGGTAGCGCACCTTCTTCCCATCCACGATGCCGATAGCCGCTCCGTCCGCCCGGGCAATTTCACTGACCCGCTCCGTCACCAGTGCCATCGTTTTTTCGAAGTCGAGATTGCGCAGCTGAATCTGGTGCTGCGTAGAAACAATTTGTGCCAACGTGAACGTGTAATCGCCTTGGGCGGCGGGTTGCGATGCTTCTGTAGCGGGAACTTCGGCCGACGGAGCGCTTCTGGCTTTTTCTTCGGACTCGATCTGATCGCGCTTCAGGTCAAGGCCTAGTTCCAGCGCCTGCACTTCGCGATTATGTTCCTGCAGAACGTAGGCCGCTTCCAGTAACTTGGCGAGCGTTTGCTCGTCGAGAGCTGGTTTGTGCTTTTCCTCCGACACGATTTCGTTTCCCACCTGTAGAGGCCGTCCCTGCGGCGCGCAGTCCTTCTCTCTGGATTGCGCTTATTCTATTGCAAGTGCCAAACCATTACCGAGCGCCCAGAATTCGTATTAGGGGATGACGGCATTGAGGGGAGACTTCGGCGCGTTCGAAAGCTCTCTCTGCAAAATACGCAGATTTTCCAATAGTTTACAGCCAGAATCGGTTTCTCGTCGAAAATTCGTGAGATGCCGAACTGGAAGCTTGGTCCGCCAACAGCCAGCAGGGTAACCAGCGTTTTCGTTACCCTACATTGCAGACATCTGCAACTTTCTCGGGAATTTTCTACTCCGCTGTAGGAGTAAGAGTTTCCGCACTTCCTTCGTCCTTCGGACTGAGATAGAAGTGAACCGCCGGAGTGATGATCAGCGAGAGGATCATCGAAATCATAACCCCGCCGATAACAGCGATCGCCAGAGGCTGCAGCATCTGCGATCCTGCGCCGATCGCGAACGCAAGCGGCAACATCCCGGCAACGGTTGCGAGAGCAGTCATCACAATCGGCCGCAACCTGCGACGCGCAGCCTGCAGCATCGAACCCTCGGCCGACATGCCGAACCCGCGGAACTTCTGATCCGCATCCAGCAGAAGAATGCCATTCTTCGCTACGATTCCGATCACCATGATCATTCCCATGAACGACGAGATGTTGAATGTCGTCTGCGTGATCAACAGGGCAATAAACACTCCAGAAGTCGAGAGCAGAGCCGAGGAGAGGATCGCCACCGGAGCGGCGAAGGTTCCGAATTCAAAGAGCAACACGATAAACAAAAGAAGGATCGCCAGTACCAGCACGATCGCCAGATCATGGAACGATTGTTGCTGCTCCGCGTACAAGCCGCCGTACTCAATTCGAATATTCGACGGAATGTGCAATCCGGCAACCGTCTTTTGAACGTCGGCCATGCCGCTTCCTAGGCTCCTGCCTTCAAGACGCGCGGTCACCGCGACGTCGCGCTGCAGGTTCTCGCGGAGAATCTCGGTCTGGCCGGGGTTTTCGACCAGCGTCGCCAGCGCCCCCAAAGTTGCCGTGTGTCCCGTGCTGCTGACCAGAAGCGTATCGCGCATCGCCTGGAGCGTTGCGCGATTCGTATTTGGAAATCGAACTCGTATCGTGTATGCCCGGTCATTCGTTATGACTGGCGTAGGCGCGGGCTCGCCTTCGAGAATAGCCGAGGCATCCAGCGCGACTTCTTCCGCCGTGAATCCCGCTCGAGCCGCAACGCTCGGATCTACCTGAAACGTAACCGCTGGCCCGCTGATCGTGTTGTCGATTCCGTTCAGGATATCGACGACGCCGTTAATTTTTCCGATCGCATCCGCAACCTTGGGGGCCCATTCTTCCAGTTGCTTCGGATCTGGCGAAAACAGCTTGATCTGGATCGGCTCCGGCGAGGAAGTCAGATCCCCGATCATATCCTGCAAAACCTGCGTGAATTCGATATCGAGCGCGGGTTCCTGCTGCTTCACCTCGCTCCGCACCTGTTCGATGATTTCTTCGATGCCGCGGTCACGATCCGATTTGAGCTTCACGAGGATGTCGCCAGTGTTTGCCTCGGTAACAGCCGCAAGGCCGAGTTGCAGCCCAGTGCGCCGCGACGTGCTTTCCACTTCCGGAATCTTCTGCAGGATTTGTTCCACGTGTCCGATGACGCGATTTGTCTCCGCCAGCGAACTCCCCGCGGGCATGATGTAGTCGAGAACGAACCCGCCTTCGTCCATTTCCGGAAGCAGGTCCGAGCCGGAAAAGTTGTAGCACACATACGAAACCGCGATCAGAGCCAAGCTGAATATCACCAGCAGTCGCGGCCGCTCCAGCGCGCGCCGCAAAACGCGCTCATGAAAGTTAACGATCCGCAGGAAGAAGCCGCTCAGGTGCCTTTCTTCCGCCGCGATCAGTCTGCGCGCTTCCTCACTCCCCGAAGCCTCATTGGCGGGAGCGTCCTCCGCTTCGCTCCCCGCGGCGCCGTCGTTCCCCCCTCGGTTTCGTCCCTTTCTCTTGATCAGATACTGGCTCAGGGTTGGCGTCCATGTAAGCGCCAGCGCAAGCGACGTCACCAGCGAAACTGTCATCGTGACGGCGAGCGCCCGGAAGAAAACACCCGTTACGCCTGTAATCGCAATCAGCGGAACGAAGACCACAATCGGCGTGATCGTGGATCCGACCAGCGGTACCGTAATTTCTTTCAGCGCGCTCTGGATCGCCTCCACCCGCGACTGCCCCATGTCCCGGTGCAGCACAATGTTTTCCACCACAACAATCGCGTCATCGATGACCAACCCCACAGCCGCGGCTAGTCCGCCGAGCGTCATCAAGTTAAACGTTTGCCCCATCGCCTTCAGCGCCATGAAAGCGATCATGATCGTCACAGGAATGACGAGTCCTGCGACCAGCGAAGTTCCCCAGTCGCGCAGAAAAACCACCAGAATGATGGAAGCCAGCACCAGCCCCAGCAGAATCGCGTCCCGCACGCTCTTAATCGACTCGGTAACGATGATCGACTGGTCGTAGAACGGCTCGATTTCGATGCCCGGCGGCAGCGTCTTCTTGATCCTCGCGATCTCGTTATGTACTTCGTTCGCGACCTCGACGGTGTTTCCGTCCGGCTGGCGGTTTACGTTCAGCAGCACGGCCGGCTTGCCGTTCGCGGTCACCACGGTATAGACGGGCTTCACGCTGGGAACGACCGCGCCGATATCCCCGATGCGTACCGGATATCCCGCAGGTGTGTTCTTGATGACCGCGTGGGCAATCTCTTCGGGCGTGTGTACCTGCCCGTTTACCAACCCGAGATAGAGCTGGTGATTCTGCTCCAGTAGCCCCGGAGAATCGATCAGATTCGTGCGTCGAACCGTGTCAAGAATGTCCGATACCGTAACACCCGTCGTCAGCAGCTTCGCCGGATCGGGCGTGATCTCAAACTCCGGCTCCTGCCCTCCTTGTACGATTACCGTCGCAACGCCCTCCAGCCGATTCAGCCGGGGCTTCATCTCGTACGTCGCCATCTCCCAAAGCTGGCTCTGCGGTACTGTATCGGAGGTCATGCTGTACGCAATGACTGGAAACGCGGCGAAGGTCAGACGATGAGCCTCAACCGTCGCCGTCGGAGGAAGTTCGGGCTGCACTCGTGACAGCGCAGCATTTACGTACTGCAATGTCTGGAACATGTCCACGTTCCAGGTGAAGTACAGATCGACTTCTGCTGAACCGCGGCTGGTGGTGGACCGCACTGTCAGCAATCCCGGGACGCTGTTCACCGCTTCTTCAATCGGACGCGTCACCGTCACCATCATCTGGTCGATGGGCATCACGCCGTTGTCGACCGCGACCAGCACCCGCGGAAAATTTGTCGAGGGAAATACCGAGATCGGAATCGTGAAAGCAAGATACGCCCCCAGCATCCCGAGCGTCAGAATCAGGAATATGACAGGCCGCGAGTGCCGCGCAATCCAAGTTTGGTTCGAGGAAGGCGCTTCCGATGAGTTCACACGCGCGCTCCGCGATTATTTGTCATCGGAATCCCCTGCGGGTGGCTTGGCACTTTCGCTCCCCGGCTTCTCAGTGGAGGGTTCCATCTGCGGCGCGGCGGCCGACGCGACCGTGATTTTCGTGTTGTCGGGAAGGGCGTACGCTCCGCCGGAGATCACCTTGTCATTTGCGGTCAGGCCTTCGATCACCTGCACGCCGTCGCCGTTGCGAATGCCAAGCTTCACCGCTTTTTGATGAGCACGCCCATCAGAGCCGGCAACCATCACGCTCTTCGATCCGTCAGGCGCCGTAAGTACGGCACTGACCGGCACAACCAGAGCATCTTTGACGGTCTGTGCCGTGAGCGACACCTGCACGCTGGTACCAGGTCTGATTTCACGCTTGGGATTTTTCGCCTCAAACCACACTTCCACCGTTGTGCTGTTCGGATCGAGCGCGGGACTGACAACCGTGACCTGGCCTGCAATCGGCTTTTCGGTTCCCGGAACCTGCATCTCTCCCTTGTCGCCCACTTTGACAGACTCGGCTTCGCTCTGGGGGATGTGCGCCTTCGCAATCACCGTTGAAAGATCCATCACCGTGAGCAGTGGAGTCCCGGCCGTCGCCATCTCGCCGGGATACAGCGGACGTTCCGTGATGACCCCGTTGATCGGGCTGCGGATTTCCGAATAGCTTAGTTGGGCCTCCGCACCCTGGTACTTGCCCTTCGCCGATTCAAGCTGTCCCGCCGCCGATTTGAGCTCCTGCGGCTTGCCGATCTTCATCAGCGCTTCGAGATGCTGCTTCGCGATCGCATACTGGTTGCTCGCCGTCGTGTAGTCCACGCGCGATTGATCCAACTCTTTCCGAGGCAGTGCTCCCTGTTCGTAAAGCTGCTGACGGCTCTCGAAGACTTTTTCCTGCGCGCTCAATGCCTGTTTTGCCTGCTGCTCGTCTGCCTCGGCCTTCTTCACTTCCTCTGGAACGCTGGCTGCTGTTGTTGTCTCGTACGTCGCTTGTGCCTGATCGAGCGCGCCCTTCGAATCCTGCGCAGCAGCGGAGAGATCGCGGTTCTCCAGAACCGCGAGAAGCTGTCCCCTATGCACGGGACTGCCGCGCATTACCAGAAACTTCTCCACCGGAGCGCTGATTTTCGGCACGATCGCCGACTGCTCGCGCGGATATACAATCGCCTGCGAAGTCACGACGTGCTGGATCGTCGTCTTTTCAACCGGCGAGACCTGGACCGTAACAACCGGTTCTTTGTCCCCTTTTTCAGAAGAGCAACCGCTGGTCGTGAATATCGAAGCGATGGCGATCAGTCCGAGCGCCATCGAGCCAATCCTGCGATTCCGTTTCCAACTGTGACACTTTGCGATGTGATTTCGCTTCATTCGTTCTAGAAAGTTCCGGTCAATGTTTGCAAATTTGCGATCGCCAGCCTGTACCGAGACTGGCCGTCGTTATACGCGTCGCGCGCCGCAGTCATCGTGTTTTGCGCATCCACAACTTCCAACACCGTTGATTCCCCCGCCTGATAGCGCAAGGTCGTCAGCCGCAGGCTTTCTGCCGCGAGTTCTGCTGAACTCGCCAGCGACTCCATCTCCGATCGCGCCGTGTCTGCCTCGTTGTAAAACTCACGCAGATGGCTGAGCAACTGCCTCTGCGCGTAGCTCAATTCCACATGGGCTTGGTCGCGCCGCAACTTTGCCTGCTTCAGCTTGCTGCGGTCTGCGCCCCAGCTGAAAATTGGAATCTGCAGGGTGGCGACGCCCGAATATCCAAGATTTCGCACCCCATCCGTCCGGATCGCAAACTGATTCGAATCGATGCCATAGAAATAATCCACACTTAGCGCAGGCAAGAGCCCGCCCCACGCTGCGGTTACCTCGTGTTGTGCAACCTGATAAGCTGCCAGAGCCGCTCGCAGATCAGGATTATTCTTCTTTCCCGCTACTTCGATTTCGGCAAATGTCGGCAGTGGCTCCGGCGTCTGCAGATCGTCGACCACCGTATAGTCCTGGTTGAAATCGGGAAACAGCAGCACCGCCAGATCGAGACGGCTTCGTTCCATGTCGATCCGCGCTTCCTGCAGGCTGCGGTCCGATTGCTGCGCTTGAATGCGCGCCTTGATCACATCCGCATGCGCCACCTCGCCACCCTTTTCGAGCTTCTGGCTGATGTCCAGAAACCGCGAGGCCTCCTCTTCTGCGCGTTGGGCGGTGGCGTACTTGCGTTCCGCCACGACCAGCCCGTAATAGGCCTGCGTCACGGTAACGACCAGCCCGCGAGCGGCGACCTCCGCCTTCGCCCGCGCGAGCGCCAGTGCTGCGTTTGACTTCCGATAGTCGGCCACATTGGTCAGAGAAAGCGCCTGGTGCACGTCCCCCTGGCTCACGTATTCGTGCACGCCATTGTTCGCAACATAGCGGGAGTTCGGGCACCCCAGCGGAGTGGCGAAGCAGTCCGCTTGGCGTACACCAACGCCTTGTGTGTAGATGAATGATCCGTTGTAGTTCACATCCGGCAGCAGCCCCGCCCGCGCCTGCACCCGGTCTTCCCGGGCCAATCCAAGATCCGTGACCGCTGATCGATATTGCGGATCGTTCATCCGCGCCCTTTGCAGAGCATCCTGAAGCGTGATCGTCACCGGAGCGCCTTGCGCCGGCGTTACCTGTGCTCCCTGTGCAAAAACTCGCGTTCCCCCCACCAGGAGCCCCAAAACGAAAAAGCCCGTCACGAGCGATTGCCCGATATGGAACTGACCTATCTGGTCGACTATCGAATTTCGGTTGAAAGATATCAAAGGCCACCTCGGCTCTCGTGGGAAACTGCACGATCGACGGAAGTTACTGAATATAAAAGAAAAAGATCCCATTCGTGGAACGCCTGCTATCCGCATCCTCCAACCTGCGGGCGACTTCACTCGCTTCATTTTCTTGACTTGTCTTGGCCGCGATCTTCCCTTGGCGCAGTCCACCTGTACCGTTTCGGAACCCGCACAGCCTAGCACGCCCTTCCTGAAAGGCACCTGAAAACCTTGGTCTTCCGTCCCAAGTGAAGAGAACTGAGGTACTTATCGCTGAATCGCACCGCTCGGCGAATGATTGGCGAAACTCGTGCTCTCTCGAAACCGTTCGATTCTTCCGCCGGAGGCACTCATCGTGGTCGATCTCAATGAAGTCAAAGTAACGCCGCGCGATCAGCAGGTGCTCAATCTGCTCGTCCAGGGCTGCAGCAACAAGGAAATCGCCGGCCAACTCAACATCAGCCCACGCACCGTCAAGCAGCATCTGCGCACGCTCTTTCTCCGCGCGGGAATCCGCGAAGGCCGCAAGCGCGTGAAACTCGCCATTGCCATGTTCAACAAAGAGGAGGCGCAATCATGACCCCCCGCGAACGGCTCACCGCGAAAGAAATTCAGATCGCGATTCTGGTGTGGGAGGGTCTCACGAATCGCGAAATCAGCAAGATTATTGGCACCACCGAGCAGGTCATCAAAAATCACCTGCGCAGTACATTCGACAAACTCGGCGTCTGGAGCCGCCTGGAACTTGCCATGTACGTGGCTAGCCATGGTGGTAAGAACTGGCCCGACTCCGAGAATTCGATCGAGGCTAGCGCCATGGCCGTCGGCGCTGACTGAAGGAACGTCAACCGTGTCGCAGGATCTTGCATGTTCGTGCCGGTGACCGGGAATTTCGCTACATGCACGATCAGGCCGAAACTCCTTGCGCCTCAGGTCACAGATTCTGCAAAACTTTTCTGACAGTGGCGCGCTCAGACCAGGAAAACCACAATAAGTGATTGAAAACAAACTTCGTTGAGCCTTTATGGGGTCGGTCCCAGAATTGCTCCACTGACTTTAACGGCTCAGCAGCCACGAGCCGGCTTCGCATCCCGGGGCGAAACCAGCGATGGCGTACAAAGAGACTTTTTGGATGGCGTGCGACTCGACCGAGCAGTTGCGGGCCGAATACGGACCCTTCCATACCCGTGCCGAGGCAGAACTCGAAGCCCGCAAACTCGGCTTTGGATATCTCCTCCGCTACGAGCATCTTCTGGGTTCTAACGAAGAAATCGAAGAAGTCCGGTGCATCTTCGTCGAACTCGGTGGGGCAGCGCCCGTTGGCTCCGCGTCTCTTCCCGTGACGCTCCACACCCGCTGCGCCACCTGCGGCGAATCAGCTGCTCATGATAAAGGCTGGCAGGCCGAGGTCTGGGCCGATATCCACGAATTCGAACACTCCCGCCACCGCGTCCGGCTCTTCGAGCACGCTCGAGGCAAAGGATTAAAGGAAATCAGCGGCTGGCGCAATTAGATTATGTCGGGCGAACTTAGCCCTTGTTCGATAACGCGCTTGCCGCCGCGCGATCCAGAAACCACACCAGCTTGCCATTCGTAGGCTGAACCAGCTTCGCCGGATACTGTTCCCCCGGGACATCCTGTTCCAAAACGGTTTGCACCACCGAGGCCTTATCCGTTCCGCTGACCAGAAATGCGACACACCGTCCCGCATTCAAAACAGGAAGTGTAAACGATAGCCGGTGAGTCTTCAGTTTCTCAACCCAATTCGCAATCACCAACCTCGATTTTTCTTGAAGCCCTGCGGTTCCGGGAAACAGCGACGCCGTATGCCCATCGGGCCCCAACCCGAGCAGAATCACATCAAACCGCGGTACCGCGCCCGGTTCCAGATCGAAGAACTTGCGCAGTGTCTTCTCATACTCTTCCGCCGCCGCAGCCGCATCCGGATTCTCCGCCGGAACCCGAAACACATTTCCCGCAGGCACCGGAACCTTGGATAGCATCGCTTCATCGGCCATCCGATAGTTACTCTCCGGACTATCCGGTGGAACGTGCCGCTCATCTCCGAAGAAGAAATACATGCGGTCCCACGGCAACGCTGCGCGCGCGTTGGTTGCTAGCAGGTTATAGAGGTTTTTGGGAGTCGATCCGCCGGAAAGCGCGATGGTGAATCGTCCGCGCTCGATGACGGCGTCATGCGCCTGATGAATGATCTCATCCGCGGAGGCGGCAAACAGTTCCTGCGGAGTCGTCAGAATCCGGATTTCCGCAGAGGAACTCACAAGCATTCCTTTCCTCAACCCTTGGCGGCACGAACGGCTGCGCAACGCGCCGCTCCAAGCAATCCAGCTTTGTCATTGGTTACCACATACACCGGCATTGACTCGACCAGCGGGCGCAGTCGGCCTTTGTTCACAAAGGCGTTCATGAAGCATGGCCCCTTCAACTTCGGTAGAATCTTGGGCGAGATGCCCCCCGCCAGAAACAATCCTCCCGTCGCCAGAATCTTCAATCCCAGGTTGGATGCCTCGGCGCCGTAAACCGAAATCCACACGTCGAGCGCTTTTTCCGCCAGTTCGTCCTGTCCGGACAATGCCGCTCTTGAAATCACGGCTGCCGGATCCCCCGTCTTCATCGTTGCGGCTGTGCTCGCAGATTCTTTCCCGCATCCGCTCTCGCGTAAAAACTCATACACATTCACCAGCCCTGGGCCGGAAAGAACCCGCTCGTAACTGACGTGTCCAAACTTCG
>Ga0335072_10010243_pt1 | contig 13501 bp, 11 predicted proteins | sample Lox_Sample_21_FD_206725 | JGI IMG/M metagenome (GOLD analysis project Ga0335072, IMG submission 206725) | Soil microbial communities from Loxahatchee National Wildlife Refuge, Florida, United States - Lox_Sample_2.1 | ecosystem: Environmental > Terrestrial > Soil > Wetlands | place: USA...
AAGCTGGCAGGCGCTCGTCTAAGCTGCCGCGATGCGATCTGCGCCCACAAATCCGTGGGAAACAGGTCCACGGCGGGAAGATTGGACCGAAAAGCTCGGATCGGCTTCGCCGCGAGTCCGCTAAAGAATCTCGCCCGCCTCGCGAAGGCAGACGGCCTTTGGCGCGGATTTGCCTTTCTTGGGGCTTCCGCAGTCGAGTCCTTCCGGACCTCCAGCAATTCATCCGGAAGCACGCGGCTTACAAATGTCCCTGAGCCGATTGTGCCTTCGATATAGCCTTCCGACGCCAATAGCTCGAACGCCGTGACGATCGTCCCGCGCGATAGCGAATACTGCCGCGCAAGGTCCCGAGTGGATGGCAGACGTGTCCCGCCCTTCAGCTTTCCTTCCAGGACGCGTTCGCGAAGCGCCGCGTACAACCAACGGTAGGCGGGCACGCGTTTCTCTCGTGCCGGCAGCGTTAGGTCGAAGGCGGGAGCGTAGGGAGGCATAAAGTGGTACAGACAAAATAGCGCAAGTGGACCTGTCAAGGCAGTCCATTATTTCGTACTGTTTTCTGGGAGGTCATGCTCAATGGCTTTTTCTAACTTGCCCTCGATCGAACTCCTGAATACGCGGATTCTGCCGAGCCTTTCGCGCTTGCCTTGGGCTCGCTTGGCCGCACTTTATGCCAGGTTCGCCCTCGGGGCCGCATTTTTGTCGGGCATTGCCGACCGGTTCGGACTCTACACCGGCCGGAATGTAGGATATGGAGACTTCGCCGGATTCATCCGCTATACGGCCCAGGTAAATTCATTCATGCCGGCCTCCACCATTCCATTTTTGGCCTGGGCCGCCACCCTCGCCGAATTCTCTCTCGGAATCCTTCTTGTACTCGGCGTGTGGCGCCGGCCCGTGGCGATCGCAAGCGCCGTTTTGCTTGTCCTGTTTGGAACAGCGATGGCCATTTCCTTCGGCATTAAATCGCCGATGGACTATTCCGTTTTCTCGGCTTCTTCGGCCGCCGTGTTGCTCGCACTCTGCGACACCGAAGATCGAAGTTCAAATCCACCAACCACCATGCACGCGCCGCAAAATATGGGCGGCTTATTCTAGGAGGGCTCATGAACCCCCGTTATGACCCAGCAAAGCTTTCACCTCTCGGTTACAAGGCAATGTTGGACCTGGAGCACTATCTGACCAACTGCGGCTTGGAGCCGACGCTCCTCGATCTTCTGAAGCTTCGAGCCTCCCAGATCAATGGCTGCGCCTACTGCATCGACATGCACTCGAAGGATCTCCGTGCCATCGGGGAAACGGAGCAGCGCCTTTACGCCCTTGACGCCTGGCGTGAAACTCCCTTCTACTCCGATCGCGAGCGCGCTGCTCTGGCCTGGACTGAGGCCGTCACACGCGTCGCGTCCAATCATGTTCCCGGCACGATCTACCAGGAGACTCGGAGCCATTTCAGCGAGAAGGAGATCTCCGACTTGACCCTCGCGATTGCCGCAATCAACGCTTGGAACCGCATCGCGATTTCCTCACGCGCAGTTCCTGGCGATTATCAACCCCCGAAACCGAGCGAAGCCGGGGCTTGATGGATCCTTGCGGAGTCTTCCGCTTTGAATGACAACCTTTCCAAACGCTGGGAAATCGCACCACTCGAAGGAGGAGAATCCATGAATTGCAGATTTTCGATTGCTTCTCTCGCTTTAATTCTTGCCGCTTCGGCCTTTGGTCTCGTGGCTCATGCGCCTGCGCAAACTTCCGGCGACCTGCTCCAGACCCGAGAGGCCGTATGGCGCACATGGTTCGCCGGAGACATTCCTACTCTCACCAAGCTCGTCCCGGCCGACACAATCGTCGTCGGGTCAAGCGAAAAGGATTTCGAATCCCAGGCAGACATCCTGGCCGAATCGAAGAAATTCCACGAAGATGGCGGAAAGCTGATTCGTCTCGAGTTCCCGGCTACGAAAGTCCAGCGTTTCGGCGACGTGGCCATCCTCTACAGCCGCTACGTCTACGAAATTGAATCCGGCGGAAAATCCGAAGTTCACCACGGACATTCCACGGAAACCTTCGTTCTTCGCCAAGGACATTGGGTGAATCCTGGCTGGCAGACTGCCGCCGACACAAAGTAAGGGTTGCAACGGGCCGGGGCCTTCCCGCCTCGGCCGCCGCGTTGAATTCTCCGGCTCCGCTCTCCCCTGCATATTTTTCAAGACTCTGCGCTATACTCACGCGCGGAGATTTTCCGAGGAATGATCCGCCCATTCTGGCTCTCAGCAGGAATCCTGGTTGGAGGACTTGTCCCGCTCTTGGCACTCTCAAATCCTGAACCACAGGTAAGTGCTCGCGCTGCTCGGTTGCATGCCGAATCCATCGTCGTCGACACGCACGACGACACTACTCAGCGTTTGCTGAACCCCGGCTTTGATATCGCCGCCCTGCATCCGGACGGAAGCATTGATATTCCTCGCATGCGTGAGGGCGGCCTTTCCGCCATTTTCTTCTCCATCTGGATTACCGGCACCGTTACCGGCCCGACGGCCGCCGATCGCGCTCTCAACCAGATTCACCTCGTCCGCGAAATGGTCGCCAAAAACCCGAAAGACATGGTTCTGTGCACGACGGCCGAGTGCATCCGTCAAGCGAAAGCGGATCACAAGATCGCGGTCCTTATGGGCGTCGAAGGCGGGCACATGATTAACGACTCGCTCGCCACGCTCGACCAATTTGCCGCGCTCGGTGTGCGCTACATGACGCTCACGCACATGGTCAACACCGGCTGGGCGGACTCCTCGACGGACAAGCCGGCCCACAACGGCCTCACCGACTTTGGAAAGCAGGTTGTCGCCGAGATGAACCGCCTCGGCGTGCTCGTGGATATTTCGCACGTTTCGGACAAAACGTTCTATGACGCCCTTGCCGTAAGCAAAGCGCCTCTCATCGCCTCTCACTCGTCTTGCCGCGCGCTGTGCAACGCCGCTCGCAACATGACGGATCAGATGATCCGCGATTTGGCGGCCAAGGGAGGGGTCATCCAAATCAATTATCACGTCAGCTTCCTCGACCAGAAATTTCGCGACGCCGAGGCCGCCGACCCCGCGATCGATAAAGAAATCAGCGCTGAGGCCAAGCGCCGCTGCGGCGGCGACGAAACTTGCGAGTTTGTCGAAGCCGAAAAGATTACCCGCGTCTATATGGAGCGGGGCAAGCTTCCTCGCGTCGAGTGGACGGAGATCGTTGACCACATCGACCACGCTGTTAAACTGGTTGGGCCGGACCACGTCGGCCTTGGCTCCGATTTCGACGGCGCCGTAATGCCCTTTGGCATGGAAGACGCGAGCCATTTGCCGCAAATCACTCAGGCTTTGCTCGATCGCGGCTATTCGGACGCAGACATCCGGAAAATTCTCGGCGGCAATACACTCCGGCTGATGGAACAAGCCGAGGCCGTCGCCAAACAATGGAAAGGACCTTCATGAGCCGTGCTCTGATTCTTGCCGCCGTTGCTTTCGCCTGCGTACTGGCGCCTGCCTCCGTCTCCGCCCAGACATCGAGCGCCCCGGCCCACCACACGGCGCGCCCGGCCACTGGTGACCCCACTCTCTTTCATCCCTCGCTGCTCAAAGCAAAGGCTCCGGACGTTTACGAAGTGAAGTTTACGACCACGAAAGGCGACTTCGTGATCCAGGTCACCCGCGCGTGGGCTCCTCTCGGCGCGGATCGTTTCTACAATCTCGTGAAGCACCACTATTTCAACAACAACAGTTTCTTCCGCGTCGTTCCTGGATTCGTCGTTCAATTTGGCTTGAGTCCCTCGCCCGCCATCAACAAGGCGCTTCAGAATGCGACGATCGCGGACGACCCCGTCACGCAATCCAATCGCGTCGGCACGATTACGTTTGCTACTTCGGGCCCGAACTCGCGCACAACCCAGGTCTTCATCAGCCTCGGCGATAACTCCTCGTTGGATTCCCAGGGGTTCGCCCCTTTCGGCCAGGTAACCTCAGGGATGGATGTCGTACAGCAGCTCTTCAGCGGATATGGTGATTTGCCGGAAATGGGCGGCAACGGCCCGCGGGAAGACGCGATCGCGGCTCAGGGGAAGCAGTACCTCGACAAGAACTTTCCGAAGCTCGACAGCATCGTTTCCGCCTCGATCATTTCACCGGTGCCTGCTTCTCCATCTCACACCGCTCCGAAGAAGCCGGCTGCTGCTTCCGGCGCGGCGTCTCCGGGCAAATCCTGAGGGCAAATCGTAACGCCCCCATTCAAACGGGGGCTTTTCTGATTCCACGGTAATCGCAATTCTCGCTGCCCAAATCAAAAAGGGAGATCACATGCCGACAAATCCGAAGCTGCTCAATCCTGCCGACCTAAGCGCCAAGGCGCCGGATTCCTTCAAGGTCGAGTTTGATACGTCCGCCGGTAAATTCACCGTCGAGGTCACCCGCGACTGGGCGCCGATCGGCGCCGACCGTTTCTACAACCTCGTCACCAGCAACTTCTTCGACGACGCCGCTTTTTTCCGGGTTGTGCCCAAATTCATCGTTCAATTCGGCCTCAGCGCCGATCCCGGTGTAAATCGCGTGTGGCGAAACGCGAATCTGAAAGACGACCCGGTCAAACAGTCAAACAAGCCCGGCTACATTACCTTCGCGACCGCCGGACCCAACACCCGCACCACACAGCTTTTCATTAATTACGGGACCAATTCCTTCCTCGACTCGCAGGGGTTCGCTCCATTCGGCCAGGTCGTCGCCGGGATGGATGTGGTCCAGAAGATTTTTGCCGGTTATGGCGAGTCGCCCGATCAGGGCAGCATCCATGCTCAAGGAAAGACTTACCTCGACCAGAAATTTCCGAAGCTCGACGTAATCAAAACGACGAAAGTTCTCTAGTCTGAGGTCCATCGGGCGGCGCTTCCGCGCGCCGCCGTGGCTTCAGCCCCCATCGCGCTTTTCGCAAGCCACGCTGGAATTGCAGCTTTTCCTTTTCCATCTCTCTCGTTACACTTCCAGCCGCCCATGTCCGATTCTCAAGCCCTGCCCTCTGCGGCCGAATCCCTCGCTCCGGCGCGCCCCTTCGGCGCGGTTCTGACCGCCAATGCCGTGCTCGCCCTCTTGACCGCGCTGACGCTTTTGCTCCATTTCTTCGCGATTCGTCATTACGGCTTTTTTCGCGACGAGTTGTATTACATGGCCTGCGGGCGGCACCTTGCATGGGGTTATGTGGATCAGCCCCCGCTCATCGCGGGCGCGGCATGGCTCTCCGCTCGCCTCTTTGGCAATTCCCTCGTCGCGATCCGAATTTTCCCCGCGTTAGCCGGCGCCGCTACCGTGCTGCTGACCGGCATATTCGCGCGATCGCTTCGCGGAGGACTGTTTGCGCAGTCCCTCGCAGCCATTGCCGTTCTGTTCGCGCCCGCCTGTCTGGCCTTCACGGGATTCTTTTCCATGAACGCTTTTGAGCCCCTATTTTGGCTCGGTTGCGCGTGGCTGGTTCTGCTGATCCTCGACGGGGGCTCACCTCGACTTTGGCTTCTCTTTGGGCTTCTGGCGGGCGTCGGCCTAGAAAACAAACACACGATGCTGGTCTTCGGCTTCGCACTTTTGTGCGGCCTGTTGCTCGCCGGTCATTTCAAGATGTTCCAAAATCCATGGTTCTGGCTGGCCGGCCTGATTGCCTTCCTGATTTTTCTTCCAAATCTTCTGTGGGAGATCGCGCACGGCATCCCGCAATTTGAGGTCGTCCGCAACGCTCAGCTCTACAAGAACGAGCCAATCGGTCCCGGGCGATTTCTTCTGGATCAGACTCTATTTTTGCAACCCTTGACCTATGTGCTCTGCCTGGGGGGCATCGCCTGGGCGTTCCTCTCGCGGGAAGGGAAGCGATTCTCGTTTCTCGGGTGGTCTTATCTGATCGTGCTCGCCCTCTTCATCGTATTGCATGGCAAATCGTATTACGTCCTTCCGGTCTACCCCGCGCTTGTGGCCTTGGGCGCGGTCGCTTTCGAACGATTCATATCCAACTCTTTCCTTCGCACTTCTTTTGTTTGTCTGATCGTGATCGGGGGCCTCATCGCGTTACCCCTTGGGCTTCCTGTGCTGCCGATCGACACCTTTCTGCGTTACCTGAAGGTCGTTCCCTACGGAAACGTCAAGACCGAGCGCGACGCGACGGTTGCGCTCCCGCAGCTCTATGCGGATATGTTCGGCTGGCAGAATCTTGCCGAGAGTGTCGCTCAGGTTTACCGGTCAATTCCTGCCGAGCAGCGCGCCAACTGCGCGATCGCGGCGGGAAACTACGGCGAAGCCGGCGCAATTGATTACTACGGGCCCGCTCTGGGGCTTCCGCCGGCCATCTCAGGCCACAACAGTTACTACGATTGGGGCCCTCGCAACTATTCGGGAGAGTGCGTAATTATCGTCGGGGAGCGCTCGAACGAACTCATTCAATACTTCGGGGATGTTCACCTGGCGGCGACGACCTCGAATCCTTACGGGATGCCTACGGAACGCGCCGTGCCGATCTACATCTGCCGCAAGCCGGTCGCCCCGCTCGCGCAACTCTGGCCGCATTTCCGGCTCATCATCTAGCAAAAATTTCAGCGAATCGGCGTCCTCTTTGGATCTTTCGCTACGCGTTCCAGCCTCTCCACGTCCAACCCTGTGGCGGCGAGCCTTCTCCCGACCTCCGACTCTCCATCCCGCGACATTGCCAGGAGGACGGATTCACTCGTGAGAATCGGGATCGATCTTCCGTCATTCCGTTCGCGCCCCGGCGCAATTCTCCCCGCCCGGTAAAACACCGATTGCAGCTCTCGCGAAAGCCCCAAGTCCCCCTTCACCCGATCGCCGTTTTTTTTCGTCCGGCGGAGCGAGAATCGCCTCTGCTCTTGCCGCTCATTTTCGTGTCTCTCGGCCTCGTATTCCAGCAGCCATCTGTGCCATCGCTGGGGGCTGACTCGGCAGATCGTTACGAGGTAATTCTCTATGCCTTCGGCGTCTTCCCAAAACCGTTCCAACCCTTCCCAATGATTCAGGTACATCGCCGCCAGAAAGTCTGCGACGCTGACCGCTCCCAGCGCGCGGCTCTTCGCCAGCATCACCGCGAGCCTGGCCGACCTCTCAAGTTCCTTCGTCAGCCGGGCCTCCAGGCGGTCAAACGGCGCTGGAAGTCGTCCCGCCGGCGGCTTTCCATTGGGCGAGGATTTCCCCGCCTTGTTCCCAAGTAGCTTCATCGCCTATGCTCAACCCCAATTCAGTCTACTAAATCTGTTCTCTCGAGGGAGCGAGTCTTGCCGCGCCGTGTGATTACCTCGCTATCCCGAGATAAGATTCCCTGGCTCCCAGAGTCTTCCCGCTTTCACCTGGATTTCATCGGTTGTAAGCTAACCGGTCCGGTTAGGCGAATCTTTTCGCTCGCTCAGGGGGCTCGTCCGATGGCCATTCGCTTCGCGATCTTCATCCTCATCCTCGCTGTGGCTCTCCTGGTTCTGCCCCGGCTCTTCGCGCGACGCGTTCCTCCGTTTCAGGCGCCTGCGCCGCCCCAGGAGTGGTGGCAGCGCGCCGTTTTCTACGAGGTCTATCCGCGAAGCTTCGCCGATTCGAATGACAACGGAATTGGCGACATTCCCGGCATCACTTCCCGCCTTGACTACCTGCACTCTCTCGGCGTGGACGCCGTCTGGATCACGCCCTGCTTCCCCTCGCCCCAGGTGGATTTCGGCTACGATGTTTCCGACTACGAAAATATCGACCCCATGTACGGATCGCTGGCCGATATGGACCTGCTGATCGCCGAGGCCAAGAAGCGCGACATGCGCATCATCCTCGACTTCGTCATGAACCACACGTCCGATCAGCACCCCTGGTTCCTCGACTCCAGATCATCACGGACCGCCGCAAAGCGGGATTGGTACATCTGGCGCGACGGCAAAGGCCCAGGGCAGCCTCCGAACAATTGGACGTCCGTTTTTGGAGGCTCGGCATGGCAATACGATCCCGCCACGGGCCAGTATTATTACCACTATTTCTATCCGCAACAGCCGGATTTGAATTGGCGCAACCCGGCGGTGAAGAAGGCCATGTTCGACTCCGTGCGATTCTGGTACGAACGCGGCATTTCCGGATTTCGCCTTGACGCCGTGGACACGCTTTTCGAAGACCCCAATCTGACCGATAATCCCGTGCTCCCCGGGACCAATAAATTCGGCGATCCGAAGACCGAGGAAAAATACAACGCAAAACTTCCCGAGGTACACGACATTCTGCGGGAATTGCGGGCCCTCTCGGATCAGTACCACGCCGTGCTCATCGGCGAAACCTGGACCAAGACCATCGAAGAGCTCAAGGCCTACTACGGCCTGCATGACAACGAGCTGCAAATGCCGATGGATTTTCTCTTCACCACGGTTCCAAAACTTTCCGCCACGGATTTCCGAACGCAAATCTCCGGGGTGAATTCCGCCGGCTGGCCGGTCTACGTCGTGAGCAACCACGACATCGTGCGTTCGTATACGCGCTGGGGCGACGGCGTCCACAACGACCAAATTGCAAAGCTGATCGCGGCAATGTACCTGACGCTTCGCGGCACGCCGATCCTGTATTACGGGGAAGAAATTGGGATGAAGAACACGGATCCGACGTTGAAGGACGAGGTGAAGGATCCGATCGGACGGCGCGGCTGGCCGCTGGAAAAGGGCCGCGACGGCGAGCGCACGCCGATGCAATGGTCGGATGCCCCGAACGCAGGCTTCTCGAGCGTGGCGCCGTGGCTGCCTGTCCCGCCGACCTACAAAACCTACAACGTCGAGACGGAACTGAAGGATCCAGCTTCGATTCTCAATTTCTATAAAGGCGTTCTGGCGCTGCGGCGGACGCAGCCGGCGCTTCGCGACGGCGCGTGGATCGCGGTGAACGAAAACGATCCGAACGTGCTCGCCTATCTGCGGCGTTCGGGCGACCAGACGATTCTGGTCGCACTCAATATGAGCGACGCGCCGCAAGCGATACGACTGAAACTCGGCCCCCAGGGCCTTTCTTCCGCACGGCCCACGACTTTGCTGACGACGCTCTCGACGCCGCCGGACACAGTTTCCGGAAAAGTGCATCTCGAGCCGTTCGGCGTCTGGATCGCGCGGCTCGACAAGTAGGATCCTGGAAGGGAAGCGCGCGGCCTGGAGGCCGCGCGCTCGAATCCTTTACAGAGCCAAGACGTTTACGAGTTCGCGGACCGACGACGCCGATTTCTCGAGAGCGGCTTTTTCGTCGGGCAGCAGCTTGATTTCGACAATTTCCTCCACGCCGCGCGCGCCGAGCTTCACGGGGACGCCGACGAAAAGACCGTTGATTCCGTATTCGCCCTCGAGGTAGACCGCGCACGGCAGGATCTTCTTTTTGTCCTTGAGGATTGCCTCGACCATTTCGACCGCAGCGGCGGAAGGCGCGTAGTAGGCCGAGCCCGTTTTCAAGAGATTGACGATCTCGGCGCCGCCTTTGCGGGTGCGGGTGATAATCGCTTCGAGTTTGTCGTTGGGCAGCAATTCCGTCAGGGGGATGCCCGCGACGGTGGAATAGCGGGCGAGCGGCACCATATCGTCGCCGTGGCCGCCGAGAACAAAGGAGTGAACGTTTTCGACGGAAACATTGAGCTCGCGGGCGACGAAGGTGCTCATGCGCGCGGAATCCAGGACGCCGGCCATACCGATGACGCGATTTTTGGAGAAGCCGCTCAATTTGTAAGCCGCCTGGGCCATCACATCGAGGGGATTCGTGACGATGATCAAGATGGCGCCGGGGGAAAGCTTGACGACGGCTTCGACGACGCCGCGAATGACATCGAAATTGGCCTTGAGGAGATCGTCGCGGCTCATCCCGGGCTTGCGGGGGAAGCCGGCGGTAATCACGATGACGTCGCTATTGGCGGTTTCGCGATAGTCGCCGCTTGCCGTCGAAATGCCGAATGCCTGGGAGTCGGAACCGAGAATCGGCGCGGACTCCGCCATATCGAGGGCCTTGCCCGCGGGAACGCCTTCCAGAATGTCGGTCAGGACCACGTCGGCGAGCCCCGCGTCATGAATCCTCTGGGCGGTGGTGGACCCGACAAACCCGCCGCCAACTACCGTCACTTTCTTCCGCATTTCTTCTCCCCTTCATTCAGGAAATTGTGAATCCAATGCTTCTTTTACGGGCCGCACTCTATCCCGCGGCGCTGGCGCCACGCATGTTTTCAATGATGGCCGAGGCGAATTCGGAGGTCTTGAGCTTGGCCGCGCCCGGCATCATCCTTTCGAGATCGTAGGTGACGCGTTTCTGCTGAATCGTGCGGGCGATGCCGTCCTCGATCAGGGCGGCGGCGGCTTTCCAGCCCATGAAGGCGAGCATCATGGCGCCCGAGAGCATCACCGAACTCGGGTTGATAACATCCTTATCGGCATATTTCGGCGCGGTTCCATGGGTGGCTTCGAAAACGCCAAAACCGTCGCCAATGTTGGAGCCCGGCGCCATGCCGAGGCCGCCGACCTGGGCGGCGCAAGCGTCGGAGAGATAATCGCCGTTGAGGTTGGGAGTGGCGAAGACCTGATACTCGTCGGCGCGGGTGAGAATCTGCTGAAAGACGGAGTCGGCGATGCGGTCGTTGATGAGGATCTTGTGCTTCCACTTTCCGCCGCCATGGGTCTGCCCGATCGCTTCGAGGCACTTCTTCACTTCGAGTTGAACGGCTTTCTGGAACGCTTCGTTGGCCTGATCGAGGCCGGGCTCGATCATGGCGGCGTTTTCCTCGATGGTGAGGTTGGGATTCTTTTCCTTATTGTCGAGGATCCAGCTTTCGCGTTCGGTGACGACGTGATCGCGAAATTCCGTGGTGGCCAGGTCGTAGCCCCAGTCGCGGAAGGCGCCCTCGGTAAACTTCTGAATGTTTCCCTTATGGACGAGGGTGACGACCTTGCGGTGATTTTCGATGGCGTGCTGGATCGCGCGGCGGACCAGGCGCTTCGTTCCGGAGGGCGAAATGGGCTTTATGCCGACGCCGGAGTCTTCGCGGACTTTCTTTTTGCCGTCCTTCAGCATTTCGTTGTTGAGGAAATCAATGAGGCGCTTGACCTCGGGGGTTCCGGAGCGCCATTCGATGCCGGCGTAAACGTCTTCGGTATTTTCGCGGAAGATGACGACGTCCATGCGTTCCGGGTTGCGGACGGGGGAGGGCACGCCTTCGAAATAGCGGACGGGCCTGACGCAGGCGTAGAGATCGAGGACCTGGCGGAGAGTGACGTTGAGAGAGCGGATGCCGCCGCCCACGGGCGTGGTGAGGGGGCCCTTGATGGCAACGCGGAAGTCGCGAATCGCTTCGACGGTTTCGTCGGGCAGCCATTCCTTGAACTGGCGGAAGGCTTTCTCGCCGGCGAAGACCTCGAGCCAGGCAATCTGCTTGGTGCCCCCGAAGGCCTTCTCCACAGCCGCGTCGAAGACGCGCTGGGAGGCTTTCCAGATGTCGCGGCCGGTCCCGTCGCCTTCGATATAGGGAATGATGGGCCGGTCGGGAACGGAAAACTTGCCGTTTTCGTATTGGATAGCCTTGGCGTTGGCCGGCACGGCGACGCCATTGTACGCAGTCTTCATGAAGGTTTAGCTCCGCCCCAGGATTCGGAGAGAAAAAGGTGAATTGAACTCCAGTTCCGGCTACGTCTTTTAGATTGCACACGATACCACAGTCGCAGGCCGAGCCATACCCCGGAGGAGCGGAGGGAAAGGAAGAGGGCCGGCTGCGTGTATCGAATGAGGATGTGGCGGAGCGTTTGTTTTGTGCGGGTTACGGCGAAAATCAATCCCACGGAGTAGCGATTGGAACGGGCGGAGCGGGGGCGCTTGGGAGACAAAGTGGGGCTGAGAAACGGAAGGGGGCGAGTTGGAGGTCGAAAGTTCACGAACGAGGGTAGCACATGTTATCTAGTTTGTCAACAGGGAAATGCGAGCGGCGAGCGACGGTGAGGCGGATTGGGCCGGAGCGGAGGGATGTATTCATGCGGGAAGAGGCGAGGGCGGCGACGGGCGGGAGGCATTTGTCCGGGGGGCGCGTGGGCGGGGATGGAGACGACAGCAGTGCCGGGAGCAATAAAAAGGCCGGCGGGGAGGAAACCCGCCGGCTGAAGAGGAACGACGTGGAGGCCGGAGACGCGGCGGAAGCTAGTCGTAATACTCCGCGCCGAGGTGAGTGATGAGCTCCTCGCCTCGCATCCAGCGAAGGGTGTTTTTGAGCTTCATAAGCTGGATGAAGAGATCGTGCTCGGGATAGAGTTCCCGGGCGCACATCGGGGACTTGAAGTAGAAGCTGAGCCACTCCTGAATGCCGCGGAGTCCCGCGCGCTGGGCCAAGTCAAAGAAGAGGGCGAGATCGAGGACGATGGGAGCCGCGAGGATCGAATCGCGGCAGAGGAAGTCGACCTTAATCTGCATGGGGTAGCCGAGCCATCCGAAGATGTCAATATTGTCCCAGCCCTCTTTATTGTCGCCGCGCGGGGGGTAGTAGTTGATGCGGACCTTGTGGTGGATTTTGGAGTAAAGGTCGGGATAGAGATTCGGCTGAAGGATGTACTCGAGGGCGCCGAGCTTGGATTCTTCCTTGGTCTTGAAGGAGCCGGGATCGTCGAGGACTTCGCCGTCGCGGTTGCCGAGGATATTCGTCGAGAACCAGCCGTTGAGGCCGAGCATGCGGGCCTTGAAGCCCGGGGCCAGGACGGTCTTCATGAGAGTCTGGCCGGTTTTGAAATCCTTGCCGCCGATGGCGACATTCTTGTCTTTGGCGAAGTCTTCGAGCGCGGGAATATCCACGGTCAAGTTGGGAGCGCCGTTGGCGAAGGGAACGCCTTCGCTGATGGCGGCGTAGGCGTAGAGCATCGAGGGCGCGACGGCGGGGTGATTGGACTTCATGGCCTTTTCGAAGGCGGCGAGGTCTTTGTGGACGTCCTCGGGCTTCATGAAGACTTCGGTGGAGCCGCACCAGACCATGACGAGGCGGTCGAGCTTGTTCCTTTTCTTGAAATCGCGGATGTCTTCGCGCAACTGCTCGGCGAGGTCGAACTTGGTCTTGCCCTTCTTTACGTTGGTTCCGGCGAGGTTTTTGACGTAGTTCTGGTCAAAGGCGGCCTTCATGGGGCGGATGGATTTGAGGAACTTGGCGGCGTGGTCGAGGTCTTTGGCGTCGAGGACGCCGGCCTTTGCCGCGGCCTGGTAGGCGTCGTCGGTGTAGATATCCCAGCCGCCGAAGACCATGTCTTCGAGCCTGGCGAGCGGGACAAAGTCTTTAATCTTGGGGACGCGGTTTTCGGTGCGTTTGCCCAGCCGGATGGTGCCCATTTGCGTGAGCGAGCCAACCGGCGCCGCCTGACCCTTACGAACCAGCTCGACGCCCGCCATGAAAGTGGTGCTCACGGCGCCCATTCCCGGCGTAAGAACTCCCAGTTTTCCTTTTGCCGGAGCAATGCTCACAGGCCTGCGCATTCTTCTTCCCCCAT
>Ga0335072_10010244_pt1 | contig 13501 bp, 9 predicted proteins | sample Lox_Sample_21_FD_206725 | JGI IMG/M metagenome (GOLD analysis project Ga0335072, IMG submission 206725) | Soil microbial communities from Loxahatchee National Wildlife Refuge, Florida, United States - Lox_Sample_2.1 | ecosystem: Environmental > Terrestrial > Soil > Wetlands | place: USA: Florida...
AACTGATGCCGTTGATAATAAGAAAGCCGAGGCCGCGCTGGGAGGCGAACATCTCCCCGATCAGTACCCCCAGCAGCGTGACGGCAAAGCCGATTCGCAGGCCGCTGACGACTTCAGGCAACACCGCAGGCAGCAATACGCGCAAGCCCGTCTGTACGGCGTTCAGCCGGAACGTACGGGCCGAGCGCAAATAGACCGGCGGCAGCGTCTTGACTGCCCCCAAGGTGAACAAAACGATCGGGATCATCCCGTGGATGACGCCGAACGCCACTTTCGCCGAAAGGCCGAGGCCGAACACCAGCAGCATGACCGGATACAGCGTGACCTTCGGAATGGTGTAGAGCGCGACCAGCAACGGCTCCGCCACATCGCCGGCGAAGCGCCGCATTCCCAGCCAAAGTCCGAGCGCCACTCCCGCCGAGGCCGAGATCAGCAGGGCATAGAGGAAAGCCAGCATCGTGGCGGCCACATGCGGCCAGAACGTTGCGCTGCCCAGCAGGCTGGCGGCGAAACGGAACGTCGCCAGAGGCGGCGTGATCGCGACATCGCCCACGCAGGCGAACAACGCCTCCCAGATCGCAAGCAAAACCAGGGCGAGCACGATGGTGTCGATAACGCCGGTGTGGAAGCGCCGGCGCGGCAGCGCGGCGCCGCTCAAGCGCGGCCACGGCGAGCATTCATCCGCACCTCCCAGACGTGCAGCAGACCGTTGACCACAACCGCCGTCAGTAGAACAAACAGCATGCGGCCGTACATCGGGCGGTTTTCGAAACTCTCGTAGGCATAGGCGATGCCGTAGCCGAGGCCGCCACTGGACAGGATGAACTCGCCCGCGATAACGCCGATGAAGGCATAGGCGAGGCACAGCTTGATGCCATTGCACAGGCTGGGAAGCGTGGCGGGCAGCACGACGAGCAATGCGGTGCGCAGCGGCCCCATCCGGTGGACACGCGCGACCTTGCGCAGCACGCGCGGCACGCGGTCGAGGCCGGTGAGCGTCGCGATCACCATCGCCGGGACCGCGGCGATGAAGGCGATGACAATCAGAGGCAGCATGGTCAGGCCGAACAACCCCACCAGCAGCGGGTAAAACACGAACACGGGCGCCGCATAGTACGATGCCAGCAACGGCGCGATGGCGCGACGCACGCGCGGCGTGGCATGCACGGCAGCGCCAGCGGCAAAGCCGATCACGATGGACAGACATGCGGCAATGCCTACCGCGGAGAACGTGTCGATGATGTCGCCGGTCAGCTCGCCGGATACGATCATCTGCCCCATGGCCGCGACCATCTCGCTGGGCGGGATCAGCGTCAGCGGGTTGATCACATGCCAGCGGCACAATGCCTCCGGCAGCAGAATGCTGCCGCCGACGATGGCGATCCGAGCCCATCGCACGCGTGCTGCCCTGCTCATGGTGCGGCTCGCACGGTCATTGCAAGGACGCGCTGTCGGGGAAGGTCCGTTGGCGCTGATGGTGCATGGCGATCATTGCGTCCGCCCGATCGCTTTCATCGATTCAGCCCGCAACGAGGACCACAGGCGCGCCGTGACATGGCCGAATGCATCGTTGGCCACGATGCGGCTGTCGCGGTCGCGGGGCCAGTGCGTTTCTATCATGTCGATGAAGCGGCCTGGCCGCGCCGACATCACACCGACACCGTCCGACAGCATCGCGGCTTCATCCAGCGCATGCGTGATCAGCAAGACCGTGGCGCCAGTCTCGCGCCAGAGCCGCAGCAATTCGTCACCCATCAGCAGACGGGTCTGCTGATCCAGCGCGCCGAAAGGCTCGTCGAGCAAGATGAGGCGCGGCTGCAAAACCAGGGTCCGCGCGATGCAGACCCGCTGGCGCATGCCGCCGGAGAGTTGCGCGGGATAGGCGGCGGCAAACTCGCGCAGGCCCATGAAGCCGACGGCATAATCGACGCGTCGCGTGATCTCCGCCGCGGCAACACCGGCGCGACGCAGGCCGAAGGCGACGTTGTCGTGCACGGTCAGCCAGGGAAAGCTTGCGTCCTCCTGGAACACCACGCCGATGCCGTCGGGCACCTGGCCTTGGACCGGTTTTCCCTCGAATTCAATGCGGCCTTCAGTCGGCATGCTCAGCCCCGCCAACACGTCGAGCAACGTGGATTTGCCGCAACCCGAGGGACCGACGACGGAGAAGAATTCTCCGCCCGTCAGTTCCAGATCGATTGGTCCCAGCGCGTGTACCGGCCGTGTCGCGTGATAGACGCGCGTGACGCCGCGGATCGTTGCGTGCGCCGCGCGCGTTGATACCGCCTGATCCATTAATTGGTCTGCTTCGGCAGGAATTCGGCGTCGATCAGCTTCGGCCAGTCGACCGGGCCTTTCTGCTGGCCCATGATCCGCAGGCCATCGACGTCGATGGTGCCCTCGGTCCAGTAGTGGATCTTGACGAAATTGGCGAACACGCGGCGATACAGGCCGGGATCGCCGCTATAGGCCTTGGCGACGATGTCGGCGGCGTCGTCGGGATGGGCGTAGATGAACTGCACGCCTTCGCGCCTCCCGGCGGTGATCGCCGCCAGAGTCTTCTTGCCCTCGGGCGTTGCCAGATACGCGTCGGTGGTCACGCCGACCGACTGCATCATGTTGCATGGCACGACGTCGCAGGAGCGGAATACGATCTGCAGCTTGTCGGCGTTCTCCGACCACACGGGTTCGCCGGTCATGCCGGTATCGATTGCGCCGTTCAGCACTGCGGAGAGGTTGGCACCGATATCGCCCGCCGCAACCAGATGCACGTCGGACGTCGTCAAGTTCTGATTCTTCAGCGCCATCAGGATGATCATGTTGGTGGCCGAGCCGGGCGAAGTGAACCCGACGCGCTTGCCGCGAATGTCCTGAAACGAATGCAGCGGCGAGCCTTTTTTCGCGATCCAGACGATATCGTCTATCGTGTCGACGCCTCCGAACAGGATTTTGAGTGGCTCGCCGTGGTTGATGGCGGCAATGGCGGCGGATGTCGCGACTTCGCCGAACGGAAGATCGCTCGCCAATATGTTGCGGACCGAGGTGCCGCCACCGGCAGAGGTGAGAATGCCGGTGATATCGACGCCATGCTGCTTGAAGAAGCCCTTCGCCATCGCCACGGCGTAGGGAGCGCCATAAAACGCCGAGCCGTAATGCGTCACGGTGATGCTGTCAGCGCGCGCGGCGAGGCAGCCAGAGAGCATCGCGGCCAGGACGGCAGCCACGCGTGCAATCAGTTTTGGCATCGGACGATTTTCCCCCGTATTGATGTCGCCGAAACCTAACACGCCGCGACGGCGGGACAAGTCGGGGGGTGGCATCACCGATTGCTTCATGGGAAGCTGGCGCCAACCAGCCGCATGGGGGAGAAGCGCGATGGGGACGGTGGGGAACGGCGACTACATCTATGAGCCGGTGGTGAACTGGGCGAAGCTGCCGCCCGGCTGGTCGTTCAAGGAGATCGGTTCGGTCGGCGTCGACAAGAACGACAACGTCTATGTGTTCAACCGTGGCGAGCACCCGATGATGGTGTTCGATCGCGACGGCAACTTCCTGCGTTCCTGGGGCGAAGGTTTGTTCCCTCGCGCGCATGGTGTGTTCATCGCGCCGGACGATACGATATGGTTGACCGATGACGGCGACCACACGGTGCGGCAGTGCACGCTGGAAGGTAAAGTGCTGCTGACGCTGGGCGTTCCCGGCAAGCCTTCGCCGTGGATGAGCGGCGAGCCGTTCCATCGTTGCACCCATACCGCGATGTCGCCGCAGGGCGATATCTATGTGTCCGACGGCTACGGCAATTCGCGCGTTCACAAATATTCGCCCGGAGGAAAACTGCTGCTGTCCTGGGGCGAGCCGGGCACTGACCCGGGCCAGTTCAACATCGCGCACAACATCACCTGCGATGGCGACGGGTGGGTCTATGTGGCAGATCGCGAGAACCATCGTGTGCAGGTGTTCGACGGCAACGGGCGGTATGAAACGCAATGGAACAATCTGCATCGTCCGTGCGGATTGTACATGCCACCTGGCAAGTGCCCGATCTGCTATATCGGTGAACTGGGCGCGGTGCAGCCGGTCAGCCGGCACGTGCCGAATCTCGGGCCGCGGGTGACGATCGTGGACAATACGGGCAAGCGAATTGCCCGGCTGGGCGGCTGGGGACCAGGGCTGGGTCCGACCGAGTTCCTGGCGCCGCATGGCCTGACTGTGGATTCGCACGGCGATATCTACGTGGGCGAAGTGTCGTGGACCAACTGGCCGCAGACGTATCCGGGGCAGGATCGTCCGGCGAATTTGCGCTCGCTGCACAAGTTCAGGAAGGTGGGGTGAAATCCAATTGAAGTCGCGAGGGCGCTGAACCGAACGATTGTGCGAATATACCGCCGGCGCGCGTGCCCGCGAGGCCGGCGGATGCGACTGGCCCCAAGACTCCTGTCGCTGCCGGTGCCAGGCTGCGGCATTCGATAGTATTCGATCCGGGCCCGACGATGTGACGGACTGCCGCAATTCCACCATGGCGGCTGTCTGCCGGGCGCCGCAGGAAGATCGGAGCCGTCCCTGCGGCTAACCGTTCGTTAACTCCTCCCCCCGTATAGAAAAGTCCGCGCCATCGCGAAGAGCCGCCGGAACACCGCCCCTGATGTCAGAGGCGGGTATCGCGGTGGTGTCACGGTCGAGCCTGGCGCGCATCGAGGGGCGGAGCCGGTGCGGATGATACGGCGGTGCCAATGGCAGTGCGGTCGGCAACGAGGCGTGATGCCGAGGCGATGTGCCTCGACATCGAGCGAGGCGTCGGCGCTTTTTTCGACAACCACGTGAAGCCGCGAATTGCCGCGGCTTTCGCCCGGTGCCGCTCGCCTATCCGCATATGGCTGATCTGCATTCTTCTGAATGCCATCGTCGTTTGCCAGATCGGCTATACGGTCTGGCGGGAACGCAACTTCGCGCTGATCCAGCAGGGACAGAACGTCAAGAACCTCAGCCTTGTCCTGGCGGAGCAAACGTCACGCTACATTGCGAACGCCGACCTCGTATTGCAGGCGGTGCAGGCGAAGCTGCAAGAATCCAATATTACCTCCGAGGAGACGCTCACGGCCCGAGTCTCGGCTCCCGACCTGCGCGCCGGGTTCGTGACGTGGCTGCAGAGCATTCCCGGTGACAATGGACTGCTGCTCACCAACGCCAATGGACGATTGGTGGGGCAGTTTCGGCCTGGTCGCCTGCCGCCAATCGACATTGCCGATTCAAGCTTTTTCCGGCACTTCAAGTTCAATGCCGATGATGGCCTGTTGATCAGCCGCCCGGCACGCGTGCCGGCAACCGGGACCTGGACGTTTTTCCTCGTACGCCGGCTGTCGGCGTCAGATGGCCGGTTCCTGGGCGTTGTCGCCACCGCCATCGACGCCCGGTATTTGCAGACATTCTACCGGACCGTGCTTGCGGCAAGCAGTAACGCCATCACGCTGCTTCGCCGGGACGGACAGGTCCTGATACGCTATCCGGAAGCCGACGCGATCGGGACCTCGATGCCGCCGCGATCGCCTTGGTACGGGGTAGTCTTCAATGGGGGAGGGATCTACGACTCGCCGGGCTTTTTCGGTGCTCGGCCAGGCCAGGTCGCGGCGCAACCCGTGCCGAGTTATCCGCTGGTCATCGACGTCGTCGGTTTCAAGGACGAGTCGCTCGCGCCGTGGCGAAGCTCTGCGCGCCAGTACGCGCTGATCGGAGCCATCGCGTTTTCCGGGTTCATTGTATTGTTCTGGGTGGTATCCAAGCAACTGCAGCGGCAACAGGCGCAGAACGCCACACTGACCCGGCTCATCGGCGCGCTGCGCGCCAAGGAAGCGGCGTTGCAGCAAAGCCAGGAGCGCCTGTCGTTGGCGACCGAATCGGCCGGCGTCGGCATATGGGATTGGGACATTGTCCAGAACAAGCTGGTCTGGGATTCCCGGATGTACGAATTGTACGGCATCGATGAAACAAGCTTCAGCGGCGCCTATGATGCATGGCAGTCCATGCTGCACCCCGATGATCGTGAGCGCGGTGATCTGGCGATCTCGGATGCAATTCGTGGCGTGCACGATTTCAACATAGAGTTCCGCGTGCTGTGGCCTGATGGCGCAGTGCATGCCATCGAAGCGCACGCTTTGGTGCAGCAGGGTCCGGACGGCCGTGCGGCAAGAATGATCGGCGTCAACTGGGATATTACCGAGCGCAGGCGCGCCGCCGAGGCATTGCAGGCGAGCGAGCGGCGCTACCGGGATTTGTTCGAATTGAACAGGGACGGAATCGTGCTGTCCGATCCTGCCTCGGGCGAGGTGCTGGCGGCAAACTCCAGCGCACTGCGGCTGTACGGGGCCAAGGACCTTCATGAGATATCCGCGCACCTGCCATGGGAGCTGGCGCCCGAATGTCAGCCTGACGGAAGCAGGTCGATCGACAAGGCGGAGGCAATGAACGCAATTGCCCTGCGCGACGGTTCGCATGCATTCGAATGGATGTGCCGCCGGATCGACGGCTCCGAGTTCCCTGCCGAAATTCTTCTCACGCGCGTGATGCGTGGCGAGCGAAAGTTGCTGTATGGCGCGATCCGCGACATCACGGACCGCAAGCGGGCAGAGCGGCAGATCGCCCGCATGGCGTCGCTGGACAGCCTGACCGGACTGGTGAACCGGCGGATGTTCCTCTCCATCCTGGAGCAAACGATCGCCCGGGCGCACCGCAGCGGAACCGATTTTGCAGTGCTCTACCTCGATCTCGATCATTTCAAGGACGTCAACGACACGCTCGGTCACCCGACCGGTGACCTGTTGCTCCGGGCAATCGCCGAGCGGCTGCAGACGAGCATTCGCAGCACCGACGTGGTCGCACGGTTCGGCGGCGATGAGTTCGCGATCCTGCTGGATAATGTCGTGGACCCGCTCGAGACGGCGGCGGCTTCGGCACACATCGTCGAGACGATCCACCGCCAGATTGGCTGTTCCAATGCTGCCGCCGTTCATGCCGCCCGCGTGGCCGAGCGGATCATTTCAGCCGTCGCCGAACCATTGCTGATCGACACCAACCGCATTCACCCCAGTGCCAGTGTCGGAATTTCCGTGTATGGCGAGAACTCGCCTGACGGGGAAACGGTACTGAGCCAGGCCGACGTGGCACTATATCGGGCCAAGGCGGAGCGTCGCGGCTCATTTCGGTTCTTTGCTGACGATATCGATGCGGAGGTCCGTGCCCGCGTGGCCATCAGGGCGGAGATCCGCGAGGGGCTGGACGAGAAGCAGTTCTTTCTCGTGTATCAGCCCCAGGTCGATATCGAGACGCGGCAGATCGTGGGGGTCGAGTCATTGCTCCGCTGGCGCCATCCGAAGCGCGGCGTGCTGGGGCCGGGTCAGTTCATACCGGAGGCGGAGCGCAGCGGCCTGATCGTTCCGCTGGGCGCATGGGTCATCGGCGAGGCGAGCCGGCAGCTCAGGCAATGGTTGGATGCCGGCGTCGCGCCGCCCCTGGTCGCCGTCAATCTGTCGGGTGTCCAGTTCAAGATGCCGCGCGAACTGATCGGCACGATCGCAGCCGCTACCGCCGATGCCGGCGTTCCCGCTCAGCGGCTGGAGCTGGAACTGACCGAAAGCGTGCTGATGGAGGCGTCGCAAGACAACAATGACGTCTTGCTTCAGCTCCGGGCCGGCGGCCATCGCCTCGCGATCGACGATTTCGGCAGCGGTTATTCATCGCTCGATTACCTGCGCCGCTTTCCGGTTGACCGCATCAAGATTGCTCAGGGGTTTACAAGGGACATCGGCATCGAGCCGGGCAATGATGCGATCGTCCGAGCGGCTCTGGGTCTTGCGCGCGAGCTTCGCATCGAAGTGGTTGTGGAGGGGGTCGAGACCTTTGCGCAACTTGGGCTGTTGCGAAGCTGGGGCGGCCGGATCGTACAGGGATTCTATTTTTCCAGGCCGCAGACCGCGGCGGAAATGACCGGGTTCCTCCGCGCCGGCACGGTCGTGCAGCCCGAGGCCGAGGCTGCTGAACTGGCAGCCGAATAGCGCCGGGAGACCGTTTGCCAAGATCACTCGATCCGGCGCCTTGCACGCTATCCGCTTATCGCGCCGCCGCGCCGGCCGCTCCGGCGTCAATCGGGAGCGGCCGTCGGCGATCAGCCCTCCAGCATTTCCCGCAGCGCAGCGCCGCCAAGGCTGGCCCGCAGCTTGCTGAGCGCCTTGGCCTCGATCTGCCGGATGCGCTCGCGCGTCACGTTGAATTGCTGGCCGACTTCCTCCAGCGTGTGATCGCGATCGGTGCCGATGCCGAAGCGCATGCGCAGGATGCGTTCCTCGCGCGGCGTCAGGCCGGACAGCAACGCCGCCGCCCGCTCGCGGAGCACGGTCTTTGCCGCCGCCTCGAACGGCATCACCGCGTTGCGGTCCTCAACCAGGTCGCCCAGGCTGGCATCGCCTTCCTCGCCAATCGGCGTTTCCAGGCTGACCGGCTCGCGCACCAGCTCCCGCGCCGCCTTCACCTTGTCGAGCGGCAGGTTCAACCGGTTCGCCAGTTCCTCCAGCGTCGGCTCGCGGCCGGTCTGATGCGCAATCCGGCGGCCGGCGCGCAGCACCTGCCCCGCCGTCTCCTTCATGTGCACCGGCACGCGGATGGTCGGCGCCTGGTCGGCGATGGCACGCGTCATCGCCTGGCGGATCCACCAGCTCGCGTAGGTGGACAGCTTGAACCCACGCCGCCAGTCGAACTTCTCGACTGCACGCATCAGGCCCAGGTTGCCCTCCTGGATCAGGTCGCCGAACATCAGGCCGCGATTGCGGTACCGCTTGGCGATGTGCACCACCAACCGGAGGTTGGCCTGCATCATGGCGTCGCGCGCATGCCGCGCCTCACGCTCGCCGCGGTTCAGGTCGTGCAGCACGCGGCGCAGTTCGGGCACCGGCAGACCGGCTTCCAGCTCCAGTTGCGCGATTTCGGAACGCACTTCCGCCAAACCCGCCTTCAGCGCCTTGCGCTTGCCGACGGCAGCGCCGGCGGCCTTTCGCTCGATCCGCGCCACCCCGGCTGCGCTGCCATCCCACGCCTTGAGGAAAGCCGCCCGATCCAGGCCTGCTCCTATCGCCAGACCAAGCGCCGTCCGGTCGAGGGCGGCGAGGCGTCCGGCTGCCGCCTTCAACTCGCCAATCAGCGGGTCGATCCGGCTGCGGCGCAGACCGAGCCGCTGCATGTCGGCCACCATGGCGCGCAGCTTGCCCTGATACGCCTCGCCGCTGGTCCGGAGCGCCGTGGCGAGGGCACGGCTGTCAGCCAGGATCGCGTCCAGGCGCGCCAGCGTCTCTGGCCGAAGGCCTTCGTCGGCGGTGGATTCGACCACGTCCTCGGACGGCAAACTGGCGCCCGGAGCCGTGTCCACCTCGACCAGGTCACGCAGCGGCAGGCGGCCGTCCTGCAAGGCCTCGCGCCAGGCGGCAATCGCGGCGAAGGTGGTGGGGCACTCGCAAAGGGCCGTCAGCGTCGCCGCTTCCCCCGCCTCGAACCGCTGCGCCAGCGCGATCTCTTGCTCTCTGGTCAGCAGCTCGGTGTTGCCGATGTCGCGCAGGAACATGCGCACAGGGTCGGTGGTGGTGACACCCGCTGCGCCCAGATTGCCCTGGGTTTGCTCTGCCGCTGCTGCCGCCGGCTCACCCTCGTCAGCATCCGGGGCGTCATCGTCCGCCGGCTCGCTGGCATCCTCCTCCACGGGGACCGCGGCGCTCTCCGCCTCGTCCGCCAGGGGTGCGTCTTCCTCGACCAGCAGGGTGCCCGCGGCCTGCCCGAAGGCAACCACCACCTCCGGCTCCTCATCGATCAGCGCGGCCAGTTCCATCGTCTTGTCCATCACTCGTCCTGCATTCACACACTTGCCCCGCCGGGCTATTCCGGCTGTCAGGCGCGCCCGTGGGCCGCAATCGGCACCCGCCCCAGAAGAATCGCCTGAACGGCCAACGGTCCGCCATCCGTTTCCAGGCTGGCGGTTCGGTCGGGCCGTGTGAGGTTTGTTGGGCGGCGGCAGCCGGCCAGCACATGTAGTGATGCCAACCATCGTCTCCCAGCGAAATCTCACGTTCTCGCGGGGCTTACCGCAAATAAACGCGCCAGCGTCAAGCCACGTTTAGCAGGAAGCTGGGTTTCGCTGGAAACAGAGGAGGCGGGCGTCCCGCCGCGGTGACTGCGTTGCGGGCCCGCTGGCGGATTTTTACCCGCTGGTTCGCCGCGCCAGCGGGGCGGCGAACTGAAGCTCGGTGTCCCAGGGAAACAGGATCCAGGTGTCCTGCGAGACCTCGGTAATGTAGGTATCGACCACGTCCCGTCCCGCGGGCTTGGCGTAGACGCAGGCAAAATGCGCGCGGGGCAGCAGGCCGCGGACGACACGGGCTGTGGCACCGGTATCGACCAGGTCGTCGATGATCAGGAATCCGGTGCCGTCGCCGGCCGCGGCGGGGGGCTTGGCCACCACCGGATCGCCGCGGCATTGCTCGTCGGCCAGCGTGCCGGTGCCGGCGGCGTAGGTGACGACCGAGACGGTCTCCACCAGCCGCAGGTCGAGTTCGCGCGCGATCACGGCAGCGGGGATGAGGCCGCCGCGGGTGATCGCGACAATGCCGGCGAAAGGGCCGGCCTGCATCAGCCGCCAGGCAAGCGCCCGGGCATCGCGATGCAACTGGTCCCAGGTGACGGTGTAGTAGTGGGTCGGCATGCCAAGGATTATTCTCCCCACTCCGCGGCAATATCAAATTTTCAGACCGCATCGCTGGCGCCTTGTCGGCTAAGCGCGGGCGAATTGCCGAACCGCGGCGGCAAACATGGATGCGCCGGCCGGCATCGAATATCGCTGTTGCACGAACTGACGTGCCGCTTCGCCAAGGCGGCGCCGTGTCTCCGGCTCGCGGCACAATCGATCCATGGCGGTTCGGAGAGCGGCTGAATCGCCGGCAGGAACCATGATGCAGGTTTCATTGGGCACAACGAAGTCACGAACGCCATCGGAGTCGCTCACGATCACGGCCTTGCCCATCGCGCCTGCTTCCAGAACCGTACTGGCGCCGCTTGCATTGCGCGTGTGCGGCTGGAGCGGCACCACCACAAACAGGCAGTTCTGGTAAAGCTGGCGAAATTCGACGTGCGGGAGGCGGTTGGGCAAAGGGACTATGTCGCGGTGCGATTCCGGATCCAAATCCAGGGACAACGAGGTCTTGATATGCAGCGGAACGGGAAGATCGATGGATGCCTGCAACAGCGTTTGATAATCCCTGCCGACGTCGTCGCCGACCGAGAGGATGTAATCTTCCCGCGTTGATGGCGCGCCGGGGCGATAGAATTCGGTATCGATGCCATAGCCGACCACCGCGACCGGAACATGGGCGCCCCACCGCTGGGAAACGTAGCTCTTCTGAACCTCGATCAATGAGAACACGCCATCGACGCGGGGCAGCGTGACATCCTGAAGAGTGGCGCGCAGGCGCCACTCGGTGGAGGGAGACAGATCCCATATCACGACGGGCGTTCTGAACAGGAAGCAACGCCGCAGCAGGGCGAGCAAAACGGCACCTCCTTCGTTGCCGGAAACGATGAGGTCGTATTTTCGCTTGAACAAAAGGACGGCCATGGTCCGGCACGGATCCAGCGAGCGCAGCAGGGGATGTTTCCCGGCCAACGGATTGAACGGAAATCCGGTGGGATCGAGCATGTCGAGATCGATCCCCAGGGCGGCCAGTTCGCGGGTAAATGCGGTTGGATCCGGGCCGGTCCCCGCCATGTATGCCATCCGATAGGGCGTATAGGGTCGTGCCGGCAACAACAGGACCCGCAACCGTCTTTGCGCAGAGCGTTGCTGATCGATCATTGCGGGACCATCCCATCTGGCGGCGATCGGGTGTCTGCGGCGCTGCATCGCGTGTCGTTACTGCCGCCTAGATACCTCGGGAAACCGGCCGGCTGAAGCTGGACGCGATCGGAACCGTGTCTCCTCGGGGTTCCCGTTGGGTGGTTCCGGTTATGTTCCTGCTGGAAGCTGACACGATCCGGCCGAGTACTCCGCGCGCGAAAAGGGCGAGACGTTACTGCCCCGGTTCGTGGCACCGGCGCCGAACCCACCAACTGTGCGGCATCAGATGCCTTGATACGATCCTCATTGGTTGCTACACGCGAATAGCCACCTACCTATGGTAGAGGCAACAAGGCTTCTCGGTATTGCCAGCACAACCGTGTCGTTGGATCAGAACGCATGACGCAGGCTCGATGGATAGCGGGACAGGAAAACCTGCTTCGCGTGCCATGGAGGGCGCGAAAGCTCGGTAGTGACGTGCTCAGCGCGGCGCATTATGGGACAAACCTGCTGGTCAACCGGTCTCGTCTTCATGCGGGCGGGAAGCGACGAAGGCTGCAGTTCCTCATCCCATTCTATGGCTACACCGGCGGGTCTTTCATGACCCTCAGCGTCGCCAACCTGCTTGCCGATGACTTTCTGGTCTCCTACCGCTCTCATGCCACGAATGTCATGAACAAGTTCGTATCCCGCGGCGTGATTCTGACCCGCGAACTGGATGACAGTGCCGATGTTTGCGTTGTCGAAGGCGGCGAGGATTTTGAGATTATCGACAGGCTGAGACAAAACGGAACCAGAATCATCGTCACGATGCATGGTCTCCCTCCGACTCCGGATGGACTAACGACACATGGCTATGAGGACGACCACATCGCAAAGGTCATGAATCTTTCGACGAGCATTCAATACATAACCGAGTTGCAGCAGCCGGCGGTGGACAATTTCGGCCATGTGCATCATCGGTTGATCCGGGATTTTGTCTGGAGGGTGGAAAAGTCGACACGCACCCGCAATGTCGGCATTGTCTGCGACACGACATTGAAGCGCAAGAACATCGCAGTCACATTACGGTCCGCGGAACTGTCCGAGGCGGAGCGCATACATGTCTGGGGCCGTTACGAAAGCAGGACGAGTACCGAGCGGGTCCATTGGCACGGATTTGGCAAGGACAAAAATGAAATATTTGGCAGTTTCGATGTCCTGGTGCACCTCAGTCTGGTCGAGACGCAGGCACTGGTTGTCCTCGAGGCGATGAGTGCGGGGATACCGTCAGTAATCGCCGATCTGCCGGTCTACAACTATCTTGCCGGCGTCGAAGGCATATGGATGGTGGATCCTCACGATCCCGAGGCGACTGCTGTTGCAATCAACGAGGCTTTCAATTGTTCCGCAGCGGTACGGGAGGGTCTCAGGCGGCACTGGGAGCGGTATCATTCTCCGGCAGTTATCCGGCGGCAATGGATCGATTACATCGATACGGTCATGGAGCAACCGCTTTGAGCAATCGGCGGCGCTGTGGGTCAGTGGGGATCATGTGGCGGCGCGAGGCGTCCTCTCGAACCGCCGACGGCGGCCCGGTCCGCTAATCTGTCAGCAATCCGGCGAACCGTTGCTGCATCTGCCGGCGATATTCATCCGCAA
>Ga0335072_10010245_pt1 | contig 13500 bp, 9 predicted proteins | sample Lox_Sample_21_FD_206725 | JGI IMG/M metagenome (GOLD analysis project Ga0335072, IMG submission 206725) | Soil microbial communities from Loxahatchee National Wildlife Refuge, Florida, United States - Lox_Sample_2.1 | ecosystem: Environmental > Terrestrial > Soil > Wetlands | place: USA: Florida...
CGGCCGTTCTGGGTCGCCAATACTAGCGAAATCTTCGAGCGGCTTTCTTATTACGGGGCGTTTTCCTCGTTGGCGCTCTATCTTCATGAGAGGCTCGCTTTTTCTACCGAGCTCACCGACTCGCTGACGGGCTTCTTCGGCGGGATGGTTTGGTTTCTGGCGATTTTCGGCGGAGCGGTGGCGGACAAGCTCGGCTTTCGGCGCGCGCTATCGATGGCCTACCTAATTTTGGCGGCCGCCTATTTCCTGATTGGCTCGGTCGGCGCATCGTGGCTCGCGCCGGTTCGTGGCTTGGTTCCGCTGGGCTTGTTTGTCGGGGTCATCCTGATTCTTCCCGCGCTCGGCATTGCCCTGGTGAAACCGAGCGTGGTCGGCACGACTGCCCGAGCCTCCAAGGAAAATGTGCGCACGCTTGGATATTCCATTTACTACACGATGGTGAATATCGGGGGCACCGCAGGCCCCTTCGTTGCAGATTGGGCGCAAAGGCATCTAGGCCTAGAAAGAGTCTTTCGCGTTTCCGCTCTTAGCGTTTTTGCGATGTTTTTCCTGGTTTTCTTTTTCTTCCGCGATCCGCGAAAACCTGGAGACGTACCAGCACCTAGCTTGCTTCAAGTCGTGCGCAATTTCCTAGCGATTCTGTGGCCGCCGCGCTTTCTGATTTTCCTTCTGATATTCACGGGCTATTGGATCGTCTACTGGCAGCAATACACCAGCCTGCCGGGTTTTCTGCACAACTATGTGGACGCGCACGCGCGCGTCCAGCTCATCCTCATGACCGACGCCCTCATGGTTGTTTGCCTCACCTTCGTAGTGAATTATCTTGCGCGCAGAATAGCGCCGTTCCACGCCGTTATTCTCGGCACCGTCATCACATCCATGTCCTGGATCGTTCTGTCGTTTTGGCCAACGGTCACTGGCGCGGTGGCATCGATTGCAGTGCTAGCTATCGGCGAAATTATTCAGCAGCCGCCGTACTACGCATACATTTCGCGCCTCGCGCCTCCTGGGCAGCAAGGAACGTACATGGGCTTCGCATTTCTCCCATTGGGGATCGGCTCGTTGGTAGGAGGCTGGTTCGGCGGTCGGATGATGCATCATTTCGGCGAAGTTGCGCACCATCCTGAACGCGCGTGGTGGGGCATCAGCGCCGTCGGGTTTGCTACTGCTATCCTGCTCATTATTTATGACCACGTTGTGAAGCCCAGTGCGCAAGAAAGTGGATCGTGACAAGGAGAAGCGCAGGCGGAGCTTGAACGGCGCCGAGTAGGCCCGCATTCTTTAGCTTCCATTGTTGATGGGCGAGCGCTTCAATTGACCATACGGCGGAGAGAGGCGAGCGCTTGCCGGGCGAGGGAATAACGCGGCTCGACTTCGAGCGCCTCTTGAAAACATTTCATGGCGCGGCCGTACATTTCTTTGCCGAGATAGGCGCGGCCAAGATTGTAGTGTGGAAAATGGCGCGGCTCGTAACGGCGCGCTCCGATGGCGCGCTCAAGCCAAGGAATTGCTTCGTCGAAGCGCCCTAGCTCGATTAGGTAGGCCCCGATATCGTTGTAGGGATTGCCGAATTCATGGTCGATCTCGATGGCCTTCTTGCACTCAGCGATCGCGTCTTCGATGCGGCCCTGAAAATGGTAGGTCCAACCCAAAAAGGTATAGGCCTCCGCGGTCGGGTGGAGTTCCAGAGAGGACTGATAGAGCTCGACGGCCAGGTCGTAATCGCCCTCCATTTGGGCTTGATAAGCGTCTTGAAGGATTTCCCAGGCTCTCGTGAGGGTTTCCTGGCTCATGGGTAGATTGTTAGCACATGGTTTTGGGGGCGTCAAAAGTACGAGAGTTCCAAGGGTGCGCCGGGGGAACCTGTACTTTGTGCCGGGGGCCGGGAGTGGAAATTACGGCGATAAAAAGAGAAGATAGAGCCGGAATTTACAGGCGCACTTCGTAAGAATCCGTAGAAAAAGAGGATGAGGGGGAGACGTGAAGCGAAATTATCTGGTTCTTGGGATCGCATTATTGAGCGTGGCCGTGGCGGTCTTCGCGAAGGATCCAGCGGCACAGAAGTCCCCGACGGGGAAGTCATCCGGCTCCGCGGTGAAGGGCAAAGAGGTGTTCGAGCAGAAATGCTCGATTTGCCATTTCGCGGACAGCAGCGCGAGAAAAATCGGCCCCGGACTGAAGGGACTTTCCAAACGGGGTACATTTAGCGTGAACAACAAAAAAGTAACCACCGAGAATCTGACGACATGGATCGAGAATGGCGACTCGCTGATGCCCCCGTTCAAGGATGTTTTGGATGCCCAGCAAATCAAGGACGTTGTGGCCTACGTGAAAACGCTTTAGACCAGAACGCGTCGGGAATCTTTCGCCGCGCGAGCGCCAGACGATTCAGCCGCTGAATTTGCCAGCAAAATTCGCAGTTGGAGTTAGACGGCGGAAGAAGTTAATTTTCAGCGTCGAAAACAAAAGCCCCGGATAACCTGTTCGTTCAGGTCATCCGGGACAAACTCAACCGGGACACCTTCCCGGGCACCTAGCGAAGTTGGAAGCGGCGAAGCGCACTGTAACAGCTGGGAGCGCGCCGATTCTTCTGCGCAGTGTCCGGGCCCAATCCCTGCAAGGCAGGGAATCTACTTCTACTTCAGTACGGCATCCTTGAAGGCCTTCGCCGGGCGCAGGCGAACCACGGTCTTGGCCTTGATCTTGATGGCCTCGCCTGTCTGGGGGTTACGGCCCATGCGCGCCTTGCGGTGCGCTTTTACGGCGCGGCCGATGTTCGGAATAACGAATTTGCCGGCGCCGCCCTTGCATTCCTTCACCGCGAGCTTGAAAAGCTCTTCGAAAAAGAGCGCCGCGGTTTTCTTCGGTGTGCCGCACTTTTCGGCAACGTACGACACGATCTTGCTCTTGCTCATTGGCTTGGCTGCCATCTAGTCTGCTTATCCTCCTGTATGTACTTTCCACCCCGAAACGAGCGGGGCAGGCCGCGAGCGATACCCCCTGGGTTGGCGTGAGAAACTCGGGCCGGACGGCACTATAGCCAAGGAGAAAGTAGAACGCAAGGAAAAACCGCAAAATAGGCTGGAAAAATGCGGATTTTTGCGAGGCACCTGTGAATAACCCGCGAAAAACCCTGCCCCCAGTGATTCGCCGGGGAAGGCTTCCACGACTAGAGAGCGGCGAGGTCCGTGTAAAAGTGGGCGATGGCTTTGATTCCGCCGAAATAATTTTCTAGCGCGATGTGTTCATCAGGAGCGTGAGCGTTTTCGTCTGGAAGACCGAAACCGAGGAGCACGCAAGGGATTTTGAAGGTGTCATGCATCTGCGTGACGAAAGGGATGGAGCCGCCCTCGCGAATGAAAACGGCCTTTTTGCCGAAACCCTTCTCGAGAGCGCCTTGAGCGATTTTGAAGATTGGCGCATGGAAAGGCGCTACCCAGGGTTTTCCAGTGCTGAGAACATCGAACCTGCACTTGACGGTCTTGGGCAAGAGTTTGCGAATGTGCTTTTCCACGAGCGCGGCGATTTTGCGCGGGTCCTGGCTGGGGACGAGGCGCGTGGAGAATTTGGCGTAAGCCTTCGAGGGAATAACCGTCTTTGCGCCTTCGCCTTGATAGCCACCCCAAATTCCATTCAGCTCGAGAGTGGGCCGCGTCCAGAGCTGTTCGACGATGGAAAAGCCCTTTTCGCCTGCGTAACCGGGTGCGCCGACGGCCGCCTCGAATGCTTTTTGCTTCCAGGGCAGCGCATTCAGCGCTTTGCGTTCGGGAGCGGAGACTTTCGCGACTTTATCGTAGAAACCTGGAACGGTGACGTGGAAATTTTTGTCGTGAAGCCTAGCGAATAACTCGGCGAGAATCGTCAGGGGATTAGGAACTGCGCCGCCGTAGACGCCGGAATGGAGATCGCGGGCCGGGCCAATCAGTTCGACCTGGTAGTAATTCAAACCACGCAAACCATAAGTAATGGAAGGGACGCCTTTCGCGAGCATCGACGTATCGGAAACGACGAGGGCGTCGGCCTTCAACTTCTCCTTGTTTTTTTGCACATGGTCCCAGAGGCTGACGCTGCCTACTTCCTCTTCGCCTTCGATGAGAACTTTTACGTTTATAGGCAGTTTTCCGTTGATCTTCTGAATGGATTCGAGGGCTTTCAGATGGATATGAACCTGGCCCTTGTCATCCGCGGTGCCACGACCGAAGAGATTGCCGTTCCGGACGGCGGGTTCGAACGCAGGTGAAGTCCAGAGATCGAGAGGCTCCGCGGGTTGGACATCGTAATGGCCATAGAAGAGGACAGTGGGCTTGCCGGGAGCTTCGAGAGATTCGGCGTAAACAAGTGGGTGGAGGTTGGTCGGAACGATCTCGATTTTCTGGAAACCGGCGGCGCGAAGATTGTCGGCCACCCAGCGAGCCGCGCGTTCGATGTCTGGTTTGTGCTCGGTTTTAGCACTTACGCTGGGAATGCGCAGAAATTCGTATAGTTCCGCCAAATGCTTGTCACGATTCGCTTCTATAAATTCAGGAAGGTTCATAAGAGGGGCTCTCGGGGGCAATGAGTCCTTTCAGATAGATTTGAATCAAGCCTTCTGCGTAACTATGCGGCAGAGGAATGAGTGCGGACTTATAAAATTATCCCCGGCTGCTAATTCCTATTCTAGGGCCGGGCCCGTCCCTCAGACAAGTTAGGCAAATGCGGAGAATCAAAGAAGAGGCAGGCATATTGAAAACGGCGGGTGTTCATCCAGGAGGACGGCGACGGGATGTGCGAGGGCCGTTCCCAGCCGTGCTCCGAGATTACGACGGCTTGTGGCGTGGTGAGTTCCCGGAATGACTTTTCGGATTTAGCCGGGCGTAAATTGGTGGCATCCACGAAGCATTCTTGGATCGCACGCCTGTATTCATTGTGGCACTCGCTCAAACAATTGTTCCAGAACTGATGACCCCAGCAAGCAAAATAGAGACAAGAACTAGACGATTCGTCGGCCACTCCGGGGACCGTGTTCTCGGAATAAGGGAGCGGCGACAGCTTTGTGTGGCTCGGAATTGGGATCACGTCACATGGGACCGTTGGGTTGGCCCGGATAGGTGAGCATGTGCAAGAACTGACGGCCCAAGTAGCTAGCACCTCAGGTCGCTGGACTTCCATCAGCAAGAGAGCGCTCGTCGTCCTAGCTGTCCTTCTGCCGATCTTACTCGCCGGGGCTTCGCTCCGCGGCCACGCAAGCTTTGCATTAACAGCCTTCGGGGATTTATCTCAGTTTTTCCTGCTTGCGACAGGAACCCTCTTCTTTGCGTGGAAGGGTGTTTGCACGCGGGGAACACTCAGAGCCTTCTGGCTCTTGATGGCCTTAGGGTTCGCGATGTGGTCGGTCAACATGTTTTTGTGGGTCTATTATGAGGTGTGGTTAAACCGGCCGGTTCCGTCGGTTCCGATCGGGGAGTTCCTGCTCTTCATCAAACTCGTTCCGATGCTAGCCGCGCTAGCCCTAGAGCCAAATAACGGGAGCCCCAATCAGCCCAGGCTGCTGGGGATTTTCGATCTCACTTCGCTTCTTGTTTACTGGACGTATGCCTATCTTTTCTGGGCCATGGCGTACTTGATCTCTGGAAACGATTTGGCGCGTTACAACAGTAACTCCGACATCGTCGATGCCGCGGGGAATCTTGTATTTCTGTTTGTTCTTGGAGTCGTAGTCCTCCGGAGCCGGGGAGCGTGGCGTGGCTTCTACTTGCACTTTCTTGGAGCCGCGGCGACTTACGCCTTCGCTTCCATCCTAATCAACCACGCTATCAGCAGAGGGCGCTATTACACGGGCAGCCTCTACGACGTGCCGCTAACCACGGCGATGGCTTGGATCTGCGTCACATCGATCACCTACCCTGTCCACTGTCGATCAGTGCACCCGCAAGACCTGGAAGAGCCAAAAAGCGAGAGACGCCCGAACGGTAGAACGGTACTTTGGTCGGCGCGACTGTCGATGTTAGCGACCCTTTCAACTCCCGCGATCGGGCTGTGGCTGGTAACGAGTGGTGAGACGCAAGATCCGGTGCGCCACTTTCGCATTCTTTTGACCTTGTTCACGATGTTGGTGCTGACCATTCTGCTCTTGCTCAAACAGGACCATCTCAACTTCAAACTTGCGAGCTATTTGCGCGACGCATCACTCGCCTATTCGAACCTGAGGCGATTCGAGGACCGGCTCGTACAGCACGAAAAATTGGCATCGCTGGGCAACTTGGTAGCTCGAGTGGCTCATGAGATCCATGGAGCCATGGCCGCAGTCGGCAAGGACGTCGAGGTTCTAAGCTCATACTCGATCGGCGACGCAAATCGCCAAAAGATGACGGCGAAGATTGGGGAAGGCGCTCGGAGGACAAACAACTTGGTGGAAAGCATGCTGAACTTTGCTCAAGAGCGGCCGGTACACCGCACCCCGGTAAATCTTCGGCCGCTCTTGGAGAGTGCAGTGAATCTGAAACGTGCGGAGGGCCGACATCGCGTTCGGGTGGAGATTGAAGAACAGGGGGATGTTCCTCGGGTCGAGGGGGATGCCAATCAGCTGATTCAAGTCTTCCTGCATCTCATCGCGAATGCGATGGATGCCATGGAAGGAAACAAAGACGGATTGCTCACCATCACTCTAAGGGCAAAGCAAGAGCATATAGAGATTGGCTTTGCGGACACCGGCTTGGGGCTGGGAGATTCGCGCCGAGTTTTCGAACCGTTCTACACCACGAAGGAAGTCGGTAAAGGAGTGGGTCTCGGACTCAGCACGTGTTACGGAATTATTCGCCAGCATGGCGGCGAGATTGATTGCCACAACCGTCCCGAAGGCGGGGCAGTTTTCAGGCTGGTGCTTCCGGCGGTAGGCGCACCGGTGGAGGCAGCTTCCTAAACCATTGCGATTGTTGGAGACAGAGCATTGCTTCGAACGATTGATACGCTGTGGACTCGCATCGCCCTGGGCTTGGTCATAGCTCAAATCGCTTGTGCAGCCCTTTTGCCTCGGAGCGGATTTCTAACAGCGCTCGGGGACGCGTTCCCGTGTCTGCTCGCCCTCCTGGTAGTGCTGTCTTTTCGGAGCAACCGGCGGCAATCCAGCGGGAACGTTCGGTTGTTTTGGAGCTTGAATGAAGCGGGATTTGGCATTTTGTTTCTGTCGCAATTTGTGTGGTTTTACTACGATGTCGTGCTCGGCCGGCCCGCACCTAGTCCGGTGGCGGGGGATGGACTTTTTCTTCTTGCTCTAGTGCCTACGCTGGGCTCCTTCGCGCTCCGGCCGCACGCCGAATCTGTTTCCGGCGACCTGCGATTTCGCCGTTTGGACTTTCTTCTTCTGCTCTTCTGGTGGGTTTGCCTCTATCTCTATTTTGCCTTGCCCTGGCAATTTGTGATCCAAAGCTATCCCAATTACAACCCTGCGTACTACGTCCTTGCGCTAGCTGAACATTGCGCGGCGCTGATTGCCGTGGGAACGCTTTACATGCAGAGCAAAGGCCCATGGAAGAGATTTTATCGGCAGTTTTTTTATGCGCTGAGCGCGTTTGCAGCCGGGAGCCTGCTTCAAAACATTTTCATTGATCGAGGCCTCTATTACACCGGCAGTTTCTATGATGTGCCCTGGGGCTTTTCGCTGGGTTTGTTCACGGTTACCGCCGCACTGGGTGCAGAGCTCAAGCCTCAACCTGTCCAAGCGGATACCAGTCCCCGGAATTCAGGGTCATGGAGCGCGCGGCTTGCCATGATCGGAGTTATCTCACTTCCTCTATTGGCAATTGGCGCGGTCTTCGATCATCAAAATCCGCCGCCGATAGTCCTCTTTCGCCTCCAGTTGCTTTTCGGAGCGGTGCTCTTCCTGGGCACACTTACATTCCTCAAGCTCTCCTCGATGGACCGCGAACTTTTGCGTTTGATTGGCTTAACGGAGTCTTCGCTTGACAACCTCAAGCTCGTACAAAATCAGATACTGGAATCCCAAAAAATGGCAGCGTTAGGACGTCTGGCCTTTGGCGCGACTCATGAAATCAGCAATCCTCTGACAGCAATTCTAGGGTATGCCGAGCTTCTGCGAGACAATCCCACGCTTACGCAAGAGGAACGGGTTTCGGTGGAAGACATTCAGGAGCAAGTTCACCGCGCTCAGGCGGCCATCAACGGAATGCGAAGATTTGTGCGCATCGAAGCCGAAGCAGATAAGAGTCTTTCCCATGAATCACAGCCTTTCTGATGCGAGGCCCGAGGGCTGACACCGAAAGCTACTCGGCGCTCGCCTTGATTGAAGTTTCGGGGCGGGGTAGTGGCAGGAAGTAGCGAATTGGCGTTCTTGGGCAGCTGGGGGCAGTCCCTCGAGCCGAGATTTTGGCGAACTCCGCCGCAGCACCGCGCGAATTTCTCTCGATGAACAAAACGTTTGTGGGTGCCATGAAGGTGTGTGGCGAATTCGTTGTGCGAGCCGCAGGATAAGAGTACGCTGCGCGGATTAGCCGTTGAGGCTGCAATTCCGGCCTTTTGCGGTTTCTGGACACCTCCGGTGGAGGGCTCTCATGGGGAACTTGTTGCAGGATTTGCGCTATGGACTTCGCGTGCTGGCGAAGACGCCGGGGTTCACGGCGGTCGCGGTGCTATCACTGACGCTTGGTATCGGGGCTAACACGACCATCTTCACTTTGGCCAAGGCGATCTTTCTGAAGTCCATTCCAGTCAATGACCCCGCAAGATTGATGAGTCTTTATTCGACTGCGCAGAGCAAGGGCGGCCCTCTGCAAGAATACCTGCCAACACCGTATCCGAATGCGGTGGACTACCGCGAGAAAAATGATGTGTTTTCGGGAGCGGCGATCGCGATCCCGACCGGCGTGGATCTGACCATTTCCGGCAAGAAAGTGCAAACGTTCTGCGAGGTGGTGAATGCAAATTTCTTCGACGTATTAGGCGCGCAGCCCAAACTCGGCCGTGGATTTTCCGTGGAAGAGGGTAAAACGCCGCAGCCGGTGGTGGTAATTAGTTATGCGCTGTGGAACCGCGAATTTGGCGGCGATCCGAAGTTGCTGGGGCAAGCGATCCAAATCAACGAGCAGGATTTCACGGTGATCGGAATCATGCCGAGCGATTTCCAAGACGTGGGTGTCCTGGGCAGCCCGGACGCGTGGGTTCCGATGTTGATGCACGATCAGGTGCTTACGGGATTGGAGAAGGACTGGTTCAATCAGCGCGCGTTCCGGCTGACGGCGATGGTGGGGCGGCTCAAGCCGGGGGTAACGGTGGCGCAGGCGCGAACTTCGATTCACAACCTGGGGCTCGAATTAGAAAAAGAGTATCCCAAAGACAACGGCGGGCGGAACGAGATGCTCGTGCCGATCGACCAGACTGCAATCCCGCCGCAATTGCGAAGCGTATACGTTCGTGCCGGGTCACTGATGTTTGTGATTGTTGGGTTGGTATTGTTGATTGCATGCGCCAACGTGGCGAATCTGCTGCTGGCGCGCGCCACACAAAGGCATCGGGAGATCGGAGTGCGGCTGGCGATGGGGGCGTCGAGATTCCAGCTGGTGCGGCAATTGCTGACAGAAAGCTTAATCATTGCGCTTCTGGCCGGCGGGTTGGGAATATTGTTTGCGTATTGGGGCCGGGCGTTAATGCTATCGCTTATGCCGGCGGGCTTGCAGCGCCGTCTGGATTTCTCACTGGATGGCAGGGTTCTGCTTTACACACTTGGACTCTCGCTTGTAGCGACAGTGTTGTTTGGACTCATGCCAGCGTTGGAGGCTTCCAAGGCGGAGCGAATCGCGGCGTTGAAAGATCGCACAGGAAACCCGACAGGAAGCGCGCGGTGGTACGGGCTTCGCGGCGTACTGGTGATGGTGCAGGTGGCGCTTTCGCTGGTAGCCCTGGCGGGGGCGGGCCTCTTTATCCATAGCTTGCGCAACGCGCAGGAGATGGACCCAGGATTCGAAGTCAAACATGAGCTGGTGATGTTTCTGAACCTCGGCTCGGAACACTACGAGCAGGCGCGGGCGGAACAATTTTACAAAGACGTCGTCGAACGGCTTGCGGGAGTGGGGACGGTGGAGAGCGCCAGCATTTCAGATTCGTATCCATTTTCGGGCGGGCTGGCGCGCACGACTTTCACGGATGGTGTCGATACTACGGACCCGCGGAACGGCAAACTGACGCCGGTCATTGCGGTAGAACCGGGATATTTCTCGACGGCGGGAATTTCAATGCTAGAAGGCCGCGACTTCAACGAGCATGATGATGCGAAAGGGGCCATGGCTGGGATCGTGAATAAGGCGGCGTCGGATCAAATGTGGCCGGGCGAGAGTCCGATTGGGAAGCACATACACTTCCTGGGAGAACCTTGGGATATAGCAATTGTTGGCAAGGTGGCCACCACGAAGTACCAGACGCTTGGTGAACCGCCGCAAGCGATCGTTTATTTGCCGCTGAAGCAGCATTACAGTGCGCAGGTGGTGCTATATGTGCGAACCAAGGTAGATCCGGAGAAAGCGATACCGAGCGTGCGCGGCGCGGTGCAAGCGCTGGGTCCAGGGGTTCCTCTGCTGAACGTGCGCACGGTGCAACAGGTTTTGGTGCAATCGCTGACGGCGCCGCGCGTGGGGGCCGAATTGCTCGGCGGTTTCGGGTTGCTGGCGTTGGTGCTGGCCGCGATCGGGACTTACGGCGTAATGTCTTATTCGGTGAGCCAGCGAACACAAGAGGTAGGGATACGCATGTCGCTAGGGGCGCAGCCGGGAGACGTGCTGCGGCTCATTCTGGCCAACGGGATGGCCACGGTGTGCGCGGGCGTAGTGGCCGGACTTGGCATCTCTACTTTGCTGGCGCGGAGCATGAATAGTTTGCTCTATGGAATTGGCGCGTTTGATGCGCCGAGTTTTTTTATTACGGCGGCGCTGCTCGTGGGAGTGGCGCTGGTGGCATGCTACATTCCAGCGCGGCGGGCGATGAGCGTCGATCCGATCATTGCGTTGCGGAACGAATAAGCCCTGGCGAGGCATGCGTTAGCCATTCGGGACTTAGAAGCGTTTCCGCCCTTTAGCCAGCTTACGGGCTACACCCCTCCAACATCATCAAGGCAGTGCGGCAGAGTTGCGAGCTGCGACGTATAGCCCGAGAACCCGCAAATCGCTGGTGGCGCCGCGAACTTCGTCTAGGGCTGATTCGAGCTGGGAGGAAGACTCCGCTTCGAGATCGAGGAAAAACTGATATTCCCAGGGGTGGCCGTGGATGGGACGGCTTTCGATCTTTTGCAGATTGACGCCGTGTTTTGCGAAAGGCTCGAGCGAGGCGAGAAGCGCCCCAGGACGGTGGGCCAGACGCATGGCGAGGGACATCTTGTGCGCATCGGGAGCCGGCGGTTTGGATTTGTCAGCGCGGCGAAGCAAAAAAAAGCGGGTGAAATTTTCCGCGTTGTCCTGGATGCCGGCGAGGAGAATGACGCCGCCGTAATGCTCCGCAGCGCGGCGGCCGGCGATGGCGGCGCAAGACCTATCGCCGCGCGCCAGGGCTTCACGCACGCTTCCGGCAGTATCTTCCGCTGGAACGCGCTTGAGTGTGGGATGAGCGAGAAAAAAACGCTCGCATTGGGCCAGGGCCATCGGATGGGAAGCTACCGAGCGGAGGCCATCGAGTGATGCGCCAGGGCAGCCGATGAGGTGATGCTCAATGGGCAGGATGGTCTCCGCGGTTATCGTGAGGGCGCTTTCGAGGAGAAGGTCGTAGACGCGGACGACCGGTCCGGCGAGCGTGTTTTCCACGGGGGCCAAAAGAGCATCGGCGAGTCCGTCGCTGATGGCGCGAAAAGCAGCATCGAAGGTGGGGCAAGGAACCGTGATGATGGCTTCGCCGAGAAGCTGGGCCGCGGCTTCCTCGCTGAAAGCGCCAGGCTCACCCTGAAAGGCAACGCGCATAGTGCGTTCATCTGCTGCATTCATGAAGTAGCCAGTCTTTTGCGAATCGGCGAAGTGCGGGCCGCGTCACGGATTGGACACAGGAAACGCTCGTCTGACCGCGAGAAGCCGTCCCCTATGATGAAATGAAAACGGGGCGCCTGCAAGCTGCCAGGCAAAGCTCGAAACACCGGAACAATCCATCCGAGAAACCACGCAATGAACTTGCCGAAAGCAGTAAAAATCGTGGCGACGCTGGCGCTGCTCGGGCTCGCGGTGCGCCTGGGGACTAACGAACACTTTTACAGAGCGGCGCTAATCTCGGTGTTTTATGGAGCGACGCTCGCGAGCGTGGTGTTGATTCATTTTCGGGTGCGGCCGTCTTGGCGGGACGCATGGTGCGTTTTAGGTGCCGCGATCATTTTCACGATCGTCGATTTTGGATTCCTGCACTTTAGGCCGAGCCTGGGGGGTATTGCGTCGTTCTTTGGGATCAGCAGCCTTTCGATTCTGGGGCTGCGCGCGATCTGGTCATACGGCCCAGAGCAGAAGCAAATGGCTCTGGCGTTTGTACCCTCGCTGCTTTTTGCGACATCCGATTGGGGCAGCATAGCTCTGCTGGGCTGGACGGAGAAAGCCCATCCAAAAGTTCTCGATCTCTACCTATTCTCGTTCGACTCCAGCATGCGCGTACAATTTGCCTTTTTGGCCGGCCAAGCTTTCGATTTATGGCCATGGTTCAGAGCGGTAGGGTTTGCATTTTACATCGCGCTGCCGCTCGTCCTTGGTATGGCGTATGCGGGACAGCTTCTGCGGGACCGCACGAGGGCGGTCTCCGCGATGACGGCGTTCCTGATCACAGGCCCGGTCGGCGTCATCTTTTACAATCTCTTTCCCGCCGTGGGACCGATCCACGTTTTTCTGAGCCGGTTTCCCTGGAATCCTATTCCTCCGGACCAAGCCACACGGCTGCTCGTGGAAACCATCGCCGTTGCCGGCTTGCGTAACTGCATGCCGTCTCTGCACCTGGGATGGGTCTTGTTGGCGTGGTGGTATTCGCGAGGGCTCTCGGTTTGGGAACGCGGCATCGCCATGACTTTTGCGGTGTTTACAGTGTTCGCAACGATGGGAACCGGCGAACATTACTTAATCGACTTGGTGGTCGCTTTTCCGTTTGCTGTGTTCTTGCGGGGATTGTGCACGTTTGGATTGCGGTGGAACAGCAGGGCGCGCGTTGCGGCAGTTCTCTACGGGCTTTCGCTGACGCTGGGATGGATTGAAGCGCTTCATTATGCGCTGAAATTTTTTTGGATATCTCCTGTTCTTCCTTGGACTTGCTGCATTCTTACGCTGGCTTCCGCTATTCTCGTCAACAGGCGGCTGGAAGCGGCCACGGACGATCTCAAGATTCGAGATACCCTTCTTATGGGCAGCGGTACCGTTGCAGTTGCCTGAGGTTTCGCGGGACATCAGGCGTTCTCCTTCGCCTTCAAGACCAGATTGGCCGGGCAGTGTAAATTGTGGAGTCCTAAAAGCAGCTTTCGGCTGAGTCCGGGCACGGTATACTGCGCAGAGGGAGAGAGAAAATGAA